>Ga0209317_1002964_pt1 | contig 11421 bp, 11 predicted proteins | sample RifGroB2_FD_183994 | JGI IMG/M metagenome (GOLD analysis project Ga0209317, IMG submission 183994) | Soil microbial communities from Rifle, Colorado, USA - Groundwater B2 (SPAdes) (version 2) | ecosystem: Environmental > Terrestrial > Soil > Unclassified | place: Rifle, Colorado | collected...
GGCATGGCGGCTATCGCAACCTCAGGAGTTTCCAGGTGGCGCAGCTGGCCTATGACGTAACGGTCCGTTTTTGCGACCGCTATAGCGGGAAGAGAAGCCGGACCCACGATCAGATGGTTCAGGCGGCATGAGGTGGCACGGTGGGTGATGGAGGTGGGTGGACGCAATGGACTTTGTGGGCATGGACTACGCTGAGGTGGCCGCTAATGCGGCGCTTACTTTGATCGCGGTCGCGTGCTCGCTACTTGATCGTCAACTGGCAGCACAGGCGGCGGCTTTTGAAAGGACAGGGGGCTTCACGGAACGCCTCTATCAAAGCCGCTCGGAATCCCGCAAAAAAACTTAGCTCTTCCCTCAAACCCACCAATACCAAATACCTGCTCCAGCTAACCCGTAAAACAACACGCCCAAAGGATTCGAAAAGGCAACTTTGAAATCCTGCCCTGACGGTATCGAACTGTAACAAAAAACATAAATGGCCAGATACATCATCAGGGTGTGCGACAGATCGGACGGAAACCAGCTCCGCCAATTGAGATAAAGTTGATAGGCGACGAGGTTCAATAGAAGCGGCGCCAACGCTGAGGGAAACGCTGAGAAGACGCCGGGACGACTGATGGTGACGGAACCCAACAGCCAACGCCCCCTTCCCCCGCGACCTGCATCACGCCTCGGCACGATGCTGAACCCTACTGGCCTTCCTCCGGTTACTGCGGCAACTAACAGATGGGAAAGCTCGTGAAGCAAGGTGCCAGGAAACGCCCAGCAGATCTGCCAAAAGGTCCCTGCCCGGCCGACTCTTCCCTGCAGCACTGCCAACATTATCACCAGCAGTACCCCGACAACATGGTGCCACTGCTCCGGACTCCCAACCCCCACGATGTTGCCGTTCATCTCCCCTCCTCTGTCACGCGAGCGCAGCATAACCCGAATTACACCTGCTGACAACCGCCAAACCCGCACGCGGCTTGCCCTATCGTCCTCCCTCTGCTATCGTATAGCAACTCATGAAAAGGCTGCGGAGCTGAGCCTTATTTTTGGATAATCCACGATGCAACGAGCAAAACCACGAGGGGAGGCAGCGATGTTTTTGGAAGGACAACCCGCACCGCATTTCAGCCTGCAGGGAAGCGACGGGAAAGCGCACACGCTAAAGGATTACGCCGGAAAGATCCTGGTGCTGTATTTCTACCCAAGGGACAATACCCCCGGTTGCACGGCGGAGGCTGTCGGGTTTGCCAAACTGCAGCCGCTGTTCGAGCAGCTTGGAGCGGTGCTGGTGGGCGTCTCCAAGGACTCTCTCAAATCGCACGAGAGGTTCATCGCGGAATTCAAACTCCCCTTCACCCTCCTTTCCGACCCGGATGCTTCGGTTATGAAAGCTTATGGTGCCTACGGAGAAAAGATCCAGTACGGCAAAACCACCATAGGGAGCATCCGCTCAACCGTGATCATCGCGCCGGATGGTGTGGTGATCAAGCACTGGCCGAAGATCCCCAAGGCATCGGAGCATCCGGACAAGGTGCTGGATTTTTTCAAGATGCTGGCAAAGGGGAGATGAACAAAAAGAGAGGGGCGAATCCAGCATCCGCCCCTCTCCCTCCAGCAAAACTGCCGTTCCGCCTGGAACTCAGTCTACATAGTTATAGTTCGTCTCCGCATCGAGGATCTTCAGCAGCGACTCCGGCGTGTAAGGATACTCGTCCTGCGTCTCCTCCACTTCGGCTCCTTCCGGAGGTGTCCAGCGCAGCACCCAGTCGCCGCCCCGCCGTTCCTTCGACACCCTCCCCTGGCAGCGGTTTTCCACTGTCCGCCACATCTCCTCTTGGTCTATCAGCTCAAACCCGCCTATCATGGTGCTCTCTTTGAGGTTTTCCAGGAACCTGGTCACCAGGTCGAAGTCGATAAAATCCTCCTCGTTACGCCACCACTTGATGAAGAGCCGATCGGGGTGAGCACTCTTCTCCTGCTTGACCTGCTTTACCAGTTCGTATCCCTGCATGGCGACCTCCTTTGGATACTCTACCTTATCCGCACCCTCCTTTTTGTTAATTAATATCATAGTACTCCCACAGAACTTGTTCCGCAAGGGTGAGCCAGGGCGGGTAAAACGGCGCATGTGAACTTTTTTTGTCTGGTTGAATTTCCAGCAATAGAGGTTACATCTATATGGAATTAATGCCAACCAATAAAGGAGAGGCCCATGAGACTGCTGACGGCTTTACTGCTCATTACGCTTGGTCTTTCCCTTTGCCCGAGCGCTCCGGCGCACGCCGAAAGCAACTGGGGGCTGCGGGCAGGCCTCGCTGCCGACGACAAAGACGAAAATGCCCTTCAGATGGAGGGATTCGGCGCCTACGAACTTCCCTGGAGCCTCCGCAACAGGGGAGGTTGGGGTGTTTCCCCTCAGGTGGAACTGACCGCGGGAGTGCTCAGGAGCCAGGGGGAATACGGCTTTGTCGGGTCGCTTGGCCCTTCATTTGGCCTCGGGAACCCACGCTATCCCGTGCAAGTGGATGTGGGGATCAGCGTGGCGATACTCAGCCGCGACAAGTTCGGTGGCCGGGACTACAACGGCATCGAGCAGTTCATCTCCCACGCCGGGCTCATCTACCGCATCAACCACCACTTAGGATTGCACTACCGCTTCCAGCACATGTCGAACGCAGGCTTTAACGGCAGCCCCAACCCTGGCCTGAACATGCACCTCTTTGGCGCCACCTGGTACTTCAGCCGGTAAAACCCCTGATTTTTCCCATGACAGATACAGGCGGAAGTTATAGTATCACCGGACCCCCCCGGCCGACCGGACGACCCCGGTGCGGCCAGGCTCGTCCGGAGCCGCGGCACGCCCTCCCCCGAGCTGCTGCCCGGATCCTGGGTATGGAAACCACCAACAAGAGAGGACGCAAAACCATCGCACCTGTAAAAAAGAAACTGGTTCACCAACTGATCATCGAGAGCCTGGCAACGGCTCTGGCGGTGTTGTCGGAGGCCGCCTTGACCGCGCATGAAGCAGCCATTCACGAAGAGAACATCCCGGACAACAAGTACGACACCCTGAGTCTCGAAGCCTCATACGTGGCGCAGGGACAGGCAAACCGCGCCCAGGATATAAAGCGCGCCCTGCACGCCTACCAGAACCTCACGCTTTTGCAGTTCAAAGGCGAGGCCGCTATCAGGCTGACAGCACTGGTGACGCTGGAGGCCGACGACGGCACCACCAAGACCGTCTTCATCGGCCCGCAGGAGGGGGGATTGAAGCTGCAGCTCGATGGCGAGGAGATACTCGTGATCACCGCCGGCTCCCCCCTTGGCAATGAACTGATAGGCAAGTGCACCGGCGATGAGGTGCAAATCGGGAAGGCGACGTACGAGATCGCCGCCGTTTCCTGACCACAAAACCCAAGAGGAGCTCGCCATGACACCGGACCGCTTTCACGCCCTTGTGGTAGAGGAATCCGCCCCCGGGGAATACACCCGGCAGATCAGGAACAGGTCGATAAGCGAGCTGCCGCCCGGCGAGCTTCTGGTAAGGGTCCACTACTCATCGCTCAACTACAAGGACGCCCTCTCCGCATCGGGAAGACCGGGGGTGACCAAGAAGTACCCGCACACACCAGGCATCGACGCCGCAGGGGAGGTGGTTTCCTGCTCCGATGGAGCCTTCCGGGCCGGCGAAAGGGTGATCGTCACCGGCCACGACCTTGGCATGGACACCCCCGGAGGGTTCGGCCAGTACATCCGCGTCCCCTCTGCGTGGGGGGTAAGGCTCCCGGACGGGCTCACCCTCAGGGAGAGCATGATCGTAGGAACCGCCGGGCTCACGGCCGGGCTCTCGCTGCACCGCCTGTCCAGGGCCGGGGTCAGGCCGGAGCTGGGTGAAATCCTGGTAACCGGCGCGACCGGCGGGGTGGGGAGCAGCGCCGTATCGATACTGTCCCGGGCCGGATACGATGTCGTCGCCGTGACCGGCAAGAGTTCCGAAACCTCCTTCCTGCAGGGACTTGGGGCAGGCCAGGTCCTAAGCCGCGAGGATTTCCTGCGCAATTCGGACCGGCCACTTTTGAAGGAGCGCTGGGCAGGTGTGCTCGACGTGGTAGGCGGCACCATGCTCGCCGCCGCTATCAAGTCGACAAGCTACGGCGGTGTCGTCACCTGCTGTGGTTTGGCCGGCTCTCCCGACCTGCCGTTGAACGTCTATCCCTTCATCCTGAGGGGGGTTTCCCTGATCGGCATCGACTCGTCCAAGGCCGCAGCTCAAACCAGGCAAGAGGTATGGCAGCGGCTGGCAACCGACTGGAAGCCGCTGCCGGTCCTGGCAAGCGCCACGGATGCCACGCTCTCCGGTCTGGAGGAGAAGTTTGCCGCCATGCTGAGGGGAGAGTTGCGGGGACGTACCGTCGTCAACCTCATCGACGCCTAGCCCGTTTCGCCTCCGGCAACCGCAAGTATCCGTTTGCTGTTGACATTGGCTCTGAGCGGTTCTAAATTAGCGCCTGGTTAATATGTCTTCTCCGCACCCCGCGCTGCGAAAATACTCTCACAGGTATTCCTCGCCGGCCTCTCCTGACTTGGGTGCACTAGGCAAGACTTGTAATTCAATGCTATGGGCGGAGGTTTGCCAACAATGAGACTAGGGGAACTGCTGGTTGATGCCGGAAAGCTGACACCGGCCCAACTTGATGAGACGCTGAAAGGACAGGCGATATTCGGCGGCAGGTTCGGTACCAATCTGGTGGAGATGGGATACTTGGACGAGCACGAACTGGCCCACTTCCTCAGCAAGAAAACGGGCATCGCCCACGCTACTCCAGAGCAGTTGACGGACATCCCCCCCCAGGTCATCAAGATCATCCCCGAAGAAACGGTAAGAAAGTACAGGGTGATGCCTGTCGCCGTCAGTAACCGCAAGCTCACCCTGGCCATGGTTGACCCCACCGACTTCGCCGCCGCAGACGAGATTTCCTTCTCCACCGGCTACATCGTGGTCCCCATCATCGCGTCCGAGCTTCGCATGGTAACCGCGATGGAGAAGCACTACCGGATAAAAAGGGAGGTGCGCTACATCAGCGTTGAGGGTGGCGGCAGAAGCAGGGCGCGCCAGGCGCAGACTCCTGCCCCCCCTGTCGTTCCCAGGGGCGCCGTCCCGACCCCGCCGCCTGTTGCTGCGAAGGAGGAGGAGTGGCTCCCCCCCGAGGAAGCCGAGATACTGGAACTCCCGCTGCTGGAGGAGCTGGACTGTTTCGGCGACCAGACCGAGGAGCCTACTCTCGATCCGCTGGCAGGAAGCCCCCTCTACGCGAAGAAGCCGGAGAAGGATTATTCACTTGAAGGCGTGATCGCCGGACTGGCCGAGGCGAAGGACCGCGACAGCATAGCGGATCTGGTAGCAGGCCATCTCGCTCTACAGTTCTGCCGCGCCGCCCTGTTCCTGCTCAAGGGCGGAAAGGCCATGGGATGGCTTGCCCGGGTAGGCAGAAAACCGGTGCCGCAGTTCGAGTCCTTCGAGATCCAGCTCGCTGAACCGTCCGTGCTCAAGGTGGTCGAGGATAGCAAGAGCTTCTACCTAGGCCCGCTACCGATGACGCCGGCCAACAAGCGGATGATCGACGCGCTGGGAGGGGGGAGCCCCTCCAACAACCTCCTGATTCCGCTGACGATGATGGGACGGGTTGTCGCGGTGTTGTATGTCGACGGGGGGGGCGCCCCTCTGGACGACAAGCTTCCGGAGCTTCAGAGGTTGGTGGGAAAGGTATCGATGGCCTTTGAAATACTGATCCTCAAAAGCAAAATACTAATGACATAATTTAAATGAAAGCCATAAAATCACGCGGGACAAATTGACTTTCAGCGGCTCTACGCTAGATTATACGGGTATTAAAATCCCTGATTCTCTCATTGAAAGGCCGGCATGCCAGTCACAGCACAGCAAGTAGAGCTGATCCCGCTTGCCATCTACACCCTCATAGCGGTGGGGCTCATCGGCGTGCTCCTGCTCGCCTCTTATTACCTCGGTTCCGGCAAGGAAGCGGCAGACAAACGGATCCCCTTCGAATCGGGCATGATCCCCACCGGGAGCGCCCGCCACGCCTCGCAAGTCCCTTTCTACCTGATCGCCATTTTCTTCATAGTCTTCGACGTCGAGGGCGCCTTCATACTGACCTGGGCCGCAGCATGGGATCTCCTGGGCATCCCCGGGCTCGTCCACATCACCGTTTTCATCACCGTTCTTTTGCTGGGGCTGGTCTGGCTCTGGATGAAGGGGGGGCTCGACTGGGGGCCTTCGGCCATGCGGGGAAAAAGACCTTGAGCGAAAGGGACGACGAAAAAATACCGGAAAACGTCATACTCGCCTCCCTGGACGACGTGATCAACTGGGGGCGGGCGAACTCCCTCTGGCCGATGTTCTTCGGCCTTTCCTGCTGCTTCGTGGAGATGATGACCTCCTTCACCTCCCGCTACGACGTGTCGCGCTTTGGTGCCGAGGTGCTGCGCGGAACCCCCCGCGAATCCGACCTGATGGTGATAGCAGGGACCGTCTTCAAGAAGATGGCCCCCAGCATACTGCGGCTTTACGAGCAGATGGCGGAGCCCAAATGGGTCATCTCCATGGGGAGCTGCGCCAACTCGGGGGGGATGTACGACGTCTACAGCGTGGTGCAGGGGGTGAACCAGATTCTGCCGGTCGATCTCTACATCCCCGGCTGTCCGCCGCGGCCGGAGTCGTTCCTGGAAGGGCTCATGCTGCTGCAGAAAAAGATCCGCACCGAGGAGCGGCCGACCCGTCCGGTACTCGGCATGCGTGGCGGGACCCAGGGGACCGTGGCGCCCCTGCTTTGGGACGGCGTGACCAAGTCGCGCGACACCCGCGGCCCCGGCATGGAGGGGGTGGCGATCCGCGGCAGCTCCATGCAGCACCCGTACTTCCCCGCCCCGCGCTCGGACGAGCTCTGGCGCCCCGGACAGCCCAGGCTCCCCTACCCCGACTTCGGCCTTCGGGAGGAACTGCAGGCGGCTTTCGGCGGGGAGGTGGCTCTCGACGACGGCGCGGCCGACATGCTGACCTACCGCGCCCCCGCGCGGCTGGTGCCCGAACTCCTGAAGCACCTGAAGGGGCGGAAGGCATCGCCGTTTCGGCGCCTGGAGGACATCGCCTGCGTGGACGAGTCCTGCCGGCGCGACCGGGAGCGCTACAAGGATTTCACCGTCAACTACCACCTCACCTGCTTCGACACCCCCGGCAGGATACGTATCAAGACCGAGCTGGAAGGGGGGCACCCCGAGGCCCCCAGCGTCACCTCCGTCTTCCCGGCGGCCGACTGGTACGAGCGCGAGGCGTTCGACATGTTCGGCATCAGCTTCGCCGGACATCCGAACCTGAGGCGTATCCTGATGCCGCCGGAGTGGGTCGGGCACCCTCTGAGGAAGGAGCATCCCTCGCGGGCGACGGAGATGCCGCCCTACACGGTGGAAGACGCACGCAGGCAAAAGGCGCTTCCCGGCGGGGATTTCTTCGACCGGGTGGACGACGAGACCCTGATCCTCAACCTCGGCCCCCAGCATCCGGGCACCCACGGCGTCATCCGCTTCGTCCTCAAGCTCTCCGGCGAAGAGATCGTCGACATGGACACCGATATCGGCTACCACCACCGGGCCGCCGAGAAGCTGGGGGAGCGCCAGAACTGGCACCAGTACATGCCGTACACGGACCGGATCGACTACCTCGCCGGGGTGCAGAACAACATGGCCTACGTCAACAGCGTGGAGACCCTGTGCGGCATCGAGATCCCGGAACGCGCGATCTACATCCGGGTCATGCTCTGCGAGCTGTTCCGGATCGCGAACCACCTGGTCTGGCTGGGCACCTTCGCCGCCGACCTCGGCGCCATGACGCCGGTCTTCTACACCTTCACCGACCGCGAGAAGATCTTCGACATCATGGAGACCGTCACGGGAGGGCGCATGCACCCTGCCTGGTTCCGGATCGGCGGGGTAGCCGAAGACCTCCCCGAGGACTGGCAGGTGAAGGTGCGGGAATTCCTGGAGTGGTTCCCCCCCCGGCTCGCCGAGTACGAGAAACTGTTGACCGGCAACCCGATCTTCACGGCACGGCTCAAGGGGGTTTCCGCCATCACCCTGGACCAGGCGCTGGAATGGGGCATCAGCGGACCGAACCTGCGCGCCTGCGGCTTCGACTGGGACCTCAGGAAGAAAATGCCCTACGGCGGCTACGACCGCTTCGACTTCGAGGTAGCGACGGCGCAGGGAGGGGACTGTTATGCGCGCTACCGGGTCCGCATGGAGGAAATGAGGCAGTCGTACTCGATTGTGAAGCAGACCCTGGCCGGCATGCCGGGGGGGCGCTGGATTTCGCCGGATTACAGGTACATGCTGCCGCAAAAGGGTGACACGCTGAACGACATCGAGTCGCTGATCCACCACTTCGTGAACAGCACCCGCGGCATGTCCCCCCCCAAGGGGGAGTGCTATGCCCCGATCGAGGCGCCCAAAGGCGAAAACGGATACTTCGTGGTCTCCGACGGGCTGCACACCGCCTACCGCATGAGGATCAGGACGCCCAGCTTCCCGCACATCCAGTCTCTGCCGATGCTGAGCCGCGGCTGGCTGGTGTCCGACTTCCTCGCCATCATAGGCTCCATCGATTTCGTGCTGGCGGACCTGGACCGGTGACCAAGGAGCGAGGCAGGGGATGATACCAGAGACGCTGAAAAATTCGCTGAAGGCGCGCATCGCCGCCGCGATAACGGCGCGCGAAGCCGCGGTCGACGTGATGAAGGAGCTGCAGGCCCATTACGGCTGGCTGACCGACGAGGCGGTGGAAGAGGCCGCCCTCCTGCTCGGCCTGTCGCCGCTGCAGGTGGAGGAGCTCGCCACCTTCTACGAGATGATCTACCGGCGCCCGGTGGGAAAGAAGGTGATCCACGTCTGCGATTCCATCTCGTGCTGGTGCGCCGGCTGCGACGGCATCATCCAGCACCTGAAGGACCGGCTGGGGGTGGGACTGGGGGGAACCACCGCCGACGGCATGTTCACCCTGATCCCCTGCTGCTGCATGGGGATGTGCGGCGACAGCCCCGCCATGTCGGTGGGGGGCACCCCGTACGGGAAACTGACGCCGGAGCTCGTGGACCGGATACTGGAAAAGGAGCGGCGCCAGGGTTGAAAACCACCCGACCCCCGGCAGCGTTGCCCTTCCCTCCGAGGGCGTTGCTTGACTCCTCCCCCCCCGGGGGAGCGACGATCTTTTGAACAAGGTGTACATGGAACTCCCTCTCTTCAGACATAACCGCCCCGACCGCCCGGTGACCTTCGAGGAATACCGGGAGGAGGGGGGCTTCGAGGCGCTCAGGAAGGCACTCTCCGGGATGTCACCGGCCGAGGTGCAACAGGCGGTAATCGACTCCGGCCTGCGGGGGCGCGGCGGCGCCGGGTTCCCCACCGGGAAGAAATGGTCCTTCGTGCCGCGTGAGCTCCCCGGCCCGCGCTGGCTTATCTGCAACTGCGACGAGATGGAGCCGGGGACCTACAAGGACCGGGTGCTCCTGGAGCATAACCCCTACAGCCTGATCGAGGGGATGACGCTGGCCTGCTATGCGCTCGGGGTGAGGCACGCATTCGTCTTCATCCGGAAGGGGTACGAGAAGGCCGCCGAGAACCTGGGTCGAGGCATCGCCCAAGCCAAGAAGGCTGGGCTTCTGGGGGAGAAGATACTGGGGAGCGAGCACTCCATCGACCTCGACCTGCATCTCTCGGCGGGGCGCTACATCTGCGGAGAGGAGACGGCGCTCATCAACGCCCTGGAGGGGAGGCGCCCGAACCCCAGGCAAAAGCCCCCTTTCCCCGCGGTGAAGGGTCTCTGGGGAGGCCCCACCGTGGTGAACAACGTGGAGACGCTGGCCAACATTCCCGCCATCATCGCCAACGGCCCCGGTTGGTTCAAGGGGCTGGCGCTGAACCCGGAGGGAGCCGGAAGCAAGCTTTTTAGCGTGAGCGGGTCGGTGGCGCACCGGGTCTGCGTGGAACTCCCGATGGGGACGCCCCTGGGAGAGATCATCGACGGGCCGTGCGGCGGCATGCTTGGCGGCAGGACGTTCAAGGCCTGCATCCCGGGCGGCGCCTCCACCCAGTTCCTCACCGCCGAGCACCTGAAGCTTCCGATGGACTTCGACACGGTGGCCAAGGCGGGCTCCAGGCTCGGCTCCGGGGGAATCATCGTCTTCGACCAGGGGCATTGCCTGGTGGAGGCTACCCTCAACCTGATCACCTTCTTCGCGCGGGAATCCTGCGGCTGGTGCACGCCGTGCCGGGAAGGGCTTCCCTTCGTGAAGGAGATCCTGCAGAGGATCGAGGCGGGGCGGGGCGAGGAGGCGGACCTGGGGATACTGCGCGAGCACATCAGGTATCTCAATTACTCCTTCTGCGCGCTGGCCCCCGGCGCCATGGCGCCGTTGGAAGGGCTTTTGAGGGATTTCGAGGACGAGGTGCGGGAGCATATCGTCAAGAAGAGGTGCCCGCTGAAGGCCTAGTTGCCGGCGCGGTTGCATTGCACGGGGGAAAAGAGAGTTTCATGCCCAGACTGACCATCGATGAAATACCGGTCGAGGTGCCGCCGGGAACCAGCGTACTGGAAGCCGCCCGCAGCGTCGGGATCACCATCCCGCATTTCTGCTATCACCCGGCCCTCGCCATCGCCGCCGCATGCAGGCTCTGCGCGGTGAAGCTCCTGGACGGCCCGGTGAAGGGGATCCAGATGTCCTGCTCGCTGCCGGCGCAAGACGGCATGGTGGTGTCGACCACCGACCCGGAGGCGCTGAAGCTGCGGGCACTGGTCATCGAATGGCTGATGCTGAACCACCCGCACGACTGCCCTATCTGCGACGAGGGGGGAGAGTGCCTGCTGCAGGACTTCACCATCGCGGGAGGGCACAGCCGGCGCAGGTACAAGGGGCAGAAGCGCACCTTCCAGAACCAGTACCTGGGCGAGGGGATCCACCACGAGATGAACCGCTGCATCGAGTGCTACCGCTGCGCCAGGTTCTACCAGGAGTACGCGGGAGGCACCGATTTCGGCGTCACCGGCAGCGCCGGCCGGGTCTATTTCGGCAGGTTCGCCGACGGCCAGCTGGAATCCCCTTTCTCCGGCAACCTCGTCGACATCTGCCCGACCGGTGTCTTCACCGACAAGACCGGGCGCTACCGCGCGCGCTACTGGGACTACCAGTTCGCGCCCTCCGTCTGCCAGCACTGCTCGGTAGGCTGCAACACTTCACCACAGAACTACCACAGGGAGCTGATCAAGATCGTCGCGCGCAGGAACGACCAGGTGAACGGCTGGTTCATCTGCGACCGGGCGCGCTTCGACAAGGGGCACCTGAACGACCCGCAGCGTCCGCGCGA
>Ga0209317_1002965_pt1 | contig 11417 bp, 9 predicted proteins | sample RifGroB2_FD_183994 | JGI IMG/M metagenome (GOLD analysis project Ga0209317, IMG submission 183994) | Soil microbial communities from Rifle, Colorado, USA - Groundwater B2 (SPAdes) (version 2) | ecosystem: Environmental > Terrestrial > Soil > Unclassified | place: Rifle, Colorado | collected...
CCTCCTCGACCACGTGCCAGCCATCGGGACAGGGAAAGGGCCTACGGAGAGTGTGGGCTGGCTCCAGGTCACCCTTTTGGGGTGGACAGTATCCGATAAAGTGTTGTTAGGTCAACCTCGGAGAGGCTTCCAGATAAACCTGTTAAATTAACTGGGAGAAAGACGGGTCAAAAGTGATCTCTTTTTTCACCTTCTTACAAAGAGCCGGGTAACAATCGGAGCCGTGAAAACGCACGCGTCGCCTGGTTACAGCACGCCGGCCAGCTTGCCTTTATACAAGTAGTGCTCCCACACCTTGGCGACGCGATAGTCCGAGAGGCCATAGCTTACGCGCAGCTCTTCCTTTTCCTTTTGCGTCAACGGGAGCAAGGGACCGAGCGTGGCAGCGCAAAGAAGAGTGCGGGCGTTTTCCTCGAAGTCGAGACAGTCCATGAAAAGCTCCTGCATGCTTGGCGAGACCAGCGCCGTGCCATGGGCGCGCAGCAGGCAGACCCGATGGTTTCCGAGCGTCTTGGCAAGCGCTCGGCCCTGCTCGGTCGTGCGGATGTGTGTCGTGTCGGAATGCACGGGGACGCCATCCATGAAGCGGTAAGCAGAGTTCCGCACGGCAAGGAGTGGCCGGTCCACAACCGAGAAGATGGTGGAAATATTGGGGTGGCCGTGGCAAACGGCCGCGGCGTCCGGCCGCGCCTTGTATACTTCCGTGTGAAGCGCGGTCTCGCCCGGGGCCGGCCCTTCCCCCTCCAGCACGTTCCCATCTAGATCGACAAGCAGGATATCGTTTGCGGTGAGTGCGGCGCGGCTCGTGTCCCTCGGCTGGATGAGGATACGGTCAGTGCCTGGAATACGAGCGCTGACATGGCCGCTGAAATCCATAACGCCCTGCATTACAAGTAGGCGCGTGCAAATGGCAATCTCTTCTCTTAGACGAGTGATATTGGCTTCAGACATAGCAACCTCGCGTCAGTTATACTTTAAGTGATAGGAACTCGCTTTTAGGATAGGACCACTGAGAACTCAAAAGTCGCCTCCTCGACCACGTGCCAGCCATCGGGACAGGGAAAGGGCCTACGGAGAGTGTGGGCTGGCTCCAGGTCACCCTTTTGGGGTGGACAGTATCCGATAAGGATCTGTTATGTCAATCTCGGAGAGGCTTCCAGATAAACCTGTCTGCCTGCCCACGCCCCGGCAGGCGGGCCAACCAGAGGCAGCGCTGGATATTAAGATCCCGGGCAGGGGCATTCTTGAAGGATTGGCCTTTGTCCCGTGGGCCTTTCCCGGAGCGGCTTTGGCCATCGGCCTGCTTTGGGTCTACATGGATTTTCCATTGCCGGTGTTTAACACCCTCTGGATCTTCCTGATTGCGTACATCAGTCGGTTTCTTCCTTATGGGATCAGGGCGACCAACAGTACGATCATTCAAATCCATAAGGAGTTAGAAGAGGCCTCAGTCGCCTGTGGTGCGGGGTTCGCTATAACCTTCCGCCGCATCGTGATGCCGCCGATGCGTCCGAGCATCATGGCGGGTTGGATCTTGCTGGCCACACAGTTTATCCGCGAATTCGGAACTTCGATTTTTCTATACAGCCCAGGTGCGGAGCCTATGGGACCCCTTATCTTTTTTCTTTACCAGGATACTCGGTATGGGACCGTTGGCGCGCTAGGTCTTCGGGTCTGCACTATCTCTATGATTCTCGCGGCGGTAGGGCTCAGATATACGCGAATCGAGAGCCAATAGAATTATTTAGCTGCTGATTATGATCTTTACAATCGAGGCGATCGTCAGTACTGCTCGCAAGTCAGATTGAGGCGGCCCAAACAGTCGACTCCATCAAGGAGGCAAAACGAGGCTGGCAGCGTGAATTCGCTCGCGGGGGCGTAGAGCTTGTCACCTGCGTAGAGCTGCACAAATTGACAATTGCCGACACCAATCACCTTTTCCGGTTTTGGCATCATGACGTCCCTCTCGAAGCTTCCCGTGCTGATCATTGACGTAGCCTCAGGTACGTAATAGACAAGAGGCAGTTCGTCGCCATTTTTGCCCCCCCATTCGGGTGTTATAAAGACTGTTTTTATTCCCTTTCTCTCGCAGGCTTGAACGGTCAGCATCATGTCCATGAAGTTATTTCCCGACGTTGATATCCTTGTGCTGACGATGCCATCGGCACCCAACAGGCGGGCCATCTGGGAGGTGCAGGCGGCCGTCACTTGCTTGCCGAACTCGGTCTCGAACCTGGTTCTTTGGAGTATTACTCCCAAGAACGTGAGCTGCTTTCCGTGCTGCCTGAGAAGCTCCAAAATCACTGCGGGGCTCATCCAGGACCACGTCGTCGGCCGGCTCCCGTTCCCGATACGTACATCCTTAGTAATCGCGCCATCGAGGAACTCGTTGGGGTGCATCAGCGTCGGCAAGGATTCCCGGACAGGGAGACCATAATACGCAAGGCCCGAGTGAGGGCTTTGCCAGGTAATTGACGCCGCTGCAACGTAGACGATGCGCGGAAGAGAAGGATCTGTCTTGGAGAGCTCAAATACCTCAATATCGTCAGGAGCTTTCTCGATAGTCGTCGTCGCTAGCCTTTGTGCAACTTTCAATTCCGCCAATTGCATTGCGCCGTGCGCCTCCAGCTCCGTGACCCCATCAACAAGATTAATCATTAGGATAACGTTAATCGTGGAGCCGAAGGGTGTAAGCTGGGCCGTGGACCCCCACATGTCTACAATGCCAGAGCTTTGGGCGGCCGTCCCGCTTAAGATCGTCGGGACATACTCTGCGGAAAGCATGACGGTAACACCGGACAGTCGATGGTTTTTTCCCGCTCCCACCGTCTCCACAGGTCCGAGAATGCCTGGAAAAAGACAACCCGGCCCCACCACTTTGACCCGGGGCTCCACAGCGTCCCGAAGCTTGACAATTCGAGTCTTCTCTCCCGGAAAGGCGACATCAAGATCAGCGGACAAAACCCTCTTATCTTCCAGGACGAGCCTAACCAGTTCCTCTTTATTGATTTCGAGCACTCCGCTGTCATAGCGGGTCTCGTTCGAGAAGCGCACATTCTTTACAAAAAAAGTCGCTATTTCCAGCTTCATAGATTTTCCTAACCAGATGTGAAGGTGACATCGGGGACAAAAAGGGTAGGTCCTTTGACTTCCCTCTGAAGAGCGGAAAGCGAGCACTGGATGATGGCCCGGCGCAGAGCTCGATCCGCCTCCGTTGGCAGGTTCGGGTCACCGCAAGGATGGGGAATTTTAGTGCCCGTGACTATGCGATTGACTTTAAGTTGCATCGCCATCGAAGACATTGCCGTAATGAAGGCGACAGGGATTCCTTCTTTCTCAAGCGCTCGTGCGATCGCAGACCCGCTGCGAGTGCACGAGCCTCAGGTCGACACGAGCAGGGCACCCTCGACTCCATTCGATTTCATCTCGAAGGCCATATCGTTCCCCAGTTGGTGCATCACAGAAAGCAATCCGCGTGCGCCGGGGGTGCCATAGAAATGGGAATAGAGCTTGCGAAAGACGCCCTCTCTCTCCATTTCTCGACAGATGTCCAACGGGACCCCGTAATTGGGATTTTTTTTCATGGCATCCGTGTTGTAGCCGCCGTGCAGGACGTCCCAGTTGGCATCCAGCATAGAGTTAAGCCCCTCGATCGAATATTTCCCCCAGCGCACATTCTGAAATCCTCTAAACCCGTCGGGGTTTCCCGGCGGGATCACGCCACTGGTAGTTATAAGAGCCAGACAAGCTTTTCTTAGATCACCAATTGGCGGTGAAACCGGAATAGCTTCAATATTCTCCACCGGTATTTCAGAAACAAAAGTACGGCCTCCAATTTTATCCAATAACAGGCGAACGGCTCTTGCTGCACCGTTGTCGCTCTTTACTTTATCGAGCCGAAACCCTCGCGGGATATAACCTTCCTCGGCCGGTGTTCCAATTGAAGCTTCGGCTGTAAGCCTGGAGACAAATCGCGCCATCGTAGACAGCGCCGCTCCCATACCTAAGGCCTCCTCGGTGGTTGGAAAGGCATAGACCATTCGATCTTTATATTGCTGATAGGTTTCCACCCCAGGGTTCTCAAGATGCAGACCAGTTACGCAGTTCAAACCTAGTGTGCTACTGACCGCATGACAGACCTCTGCGCACGCAAACCCATACCGCCCAGAAGCGAAGGCCGGACCGGCTACAAGCAATTGAATATTCTGCTCCCGGGCCGTCTGTAATATCGCGGCGACTGTTTCGTCGAGATGCTTGCTGAAATAGTCGTCACCGCAATATACGGTAACCACGATTTCTGCCGAGTCTCCCAATAACTCTTGGAGGCGCTTACCCGGCCCTACTGGCCCCGGAAAGCATCCAAAAGGAACATCAGCCTTAGCCTCACCGCCGATACCAGCAAAAAACTGGTTCACGTAATGCATGACACGGACTTTCGACATGGGATGCCACCCGCCTTTCCGCCGATCTTGTTCTCGCCCTTTGTATCCGATCCCTTATATCGTGGCAATATTCATTTTCGAACTGTGTTGTGACAAATTAATTCTGTCAGGGGTTAAGAACAACACCATTAAATGATAAGAATTTAATGATAGACGGAGAGCCCTGACTGCTACCACTTCTGGGTGGGTGCTTCCCTACTATCTGCAGCTAAATGATAGGAATTTCCTTTTTGGGGATCAGCCACCGAGAACTCTCTCTTGGTTAGTTTTGATCCACGACGATATCCAGGAGGTCTGCGTGACTATTTCCCTAGCATTTTTCTCATCCGCTCGACCACCTCCGGAGGCTGGCTGATAACCTCTCTCGCCAGAGCCTCAAGCTCCTCGCTAGGGGTTGGGTCAATCTCAAGTCTTTTCTTCTGCGCGTCTTCAATGACCGATGGGTCGTTGATGGTCTTCGTGAAAGCCTCGCGAAGGGTTTTGACCCGATCCCCGGGTGTGCCCGGAGGCAAGACGTAAGGGCGGCCAAAGTAGTCAGCGGCCAGAACCAATGTGACCAAGCGCCGCGCCGAATCAGGCGACTTGTATCGGTCCATCAGCTCATAGATGGTTGGAACATCGGGAAGCCTGGAATCCCTTTTTTTCCCGGTTTGGGCGATCACCCGAACAAAGCCCTTTTTACGCCAGGTATGAAAAGGCTCGCGGGCAAAGAAAGTGGTAATGGTAAAGGCCCGGCATACGACCTCGCCCCTTTCCACGGCCAAGTCGACATCTCCACCGGACCCGTAGCCTGCAACGATATTAAATTTTGTCCCGATTACTTCCTCGAAGAGTTTAGGCAGATAGTAAGCGTTGGAAGTGGTCCCCGTGGCGCCGCACTTGGGAGGTTCGGAGGCGTTGCGCACATCGTCCATGGTTTTGTAAGGCGTATCAGCCCGCATGTAGAGAAGCAGGTTGGAAGTCACGGGACTGCCAATCCAGTTAAACTTGGTCCAATCAAACTTGACCTCTTTTCGGCCAATAAGCTGGTCGAAGTAAAGCGCCGCGTAGATCGCGCCGACAGTCAATCCATCTGGCTTGGACACATTGTAAACATAGTTTGCTGCGATCAAAGAGGCGGCCCCCGGCATATTCTGCGCAATGATGTTAGGATTACCGGGAATATTCTTGGGCATGTGCTGGCCCAGTAGACGGGCATACAGGTCGTAGACATCCCCTGCCTTGTTGCCCACGATGATGCTTATTGTTTTGCCCTGATAGAAAGGAGGCTGCGCCTCAACGGTGAAGCTCCATATCAAAGAAAAAAAGAATCCGAGCAGAATCCTTCTCATGAATCTCTACCTCCTTTTTTGGTTTTCCATTTTTGGGGAGAAACTATCCGATAATGTGCTGTTATGTCAACCTGAGGCTAGCTTTCGGTTAGAGGAGACTAGCTTTCGGGTAGAGATGGACATCTAACCCCAATTGGAGTCAGGAGGCTTTCAAATCACCTGGCTGTAGGATGGATCGAAGATTTAACCTTGAGGCTTCGTCGTGAGCGCTCAGCCGAACGGCTCACATCGAGAGGTAATCTCTTTTATCGCTGGATCTCTTCCGGGTGGGGCATGGGACTCTTCCCATAGACCTAACGAACGCTTCGCTTATGGAAAAAAATGCCCCGGAGAATCCTTACCCGGCGTAAGAACTCGATCCGTTCTTTCAATCCTATGTTGGACCAGTGCCAACTGTCGGCGCGAGCCTTAATCACGTTAGAGGAATTTCGGATGCGGCATGAAGTCCCGCCATCCGACCCGAAGCCAAACACTCTCCAAGATTGCCACCGCTCTGATACAAAAATCCCCAGATAGAGCCCAACTCCCCAGCACCGTAAAGCCGCTTGATGGGGCTGCCCCACGCATCCAGAATCTGCCCCTTGGCATTCCTCTTTGGCCCCCCCTGTGTATTGAACAAGCATGGCCACAGCGGTACTCCATAAAGCCTTTCGCCAAGCTCCACAAGGGTTTCCCTTGATCGTCCAAACTCTTCGTCTTTGCCCGTTCTGCACGCCTTCCGGTAAGCCGTCAGGGTTTCTCCTAGCTGCCGTGCCGAATCTATCCCGAGCCCGCAAGCCAGCTCCTCGGGGTCCCTTCCGCCCACAATCCATCCTCGCCTTATCTCCTCCGAGTTATCGTCGCTCCACTTGTAGTCGCGGTTGGCTCCATGCCCCGCGCGGGTAATCGGCCCACGGAGCCGCGTCTTCTCGTCAAAAATCAAATGGGAAGGGATTCGCGCAAACCGAAGCCCACCCATGTCGAAGCACGCGACTTCCATCCACATGCTGTATTTTTCGAGTCCTGTCTCGTTGCAGAACCTTCGCCCCTGCTGATCCACAATAATAAAACCATATGCAGGCATCCACATAATGAACGCTGCATCGTACTCTGGAAACTTGTATCCCATGGGCGCCGCTAGCGCCTTCATGTGCCATAGCTCCGCTCCCACATCCTGCGCCAGCTTGAGGCCATCTCCTTGGTTTCCACTGTGTCCAAAGGCATAGATCGGATACCCAGAAAAATAGTCCCTCTTCATCGCTTCGTTGTACTCAAAACCCCCGGTCGATAAGATTATCCCCCTCCGCGCTCGTACTTTCAGGCGCCTACCTCCTTGTTCGGTCTCAACCCCCACGACCTTATCTCCCGAGCGTACCAGCCTCTTCGCAATTGTCTGCCGATATACCTGAATATTACGCTGGTCGACATTTTGCGAAAGAAGACACCAAAGGGACTCTCCGCCAAGCTCTCCTTCCTTCCCCTTCACCCCATACCGCACCATCGCCTCGGAGCCCGGAGCCTTTGGAAAAGTGGGACCTGGAGGGCAGACCTCGCTCTCACCTCCCAGCTCCTTTATGAACTGGACATTCTTCGAGCTCCACTCAACAAATGCATCGATCGTTTCCTCTTCGAGGGTGCCGAAAGACAGAGCCCGAATATGCTTCTTTGCGGCCGGACTTTTTACAGGGCAGAGAAAGGTGAGAGTGGCGAGGCGGGTATTTCCCCCGCCGTGGTTTTTTCGACTATAACTACTCTTGCGCCGGCATCATGGGCCGAAATCGCCGCAGCCGCGCCGGCTCCACCGTAACCTAGAACAACGACATCGGTTTCTTCATCCCAAGCATTCGACATAGGATCGTATCGATAGGATTTTCCCTCTCTGGAACGACCTCACCTTCGAAAGAGCCCTTCTTGCTCTAACTTCTTTACGATCCTGTTATCGACCACGTCTTCCGGCTTAAGGCGGGCGATTTTCTCGTTTGTCACACCCAGCAGTCGAACGGCATTACGTATCCCATCTACCTTCGGATAGATGGGCAAATCGAATATGTTTTCTAATCTCTCGTAACCTTCTTGAGCCTCCTCAACCCGCGGCAGATGAAGCCCCCTGGCTAAGCTCCTCATGACCGCGGTCTTATTGGCAGGCTCCTGGATGAAGACAATCGCATCTACCAAGCCCCTGAGGACCTTCTCAACCACATCGGGAGATTGATTGATGAAAGATCGTCGGCCATACATCCCTACGGATAGGATTGGGATGTTGAGCTTGGCAAGATCGGCGAGGATGCGAAACCCCTGGCGCTCCAGGATAGAGGCGAAGGTGTAGCTTAAATAGCCCCCGTCAACAATACCAGTGGCGATCGCCTGGGCTATTACTGACTGTTCCCCTATGACTCTGAGGTTGATCTTGTCCCGCTTCGGGTCGAGTTTCCAGTGCTCCAAGGCCAGCATGGCATACATCCATATTCCACCGCCCGCACTAGTGACGCCAATGGTTTTCTCCTTCAGGTCAGAGGGGCTTTTGATGCCGGGGCCGACTACAAAAGCGCCGGTGAGCTTGTTCACCAAACCTGCCACGAAAACTCCGTCGAGTCCTCCAACAACAGCGCCGAAAGTCACCCCCGAAGCTGTGCCGTACCAGAACTGACAGTCACCCGAGGCCAGGGCTGAAATACCGGTGGGGGCGCCTCGCGTTTGAACCACCTGGACATCTAAACCGTACTTACGGAAAAAGCCCTGATCCCTGGCTACATGGAGCGGCGCCTCCCTTTCTGCGAGAGCCCCATAGGTGATGACCACTCTGGGAAGGGGCTGGGCTGCCTCCAAGAGTGAAGGGTTGAGGAAAAAATTAACGGGAAGGCAGAGAAAGAAAGCAACGATTGAAAAAACCAGTGCGTTGTTCATTTTATCTGTTCTCCCTCTCTCAACCGATCGGAGATACTTTTACCCGAATACAAGAGTCCACGCCCGTGGAGATCGGGTCGATGCGGTCAAGAGACATCGGCAGCAGACTGTTAAAATGGACCCCTTTACCTTTGGCAACCGGCTTTCCCTTGGCCCAACTCCCGAACATCCCTGCGATGCCGACAACCTCTGGATGAATGCATTCGGTTACCTTTGCTTGACCTTTCACCTTGCCGGCTACAGACTCGACAGAGATCTCGTCTCCATCTTTGACGCCCTTGCGCTTGGCCGTTTCCGTGTTGATTAGGATCTTATAGGCGTAGGGATGGTGCTCGGCGAGATCACTCAGCCAAGGGTTCTGCGTGGTAAAAGAGAGGCTGTGAAAAGGGAGCTTAAAGTTCACCACGTAAAGATCGTAGGGAGGCGTGCCGTCCTGGTAGGCAGGACAGGCCTTCCACTCCGGCAAAGCCTGGTAATCCGCAGTGTCCACCTTGTACTTTAGTTGGGCTGCTACCTTACTAACCGATTCCTTTGCCCTTAACATGTTCTCGTAATAGATGGGAAAGCGAGGGCGAATGAAGGGACCAGGATACTTCTCCTCTACTGACCGAGGCACCTTGTAATAGCCATTTTTCTTAAACCAGTCGATCCCGCGCTCGGGGCCAAATTGCGACTTAGCCCAGCGATCGTAGATCTCCTCCATCGAGTAACGCGCTTTGGGGTCGAGCTTGTAGGGGTCCGTAAGTCCGAGAGAGTTGTTGAGGAGCTTGTAGATATCCCCTGAAAATCCGATTCGGTCGGCAACCTCAAAGAGGACATCGATCCAGCGCCGGGCCTGACCCATGGGTTTTTCAACCGCCGGCTGCCTCACCCCCCAGTAAAAGTGACCCGTATGGGGACTCATCGTGTGAGTAAAGTTATTGGGGAAAAGGTCCAGCCGTTCAAGAAAATGTTGATCGGGTAAAACCAGATCAGACATCTCGGAAACCTCATCCAGGTGGGTGCTGAAGTTCACCACGAAAGGGACCTGCTGGAGCATCTTGGCGCCGAGCTCGGGGTTTGCATTGCTCATCATGAGGTTACGCCGGCAAACTATGAGCACTTCGGGACTATAAGGAAGAGGGGACTGTTTACGGTCGCGAACGTTGATCTCGTAAAGGGGACTTCGGTTAGTGCTGATAGGATAGAGCTCTCGGAGCCCTAGCTCCTCGGGTGGTCTCTCCTCGAAATCATAGTATTGTGCCGCCCGACCGATGGCGGCGGGAGGGGTGATGAGGCCATCCACGGTCTCCCCTGGAGTCCACCGACCCGATGGACCTATGAGGTTCAATCCCCTGTGGCCTCCAGGGACATAAAAGGACCCCACAATCATGTTGAGGATCTGCACAGCTAAGGCCGTGTGTGTCCCATGCTTGTGCGCGCCTGCCCCGCGGTAGATGTTAACGGCCACTGGTCGGTAGGGAAGCACCTTGCCGTCTATCGAAATGGTAGAGCCAATCCGCGCGGCCTCGCCGAATTCCTTGGCGATCCGCCGGATAGTGGCGGCAGGCACTGTGGTGATCGGAGCCGCCTTCTCCGGGGTATATTTCTTTACATGCTCTTTTAATGCCTGGAAGGCGGGCTGACATTTTTTTTCACCGACAACGAAAGAGCCCTGGAGAGCAGGGTTCGTTCCTGGCTTGTCGAAAGGAACAGCCGCCTCAACTCGTTGATCCCAGACTAGAGGCTTACCACTACCATTCTCCTTCAAGTAGCTGCCGTCTTCTCCCACAAGGTAGGGGGCGTTGGTTCTCTGGCCCAAAAACTCCCGATCGTAGCAGCCCAACTCGTTCAGCAGAACATTGATCAGGCTCAAGATAAAGGCGCCGTCAGTCCCAGGACGGATCGGAATCCACTCGTCGGCCTTGGCTGCGGCATTGGTCCCGACCGGATCTACCACCACCACTCGCATACCGCGCCGACGCGCATCGGCCGTTTTGCGCGCAGCCACATTAGCGTTTAGCCCCGCCATAAAACCCTGCTGATTTCCGAGCAAGATGACGTAATTGCAGTGATCGAGATCAAAGTCCGAGTGAAACGAGCCGTTGGTCAAGTACATGGAGGCGTGAAGGTAGTTGCCGCAATAGTAGCCAACCCAGTCTGAATTCGGGGTTCCAAAAGCCACCGCCCACGCTGGTCGAATCAGGACCCCGAGAGCATAGTGGTCAAAAGTTGCCAGCACGAGCTTGCGTGGGTCCTCTTCCCGGACCTTTTTAAGCTTCTGTGTCAGCAGATCCAGCGCCTCTTCCCAAGTAATCTCCTGCCACTTAGGATCTACCCCAATGCCCTTGACCGGATTGGTTCTTTTCAGAGGGACTTTCACCCTGGATGGATCATACAAACCGATGAGCGCTGCTTGACCTCTAGCACAAAGGCGCCCTGCGCTGGCTGGACAGTTCGGATCTCCTTCTATTTTTACTACAACCCCATCTTGCCGGTGGGCAAGGATTCCGCAAAAAGCAAAACAAGTCTCACAGACGCTATGAATCCATACGTCCTCTTTCACTCCAGTCGCATTCATTCTTAACCTCCTTATATCTCTTCCTCCTGACGGCCGCATAGCCCTTATGACTCGGAGCAATTTTTACCCTCCCACATAGAAGACGGAGGGATCGAGTCCTTTTTCGGGCAGGAGGGGACGGGCCTTTTTCTCCGCCACCAAGCGAGACACCCCGCTCTTGGGATCATCCAGGTCGCCGAAAACGCGGCACTCGGTCACACA
>Ga0209317_1002966_pt1 | contig 11413 bp, 10 predicted proteins | sample RifGroB2_FD_183994 | JGI IMG/M metagenome (GOLD analysis project Ga0209317, IMG submission 183994) | Soil microbial communities from Rifle, Colorado, USA - Groundwater B2 (SPAdes) (version 2) | ecosystem: Environmental > Terrestrial > Soil > Unclassified | place: Rifle, Colorado | collected...
CCAAAGTCAAAGATCTGCTGCCGCAATTTATCGACAAAAACCTACTGGTGTAAGACGGTAATGGTGGGGTGGATACTTGCGACAATTTATTCATCGCTTCGTGAAAATGAAAAAGCAATAGACTATCTCATTAAGCTAAAAAACAGGGAATCTGGGTGCGCTCTGCTATTTAATTTGGTAAAAAGCCACCCGGCCCTTGATAACATCCGGAACATGCCTGAGTATGCTGATGTTTTAAAAGATGTTGAGGCTAAGTACCTGAGAGACCATAATCGTGTTGGTAAACTTTTAAAGGAAAAAGACCTTCTGGAATAGGCTTGAGCGACAAATAAAAAAACCGGCAAATCCGCCGGTTCATATTTTCCTTTTTCCTTATTTGGATATTCAATATTGGTTATTCATTATTGGTTATTCCTTATTCCACTTTCCTCAAAATTACCGCTTCATCACCCCGTAGCACAGAATTTTCACAATGTTGTCAACACTGTGTTCGAGGTTCACTTTGCTGTGATCGCCGGCTGCCAGTGGCATTTCCAGTCCTTTTATAGCGGTAGTAATTCCGATGGCAGCCAGGGTCAGGTCATACACTTCAAAAATATTTTTGCGGACTCCTTCAATAAGGATTCGTTTAATCATCCTGATTTCTTCCTGCTGGTGCCGGGTTTTAATGTTTTCGATGAACTCAATAGCAGTCACGTCGTTTTCAAGCGCATTGTAAAAATTGGCCATACTCCTGAAAGTGGTAAGCTTAGTGAGAATATAATCTCTCAGTTTATCAACCGGATCGGTGTTGCGGTTTACCACAATTTCGAGTTCGCGGCGCAAAATGTCAACTTCTTTTTGAATAACTGCCTGAAAAAGATCTTCCTTGCTGGAAAAATAGTAGTAAAGCGAGCTTTTCCCTTTTCGGACAGCATTGGCAATATCGTCCAGCGTTGTTTTTTTATAGCCGTATTTGCTGAATATTTCCTGTGCAATTTTCAGGATACTTTCTCGGTTTGCATCTTTTTTGTTCGATCCGTTATCAAGATTCATGGTCATAACCAAAAGTTTAATTCAGTCAGTAAACTAATATGCGCTTAAATTTTATAAATGAGGAAACCCTCACTTTACCACAAAGAAACTCTACATTTTTCAATTTTTATAATCTTCGCCCCTTTTTTTTATTCTCCGGACGAAAAAACTGATTTTTTTCTGCCTTGGCATTGTTATTTACCAGCCTGAAATCGAGCTGTTTCTTCTCCAGGTTGGCCCTTGCGATTTCAACTTTTACCTCATCGCCCAACTGGTATTTCCGGTGAGTGTGCCTGCCAACCAGACAATAATTCTTTTCATCGAAAATGTAGAAATCGTCGTCGAGCGAATTGACCGAAACCATTCCTTCACACTTGTTTTCGAGCTCAACATAGATGCCCCAATCGGTCACTCCTGAAATAACGCCCATAAATTCCTCCCCGATTTTATCTTGCATAAACTCAACCTGCTTGTATTTAATTGATGATCGTTCGGCATTGGCCGCCTTGTTTTCCATGTCGGAGGAGTGCTTGCACATGTCTTCATATTTCTGTGCATTTGCTGTTTTTCCGCCTTCCAGGTAGTGTTCGAGCAGGCGGTGGACCATTACATCGGGATAACGCCTGATGGGTGAAGTGAAATGGGTATAATATTCGAACGAAAGTCCGTAATGACCGATGTTCCGGGTGGAATACACCGCTTTGGCCATGGTGCGGATGGCTAGTGTTTCAATGACGTTCTGCTCATTTTTACCCCTGACATTAACCATGAGTTGGTTCATTGATTTGGAAATCTGTCCGGGTGTTCCGAGTAATAAACCATAGCCAAATTTATGGATAAAGTGGTTAAAGTTCATCAGCTTGTCCGGATCGGGTTTGTCATGGATGCGGTAAACGAAGGTTGGCGGTGTTTTCTTATCGCCGGTTTTTCCAATAAACTCGGCCACGCGTTTGTTGGCCAGTAACATAAATTCCTCGACGAGCTGGTTGCTTTCTTTGGCTTCCTTGAAATAGACCGAAAGTGGTTTGCCATTTTCGTCAATATTAAATTTGACTTCGACCCGTTCAAAAGCGATCGAACCATGTTTAAACCGGGCTTCACGCAATTTAACCGCCAACATTTGCAAAGTCAGCACTTCATCTTTCAACTCACCTTCGCCGGTTTCGATGATGGCTTGTGCATCTTCGTAAGCAAACCGTTTGTTTGAATGGATTACCGTTCGACCAAACCATTGTTTTTGTATTTCGGCATCATCGTTTAACTGGAATATCGCAGAAAAACAGAGTTTATCTTCGTTGGGGCGGAGCGAGCAAACACCGTTCGACAGTTTCTCAGGGAGCATCGGCACCACGCGGTCAACCAGATATACTGAAGTTGCACGTTCATAGGCTTCATCGTCGAGGATCGTTCCAGGTTTCACGTAATGCGAAACGTCGGCGATATGAACGCCAACTTCCCAAAAACCATTTTCCAATTTCCGGATCGAAAGGGCATCGTCAAAATCTTTGGCATCAGCCGGGTCAATGGTTATGGTCGTTACCCCGCGCATATCGCGTCGTTTCTGTATTTCCTCTTCAGAAATAAAATCAGGAATTTTTTCAGCAGCTTTAAGCACATTTTCCGGAAAACGAAGCGGAAGATCGTATTCGGCCAGAATGGCGTGCATTTCGGCATTGTTATCTCCCACATCGCCCAAAACTTCGATGATCTCGCCAAACGGATTTTTAGCATTAGCCGGCCATTCGGTAATTTTAGCAATTGCCTTTTGCCCGTCTTTTGCGCCGTTCAGCTTTTCGTTCGGTATAAATAAATCGAAAGCCGACTTTCCTGAAGGGATGAAAAAGGCAAAATTACGTGACTTTGAAATCGTTCCTACAAAAACTGACTTGGCGCGCTCCACAATTTCTACCACTTCGCCTTCGGGTTGCTGTTTTTTGCGCATGGCGTACAAGTTTACCTTCACCTTGTCGCCTTCCATAGCATGGTTCAGATTTCGGGCCGAAACTAAAACCGGTTTTTCAATCTCTTCGGAAACAATGTATGCAAAACCCTGTTGTTGAATTTCAACTAAACCGCAAATCGTCCCTCCACGCGAAATCAATTTATATTTTCCGCGCTGAACACTATGCAGGTTCTCGTTTTCGGTCAGTTCTTCGAGCACCACAAAAACCAGTTTGGTAATTTCCGGATCGTGTATTTTAAGTAATTCGGCTATTTGCTTGTAATTGTAAGTTCGATCAGGTTGATCGTAAAAGATGTTGAGAATCGCATTTTTAAGCTTTGGTTTATTGAAGTTTTCAACCAATTGTGCTTTTTTATTTTTCTTATTTTTCGACATGTTCCGGTTATTTTAATTTCATTGTAAGGTAGTAAACAAATTCAGAAAGAAGGATTAAGAAATTCAAATATTTCACCAACCCGGCCTAAATTAGTATATTCGTAAAAGTTCATGTTTTGTTGCATTAAATCCAGACCGCAAGTACTATTCATAAGCATTTAGTATGAAAAAAATACTCCTTTTACTCCTGATTGGTGCATTCCAGAACGCCGTGGCACAAGCTCCCGACCCGGATTTCAATGATAAAATGGCATTCAGCGAAAGCCGGAATTTTCAAAAATCGGCCACGTTTGTTGAATCTGCCGGTTATGCAGAATATGACCTGACCTACCAGCGTTTAAACTTTACAGTTGATCCGGCAGTGAACTTCATTTCTGGCTCGGTCATATCCATCTTGAGATTTCTGAAAGACGATGTTACACAAATTCGGTTTGATTTGGTATCTGAAATGTTTGTTGACTCGGTACAATACGATCATCAGAAAGTGGTTTTTCAGCATTTGTCCAATGTAATCACCATTAATTTACCCTCACCAGCGAAAAAAAACATCATTGGTTCAACGGAGATTTTTTACCGGGGAGTTCCATCTGCATCCGGCATGGGATCGTTTACAACCTCCAAACACAACAATGTTCCGGTCATTTATACTTTATCGGAGCCGTATGGCGCCCGCGACTGGTGGCCCTGCAAACAAAGCCTGACTGATAAAATTGATTCGCTTGATGTTTACATCACCTGTCCCAGCCAATTCAAAGCAGCAAGTAACGGTAAGCTGGTTTCAGACCAGGTTACTGGCGACAACCGAACCGCCCACTGGCAACACCGCTACCCCATTGCCACTTACCTGGTTGCCATTGCTGTTACCAACTACGAAACGTATTCCGATTTTCTGGATCTTCCCAATGGTAAAAAGATCGAAGTATTGAACTACATCTATCCGGAATACCTAAGCACGGCCAAATCCAAAACATCTGAGATTCTGAGTATTCTGCAATTTTACAACACGAAATTCATTACCTATCCTTTTGCTGACGAGAAATACGGCCATGCCCAGTTTGGCTGGGGTGGCGGAATGGAGCACCAAACGATGAGTTTTATGACCACACTCGATTATGAACTGGTGGCTCACGAAATGGCCCATCAGTGGTTTGGCGACTACATCACCCTGGCCAGTTGGCACGACATCTGGCTGAACGAAGGATTCGCAACTTATCTGACCGGCCTGGTTTTCGAAAATCTTCAAAACGGGGTTTGGTGGAATACCTGGAAAAATAACGAGTTTACCAGAATTACTTCTTCGCCCGGAGGCTCGGTATATGTAACCGACACGACCGATATTCACCGAATTTTTAATGGCCGGTTGACTTACTCAAAGGGAGCTTATATCCTGCACATGTTACGGTGGGATATGGGAGACGAACAGTTCTTCCAGGGAATGAAAAACTACCTGAACGATCCGACCGTTGCCTATGGATTTGTTAGTCAGGAAAAATTCGTGAAACACATGGAAACCGTTGCAGATACCAGCTTTACTGAATTTTTCAATGACTGGTATTACGGCGAAGGTTATCCGATTTTTCAACTGACGTATTTTCCTGATCCGGTAAATCCGGCCAGACAAAAACTTCGGGTAAACCAAACTCCTTCGCACAGTTCGGTACCTTTTTTCGAAATGCATATTCCCATCCGGATTTGGAAGAACGGCAAATCGAACGACATCAGGATTCATCTTACCAGACAAAACCAGGAATTTGCGATTTCTGATCAGCCCTTCGACAAACTTGAATTTGATCCTGATCAATGGCTGATCGCCAAATCCGACCAGGTTTTGCCGGCACTGACAGTTCCCCGTATTCATGAAATTCAGATTATTCCTGAATTTGCTTCGAATCGGGTACATGTGTTGCTTCCTGTTTTTTCAGGAAAGGAAGTACTACGGATTTTTGATTTGAGCGGAAGGATTATCAGCGCCAATTTGTTACAAGCCGGGGATTCGTGGGTTGATATCCGGAGCCTGCAAAAAGGATTTTATCTGGCCGAAGTTCAAACAAAAACTCAAAATAAAACGGTGAAATTCGTTGTCAATTAGATTTGAATCTTCCCCGAAAATGCCGCAACATGGCAGAGGCTAAAATTCTCTTGCATTCAAACGAAATTTTCGCGAACTTGTTTGCCTGAACTATTAATCCTAAACCGACCGAAATCATGACTAAACTCAACACAAGCAAAAAGGCAAAATGTAAAAGGCAAATAGTCCTTTCCTGCCTGATCACCTCTCTTCTTTCTTTTATCTTTTTTCTATTCCCACTTTATCAGGCTGTTTCTCAAACTATAACCGACAACTCACTTCCAGTCCGTGGTTTTTGTATTGGCGCCCCAGATTCCGGTAAAGTTGATGCCTTTGTCAGGTTTATTGACGAAGAACTTGCTCCACGGAAAGTTAATACATTGATTCTTCGTGTTGATTACAATTACCAGTACGAAAGTCATCCTGAATTGAGCAATAAATCAGCGCTCTCAAAAGCCGAAGTTAAAAAACTGGTTGATATTTGCCGCAAAAACCAAATCAGGATTATTCCTCAGGTCAACCTGTTGGGACATCAGTCGTGGGCGTCTGGAATAGGAAATTTACTGAAAGTTTATCCACAATTCGACGAAACACCACAGGTAAAAATGCCCGAAAAATATGTTTGGCCCAATGCCGACGGGTTGTATTGCAAAAGCTACTGTCCCCTTCATCCTGAAGTGCATCCTATTGTATTTGCCGTGATGGACGAGATTTGCGACGCTTTCGAAACTGATGCTTTTCATGCAGGAATGGATGAAGTTTTTTATATCGGCGACGACAAATGCCCGCGCTGTTCGGGCCGCGATAAAGCTGAACTATTTGCCGGAGAGGTGAACCTGATCCGCAACCATCTGGCACAGAAAAACCGCCAGCTCTGGATTTGGGGCGACCGCCTGATTGACGGAAAAACTACCGGCTTGGGCATGTGGGAAGCCAGCATGAACAACACCCACCGCGCCGTTGATCTGGTATCGAAAGATGTGATGATTTGCGACTGGCATTACGAGCGTCCCGACCAGACTGCCGTTTATTTTGCCACCAAAGGATTCAACGTGGTGACCTGTCCCTGGCGGAATCCGGAGAATGCTGTGAAACAAACTCAGGATATGTTCAGGTACCGGGCTTCGGTGACCCCACAAATGAAAGATCGTTTTCAGGGAATGCTGCAAACCATCTGGTCTGGCGCCGGGCAATTTATGGACGAATATTACGGGCGTAAAACCGACGCGAAAGAAAGTGTGAACACACAAACGAATTGTTTCAAGGCGATGTTCAGCGAGATTGAAGCGCAAAGTAAATGATCATAGAAACAAATGTTACGAGTTGCGGGATTCGGGTTCAAGGAAACCCCAAAACACGCAACCCGAAACCCGAAACATTTTTTTATGTCCAACCGAATCTATACCATCGACATTTTCAGGGCAATCACCATGTTGCTGATGATTTTTGTAAACGATTTCTGGTCGTTAAAAGGCATACCTGATTGGCTCCAACATGCCGGGGCCAAGCAGGATTTTCTCGGATTTTCCGACATTATTTTCCCTTGTTTCCTTTTTATTGTGGGAATGGCCATTCCTTTTGCCATCCGCAACCGGATTTCAAAAGGAGAAAATAACCAGAAAATACTGTTCCATATTGCCATTCGTTCGGTTGCTTTGCTGGTGATGGGATTTTTCACTGTGAATACCGAGCAGAACTTTACGGCCTCCGGTTTAACTCACGGATGGTTTAAAATTCTGATGGTGCTGGCATTTTTCCTAATTTGGAATGTTTATCCGAAATCGAAAGACTGGAAAAAGTACCTTTTTACCGGATTGCAAGTGGCCGGAATAGCGCTTTTGGTGTTGTTGTTCCTGATTTTTAAAGGCGGGAAAGATGGCGCCTGGCACATGACCCCGCAATGGTGGGGAATACTGGGACTCATTGGCTGGACTTACCTGATTTCAGCTCCCATCTACCTGTTTGCCCGTAAGTTGCCCTGGTTGTTGCTGGTTTTCTGGGGATTATTCACTTTGCTGAACATTGCCGACCATGCCCAATGGCTGAAAACTCCGATTCCCGGAGGCGGCGCTTTTCAGGGTTTTGCCTTTGCAGGAATTGCAGCAAGCCTTTTGCTCGACCGCGCTATTGACCCCGAAAAACGCAACAAGCTTCCTTTATTTTATATCGGAACTGGCTTTTTGATGTTGTTTGCCGGATTGGCTTTACGCAACTTTTTCATCATTTCGAAAATACAAGCCACACCAACCTGGGTGTTTCTGTGCAATGCCATTGCATTCGGATTTTTAGCCCTGATTTATTATGTCGTTGAGTTGAAAGGCAAATCCGATTGGTTCAGGATCATTAAACCTGCCGGTACCAGCACCCTCACTTGCTACCTGGTTCCATATGTATATTACAGTTTGGCAGCCTATGCCTTTACACTTCCCGTTTTTATGAAAACTGGTGTTATCGGTCTGGGTAAATCGATGGTTTATGCCTTGATTATTATTGGCATTACCGCCTTGTTGGAAAAGGTGAAAGTGAAGTTGAAGATTTAGGAGGTTGGGTGAACGTTTGGCGGTATGGCCAGTACGGAATTGCGGGCTACGTCATATCTGGATTAGACCCTTAGCGAGCCGCGGAACCCCCTGGCAGCATAGTACGATTCTGCACCGTTGTGATACACGAACACTTGGTTGTACCGACGATCACAAAAGAGGGCGCCGCCGAGTTTTCGTATTTCAGGAGTCGTTTTCACCCAACTCGATGTTTTCGCATCGAAATTCCCTAGTTTCTGTAATTCCCGGTACTGCTCTTCCGTTAAAATTTCGATGCCCATAGCAGCAGCCATATCCATAGCGCTGTTTTCCGGTTTATATTCTTTCCTCGATTCCAGCGCTTCACGGTCGTAACAAACACTTCGGCGGCCTTTGGGACTTTCAGCCGAACAATCCTGAAAGATGTATTCGCCCGTCTTTTCGGCCAAACTAACAACATCCGGTTCACCGCCGGTACTTTCCATTTCGCTGAGCGACCACAGTTTTTCGCCTGACGACTCAAGCTCCAGCTTTGCCTGAACTTTTATCCATTCAAGACTTTCGTGTCGGTTCATGTTCTTTCCGAAACGGGCTTTTAATGTTCTGATCAGTTCTTCTTTCTGTTCTGGCGACAACTCCTTTTTATTTTCCATGGTCGTAAGGTGATATGCTGATTTGATTAAATGGTAGTTCCAGATTATATTTCTACACATGAATTGAAGTGTAAGCTTGGTTTATTTGTTTTTTTCTGTCTTATATCCAATGGGTTTTCGTGGTTCTGTAGCTTTTTGATGCAAAGCATCTATCTTGTCCAGCAAAAACCTGAAAGCTTGATTTAGTTTGGAATCGAGTTTCAGAATTTCTTTTTTCAACTCCTCATTCTCCCTTAACAATGACCTGTATCGGGCAAATGCCCGCATAATTTCGATGTTGATTTTAATGGCTTTTTCAGAGCGCAACACTGATGAAAGCATTGCAACTCCTTGTTCAGTGAAAACAATAGGGCTTATTGAAGAGTGTTTAAGCAAAAGTAACCGGTCACAATTTGTGACCAGTTCCATTTTTTCAATTTTTGTGAGTTCAAACATAAAATCTTCAGGGAATCGTTCCATATTCCTTTTAACCTGTTGCTTTAAGGCTTTTGTTGGAACACCGTACAAAACTGCCAAATCAGCATCAATCATTACTTTAAAGCCCCTGAATTGAAAAATAAGCGTTTCATATTCTGGCTTTATTATACTATTCATTGCCTGTACGGATTTTTATTTTTTGTTTGTTCTTCTGCAAGTTTAAACAAAACTGCCACTCCCAAATTTATGATATTCAATCCATTTATAAAATTAATACAGAACATTTAAAATGAACTAACTGAAATTTTCCAATCCAGTCAAGTCTATCGCTTTGGCAATCGGCTGTAAGTTGCTATTCATAGGATCTTCTATTTTGGATTTTTTTAGCAAAAGAAACAAACGACTAATTGCCCAATCCAACAGCCTGTTATTTTGCAGGTTCAATTAAATCCCAAAGATTACCGTACAAATCGGCGAAAACAAGCACCTTGCCATATTCTTCTTCTCTGGGTTCGCTTACAATTTGGACATTCTGTTTGAGCAAATTTTGATAATCGCGACTGAAATCATCCGTGTGAAGGAACAGGAAAACTCGTCCGCCGGATTGATTTCCAACTCTGTTGAGTTGTTCATTACTGGCTGCTTTAGCCAATAATAGACAGCATTCAGTAGAATTGGGCGGAGCAATCCGCACCCACCGTTTGGTTTCACTTAAGACGGTATCTTCAATCAGGTTAAAATGCAGTTTCTGAGAATAAAACTGGATGGCTTCATCATAGTCTGCAACCAGCAATGCTATTTGAGCAATGTATTGTTTCATCTTTGATTTTTTCTTTCAGTAAAAATAACCGAAATTGCACAATTCCCTATTTTCAGAACAGAATTTCCTTCTCAGGTTTCCAGTTGTTTATTTTGACCAGTCTAAGACACTTCTTGCTGTATGCAGCAAATACTCCCTGCGATATGCCAACGGTTGCTCAGCGAGCGGCGCTTCCATTAACTTTTTCTCAACGCAACCTTTTTTCCTGTTTGGCCGTCTATGTGAATATCAATGTTCAAAAAAATGCCAATATGAGAAAACTATTACTTTTTACGCTGATGTTGTCAGGCCTGATAACCAGCGCACAAACCAGCATCATCGCAAACAACTGCAAGGCTCAGTTTAAATATGCTGTGAACGACAAACTAATGTCTCCAATTGCCGCAACTGCCATTAATTTCCACGACCGGTCGGAAGGCCTGGTAAAGGAATGGTACTGGGATTTTGGTGACGGAAATACCAGCCGTGAACAAAATCCAATGAATATTTTTATCCATCCTGTTCCAAGTCCAACTGCAAAGTATAGTCCGTACCGCACAGTAAGCCTGACTGTCTTGACTTCTGACAATTGTAAAAGTTTTTATTCCGAAATCATCAATATCATGGAAGGAACTACTTACGTGGCTCCTGTTTGCCAGGCCAGGTTCAAATATTACGAGACTGGATATGATTCGATTGGAGGAACTGCCTCTTTTCAATTGACTAACCTTTCGGCAGGTGATTCGTTAATATACCTCTGGCAATTTGATAATGGCAAAACAAGCGCCGAAAAAGAGCCGGTAGTAACCTTCGATCTGAAACAAACAGAACGCAAGGTTTGTCTCACGGTTTCAGGAAAAAACAATTGTACCGATACCTTCTGCGATGCAATTTATATTACCGATCCCAATAAACCGGTTATCTATCCCGCGGAGTGTTACACAGGCTTTGGCTATTCAGTGAATCTCAATGTGAAAACCTTTGCTCCTGCACTGGTATTGGATTTCTACTCGAAAGCGTCTCCGGAGGCTGTTGAATGGAAATGGGATTTTGGCGATGGCTCGACCAGCGCGGAGGCCAATCCGATGCACATTTTTAATTTCCCGTTGAATGCCAGTCGGCTCACCGATCCAAATCCTTTCCGGAAAGTTTGTCTGACAGTTATTACCAAATCAGGATGTCAGGCAACATATTGTGAGACGATTTATATTTACATGAATTCGACTCCGTCAACCGAACCTGTATCTAAATGCCATGCCTGGTTTAAATACTTCCGTCCTGCTGACGTGATTTCAATTCCTGAAGTGATTCCTTACAAACTGATAGATGTTTCGGAAGGGAAAGTTGTGAAACGTCTTTGGCAATTCGAAAATGGAGAAACGAGCACCGAAGCCGAACCATTGGTTAGTTTCGATTTTCAAAAACCAACCCAAAAAGTTTGCCTGACGATTTACACTGCCGACAGTTGCTCAAGCTCCTGGTGCGAAGTCATTTATGTTACCGAACCCAAAGTTGATACCGTTCATACAGGCAAACCGGTCTGGAGAAATACCTATACGATGAGGTATAAATCAAGTTTTCCGCCACAAATGTCATCGTGTGCCG
>Ga0209317_1002968_pt1 | contig 11411 bp, 10 predicted proteins | sample RifGroB2_FD_183994 | JGI IMG/M metagenome (GOLD analysis project Ga0209317, IMG submission 183994) | Soil microbial communities from Rifle, Colorado, USA - Groundwater B2 (SPAdes) (version 2) | ecosystem: Environmental > Terrestrial > Soil > Unclassified | place: Rifle, Colorado | collected...
CTAAGAGGTACTTCCTTGTATGTGCGCGGTGTTTTTATGTAAGGTATTGATTCATGACAAAAAAATATGGTATCACTATTAGCTGTATAGCCAGTTCTGGCAGAAAGCCCTGAGAATCTTTGTTCTGGGGCTTTTTGTGTAGCAGGCGATGGTGGATGTTACTTTATGTGGCTGACATCAAATTTCATATAATGCAACGGATTTCAGCTTGTTGTTATGGTGTAGTAATGATACCATGTTTCAGCCGTTACTTGAGCAGTGGGGAAATTGGAGGGAATGGGATGGTGCAGTTGGCGTCGGTGGACTTGGTCAAACAAACAGCTGAAGACTTAAAGAAACAATTTCAATGGAGGCTCATTGCGGCATTAATTGGAGTTCTTTTCTCAGCTGCAACTGTCGGTCTGGTTTGGCATTTCATGATGCCCCTTTCCAATGAAAAACCGATGCTTGAGACCCAGCTAAAAAAGCTTACCCAGACAGAGAATAATTTGCGGGATCTTCTTGTGTTTGTGGAATCCCAAAAAGCCGACATTGCATACTCCCAATACAAGATCCAGACTCTTAAGGCAGAGCGTGAAAAACTGCAGCCAGTCGTAAATTCCGACAAGCGTGTACTTGAAGCTTTGTTAGCCGCACAAGAAGAGCGAAATCAATCCCAAGTATGGCGGGAACGAGCGATCGGACTTATCTTCGGAATCGTAGGGTCACTTATAGCTGCTGTGATCTATTCTCGCTTAGCTCGCTTTTTTGAGAAGGCGCGGTCCAGTGCATCGTGAAAATTATCAAGCCGGATGAATTGAGGGATAGGTGATCGGTGGGCTTCTCGCCTCACATCGGATCGGGATCAATTATCTAATTTTGAAGGCATTTACCGACATAGCAAGGTAGTATGGCAATTATTTCTACTGACATACATGGCAATCTCACAGCTGCACAAGCCTTCCTGGAGTTCCGGGCCGATGAGTTACACATTTGCCTCGGCGATTTGGTGGACAGCAGGCAGAAGAAGCCGTCGCTTGAGGAGGAAATGGAGTGTCTCGACCTGCTCCTTCGATCAAACTCTATCCTTTTGTGGGGGAATCATGACCTGGCGTATCTCCGCCAGGAGCCGTGGTGGTATCTAGGCAATTTCTCAGAGCTCACATTTCAGCGGCAATATGAAAGAGCCCGTGATCGGATATTTGCAGCTTACGCTGTAGATGGTTGGCTATGCACTCACGCTGGGGTATCGCCAAAGCTCACCCGAAGGATGCCAACGGAAGTTTTGGCAGGAGGAGTAGAAACGATCGCTGCCTGGCTTAATCACGAGTTTAAACGTGAGCTGAAGGTTAAAAACCCGCACACCCACCTGGGTGAGTCACGGTATGGGTATGGGCCTTTATTTAATATTCCTGTTTGCCGTGGCGGCACGGATGAATTCGGAGGCATTTTCTGGTTCGACGCAGAGGGCGAGCAGTCGCAGCCATCCCATCTGATTCGCCAAATCTTCGGGCACACGCCGGGGAACCGTCCGCAACGAGGGATCAGTATAGATTTGGCCGGCAGCGGACAGTCGGCACCTTGGATCAATATTGACACACTTAAAGGGTCTTGGTTGTATGATACAAAAGCTGATGCTTTGGTTGAATTTACGATTTGAATCCGCTCCAACGCTAGTTTTGCTTTTGATTGTGCCTAGCGTCTTCAAGCAAAGAGGCACTGCCTATTACCCACTGTTGACTATCCTAAAGCGTATGGAGTGGTCTTAAGCTGCTGATGCGGAGGAAAACACAGCAGGCGTGGTTCAAGTGTGCCAGCACAAATGGCGAGCATGGAGCTTGAGCAAGTATGGTATTTCGTGATGTGAGCATAGATTCCTGGGACGGCAGGAGGTGATAGAGCAATGGCGAAACAGAACCGCGACAATTTTAGTGAGCCAACCATCAGTGTTCTGAGGAAAAGGGTAAATGATAGGTGCTCGAATCCGGATTGCCGCGTACCAACGAGCGGCCCGGCAACGGCCAAGGATAAGGCCACCCATATTGGGATTGCGGCTCACATTAGCGCAGCTGCGCCAAAAGGACCACGGTACCTGGCTGTGATGACACCAGATGAAAGAAAGGATATAAATAACGCTATATGGTTGTGTGCTCCTTGCTCGATAAAAATCGACAAAGATGAGCAACAATACCCCCTTGCCCTTCTGCAGAATTGGAAGGCCAACGCAGAATGTCTAGCCGCAGAAGAGATGGGGCAAAAGCTACCCGGTAAGGAAGATGCGCTGAAAATGCTTACAGCAGCTTTGAGTGGCATGTCCACGACTTTTCTGCCGAAGGTGGTGGAGAACGCCTGTAAAGCTTCTTCCTTAGCGTTAGAAGCTCTTGACCCCCGATTTAAGATCAGAACATCCTATAAAGATGGACAGACGAACTATGAAATTGCCGCGCAAGAGAACATTAATTTCCGGTTCGGAATAAAGGATGAATACAGGCAGGAATTCTCAGAAAAGTTCAAAGGATTTCTAGCTCATGGAAATGCATTAGAAATTGATTCAAGAGCAGTCACGATAACCGGATCCAAACTACTTGAAGAGATCTGTGGTATCACCTCGGGAGGCTTGTTTATGATGAAGCCTGCCATGAAGAAGCAGGCGATTCAGAAGATCTGGTTAAACCAAGAAGCTGAAATATGCATATTGAATGATTTAGTAGGCGAGATCGTAGTAGGCCGTGACACTTATACAATCACGGGTTCTGCATACGATGGACTGCTGGAAATAGCTTACAGGCAAGATCTCGAAAGGCTGAGAGCACCGGCAAAACTCACGGTCACCTTGAATTTTGCAAATTGGGCACACCAGCCACTGTCCAAGCTTGCTTACTTTGAGCCCCTGTACTCTTTCTTCCTGAAGTTAGTTGAAGGATGGAGTTTTAACACGAAGATTGAGATTGAGGGCAGCGAGCTTTTCGTAGGAAGAGGTGCCAACCTCCAAAAGGAGGAATGCATTGAGACAATTTTCTATTTGCTGAGGTTTATTTTCCTAGCAAGAAAAGTTTTGGAATATATGGGGAAAGAGGTGGTTTTCGTTCCCGATTTTAACTATTCTGAAAGCACTTACGACATTCTAGTTAAACTCTATGGAATCATCTCCGGCGATGGAGTCTGCATGGCGTCTCAAACGGACAGCAACGCTTCGTGTGTTGTTGTAGCAGCGGAGGATCTTGGCAATATCAGGGCTTTGGCAAGCATGGTTGAACCAATATCTATAAAAATGGAGCAGGGGGTCTATGAACTCACCCTTTATAGCGAGCGATTCCGAATGCCGAGGATAACCTATACCATAACTGAAGTCACACCGAAATTCTCCCTAGATGTAGAGACGATTGTCTCTGGGCAAGAGGTTCAAGTCGAATGGATGCCTACGGAGAACTGCCAGATTGTCGGTTCACTACTAGAGCCTCCGTCTTGAGGTGATGCGAGTGGAAATACGCGAAGTTTACGAGGAACAGCTAGAAGGGAACTTTGTCCATATCAATTGGTGTCTGTACCGGGACGATTTTAATTGCATTCAGGAGAGTTTGGCTTTCGCTGACTTTGTAAAAACGGTGCGGAGGCGGGCGCTGAAGACGGTTTTCGGGAAGATGACAGCCTTGAAGTATTGGCACGAGTACCTAGAGTTGATCGGAAAGGACATCCGAGACTATATTACCCTCCAGGAGCAAACGAAGTTTGGAGAGTTCTTGGCTGCCAAGGAGAACCGCCACAAGCTCAAGCCCCTATATGTTTCGGGCCAGAACAAGTATGAAAGAGGGTTCTCCGCTAAAACTGTGAATCGGCATCAGGCGGATATCAAGGAGTATTACGTCTTCCTAAAAAACTACGAGTACACGAAGCTTGCCCACGAGGAACTCCCTTTTAGGAACCCATCGTTATCGCGAATTAAAGAAGAAAAAGTCTTGCCGAAGGTGATGACCATGCCGGAGGTCAGGATGCTAATTTCCGCATGTACCACTCTTCGAGACAAGTTGATCGTTATTATGCTGGTCACTATGGGTTTGCGCGTCGGAGAACTATGCTCACTGACCTTGAAAATTATAGACTATTCCAATGGGACTTTCAATATGCTCGAGAGGGAATACCTGGATCTTGAGACGGGGACGTTGAAAACCGGCCCAAGAAATCTTAAGGGCAATAAGGTCTTGTTCTCCTTGCTGCAAAAGTATTTCCTTCTTGAGCGCGATGCATGCGAGCACTGCGACAATATCCTCGTCACATTAGCAAGCACTGCAGGACAGACCGCCGGTTCGCCATTGAGCCAAGGTGCCGTAAAGGCCCTCTTCAAAAGGCTCAAGGCCCGGACAGGGATCCGTAACTGCCACCCCCACACCCTGCGGCACACCTTCGCAACTAACTTCCTGAGACTAAGGAAGAAGAACGACAAAATCACATTGGCCCAGCTACAAAAACTGTTAGGGCATAAGAACCTCAATACCACGTTGATTTACACTCATCTAGACTATACCGACCTTGATATCGCGGTCGGAACCACATTCGAGGACTTTGTTGCGGAAAGCATTGGCACGGTTCTGGAGGGGATTTGACAGAGACTAACATCAACATAAATCCGAGTCTAAAGCATCTATTTCGGGATGAGTCTCTCATGTACTCCGTCAACAGCAGCGGGGCTGCCTTCATCTGCAGTCTACCTTCCCTCGGGTATCGCAAAGCTAGCACTTATGAAATAGTTAGTGCCATGAAGAGGGTGCACAAGAAATTCCCAAAAGTCGAATGGTTGAATATGCAGGTGCAAAAGGCGGGGCTGATTGCAACGAGCAAAATCATCACTCCGACATCCGCCAAGGGGTCAGTATATCTTCATTTTTTGGCAATCGCAGGGTTGTTGGACATTTCTTTCTACGACTATTTTTGCACGAATCCTACTTCCATTGGGAAACTCGACCGGTGGCTTACCCCCTCCAAGGGAGAAATAGGAGTTACAGCTTTTGACCAAGCTCTGGCCGAAGTCGCCTCCAAAACTGAGAACAGAGAAATTAATCTAGCCAGGCAAAGCAGATTGGCTAACCGGGTGGGAATTTATCTGACCATCCGTTACCACTTAGACAGTCTCCGCTCGCTCACTGTTAATCAATGGCAAGAATTCATGGCGGATTGCCGCGAACACAGCAGAACCACAGCCGATGGCTATCACCTCACGATGGCCAGTGTCACGCTGATGCATACCGCTCTATTCAACATGGGGATCCTCGAAAGTCCTTATAATAGGAGTTTCGGTGGAGTAAAGAGTATCGAGAAGTCAAGGTCCTTATTGGAAACCCCAGGTTTCGGTGCATTTGCCACGACTTTCCTTGCAGCATCAGAGGCATCAAAGGCAAAAGGGACCGTTTACCACTATGTTAATGCTCTTGAGGATTTGCACGAGTACCTCGTAAATAGGCATGGTGATGGGTTCAGGCTAGCTGCGCTGAATCGCTCGGATGTTGTTGAGTTCATTACTTCTCTATTTCTTAGAAAAAGAAAGGACGGGCTTAGCGACAAGTGGCTAGAAAGCCGGTGCTTATGCACCAAGGTCTTCCTCCGCTATATTTCTGAAAATGCAAAAGCCTTCGAGCACGAAGGGCATCAGGTTTTTAAAAAGAAGGTGTTAGTAGATGCAGACTTCCGAGTTCCAACCATCCTGCGGCTTCCAAGGCCGATAGAGAAGGACCTCCGGGACGCCTTCGTATATACGTTGCAGAACGTCTCAAGCGTAAGGTACCGGTTGGCCTTCCTGTTGATGCTTACCACTGGCCTAGCGCAAGGTGATGCGATGTGTCTAAAGAACGACTGCATGACCTATGACAAGAAAACCGATTGTTATACTATGTACATCTGGCGCAGAAAAGTTAAGAAGGAGGGCAGAGTAAAGCTCCTGCAACCGGCGCCTTCCATTATTGAAAAAATTCGAACGATTAACACGCAGCAGGTACCAGTTGCTCATCCCGACGGCACCTACGCCATTTATCTTTTCAATGATGCAGGAACACCGATGGGGGGGCAGTGGTTCGACTACTGGCTCAGAGCTCACAAGGAGGTAGCAGCGGCGAATTTCCCCGAGCTTGCCTCTCTTATACAGGAGATCACCTCCCATCAGTTGCGCCACACCTTTGCAAGCATGCTACGTGAAAGTGGCGCCGATATAATGCAAATTAAGGAATTGCTGCTTCACGAAAACATCAACACGACTTTTAAATATACCAAGGAGAATGATTCGATTAAGATCGAACTTGCACAGAAACTGATCAACGGGCAGTACACATGTGACGCATATCCCACAATGGATCAACAGTTCTTGCAAAGTGAGCAAGGTCAAGAATTTTTGATGAATCTCACTCACTTCGAGAACCGATTCACCTTCGGACGTTGCACAGTTAACGGACATGAGAATTGCAAGCATGCTTATAGATGCCTCGTCTGTACATATCTTTGCACAACACAAGATGATCTGCCGGAAATTCTTAGTTCAATAAGGATTCAGCATTTACAGTACAAAGAGTTGTCCTTTAGAATTATGTCTGAAAAAGTAGAAAAACGAATTGAGAGTATGAACTTTGAACTGGAACGAATGAAAAATAGACTCAGAGCTTTGATACAAAAAGTAACTAAGTTGCAGAAAATTATACAGACACCCGCAGTTGAGCCCTCTGTTAATTGTGATGATGTCTTGACTTTTGTATAACTGTCAATTTGACCGGCCGTTGGCGGAGAGGAGAATACAATGTCACCAGAGAAAATAACAATGTTAACTTCTGGAGTATCTGCTCTAGCAGCTATCGCAGGGGTTATAATCGGGTCCATTGTTTCTTTTTTGATCGCAAAACAACAATTCAAAGCTACAGTGATTTCGGCAAATAGACAGCAATGGATAAATAGTCTCAGAGACTGTGTAGCTGACTTCCAAACCAAGGCGAAAATAGCACTTGTAGAGACCAACTTGGCAATGAACGATTCGACTGCCGTGGCAGCTAATTTGAAGAACCACGATGAAGCATTAAGAGGAATGCGTTTTCTTATTAATAAGGTTATCTTACTGCTTAATCCTAATGAAGCAGATCATTCAGAACTTATTTCACTGATGAAGGAAATTGAAGATCATTGTGTTAAAGGTGATCCTAATGATCACTCAAAGGAAGAACGCCTCCAGAACTCAATTGCGGCACTAGGACAGAAAATCTTAAAGAGGGAATGGGAGAGAGTGAAACGAGGGGAATGATGTATTTGGCAGGGACTGCAGTAGGTATTAAGGATGCGAAGATTCCGCCGAACTAGTGCCAACACGGATCATAGCCTGTCGGGTCTATGACGTTCAACTCCAGGAGAAAATGTTATGAATTTATTTCGGAAGATTTTCCAAAGGAAACCAAAACAGCCTCACAGGGACGAGTGGGAGGCCATTATAGATCAAATCTCAAGTGGATTTGAACGGGTAAGAACACTTTGGTTTATTGATTGTAAGCTCGCCTTAACGAGGTTCCCTGATTGCAAAATTACAAACCGGGATTTAATTGGAAATGCATTGACATATGCGAAGACATTCCAATTATACAATGGCTTTTTGTTTGTCGGCAAGCAACAATATATTTCTCCATCCGATGGAAGAGATTTTGCTGACATGTTGTTTAAAAAAGAGTGCGCTGGAGTTGAGACATATTCAGCCGAGTACCAGATGAAACTCACTAGCTTCAAGGGTACTCGCAATACGGAAGCTCTAATGTTTGTATCAGATATTTCAGTGCATCTCACAGGATCAAAGGACGCTGCCTGGTTGATGGCAATGATGCCTACGTTGGTCAAATTTGTTGCTGAAACTAACCTGATAGTAGCTAATGCTTTTGGAGACACTAAGACTTCTGCGAAAATCAAATCACACTTAGTGGCCATGAAGTAGCCAGAGGATATTTGACCATAAACCACGAAATGATAGCACAAGATGTAGAGAACCTGCTCAATGCTTATGCTATAACGGTACACAAGTCTCAGGGAAGTCAGTTCGAGCGGGTGGTGGTTCCTGTTTTCCGCAGCAGACTGCTCGACAGGACCCTCCTCTACACTGCCATCACGAGGGCAACACGCAGGTCGTTTTGATAGGCGATCGGAAAGCCTTTCTTGAAGCTGTGTGTGCCCTCCCGTTGTGATCAGCGCTGGAAACGGGAATGGTTTGGCACTTAAACTCATAGGGTGCCACCCGATGAGCCTTTCTTAGGCTCTCTGGGCGGGAAAACGAGGAGAATAGTGAAACAACTAGAAGAATTTAAAGAGGTTGCTCACTGCGGTGGACAGTACGTCGTGAGCATTAAAATGTCGGATGATGATCACGCGCAGATTCAATTAGGAATCCGGCACTCTCGTCCGGTACCAGCAGCCTTTGCCGCTGTTTATGCGCTTCCCCAAGGCATTCCAGTTGGAACAATTCAACTGGGCGGAATCGGTCAGCCATGGAATCCTGCACCATTCCCTGGCTGTCAACCAATTTTTATTGCTTCTGATAGCCACGGTATGTTTGGACATCAGTGCCCTGGGTGTAAGGGCTACTGGAGATCGAAGTCATCACCTTCGCGATGGCCCATTACTTGTCCATACTGTGGTTTACGGGCAGAGATGAACCACTTCCTGACAGAAGGACAGTTGCGTTATCTACAGGCCTGCTGCAACTTGATTGGAGACGCCATGGAAGCAGGGGAGGCCGGAGAGTTTGTCATAGATATGGATAAAGTAGCTGATGCAACAGGGAAGGAGTGTGAAAAGCCTGACTTCTACTACGCCGAAGAAAGCCAGCAAAATAACTACAAATGCGCGGCCTGTGGCGATATTAATGACATCTTAGGCCGGTATGGCTATTGCTCATGCTGCGGTACTTTTAACGGGATTACCGAGTTAGAAAAGGATATCGAGCGAATCAAACAAAATATTCAAGTAGGACAGGAATTTGAAGCAGCATCAAAGGATGCTGTCGGGGCCTTTGACAGTTTTTCTAGGCAGATTGCAAAGCAGTTAGTGCTTCGCGTACCGATGACCCCCGCTCGACAAAAGCAATGGAGTCGTAAGTTATTCCACAATCTTGCCTCATCTGCGAACGAATTAGCTGCCGTTTTTGATATAGATATGTTTAAAAGGATGAAAAAAGAGGACATATCCTTCGCAGAACTAATGTTCCACCGGCGACACGTATATGAGCACAATGGTGGAGAGGTAGATGATAAATATATTCGTGATTCTGGTGACACTTCAGTGAGGCCAAAGCAGGTAATACGTGAAAATCGTGAATCAGCGACAAGAATCGCTGACGTAGTGCTAAAACTAGCTACAAATTTACACGATGGGTTTCATCAAATCTTTTCACCAATAAAGACTGCCGTGCAAATTCATAAACAATAGAACACTCAGCTCTTATACGAAAGCAGTCCCCAGGGGACATATGAACTTAGCAGAGGACGTAAAACCACTGATAGCTGACTTTATCCTCCACTATGAAGATAGGGGTCAGACTAGCGAGGCTGATCGCTTTCGTTGGGGACTTTCCTACTTCCTGAGGTTTATGAGTTCACAGCGGAGCCACATCCACGGCTTGTCAGAGTTGACCAGAAAAGACATAGACCTCTTCTTGTCGTATCTGTGGTCTGTTGAGTACGGGGAGCACCTGTCCGCTGCGTACCTGTATCGAGATGGGTTCGTGTATAGGTGTCTGAGGTCTCTGTATAAATTTTTTGAGTTCATTACTATTAACGAAGACAATGTCAGTGTAAAGCATTTGCCTGGACGGGATTTAATTCATAAAGCCGATTTTCCTCGGCCAAACAGGCGAGGGGTCAAACACTTTCCGGCCTGGTTTGACAAACATTTGTTGAGCTGCCTCATGGGGATGAAGGAGAATACACCCAAGCGTTTAGTCCTCAAGGCAATGATTATGTGCCTCTATTACCTCGGTGCCCGAGCATCAGACATCTGCACCCTGGAAAGAAATTGCTTCATAACCAAGCTTGGCTTCACTTGGATCCGAATTTTCTCAAATAAGACAAAGAGATATTACGAGATACCCATAACTCAGGAGCTAAAGCAGATCTTAGACAAGGTTCTTGATACAAACCCAGGCTATTCGTGCTCTCATCCTACTCAGCATACGATGACCACCTTTATGTTCGGGGCGCCTAACGATCTTCAGAACTCCAGGAGGAACTTTTCTTTCAGGGTTAAGCGGTTCATGGTAGGCGTCAAGGCTGCAGCTGCTGAAAAAAATCTGCCTGTTAGGAGTCTTGCTGCCCTAAGTTTGTCTACCCACAAGTTTCGCCATACAGTAGCCATTCGGTTGATCAGGATTGGCGCCGACCCCATGTTGGTGGCTGAATTTCTTGGTCATAAAGACCTTTCCATGGCACAGGCCTACATACAAGAGAGTGAGCAAGAGATCGAAGCCATCATGAACGATCTGTGGGATGACGACTCTTTAGATCTGGAAAGGGACCTGCTAGTCGGCATAGAGGTCTCCCGTGAAGACATTATGCGTTTTAAAGGACCGGTAACAAAGACTGAATGTGGATGGTGCACTCATCTCAACGGTAAGCCCCCTTGCGGGGAGGATCCATATGGGTGCTGGCTTTGTGATGAGTTGAAGCCAGACCTAGACAGCCCGAACTATATTGACCGTTTGACTGTCCACTTGCTCGATCACCAATCACTGCTTGAGCGAAACCTACAAAGAGGTTTCTTGGGAGCAGCCAAGGCTGAGGAAAAGATTATAGCTAGAATTCACGAATTCATTGCGGAAGTCCATGCGAAAGGAGCATGCTGAAATGCCAAAGAAGGTGAATAGAAGCGAAAAGTCAAGAGCATACGACGATGCTCGAAAAGCTGACACTTTCGCGAAGCTGAAGAGCGGAATTGAGCACTTGCGGCGTCAGAAAGAACACCGGGAAGGTAAGCCTATCACCGCTTACAAGCTCTGTAAATATACGAAGGTGACCATCCGGACTATCCGCAGGCACCCAGAGATAATGGAAACCCTGACCAAGGAGAGGGGGCTTGGGGTAGAGCTAAAATCGGCTGTGGTTAAGACGGAAAAAATCTATAGCCTGGAGCAGGCGGTCGGGATAATCAACCAACTTACGAGCCTTTACAACGAAACTAAAGACAAGTATAACCAAGCAATGAAACAGAATTCGGCCTTGAACCTGCAAGTCGTTAAGCTCCAGTCAGAGGTGGCGGAATTAAACAAGGTCGTCCGAAACAGAGTGAATTAATGATCTTTTGGTTTCAAAAAAAACAAATTCATGGTATCATACTTTTTATCAATGGTGTCATTATGGATACCAAGCTTTGTATAATAAATCTAGGTGCTTGATATGGTAACACATACACCCTTTGTCCATCTTCATCTGCAT
>Ga0209317_1002971_pt1 | contig 11408 bp, 10 predicted proteins | sample RifGroB2_FD_183994 | JGI IMG/M metagenome (GOLD analysis project Ga0209317, IMG submission 183994) | Soil microbial communities from Rifle, Colorado, USA - Groundwater B2 (SPAdes) (version 2) | ecosystem: Environmental > Terrestrial > Soil > Unclassified | place: Rifle, Colorado | collected...
GTCCCAGAGCCGCGACATGTCGTTGTCGAGCACCTCCGCCGGTTGCGGGAGGGCTCCCGGCGGTTCGACGACCCGGTGCGTCCCGTAGGGATTGCCGTGGGGCATGCTTTTCATCGCTCACCCCCTCAACTGCAGGAGTTTGCGCACATCCGCCGGGGTGGCGATTTCGCAGCCGTACTCCCGGGCGATGCGCGCGGCCCGCTGCACCAGCTGGGCGTTGCTTTCGGCAAGCACCCCTTTGGCAAAATAGACGTTATCCTCCAGCCCGACCCTGAGGAACCCCTCCAGGGGGATGGCGCCGTAAATCGACTGCAGGCTCGCCTTGCCGCCGATGCCGATGGCGGTCCAGAAACTTCCCTTTGGCAGCCGGCGCACGAAAAAGGCGAGCGTTTCCGGGTCGTAGCGCACCCCTGACGGCACGTTGAGAACGATGCCGTAGTAAAACGGCGGCGTCACCAGACCCTCCTTGATCAGTTGCGCCGCCGCGTCCAGATGGGAGAGATCGAAGCATTCCAGCGTGGGGCGGATGCCGCGTCTCTGCATGGCCGAGGCCATCTCCCGCATCATCGGGAGGGTGTTGACGATATGGTCCTCGCCGAAGTTCATGGTGCCGCAGTCGAGGGAGGCCATCTCCGGGTCAAGCCCAAGGGGGAGCATCCGCTCCTCCAGGCTCATGCCGACTGCGCCGCCGGTGGTGACCTCGATCACCATGTCGCATTTGCGCCCGATCAGGTCGATGGTTTTCTTGAAGACCTCGATGTCCTGGGTCGGCTGGCCGGCCTGGTCCCGGACATGGAGGTGCAAGATCGCCGCACCGGCCAGATATGCTTCATGGGCGGCATCGGCGATCTCTTCAGGGGTTAACGGCAGGTTGGCGTTGTCCTTCCTGGTGGTCTCGGCCCCGGTCACGGCACAGGTTATGACGGTCTTGTACATGGCGTGGCATCCTTTCAGGCACTCTTTAAGTGGGGCGCGTGCCTTGGTGAGGATAGGAAACTCCATGACAGTATATGCCAATGGTCATGGGATTTCAGCAACAATTAAAACATAACAAGGCACTTGGCTATATCAGCTGAGTGGCTTTGCTGCGGTTTCGAATGCCATGGTGATTAATTCGTATTATGGTATGGGATCATTATGGTATGGTGTGGTATGGGATTGTAATCATAAACCTGAATACTCAGTCTGATGGCCAAATTGATCTGTGATTTGTCTAATAATCGGCAACACTATGGAGCCTATAAGCGCGCACATTGACAACGATAGATCGATTTTGCAAGTTCACCCTGGCAAAGACTTTTTCGATCATCTACTGTGATACCAACGAGGGGGTTATTTTGAAAATTATACTTGCCGGGATGAGAATCAGTATACTGACGGCTTTGCTGTTAGGGTTTATCGGCGCGGGCAGGTCGTTTGCGTTGACTTTGAGCGGCACGGTCTCTGGTGGACCGAATGTCTTAGCCAATGCGGTTGTCAGCCTCTATGACGCAGCCGGCTCTGGTAAGATATCCGATGCCACTACGGATACGTATGGGCAGTATTCGTTCACCGTGAATGAAGGAACATACAACCTGAATGTTGCTCCACCGACTGCGAGCGGATTTTCAAGCGCCGTGATTAACGGCATTGTAGTTTCTTCGAGCAGTGTCGTTCGAGACATTGTGCTGGTTACCACTACAAAACGACTTTCCGGTGTGATCACCACTTTTGAAGGCACACCTGTCGCGGGTGCACAGATTCGAGCCTATGGTCCGCAGGACATTACCGCAACGACCGATGCTGCCGGGCAATATTTACTGGATCTGACGCCCGGAAGCTATCGGCTGATCGTCTATGGCATCGATTCGTCCGTCATTCCGAATTTGAATGGTACCTGGTACACCGAATTCTTCGTGGCAAACGTGGATGTCACCGCCGATACCGTGCAAAATGCGTCGCTCCCTCGGTTCCATACCGTCCAGGGACGTGTGACCGATCCAGATGGGGTTCCTGTCGGCGGAGTTGCAGTCAATATCATAAGCTCTAACTATACAAGCCCGGCCGGCGCCCTGAATGCCAATTTCACCAGCGATGCCAATGGCAACTTCACCGCCTACGCAACCGAAGCGGCCGGCTATAGCGCGATTTTAAACCCGCCTGAGAACGGCATCTTTGTGCAAACGACCGTTTCTTTCTCGGTTGCCGGGGATTTAAATCGCGATTTTGCCCTGCAAACCAAAAAACATCTTTCCGGCGTCATCACGACATTTGAAGGCGCAGCTGTCGCGGGCGCGCGGATTCGGGCCTATGGGCCGCAGGACATTACCGTAGCGACCGATGCTGCTGGAAAATATGCCTTGGATCTGACGCCCGGAAGCTATCGGCTGATCATCTATGACATCGATTCGTCCGTCATTGCGGATTTGAATGGTACCTGGTACACCGAATTTTTTATTGCAAACGTGGATGTCACCGCCGATACGGTGCAAAATGCGTCGCTCCCGCAGTTCCATACCATCCAGGGACGTGTGACCGATACCAATGGGGTTCCTGTCAGCGGAGTTGCAGTCAATATTACGAGTTCTAACTATACAAGCACGGCCGGTGCCCTGAATGCAAATTTCATCAGCGATGCCAACGGCGATTTCACCGCCCGCGCAACTGCAGCAGGAGGGTACAGCCTGATATTGACGCCAGGTCCTTCGAGTGGCTTCAGCATGACAACTACGCCATTTTCCGTTTCCGGAGACAAACAGGTCAGCATCATCCTCCCTTTCACCGACGCCACTGCACCGAAGGTGATCTCCGGCCCCACCGTCCGCGCCGTTACCGACACCTCGGCCGTCATCGAATGGGAGACCAACGAACCGGCTAATGGCGGGGTGCAATACGGCATATCATCGCCTCCGTCAAGCACGCTTGCCGAAACCGAAGGGTTCCGCACCCTGCATTCCCAGATGGTAAGCGGGTTAACCCCCGACACCGGCTACTCAATCTCAGTCTTCGGCTCGGACCAGAGCGGCAATGGCCCGACCGCCGGCACCATCGTCTCCTTCCAAACTAAGCCGGTTCCCGACACCAAAGCGCCGGTCATCCTAGAGGGACCGATCGTCACCAGCATAACCGATAATGGTGCTGTGGTTGAATGGCGCACCGACAAGCCGACCACCGGGGTTGTCTCTTACGGCACCGCCCAGACATTGGATCTGACCGTGAACGATGGCGCTACCGCCACCAGCCACCGGGCGGTACTGAGCAATATGGCGGCGAACACGCTTTATTACATCCAACTGTCGGCAACCGATGCTTTCGGCAACGGCCCGACTACATCAGCCCTGCTGAGCTTCAACACCAAACAGACCCCGGACATCACGCCGCCGGTGATCGTGCAAGGGCCGATGGCGATCGATATCACCGATACGGGCGCCACAGTGGTATGGAAGACCGACGAGCCTGCAGGCAGCGGTTTGTCATGGAACGACGGCACGGTCCATGATCTGATAACAGATGAAACGCTGACCATCGACCACTCGGTGCGCCTGACCGGACTTACTGCCGGCACTCCCTACAGTTTTACCGCCTCATCAAAAGACGCCGCAGGTAACGGTCCCACGTTGAGCCTTACCAAAACATTCACCACGCTGCCTATCCTTGACACCAAGGCGCCGGTTATCATCGATGGGCCGTTGGTGGTCAACGTCACCCACCAGTCGGCAGTAATACGATGGCAGACCGATGAACCGGCTAACGGTGTGATCGAATTCGGCGCCACCACAGCCTTTGGCAGCAGCGACAGCCACGCCGCCCTGAAGCAGCCTCACAACCTGACTGTTACCGGGCTGGAGCCGGGCAGGCTCTACCACTATCGCGTATCTTCGAAGGACGCCGCCGGCAATGGTCCGACCATCAGCGCCACGGGCACCTTCACTACCAATACCACTGCCGACAGCAATAACCCCGTAGTGACCAAGGAGCCTGAGATCATTCACAGGACCGACACTGAAGCGGTTATCGCCTGGGAAACCGACAAGCCAAGCGATACAGTGGTAGAGCATGACGTGAGCGGGGGCGGGAAATATCGTAATTCTCATGCCGAAAAGGTGCAGAAGCACCAGATTACCATGACCAATCTTAGTGCCAATACCACCTACAACGTCAGCATTTCCTCGACAGATGCCAGTGGCAACACCGTCTATGCCGAAGCGGGTAAACCGGTCACCTTCCTGGCCCTGGGCGAATCCACCAATGATGCCGGACTCGGCATAACCGCGAAAGTCGGATTTATGACCAATTCGCTGCCGGACACTGCAGCACCGGTAATAACCACGGCGCCTTCGGTGACCAGCATCAGCAGTGACCGGGCAACGGTAACCTGGTCAACCGACGAGATCAGCGACTCGCAGGTCTTCTTCGGCACCGCCAGTGACAACCTGATCCTATCGGCCGGGTCGATCGTGCAAGTCAGCGGCCACTTGCTGGTGTTGACCAATCTGCAACCTAACACGACCTACTACTACCGAGCCCAATCAACCGATCCGAGCAACAACGGTCCGGCCGGCAGTGCGGTGCTTTCCTTCGCCACGTCCGCGGCGGCCGGCTCAAAGCCTGGCGACTGCGATGCCAGCGGACAAGTCAGCATCGCCGAGGTGCAGAGCGCGATAAACATGTTCCTGGGTTTGAAGGTACCCGAAGCCTGTGTGAATCTTGATGCGAACGACAGCGTCTCCATCAGCGAGGTGCAGAAGGTGATAAACGGCTTCTTGGGGTTGTAGAACCGGTAACCCGGAGGTCACAGGTTCAAATCCTAAAATTACGGCCACCTAGCTGCTATAGCTAGGTGGCCTTTTGGTAGTTCTATCAACCGCCCCTGTGAATTTTTTTATGCCTCGGACTCTCCGGCCGCCTCGGCGTCGCACCTCTCGACGGCTTCCCTGAGCCATGCGATCTCCTCGGGGAGAAACTGCTTTGAGAACTCGGTCCCGGCGTTCATAGCCCAGTGCAAAGCCCCCGTGGTAGTCCGGGCCAGCAGGTGCCCCGGCGCCTCGATATGGCGCATCTCTTCCACATCCTTGTCCCAAGCCTTCAGGCGCTCCAGCGAACTGAAGAGCATCAGGTAGTCGTTTCCTTCAGCCTCCGTGATCAGTGGCAGCACTTCCCTCGCCCCCTCGACGGCGGCCGCCTGATCCTGGGGCTCCCGGTCATCGAGGATCGGAACGAAGAAGGTGAAATTGAGAAAGAGGTCGTAGAACGCCGACCGAGTCCTGTCGTCGTCCATGTTCTGGCGCAGGTTGATCAGCGCCTCGTCGAGTTTTTCCATGTGGTGTCCTTTGGGATTCGGGGTGTTTATTACTCTTACATTCGGCAACATACAGAACCGGGCGGACCATTTCAAGCACAATATGAGCCGCGACTAGCCTTGGTGCCGAGGATAATTGGGCCGGGGGAGTGGAAGGTCATCCTTGCAGTCTGTCGAGGAGCTTTTCCTGGTACTCCGGCAGCAGGTCGAGGGAGAGGGGCCTCTTGCGGGTCATTTCCAGCTTCATCAGTTTGAACCCGTCTATGCATTAGCGCGTGGGCCGCTTGCCTTGCACCATCTCCGTAACTCCATGAACAATCTCGCACGCCTGCTTGAAATGTTTCCGCTTTCTGAGAAACTCTCTTGATTGGAAAAATCCAACCTGGGAAGGAGACATACATGGAAAATGCTATGTTTTGCAGGCAGTGCGAACAGGCGGCTCGCGGGGTGGGATGCGACGTGATGGGGAACTGCGGCAAGGACCCGCAGGTCTCGGCCCTTCTCGACCTGATGATCCACGGACTCAAGGGTGTGGCGATTTATGCCAACCTGGCGCGGGAGCTGGGGGAAAAGGACCAGGAAGTGGACCGCTTCATGCTGGACGGTCTCTTCACCCGGGTCACCAACGTGAACTTCGATACGGAGGACATCGCCCGCCGCTTGCTCAAATGCTACGAGATGAAGGAAAAGGCCAAGTCCCTCTATGAAAATGCGCACCGGAAGCAGAAGGGGGGGGCGGCGCCTGAAATCACCGAAGGGCCCGCAGCCTGGAAACCGTCGGGTGACACCGAGGCTCTCATCGAACAGGGGCGGCAGTACGGTGTTTTCACCTGGCACCAGGACCCGAACATCCTTTCCACCATCGAGATACTCATCTATGGCCTGATGGGGATGGGGTCCTTTGCCTGGCACGCGACCGAGCTTGGCAAGGAGGATGAAGAAATCTACGCCTTCATCCACCGCTCCCTGGCAGCCACCACCAATCCGCAGGCAAGCCTGATGGATTTCGTGACCCTCTCCATGGAGTGCGGCAAGATGAATATGCGCACCATGGAGCTTTTGTACCAGGGGCATGAGGAGCGCTTCCAGGCCCCGGAACCGATGAAGGTGAACTTGGGAACCCGCGGCGGGAAGGGGATCGTCGTTTCCGGGCACGACCTCCCGATGCTGGAGGAAATCCTGAAACAGAGCGAGGGGAAGGGGATCTTCGTCTATAGCCACGGCGAGATGCTGCCGGCCAACGGTTACCCCGGGCTCAGAAAATACGCCCACTTCGCCGGAAACTTCGGCGGAGCCTGGCAGAACCAGACCAAGGAGCTCCCGGATTTCAGCGGGGCCATCATCTTCAACACCAACTGCATCCAGAGGCCGGAAGGGAGTTACACCGACCGGCTCTTCACCTGGGGAGAGGTGGCTTGGCCAGGGATCAAGCACCTGGAGGGGCACGACTTCACGCCGGTCATCGACAAGGCGCTGTCGCTGCCGGACCTCCCCGAGAATCCGGGAAAGGAGATCCTGGTCGGTTTTGGGCACGAGGCCGTCTTCAAAGTGGCCGGTCCAGTGGTCGATGCGGTCAAGAACGGCGCCATTCGCCGCTTCTTCCTGATCGGGGGGTGTGACGGCGCCAAGGCGGGGCGCAACTACTACACGGAGCTGGCCGAGAAGGTCCCGGCCGACTGCGTCATCCTCACGCTCGCCTGCGGCAAGAACCGCTTCAACAAGCTGGAATTCGGCGATATCGGCGGCATTCCAAGGCTTCTCGATGTGGGCCAGTGCAACGACGCCTACTCCGCGATCCGGATCGCCCTGGCACTTGCGGATGCCTTCCAGTGCGGCGTCAACGACCTGCCGCTTTCCATGATCCTCTCCTGGTACGAGCAGAAGGCCCACGTGATCCTGCTCACCCTGCTGCACCTGGGTATCAAGGGGATCCGGCTTGGGCCCACACTCCCCGCCTATGTCTCGCCGGCCGTGCTGGATTTCCTGGTCCAGAACTACGACCTGGGACCCACCACCACGGCGGAGCAGGACCTGCAGCACGCCCTGGGGGCTTGATTAAAGTAGACATAAAGACTGGATGATGTTACCGAAAAGAAACATCTGTCAGGCGCTTGGCTAAATGAGCCAAGCGCCTTTTTTTCTTTGTGCGCCCGGCAGGGCGCGTGGCGCGCACGCGCCATCGAATCAGCTGTGGTGGCTGATTCGTGACTTGGAGGTGTAAGTCCTCTACGGACCCTGATGGTGGGAACCGTTAGCCGGACGGCAAGGGTGACCGGCGGTTTTTCGGCCGGTCTTGGCGCAAGTTGGATATCTGTCTTGCAAATTACACCATTGTGGTGTATAAAATCTGCATGGCCGAAAAACGGAAACCTACATACGATCTTGATGCATTTAAGGCTACTTTTGCCACCGTAGAAAGGCTTGCCGTCACAGGTTCAGCAGTTCGTAGTGCAGCCTCGCTTGGATACGGTCGCGCCGAAATTGTGGGCACAATACAGACAATGCAACGAGGCCATTTCTATAAATCTATGACAGCTTATGCAGATTCCAGGCTATGGCAGGACGTGTATCATGTCCCATCACCGGTGGGCATGCTGTATGTAAAGTTCACAGCCGACACCATAACCGAATTCTTGCTGTTGTCGTTCAAGGAGAAAGACAATGACTAATCCCGTCTGTCCGGAAACGGGGGCACCGATGTATCGTGGGGTGCGTCCTATGACTCTTACCTACAAAGGCGAGAGCATTACTTTCGATATGCCCGGTTGGTACTGCGACCAATCAGAGGAGAGTATCCATACCGGTGAGGATATGAAAATTTCTGATCGGAAGTTGAATCTCCTTAAGGCTAGTTGTGAAGGACTGCTGGAGCCGGAAGAAATTCGCCGTATTCGGAAGAAACTTCATCTCTCACAGGAACAAGCAGGTTCCTTGATCGGCGGCGGCCCGCGGGCTTTCCAGAAATACGAAAGCGGCGACTTACTGCCCAGTCGGGCGATAAGCACTGCTCTGGTATTACTCGACCATGACCCAGCAGCATTGTCGGTGCTTGAAGCACACAGAAAAGCTGCCTAAGGCTTTTGGGTTATCTGAATGGATCACTCAACTGACATTGGGGATTGCGCTCCAGATGTTCAAAATGGGCCGATCCGTTTCCTCCGGCTTTATGTGGACGAACTGCTTTCCCACATTCTATGCAGCTGAAACCAAGTGATTTTCTTCTTCCTGATGGCGACGTGTCTCTGATTATGAGAGCCTTCTCAACCGTAATTTCCTTTCCCTCCATAATGCACTTATCAGCTCTAGCCATTCCATGATCCTCCATTTTGTAATAATCTTTGTGGGACGAACTCGCAAGCTTCTTATTTTTGAAAAAAATTGACTTGATACCCGCAAACAATATGCCGAGGTAAAGCAAGTATTCACCGGCTTTTGAACTCGTGGAAAGGTCAGTATCACCAAAAAGAACGGGGACACTTCCTGTAATAGCCAAAGCAATAGAAATACCCACAACAATCGCAAAGTACCGCAACCACCGATTAGCTAATTTATTTCCGAAGAGAACCACAAACATTAATAATAACACGCCGATCACAGCCGAAATAAGTGCTATTAAATTCATTTACTTCTCCATGTACGCACAACGGGCGGGAGTTGACCGGGCGGCTTTTGGGCCCAGTCTAACTTCCTTGTTGGGCATGCTCTGGAACAAATTTAATTTCAAGGTGGCAACCGACGGCGCGAGCATATTTTTTGAGGGTAGTTAGGGAAGGGGCATGTTTCCCGGCTGCTTCCAGCCTTGATATTGCACTCTTTGTTGTTCCCATTATTTCGGCTACGGCTTCCTGCGAGAGGCCCACTCTGGCACGGGCAGCAAGCATCTCTTTTGCCAGAGCGTATTCCTCTTCCAAATCTTCATATGCCTTCTTGAAGCCTTCCCGTTTCTTGGCTTTTTCAAGAAAAGCATTGTGGTCATGAGTTGCCGGTTGATATTTCAATTCAGCCATTTCGAACCTCCTTCAATCTTTTCCGGGCTATTTTCAGTTCCTGCTCCGGAGTGGCTTGTGTTTTTTTGATGAATGCGTGCAGGATTATGATGCGCTGTCCGACAACAAAACAATAGAATCCCCGCCCGATTCCTTCCCGCCCACACGCGGCCGCACCTCAAAGACACCACCGCCCATTGCCCGTGAGTGCGGCATGCGCAAGTTTGGTCCGAACTCCATAAGTAGTTCGAGAATTCTTGCATAATCGGCAAGTATGCCGTCAGGCCAGGATTCTATTTCAGCTTGGACGCGAGAATGGAAATATTCGACGGTGTAGTTCATAGGGGGAGGTTAGCATATTTGCTAACTGGCGTCAATTGCCTTTCAAACATGACGAGATTAAGGTGTGAGTTGTTGAGTTGTTTCAGCAGTATTTATCACCTAAAGGTTCCGCTTGCAATTCGGGCAGCGTCTGAGTAGCAGGAGTGTCGACTTGTGTTTACCGCTTTACGTAAAAACTTACCGAGAACTTGAGCATTACTTTCTTCACCAAAGAACATTTTCTCTCCTTATTGCTTCTTGCAACCTTTCTGGTGTAACGGGGCTTGGGTTCACCGGTGCCGCGTCCTTTTGCGGCAACCGAGTGAAACCCATGGTTGGCATTTTCAGGTTTCCGCTTTCAAGACCCGACCGGGGTTGGCTGTTCAATCCGTGTCACACTCGAAATACCCAAAGGTAGTGTCGGGCGGGCCAAGACGTTTTGTCTGTATGTTAGAGATGTCTCACCCCCTTTGATATGGATACGGAATAACAGTCAGCCCTCCTGTTGGCCCTCTTATTATATTTGAAACGCGCAGTCTTAATGTTGATGGAGTCTTCTGTTTCGCGGTAGCTCACTAAGGGGTCTCTGAACTCTGCAACATTGCTGATTTCTATTTCACGGACCATTTCACCCGTCAGGGAGAATGTTTGCATAAGAAAATTCGAAGGGGGTAATTGTTTGTATCCAAGGACGCTGATGCCATTTTCGTGACAAACAATCTGCAGAGAGTTAAACATTGCAACTGATTGACATCGATTCCCGTCCGGGCCGAAGAATAGTAACCGTGTACTAACTACATCAGTTGTATTTGAGCCATTTTTCCCGGACCAGGTATCAATTGATGTTCGTTCATCGCAGTTTATCCCTCTCTCTTTCCACCGTCGTTTGCTGGAATCGATCTCTACGTATTCTTTAAGCAATTGGGCCGGGGCATCAGGTGTGAGAAATATCTTTTCCGGAGTTCCTGCGGAGCAGCCAGGATAAGGATCCGTTTGCTCTCCCTTTTTCTTAAAGACGGCGTTGATGAATTTTTCTGTATTTAAATTTTCCGGGCAAATGAGTCCCGGCAACCCTGGTTCGCCTTGACGAACATAGCGAATCATTTCACCGAGCAGTTTGCCATCGTCAATCGAAGTTATAGAAGTTCTGTCTCGATAGATTGTGAATCCGTGATCCTGACTAGACGAATTAGCGACTTCATATCTGTATTTTCCATAGATTACGCCTTGCCTTGCCAGCCGTCCGGTAAAGTTCTCATCCGGTATTATAGTCGGGAATCGCCCTTCCTGAAGTTTGATCTCCCGATTTACGTGTATCCCACCGTCATTTTTACAGAGTTCTCGTGTTGCTGCGTTTGCTTGGAACCGCCCAGGGTCCAAAACCTTACCCATGAGTTCAACATCCGCAGCCAGGCAACCTGATAGGATTACACTTATCCCGCTTATAGCAATAGCTAAGTGAACAATGCGCATTAGTATCCTTTTTTCCTCTTGCATGCCAACTTTCTTGTTGGGCTCCCCCTTCGATCAATAATCGGTGCCCGTTCCCCTCACACCCTCGGACCTCTTGCCTTTTTGTAATCGTTCGACTACAATGCACATATGTATATCGTGAAAACACTTCCCGAATTCGATGCCTGGCTGGACGGTATCAAAGACCGCATCACTCGGTTACGGCTGGCGCGACGCCTTGACAAGGCCCAGCGGGGCAATCTGGGCGATGTGAAACCGGTGGGTCACGGTATTTTCGAGATGCGTGAGTTCTTTGGCCCCGGTTGGCGAATGTACTACGTGCAGCGCGACAACGTCCTAATAGTTATGTT
>Ga0209317_1002974_pt1 | contig 11404 bp, 7 predicted proteins | sample RifGroB2_FD_183994 | JGI IMG/M metagenome (GOLD analysis project Ga0209317, IMG submission 183994) | Soil microbial communities from Rifle, Colorado, USA - Groundwater B2 (SPAdes) (version 2) | ecosystem: Environmental > Terrestrial > Soil > Unclassified | place: Rifle, Colorado | collected...
ATTTGGTAAATCAACATTTTAGAGTATTGGATTTCCATCGTTCGGATTGCAATGCGGGCGGTAGCCTGTTCGCCGCCGAATGAAACCCCACAGGAGCCGACTCCTTGAGAGCGAAACCGTTTCTCGCATGGATGCTCTTCGCGCTGCAATGGCTCTGCGTCGCCCTGCCTCCCCTTTCCTTTGCGGCGGGTCCCGTGAACCCGCCGACGCCCGCCCAGGTGATGGCGGTGCAGGAGGCGGTCCGGAGAGGGGAGTTCACCCCCGAGGTCCGGCAGATCGTCCGGTCGAATCCGGAGCTGAGGCAGTTCCTGCCGCAGATATGGCGGGAAGAGCTGGACGCCGGGACGGTGGCGGTCCCGGCACAGGAGGGGGTGGCGGGCGAGGCGGCCGCGCGGGCGAAAGTTTCGAAGGCGGAAGGGACGGAAAAGCCGGTTGTCGCCCCCTTTGACTGGCGGAAATCGGTCTACGCCTCCCGGCTGTTCGCGACCCGGCTGACCGACAACGAGGCATCGCAGATGACTTTCTTCGGGCACGACCTGTTCGGTCCGCGGGCCGAGGCGCCTCCGTCGGGCGATGCCTTGCCGGTTCCCGATGTCTACCTGATCGGGCCCGGCGATGAGATCATCGTAAAGCTATGGGGAAGGATGGAGGAGACGTTCCGCCTGCGGGTCGATCGGGACGGGAAGGTCTTCCTGCCGAAGATGGGCCCCCTCTCCGTGGCGGGGAAGACGCTCGGGGAGGTGAAGGCCCTCCTGAGGAGCCGGTTCGGCACGACCCCGGAGGTCCGGTCCGACGTCTCCATCGGCCAGATGAAAGGGTTCCAGGTGTCGGTCCTCGGGGAGGTCCAGACGCCCGGCCGGTACCAGGTGTCGTCCTTCCACACCGCCCTCCAGGCGATCGCGTTGGCGGGGGGGATCAAGGACATCGGCTCGCTGCGCCGCGTGCAGGTCAAGCGCGGCAGGGAAATCGCCCGGGAGATCGACATCTACGATTTCCTCCTGCGGGGGGACGTCACCCCGGATATCCGTCTTCAGGCCGGGGACGCCGTGTTCGTCCCCGTGGTGGGTCCCCTGGTCGCCGTGGCGGGGGAAGTCCGCCGGCCGGCGATCTACGAGCTCAAGGGGGCGAGGGCGATCCGGGAGGTCCTGGAGACCGCCGGGGGGCTCGCCCCCTCCGCGTACAAGCGCCGCGTGCAGGTGGAGCGCCTGGAGGAAAACCGCGCCCGCGTGGCGATCGACCTGAACATGGAGGAGGCGGAGCCCGCGTTGTCCTCCTTCCATCTCCTGGACGGGGATATCCTGCGCATCCTCGCCGTCCTGCCGCAGATGGAGAACATCGTCGAGGTGGAGGGGAACGTCCAGCGGCCGGGGAAGTACGAGTGGAAGCCGGGCCTCACCGTCGGCTCCCTGGTTCCCGACGAGAAGTTCTTCCTTCCGGACACCTTCCTCGATTACGCCCTGGTCACCCGCCTCGTGGGACCCGAGCGGCGGAAGACGATCGTTCCCGTCAACCTGAACAGGATCATCGTCGAGCGGGACGCCGCGTCCGACGTCGCGCTGCAGCCGATGGACACCTTGACGGTGTACGCCAAGTCCGCCTTCCGGGAGAAGACGACCGCCACGGTGAACGGGGAGGTGAGGAAACCCGGCATCTACGAGATTCTCCCGGGAACGATGGTGTCCGACCTGCTCAAGCTGGGCGGGGACCTGGGCCGGGACGCCTACCTCGAGGAGGCCGAGCTCTCCCGGCTCGCGGAGGACCGCCAGAACACGATCCTCATCACGATCAACCTCCGGCAGGCGCTGGCGGGGGAACCGTCGCAGAACCTGGTGATCCGGGACCGGGACCACCTGATGGTCCGGCCGATGCCCGATCTCCAGGAAACGCGCTACATCACGTTGAAGGGGGAGGTGCGGTCCCCGGGGGTGTACTCCGGCCGCAAGGGCGAACGGTTGAGCTCCATCCTGAAGCGCGCGGGCGGCTTCACGAAGGACGCGTTTCCGCGGGGCGCCGTCTTCACGCGCCTGTCCGTGCAGAAGCGGCAGCAGGATCTGATCGACCGGACCATCGAACAGTTGGAGCAGGAGATCGCGCGGACCTCGATGAAGGAGACCGTCGCCGCCACCGACAAGGAAGATACGGAGACGCAGAAACAGGTTTTTGAGACGCGCAAGCTTCTCCTCTCCCGGCTGAAGACGGTGCAGGCGCAGGGACGGATCATCATCAGCCTTTCGGAGCCCGACAAGCTGGCGGGGACCGAGAACGACCTCGTCGTCGAACCGGGGGATCAGCTTGCGGTCCCGAGGACCTCCCAGGTGGTCAACGTGCTGGGGCGCGTCTACAATCCCACGGCCGTCGTGTACAACCCGGCCAACTCGACGGCCGCGTACTACCTCCGGAAAGTCGGCGGCCCCACGGAGGACGCCGACCGCGACCGCATTTTCGTGGTGCAGGCGGACGGCAGCGTCCTGACGAAGTCCACGCTCGACCGGGGGTTCTGGATCATGGGCAACGGCGGCTTGATGTCCGCGAAGCTCGAGGCGGGGGACGCCATCGTGGTCCCGGAGAAGCTGATGTTCTCCCACGTGATGAGGGACGTGAAGGACATCACCCAGATCATGATGCAGCTCGCGGTCACGCTCGGTATTTTTCTGGCGGTTCCCTGATTTCAAAGGCGAGTTCCGGGTAGGAAGTACATCGGGAGGTGGGGTTCGTGGAGGAGCGTCAACAGCGTGAATGTACGGGCGATGCGTTCGGTCCAGGGGGATTTCTCGCCGTTTTTCGAAAGGTCTGGTGGAAGATCGCCCTCCTCTCCCTGGCGGTGGGGGTTGCAACGCTCTTCATGATGTTTCGATTGCCGAACATGTACCAGGCGACCGCGATCATCACTCCCGTGACGGACGAAAAAAAGCAGATTTCCACCTCGGGGGCGCTTGCATCTTTCGGGATCGATGTCGGCGGTCCTTCCAGGGTGGAGGATCTGGACACCCTCTTCAAAAGCAACGACCTCACCGTACGGGTATTCCAAAAGTACAACCTTTGGCCGATCGTCATGGCGGACAGGTACGATTCGAAGACGGGGAAATTGAAAACCTCATGGACGGACCGGATGTTCGGGTCCGTATCGGAGCCGAAAGAGCCCACCTATTGGGACGCCGTCAGGGTCGCGAAAAATGCGCTGAAAATATCCGCGAATAAAAAAAGCGGAACGCTTTCGGTTTCCTTTACCACCACGGCTCCCGAAAACTCCCCCAAAATCGTCGGGTATTTTCTCGAGGAGGCGAAAAACCGCCTGCAGGAGGAAGCCCTCGATCGTTCGATGAAAAACAAGAAATTCATCGAAACCCAGTTGGGGAAGACGATCGACATATTGACGAGAGACAGGCTCTACTCGCTGTTCGGACAGGAAGTGGAGCGCGAGATGCTGGCCAGGAACCGCGAACAGTTCGGCTTCAAGGTGATCGATTTTCCGCAGCCTCCGGACCGGAAGACGAGCCCTCAACGGGCGAAGACAGCGGTTCTGGCCACGATATTGGCCGTTCCCGTTTGGACCCTTTTCCTTGGTTTCATGGGCAGACGGCGGGAACCGTTTCCGCCGTATTCCGGCGGCGAATCTTCCGGAGGGTGATCCTCCGATCGCCTCGCCCCCCACCCCATGTGCGGTATCTGCGGCAAAGTCGAGTTCCGCGATGTGCCCGTCGACCGGTCCCTCATCCACAGGATGTGCGAGACCGTCGTCCATCGCGGCCCCGATGACGAGGGGATCCACACCGCTCCCCACGTCGGCCTCGGGCAGCGGCGCCTCTCGATCATCGATCTCCGCCCGGAAGCCGCTCCCCCCCTCTCGAACGAGGACGGGTCCCTTTGGGTCGTCCTCAACGGGGAGATCTACAATTTCCGGGAGGAACGGGAGGGGCTTGTCGCGAAGGGCCATCTCTTCCGCACGGCGGCGGACACCGAGGTCATCCTCCATTCGTACGAGGAGCACGGCACCGGCTGCCTTTCCCGGCTGCGCGGAATGTTCGCCTTCGCGCTCTGGGATTCGCGGCGCAAGATCCTTTTCGCGGCCCGGGACCGCTTCGGGAAGAAACCTTTTTTCTACGCGAAGACCCCCTCCTCCTTCCTCTTCGGCTCCGAAATCAAGGCGATCGCCACGGACCCGGCAGTAACCCTTTCCCCGAACTACACGGCGATCGACCGGTACCTCGCCTGGCAGTACGTCCCCGGTCCCCTCACCGCCTTTTCCGGAATCTTCAAGCTCCCCCCCGCGCATTTCCTGGTGTGCACGGCGGGAGGCTCGGTCGCGATCGAGCGGTACTGGAGCCCGCCGGATCCGGTAAAGACGGCGGCCCCGCCGCCGGAGATCGAGGAGGAGATCATGCGCCTCCTGGGGGAGGCGGTGCGTCTCCGGATGGTCTCCGATGTCCCCTTGGGCGCATTTCTGAGCGGAGGGATCGACTCCGCCGCCGTGGTGGCGCTCATGGCCCGGGAGGGTGGGCGGCCGGTCAAGACCTTTTCGATCGGATTCGAGGAGGAGAGCCACAACGAGTTGCCGTACGCGCGCCAGGTCGCGGAGCGCTACGGGACGGACCACCACGAATTCATCGTCAAGCCGGACGCGGCGGAAGTGATCCCCCTGCTGGTGCGCCACTACAACGAGCCGTTCGCGGACTCCTCCGCGCTGCCGACCTATTACGTCTCCAATGTGACCCGGGCGCACGTGACGGTGGCGCTCAGCGGCGACGGCGGGGACGAAAGCTTTTCCGGGTACGACCGATACGGAGAGATCCTTCGCTGGGGCCGGGCGGACTTCGTGCCGTACTCGGCCCGTCACGCCGTCGGAGCCTGCATGGCGGGCCTGCTGGACCGGATGCCGTATTCGAACGTTACGGCCAAGGCAAGCCGGGGTTTCCGGATGCTCGGATCCCGTCTGCGCGAGCGTTACCTCCTGCAGATGACCATGCTCAAGCCGCAGGAGAAGCGGGCGTGCTACACGCCGCGCTTCCGGGACCTGATCGCGCGGGAAGCGGAGGGGGACGACCCGGTGGCGGGATTGCCGTGGGACGGATCGATGGATCCGCTCGACTGGATGATGCGCCACGACCAGCACTTCTACCTGCCGGACTGCCTGATGGTCAAGTCGGACGTGGCCTCCATGGCGAACGGCCTCGAGGTCCGGTGTCCCTTCCTCGATCACCGGCTGGCCGAGTTCGCCGCCACGATCCCCTCGGCGATGAAGCGGGATTCGGACGGGGGGAAGCGGATTCTCAAACGTGCGGTGAAAGACCTTCTGCCTCCGGAAATACTGGGAAAACCGAAGACCGGCTTCGGCGTTCCCCTGGCGAAATGGTTCCGCGGGGAGCTGTCCGATCTCCTGAGGGGAACGCTCCTGGACGAGCGCGCGTCCCGCCGTGGCTTGCTCGACGGGCGTTTCGTGAAAAAGATGGTGGACGAGCAGATCGGGGGAAGAAGGGACTGGAGCAACCGGCTCTGGGCGTTCCTGGTCCTCGAGCTATGGTTCCGGGAGTTCCTGGATTGACGGGGCGGGAGGGATCCACGGACGGTTTCACAAAGGGAGCGGAAACGGCCGTCTGCCCTGCGTGTGGCGGACCGGCGCGGAATCAGTATTCCTCCCTTCCGGGATACCGCGAACCGCTCCGGTACGATGTCATGGTTTGCGGGCAATGCCGCGCATCCTTCGCGCGGCCCCTCAAGGTCGACGGCGAGGTGTATGAACTGGTTTATCGGTACGCCTGGAGGACACCGGGGTACCACGAATATTTCACCTTTGCGGACGGCGTGCGCCGTGCGACAGATCCGCTTTCGTATCTCGAAGCGGTTTCACCGGTCCATTGGGTCGTGGGGAGGTATCTGAGGGAGAAATCGAAAGGCCGCGTCCCGAGGATCCTCGAGGTCGGGTGCGGACTGGGGTATTTCACGTATGCGCTGTCGCGCGCCGGGTACGACGCGACGGGCGTGGACATTTCCCGTGAGGCGGTGGAAAAGGCCCGGCGACGGTACGGCGACCTGTTCGTCTGCGCCGACCTGTTGTCCGGCGGGTGCGACGACCTCGGGCGCTTCGACGTGGTCGTCTGCACGGAGATGATCGAGCACGTCGAGGACCCGGGGGCCGTCCTCCGGGCGGCGCAGGGATATCTCGAGGACGACGGCGAACTTGTGCTGACGACGCCGAACAAGTCCGCCTTCCCGGAAAATGCCGTCTGGGAAACCGATCTTCCCCCCGTCCACTTGTGGTGGTTCACACCCGGTTCGATCGAATTTCTTGCCGCGGGCGCCGGGTTCTCCGGTGTGCGCTTCCGCGATTTCGCGGGGTGCCCGTCGGGATGGGTGCACCCCGACCGTTCCCGGGATTTTTCCCGCCCGGTGGGCCGGCCCGTCTTCGACCGGAAAGGGCGCCTCTTCTTCGAGGGATCCCGGAAACTGGCGTTCCGTCTCGCCTTGCGTAACCTTGCCCGTCGTGCCGGTGTGCTGGACACGATCCTGCACCTGAAAAGGGGAGCCGCGGGACGGGGGTCCGCCCCCGGGCCATCGGGATCGTCGGGCCACGCGAACCTCTGCGCCGTGCTCGCGAGATGAGTTCCATCCGGAAAAATCTCGTCGCCAACTTCCTGGGGAAGTTCTGGGCGGCGGCCGTCAGCCTCGCCTTCATCCCGGTGTACATCCGCTTCATCGGGATCGAATCGTTCGGCCTGGTCGGATTCTACGCCACCCTGCTCGCCATGCTCGGCGTGTTCGACCTCGGGTTGAGCACCACGCTCAACCGCGAGATGGCCCGCCTCTCCGCGCTGCCCGGGTCCGCCCAGGAGATGCGGGATCTCCTGAAGACCCTCCAGTCCGTGTACTGCCTCGGCGCGCTGATGATCGCGGTAGCGGTCGCCCTGCTGGCCCCCGTCATCGCCCGGCACTGGGTCAACACGGTAGGGTTGCCGACCGCCACGGTCGAACGGGTGGTCATGCTGATGGGGGGAGCGATCGCTTTCCAGATGCTCGCCGGGTTCTTTTCCGGAGGATTGCTGGGATCGCAGCGCCAGGTTTCCTGCAACGTGCTCGGCGCGGCCGTGGCGACCCTGCGCGCGGTCGGGGCGATCGCCGTCCTTGCGTTCGTCAACCCGACCGTGACCGCGTACTTCGTCTGGCAGGTTATCAGCAACCTGGCCGGGGTCCTCCTGGTGTCCCTGGTCCTCTGGCGGGGGATGCCCGGGACGGGGCGTCGGGCGGCTTTCCGCGGCGATCTGCTCGCCTCCGTGTGGCGGTTCATGGCGGGGATGAGCGCGACGTCGGCGGTGGGCCTCCTCCTGAACCAGACCGACAAGCTGGTCCTGAGCAAGATGCTGACCCTGGACCGGTTCGGATATTACGCTCTCGCGGGGACCGTCGCGGCCGGACTTTATTACCTGGGGAACCCGGTCTTCACGGCGTTCTTTCCGTCGTTCACGCACCACCTCGCGAAAGGGGACGACCCGGGGCTCAGGGCGCAGTACCACAAGGCGGCCCAGGTCCTGTCCGTAGTCGTGCTGCCGGTGGCGGGCGTTCTCGTCTTTTTCCCGAAGCACGTCATGCTCGCGTGGACGATGAACCCGGCCACCGTGGCCAACACGCACGAGCTGGTCCGGCTGTTGAGCCTCGGCGCGGCGATGAACCTGCTGGCGAGCATCCCGTACGGCATGCAGCTTGCCCACCGCTGGACGCGGCTCGGGGTGATCGCGAACGCGATCGCGGCCGTGATCCTGCTGCCGGCGCTGTACATCTCGGTGGGCCGGTACGGAGCGATCGGAGCGGCCGCGGTGTGGGTGGCGCTGAACGCGGGGTATATCCTCTTCTACGTGCAGGCCATGCACAGGAGGATCCTCCCGGGGGAGCAGTGGGGGTGGTATTTCCGGGACGTCCTTCCGCCGGTGGCGGCGGTCTCGATCGTGGGCGCCGTTGCCCTGCTGCTGGTGCGGGAGATACCGTTCCGCGCGGGTCTCCTGCTTCAGTTGGCCGGTGTGTACACCGCCATGGCGGCGGGCGCCCTCCTGGCGGTCCCGGGGGTGAAAGCCGCCCTTTCGCAGGCGCTGTCCGGGAAGAGGTTCGCGTGAAGCCTCCCGAAGTCACCATCGCGATACCGACCTACAACCGGGAGGGCCTCCTGCCCAGGGCGATCGGGAGCGCGCTTTCCCAGACCCACCGGGACATCGAGGTGGTCGTCTGCGACGACGGTTCCACGGACGGGACGCAGGCCTTGCTGGCCGGTTACCGGGACGAACGGCTGAGAGTGGTCAGGCAGCCGGAAAACCGCGGGATGTTCGTGAACATGAATTCCTGCCTGTCGTCGGCCCGTGGGGAATTTTTCCTGATGCTCAGCGACGACGATTACCTGGAACCGGATTGCGTGGAATCGCTCCTGGCGCCGTGGAGGAAACACGGGACTCTCTCCATGGCGTACGGGCAGTGGTGGTACCACAAGCCGGGCGGCCGCGAACTGCAGGCGGGCGCGGGGCCGGAAATCGAGGACGGGTGGAGCTACATCCGGGAGTATTGGGAAGGGAAACGTCCCACGATCCTCCACGGGTCGCTCTTCCGAACCCGGGACATCGTTCGGACCGGAGGGATCCCGGAAGGGTACGCGCAGGACGCCATGCTGACGCTGCGCATCGCCTTCGAAGGGCCGGTGGCGCACGTGGCGAGGCCGGTCACGAACTATTGCCTGCAGCCTGAAAGCAGCACGCACCGGATCGCATTGTTCACCCTCATCCGGGACATGGATTCCCTCCTGGAGATGTGCCTGAGGATCGGCGGGCGGAAAGCGGTTCCGGAGGCGGCGTTGCTGCGGCTGGAGCGGTCGGTCCGGCGAAGGCTTTCCACGGCTGCGGCGTTCGGGATCGTCTCCCTGGTCGGAAAGGGACACCCCCGGATCGAGGTCCTGCGCGAGGCGTACCGTTTGAGGAGATACCTGGGGCGCCGCATCGGGTTGTGCGCCGCCGCCGTCTTCGGAGCCGCCCTCCTGCCCCGAGGGGCGGTGAACGTGCTCCGACGCGCTCGCCGGAAGCGCGATGGTCTTCCGGCCGATCCCGCGGCGTTGGGTCTGACGCGGGATGACGGGGCATGACTCCGCTCATGGATTCCCCGTACTTCAGCATCGTCATCCCGGCATACAACCGGGCCGGGCTCATCCCCCGCGCCATGGATAGCTGCCTTGGTCAGGATTGGCGCGACTTCGAGGTCATCGTGGTGGACGACGGGTCCACCGACGGGACGTCCGGGGCGGTCCGACGTTACTCCGACCCGAGAGTCCGGCTGGCCGCCCACGAGGTCAATCGGGGGGTGTGCCCCGCCCGGAACACCGGGGTGGGCGCCGCCCGCGGCGAGTGGATCGTCTTCCTCGACAGCGACGACGAACTTCTTCCCGGGGCGCTTCGCATGATACGAAACCGCACGGCGGAAGCGGGACCGGAGATCCGCCGGATCGTCTTCATGTACCGGTTGGACGAGGGGGGGCTCAGTCCCGATCCGCCGTTGGAGGACGATACGTGGGACTATGAGAAATATATCCGGTGGGCGGAGAGGGGAGACGGACCGGGTGATTACTGCAACGTCATCCGGAGGTCCGCTTTCGGGACGGTTCGATACCCCGATGGCAAGGCCGTCGAGAGCGCTTTCCACCTGGATTTTTGCAGGAATTTTCTTACGCGGACCTTCCCCGAAGTGGTCGGGATTGTCCATTCCGACGCCGGCAACCGTTCCATGGACCATTCCATCGGGAAACTGGTGGCGGAGGCCCCCGACAACGCCGCGGCGTTGGCCTCGCTCCTGTTGCGGCACGGCCCCGCGTTGCGCCGCCTGGCCCCCTCGATGCATTTCAAGTTGATGCGCGGGGCGGCGACGGCGCATTTTCTTGCGGGACTCAAGGCGGGAGGGGTTCGTTATGCCGCCGGCTGCCTGCGGCAACATCTCTCCCTGGGGGTCATGGCGGTGTTGGTCTTCGGCCTGCTGGGGCCGGGCCCGCTGGCCTGGCTCAAGACCAGGATGTCCTGAATGACGCCGGAACGCGCATCCGCGACCTCTCTTTCCGTCGGCGCGCCCCTTTCCGTATCCCGGGGGACTCACGGGGGGAGGACCGCCCCCACGCTGTTGGTCGCCATGGCCGCCAGCCTCACGATCCTTTATTTCTCGAGTACGGACGAACGGTATGTCCTGTTGCCGGCATTGTGCGCCATCAACGCGGGCATTTATCTCTGGGTGAGGTTGTGGGACCGGGACGGGAGGGTGCCGTTCTTCGACGCAGGGGTGTTTTGCGGTGTGGTCACGGTCCTTTATACCGTTATTCCGCTGTTGAAATATTATCTCTCGGGAATGACGTTCACGATCCTGAGCGACAAACGGATGGTGCAGCACAACCCTTCGCCGGAGGAACTGGGGACCTTCGCGTGGCGTTTCGTCCTCTACCTTCTCTGTTTTGTATGTGCCTACGTCCTGTTCCGGGAAAAAGATGCGGCCGGGGAGGGGGACCTGGAAGAGCCCGACAGGGGTGCGAGGAACGTGATGATCGTTCTTTTCGCATCGCTCTTCGGATTCTTCATCCTTATCCAATTCCTGTTCGGGATTCGGTACGCCACGTCCTATGCCGACCTTGAGGAATCCTACCAAATATTTCAGGGTCTCCCCCTGATCGTCCAGCAGATCCTCCACTACCTTCAGGGGATGCTGTTTGCCTTCAAGCTGGGGTTGCTGGTTCTCGTGGTACGGAGGTACCGCCTCCGCTTCTGGCGAATCTTCCTGTACGGCTGGATGGTGGTCGAGGTGCTGCTGACCGTCCTGCTGATGGGGGGCCGAACCGAGATGGTCCTGACGCTGTTGGCGGCCGCCTTCCTGTACCATCGCCTGATCCGTCCGATCCGGATGATGGTCTTGCTGCCCGCCGGGGTCGTCTTCTTCGTCGGGTTTTCGCTGTTCGGGATCTACCGGTCCTCGGGCATGGAGTATCTTCAGTCCGGGATTCCCGATGAGGCCCCGATATTTTCCGCCGTGGACGAAACCAGCATGCTCTTCGGTACGGCCTACGACATTTACAAGATCAAGGAAAACGGCGGACTGGACGTCCCGTGGCAGATATACGCCAGCGATTTCCTTGTCCTTGTCCCCCAACAGCTTCTCCCCCTGGAAAAATTCGACCCGGGCCTGTGGTATCTGGACCTGGCCGGCTTGAAAGGGGCAGGCATCGGGTTGATGTTCGGGGTAATTTCCCATGGGATCGTCGGTCTGGACTGGCTTGAACTGGCTTTCCGCGGCGCCCTCCTGGGATTCATCCTCGCCCTCGTGCACCGTTGGTACTCGCGCCGAAAGACCGACTATTTTGCGACGCTTTTCTACCTGTGGCTTTGCCTCAAGGTTTATTACACGTTCC
>Ga0209317_1002975_pt1 | contig 11399 bp, 10 predicted proteins | sample RifGroB2_FD_183994 | JGI IMG/M metagenome (GOLD analysis project Ga0209317, IMG submission 183994) | Soil microbial communities from Rifle, Colorado, USA - Groundwater B2 (SPAdes) (version 2) | ecosystem: Environmental > Terrestrial > Soil > Unclassified | place: Rifle, Colorado | collected...
GTTCATCAATGCAAATCACTGCTTCAACCCCTTTTGTTGCGAACACTAATTTGTGTGTAGCATAATGTTGGCACAACATTTTGCCGATAGCTTCGGAAGTATCAACGTTAGAGACAACGCAAAGGACAGTTAGATTTTTATCATTCATGTGACGCTCCTTTTTGAAATGTCAAGTTGTTTCATAGGGTCTCCCGTCTGCAAAATTGGAAAATACAAATATAAAATAGACGTTTTGGTTTGCAAGATTAATTTACTTGAGCCGGAAATTTATTAGAGAAGCTTAGGAAGTGTGCGCATTCCGACGAAGTCGGCCGCCTATTCCGACGCAAGTCGGCCGCTGTTCCGGTTGATGTCGGCCGGGTATTCCGGCAGAAGTCGGCCACCCCTGTTCAAGATGTTGCCGGTTGATGTGCTTAGAGCCTTGGGAAGTCTAGCATATCGCCATATGGGATAAGACTAGTTTAACGTTTACTTGTCGGACCAGCTTACTGATTTAGTCAATTTTGTTACTGCAGTCTGCCACCAAACTGGCTGCTCTGGTCTCCCGTCCGAGGTGAAGTGGAGTGTAGTGGCAGATATTGCGATGGATAGCCGGGGCGTGATCGGGGCGAAGCGACTGGCCCGTTTGGGTGAATGGATAGCAGGCGCTTCGAATTGCCCTATACTGGCCCGGCTTTACATTGAATTTGTTTCATGTAAACATACTACTGGTTGTGTAACCTTGCCCCTGGCAGCCTTACGGGGGCATTTTTTTCTTTGCTACTTTCCGCACTCGCGAGGAGGTTTGTTATGATTCCCCAGTACCGCATCGTGAACGAATGCCTGCCGTTGCTTAAGCAAGCAGAGATACCCAGCATCAAGAAACTGCGGATCGAGATACAATTGATTCAGCTGAAGAGGTTATTGCTTCATGAAGGTGGTCCCGACTGGTACTGTGACGAGGACACCTTGTCTGATGTGCTTTGTGACCTCAGAAAGATACGTGACGGTGAAGGCGCAGTGGATGCGGTAAGCCATCTCACTAAACGTCTAGGCGGTATTATTGACGGATTTCCCATGGCTGCGACCATGATAAAGCAGCCGCTGTCCAATATCACCTCCTGAGGATGCCAAACTTAGCGGAGGATGGTTATTATGGCAATAAACATTCTTACGGTGCTGATTGCCTCCATCTGGATGATAATCATAGTCCTTTGCCTAATACCGACACGACCGAACCGTTCTGCGGATCTGGAGGACAAAAGGCGCTAGCTTGAGAAAGCGCATGTCTGTCACTTCCCTTGCTGACTGAAGAAGCAGGCAATATTAAAAAGGCCCCCTAGCGACAGGCTTATGAGGGGCCTTTTTTGTTTCGGTGATTTGGTTTTTCTTGGACCGGAAGAGCGGCAACATCCGTTTGGCAAGCTATCTTCCCAGTGATCTCTTTGGCAACCTACGCCCCTAGAACAGCCCTGCGGTGATCAGAATTTGTCACCATTGTATCTGTTGTCACAGAGTATGTTTGAGGGGAAGGTAGCGCAAAGTGCAAATGATGTAAATATGATTTCATGTATTAACGCACACGTTTGCAGCAGCAACACCTCTGGCAGAAGGCAGCAAACTGTATTCGATTTAACCGGTCAGGCATTGTCACCGGTGACCTGAAAGGGCGGTCTTTTGGGCTTCTTGAAAATGCGGACCAACAGGGTGTCTGCGATGGCGCGAGATTCACATTATAGGAAATAAATCATGAATTAATTTCTAGCTTTTGCAATATTGTTAAACAATTTCAAGGATGGCCATGTGTCAGGTTGCGTAGAGATGAGCATATGACTTGCCCGCTCCAGCCGTCTTGATATGATTGAATGTCGGTAATATGCCGAAGTAAGGCACGAATAATATGACCGGTTTCCAAGGGAATACCCATGCCCACCTTCGACCCTGATCAGGAAAAGACACGCACGGAACAGGATTTGAGAGTCCACCGGCAAATAGCTTTCGCCTCGGGACTTTTCCAGGGAGATGTCACGATTCGCACCCTTCTGGAGTCGATCGCCGAAGGGGTCGTCATCATCGACGACTCGGGAACCATTCTGCTTGCCAATGCCCGCGCCGAAAACATGTTCGGTTACCTCCAGAAGGAGCTCACCGGCAAGTCCCATGACGTCCTCGTTCCTGAACGCTTCCGCAAAGTCCATCAAGAGCATATGGCGCATTTCTTCGCAGAGCCGCGGATCAGGCCGATGGATCAGCGCCCCGACTTACCCCTGCAGCTTATCGGACTCCGTTTGGACGGAACCGAATTCCACCTGGAAATCAGCCTTAGCTTTCTCGAAACCTTAAACGGTGTTTTCGGTCTAGCTTTTGTCAGCGACATCACCCTGCGCAGGGATTACGAGACGCGCCTTAAGGAAAGCGATGAGTTGTTCCATTTGTCGGTGACAGGGGTAAAGGAATACGCAATTTTCACACTTGATCCGAAGGGGTATGTCCTGCATTGGAATGCGGGCGCCGAGTGCTTGAACGGTTACCGGGCTGAGGAGATCATCGGCAAACATTTCTCCTGTTTTTATCCCGAAGAGGATCGCAGTGCAGGCAAACCCGAGGAAGAACTGAAAAAAGCCGCGGACGAGGGGCAGGGTTTAAAAGAGGGTTTTAGGGTTCGCAAAGACGGCAGCAGGTTCTGGGCCGACGTGTTAACTACAGCGCTTCACGATGAAAGGGGGAACCTGCGCGGGTTCTCAAAGGTGATACACGACATCACCGGGCGCAAAAAGACGGAAGATGCCCTGCGCTTCAGCGAAGAACGGTACCGGGCCTTGTTTCGCGACAACCCGACCATGATCGTCACCCTCGATGACGGGTGGAGGATACTGTCGGCCAATCCGTCTGTTGCAAGTCAGCTGGGCTACACGATAGACGAGCTGGAAGGTGAGTCAATGCTGAAGCTGATCCACGCAGATGACCGCGCTGCCGTGATCGAGCAGTTTCAGAGCTGTCTGAAGAACCCCAACCAGGTGCATCACTGGCAGTTCCAAAAGGTACGCAAAGACGGCGGGTTCCTGTGGGTCGAAGAAACAGCGCAGGCCGTGTATGACCTGAACGGCGCGCTCAGTCTTCTGATGGTGTGTCAGGATGTCACCGAGCGCAAACAGATGGAAGATGCCCTGCGAGAGAGCGAGGAGCGCTTCCGCCTCATGGCCGACACAGCGCCCGTCCTTATCTGGATGGCGGGCACCGACTCCCTCTGCACGTTCTTCAGTAGGCCGTGGCTTGAATTTACCGGCCGCAGTCTCGAACAGGAACAGGGCAACGGCTGGGCAGAGGGGATGCATCCCGACGACAGGGAGCGCTGCCTCGAATCCTACCTCTCGGCCTTCCGCGCCCGCCGGGATTTCCAGTTGGAGTACCGCCTGCGACGTGCCGATGGCGTGTACCGCTGGATTGCCGATGCCGGGGTCCCACGTTATCTGCCCAATGGAGATTTCGCCGGCTACATCGGTTCCTGCTTCGACATCACGGAACGAAAACTCGCCGAAGAGGAGGTCAAGAGGCTGAACCAGAGCCTGGCCGAGAGGGCTGCCGAACTGGAAGCAGCCAACGTGGAGCTGGAGGCTTTCAATTACACGGTTGCCCATGATCTGCGCCAGCCGCTGAACATGGTGAACAACTACTGCCAGGTAATCACTAAAATGTTCGGGGACCAACTTCCTGAAGAATGCCTAGGGTATATCGAGGAGGCCTACAACAAAACCTTGCAGATGAATCGCCTCATTGAGGCCCTGCTTAATTTCTCGCGCATGGGCCAGGTCGAACCGCACCGGGAGATGGTCGACCTTAGCTTGCTGGCCCGTGAATCGGCGAAGGCGCGGAAAATGACCGAGCCTGAGCGCCAGGTTGATTTCCGCATCGCCGACGGTATTGCGGCTAATGGTGAGGCGAACCTGCTGCGGGTAGTCTTTGACAACCTCTTCGGCAACGCCTGGAAATTCACTGGTATGCGAGAACAGGCAATCATCGAATTCGGCGTAAAGGAGAGCAACGGGGTGCCGACCTATTACGTCCGGGACAATGGCGCCGGATTCGACGTGGCGGACGCGGACAAGCTCTTTACCCCTTTCAGGCGTCTCCCGGGTGCCGAAAACCAGAGAGGCTTCGGAATCGGTCTGGCAACGGTGGAGCGGATCATCCGGCGCCATGGCGGCAAGATCTGGGCGGAGGGGGAACCGGACCAGGGGGCGTGCTTTTATTTCACCATTTCTGCGGGCTAAAGTTGGCCAAATAGCAGTTGTACTGACTTAACGCACCACGGAGAAACCACAGGGCCGAGCGACTTCAGCATTTATAAAGCGCCACGTTTCCTACATGTTCACGAGACCGCTGACAATGGTTTGCTGCAATACAGTAAAGGCCTCGGCTGCGTATCGTTATTACTGCAATGCTCTGGTGTTTCGTTAAGTTTTCCGAGCATAGTGGCTGCTCTGGCCTCCATTCTTGCGGAGAACTTCACATCGTTTTCTAATCTAGATCGAAAGCTCATGGAAGACATGGCTATTTGATTGTCTATTAAGAAGTAATAATAGCTGTCATCCAGGTCCTGGCTAGGAATAATTAGTCTATATCGTTGTGCGAGGTGGCTGGAGTTGGTAAGTTTGGTTAGCACCCAATCAGGGAAAGTCTTCTTCAATAGAGAGATTTCGTCCTCGCCTAAGAACAATATATCTATAATAATTCTCACAAGACACCTCACGTTATACTTCCTCTATTGCCTGCCTGATACAGAAGCCTTCTTTGCTCTGGGATCCTTCATGCCGACTCTGTGCTGATTTTGAGGGCCGCAGCACCGGCAGCTTCTCCGGTATCAAGCCTGTCGGCATCCTGCACCAGCAGCGGTACAGCGGGCTCCTCGGCTCTGGCAACATCCCTCACGCTTCGGGTCCAAAATGAAGCCATTTCCCTAGGGAGCGCATGCCAATACTCCCCATGGTACCCGCTCTCCAGGTGGGTCAACAGATCTCGGTAGAGGTTCGGGTGATATTCATCGAAGTTTGGAGCGCCATCGAAACTCATGTAGTCGGGGTGGGTAATGAGCAGCGCCATGCCGCCATGCTCCGCGATCCAGCGCAGCTTTTCCTTCCAGATCGCAGTGTTTTTCTCACGGAATATTATAAAGAGCGTGAAATCCTGCGGCAGTGTGTATGGCAATTCGACATACTCCCTGCCCGGCACCTTCGTTTGATGAACCGGGAAGATGGTCCCCAGTGCGTCGGGTTGCGGCTCGAACGGATCGGTGTCAAAGGAGGAAGCCTCGTAAGAGATGTCCAAAGCGTGCAGCCATTCGAAGTTGTGATAGACGCATGGGGAGCGAAAACCGACGGCTTGCCACTCCTTGAGGAAGCTGTTGATCTCAGCAACCTGGCTGGCAAAGGCGCTCGCCGACTCGTACAGTTTCCTGTTGTGTTCGAGGCCATGCAAACCGACCTCGAAACCTTGTTGAACCAGTCTCTCGCGCAGCTCCGCAGGAAGATGGTAGTCGCGCCCCACGAAGTAGAACGCGGAGCGAAAGCCGAATTCACGCTCAAGCGCCATCAGTTGCTCGCATCTGGCGACGCCGCGCGCGGTATCCACATCATGGGTAAGTACTACGGCAAAGCGTTTTCCATCGGGCCACCCTTTGAAGCCGGGCGGCCGGTCGCCGGCTGCGGGGTTGATCGGCCAGATGGCCCGGCACTTCATCCTTTTTTGCCGGGCCACCAGGCCCCGGATCAGAATCTGCACTCGGCGCGGCATAAAGGGCTTGATGTAGTAGTAGGTATAGGCCAGCGTCTCCTCTCTTGAAAATTTCATGGGGCTCCTTCGCGGGAGTTTTAGCATCCTGATTGCAGCGAAAAATATAAATAGTCTAAAACTGTATCGGATCGTCTGGTAGATGCAAGCCTCCAGGAACTGCTTCGTCTGGCTCCAATGGCAGTTACTTGACCCACCTCCGGCAGTCGAAAGAGATGATGCCACGCGACGTTCCTGTCGCTTGTGGTATAATTAGATCCCGCCAAAAAACTACTGCGGTATGAAAACGCCTCGAATCTCTTTTTTTCTCCTTTCAGGATGGTCTCATGGGAAACCACGCAAAGGTGTGGATAGATCTGGACAATTCGCCCCATGTCCCTTTTTTCGCACCGATAATCGGCCAATTAGAGCGTCGGGGGTACTGCGTATGGGTAACGGCTCGCGACCGGTACCAGGTGCATGAGCTAGCGGCCATGCACCAGATCCCCCACATCATGGTCGGCAGGGATTACGGAAAGAACAAGTTCGTCAAGGTTCCCGGCTTGCTGTACAGAGCGTTCCAGCTGTTGCCACTGGTGCGGCGGGAAAGACCGACTATCGCACTTTCTCATGGCTCCAGAGCACAGGTGATCGCTGCAAAAATGGCGGGGGTAGCTGCTGTAGTGATGCTGGATTACGAATTCGTCGACCTCGCTTTCCCGATTTTTTCTCTCGATAACATATTCATGCCTGAAGCCATTCCGGAACGAGCCCTCACAGGGAACGGCAGCAGCCACATTTGGCGCTATCCTGGCATCAAGGAAGACGTTTATGTGCCGGGATTCCAACCGACCGAGGACATTTTGCCTGAGCTGGGGATAACGCCGGACCGGATTGTGGTAACCATGCGCCCGCCTGCGACCACTGCCCATTACCATAATGCAAAAAGCGAGCTGCTCTTTACAGGCGTGATTTCTTTAGTGGCAGAGACACCGGACACAGTAATAGTCATGTTGCCGCGCAACGAGAAGCAGGGCAGAGAAATCAGGGAGACCTGGAGGGGGTTGTTGGAGACCGGAAACCTGATCATCCCGGGAAAAGCGGTGCACGGGCTCAACCTAACCTGGCACTCGGACCTGGTGGTAAGTGGCGGGGGCACGATGGTCCGGGAAGCGGCGGCGCTGGGGGTCCCCGCCTACAGTGTATTCGGAGGGGAGACCGGAGGCGTGGACCGGTATCTTGCGCAGACCGGCCGTCTGAAACTGATAGCAAACGCGGCAGAGATAGCGACCACCATCAAGCTGGAAAAAAGGAAACGGCACTACCACGGGGTGCGTTCCGAGATAACCCTGAACAGCATCGTTGACCAGCTGGAGGAGGTGATTAAACTGCAAAAATAGGCCGGGAGACCGCCTCCGCTTCTCTGCCAACCAAGGCTCCGACCCCTGACTTGACGGGGTGACCCGGGGCCTTTTGTTTTGCTGCTTGCCTCCCGGAGTGCACTTTGCCTTGCTCATTAAATTGGAAATGATATCCTTTGGATACTAGGACAGAACACGGAGAGAGACCAGATGTGCGGAAGATTCGTATTCGATATACCCCCTGATATGCTGGTTGCAACCTTCGGCCTCGCAGAGCTTCCCGCCGTCCAGCCACGATACAACGTGGCGCCGACCCAGCAGGTCCCTGTGATCAGGGCTTCCAGCGACGGCTGCAATAGGCTCGATTATCTGCACTGGGGGTTGATCCCGTCCTGGGCGAAGGAGAGGTCCATCGGAAGCAGGATGATCAACGCGCGCTCGGAGACGGTGACGGAGAAACCGGCGTTCCGGCAGGCGGTCAAATACCGGCGCTGCCTGGTGCCGGCTTCCGGGTTTTACGAGTGGAGACAGGAGGGGAAGCTGAAGTTGCCTTATTACCTGCAGGTCAAAGACGGTTCTCCGATGGTCTTCGCCGGTCTCTGGGAAAGCTGGAAAGGACCGGAAGGGGAAGCGGTGGAGTCGTGCACCATACTGACCACCGCAGCGAACCCGCTGGTTCAGCAGGTCCACGAGCGCATGCCGGTCATCCTGCACCCCGGCGAGTACGGGGTCTGGCTGGACCGCAACATCAACGACGCTTCCAGCCTTACGCATCTGTTCCAACCCTATCCCGCCGACCTCATGGAAATGCGGCGGGTTTCGCCGCTGGTGAACAGTCCCAAAAACGACCTGGTCCAGCTGTTAAACCCGGTTGAGGAAGCTATTTCGCAGGACTTCCTTGGAATTTGAACCTGCCCTTGTGCCAGGCTACTGCTCGATGATGGTTCGCCCGAGGCTCCAGGACAGGGCCTGGGTGTCGTATGCCAGTGAATACCTCTCCTGAATATTGCAGATCTCAAAGTTTATGATCTTCGCGGCGCCACGGTGGCAGTACCAGATGGCGCAAATCTCGCTTATCCGGACCGGCTTCCTGCCGGCGACTTGGAACCAGACCGGACGGATCTGGCCCAGCTCGAAGACAACGGCTACTTTCACCTGGTCGGTATCGTGGACGGTTCGCATGGTCGGCATAGCGGCTTGGATACCATCTGATAACCATGGCCTGTCAATACCAATCACTCGTAAATAGCGGAGTCCGTGTGAAACCTATAGTCCTTCTACAACTGTTTTTCCTGTTGATGGTCTTGCCAGCATACGCAAAAGCACCGATCAGGACAATCAATGGAACCGTAACAAAAGTGAGCGACGGCGACACGATCCAGGTGGTGGACCCTCTCGGCACCAGGGTCAAGGTCCGGCTTTACGGTATCGACGCTCCCGAGACGGAAAAGAGGAGCCGGAAAACGGGACGGGTCGGCAAGGAAGGGCAACCGTATGGGGAGGAGGCCTTCCAGGCTCTGCAGGGGAAAATAGGGGGGCAGCGGGTCAAGGCCGAGGTGGTGGCTATCGACCGGTACCGGCGGGCGGTCTCGGTGGTCTGGTTGGGAGAGAGGAACATCAACAAGGAGATGGTAAGGGAGGGGTTCGCCTGGGCCTACCGGCAGTACCTGGATCGGCCCCATGCATCGGAGTACATCCGGGCGGAGGATCAGGCCAGGCGGGAAAGGCGGGGTTTGTGGCGGCAGGTGAATCCGCAGCCGCCTTGGGAGTTCAGGAAAGCCCAAAGGGAATGACAATCACTACCAGAGTGCCCAACAGTCTGAAATCGCAAATTAGGCACACCCAGAAATTGAATTGCCACTTCCCTCTTTAAAATCCAGTGATTTTTAATTTAAAATATTATATAACTGACAAGCACGTCCATTGAGGGATTTAAAAAAATAGGATCGGCTCTCAGCAAAATAGCTCTGAAGAGACTTGATTAAGAATTTAAGCCCTTTGTCCACTTGAACAGCTATGCAGAGCAGCGTTCTGTACTCGTATTAAACGACGGATCTCATCCTTACCCTCTTTAACACCGCTGAAAGCGCCGCGGTAAAGAGCTCCGTCATCCAACCGCTCAATGAAGCGCATGACATCTCCAAACTCATTAGCGCGGAGCCGGCAGTCACTTGTAAACTCTGGGTTGTTGCTTATTTTAGAGGAGATAAAATGTCCAATTCGCTTACACCGTGGGAAGTCAGAAATAAATATTATCAAAGCATACAACTTGGGGCTGATGTTCGCACACAAACCGAAGTAATAAGTCGTCAATCACAGCTACTAATTGAATCACAAGTAAATACGTCTAATAGTATAATACTAAGCCAGGATAAAGTTGCAAAAGGTATTTTGGAATTGGGGTATGGGATAGATTCAGTATCGCAAGGGATGGATAAGTTAGGCGCTGCATTTGAATGGGGGATATCAGAGGTCGTTTGGCAGATAGAACAAAATAGGGAATTGCTTGCCGATATTATTGAGATCTTACAAGCCCCATTAAATACACAGGCCAAAGAAAGAAAGAAAAGAGCAGTAGATGCTTACTGTAACAACTGGATAGATGAGGCAGAAGAAGAATTTTTAGAATCAGAAAAGTTAAACAAATTCGATTTTACAATCCATATTAGCCTTGGCATAATATACCTGTTCAAAATTAAGAACAAATCCAAAGCTCTAGAGTATTTTGATAAAGCTATACGGTATGCTACACCCAAATCTCCATACCATGCAAGCTATGCACTCCTCCATAAAGGCGTAATCAAATACAGTGATGGCCTTTTTAATGATGCTGTACAATGCACACGAGAAGCTATCTCATTATCTCCTGAATTTGCCGAAGCTCATTATCAAAATTCTCTATATAATGCAAAAATTGAAAACTTTATAGAATCTATGAAAAGCCTCGAAAAGTCAATTTTACTTGATAGAAAATATTGCATTAAGGCGGTCAATGATAAAGAATTTTGTAGTATAAATGCTGATATAATAAAAGTGATAGAAAATTTGACTCAACAAAATAACCTAGAAAACGTTGCAAGTTTTGGCGAATTAAACATTATGAAAGAAGGAATTGAACATATTGTTAAGCCTGTTACTAAACTTTCTAGTTTATTTGAAGAATATGGTTTATCAAATGATTTTGATAATATCAATAAAGCAATTAATAGCATGGCGCATTTTGACTCTTTGGATGCAAAAAAAATGATAGTTGATGCCAAAAGCAAGATGCGTAAACTAATAGTTAACTTGGAAAAGCAGATGTCAGATGATTCTGCTAAATTAAATAGTAGCATTGAAACTGATAAATCTAAACATGAAACTGCAATATATGTTAGTAGCCATAGATACAGGAAGCTTTTCACTACAGCGGGCGGAATTTTGGGTATCTGTGTAGGTTTTTCCAGTTGTAAGGACGCGGTGAGAGATAATTATAGGGACGGCCCTATTGTCGGGCCAATAGCATTTATAGTGCTTACTATTCTAGGAATCTATATTTCAAAATGGGTAAGTAAACTAATTTTTAGAGGTACATATTATGATTCCAATAAAATAAAAGATAATAAAATACTAGTGCGAAGTATTGAAAAACTAAAAGATGACATTGCTATATTCAAAAAAAGTTACTTTGAATGAAAAGACCGTTTCTTGGCGACCGTAGAATGCAAAACATTGCATTCAGCTTGGTGGAGTGAGGATTGCGGCAGGTCTGGACCAAGTAATGTTTGCGAGGCAAAGGCAAACACAAAGGCTGACTGTCGACTGACCCAGTTGGTGAAGGATGCGCCCCCTGTCAATGCCTCGGATAAAGCAATATTCTCTTCGGCACAGGCTCGCAGTAGAGGCGTAATTCAAAACAAGCCGAGACTGACCCAACTATCATGCGAGGATATAATTAATGAAATGGGAATCATATGTGAGGAGTTCCCTAAAATGCGATCTCTGCCAAGGGCAAAACCTTCTCGATGCCGCCGCGCATCCTTTGTTCATGGAGGCCGCACCTAATTCAACCGATATCCTTTTCATCTGGGAGGCTCCAAACAAGGATGACACCTGCAATCCCGATAAACAGCACATCACTGTAAACCCTGACACCGATCCGTCGGGGACCTTCTTTCACGAATTGTTCGTTGAGGAGCTAGGGCTTGAGGTAAGTCGTCACCTGTTCGTCACCAATAGCGTCCTGTGTCTGCCGAGAGCCAAGGGAAACAACAATCCTGTAACAGCCACCCAGATGCACTGCTGCTCTGAAAG
>Ga0209317_1002976_pt1 | contig 11396 bp, 10 predicted proteins | sample RifGroB2_FD_183994 | JGI IMG/M metagenome (GOLD analysis project Ga0209317, IMG submission 183994) | Soil microbial communities from Rifle, Colorado, USA - Groundwater B2 (SPAdes) (version 2) | ecosystem: Environmental > Terrestrial > Soil > Unclassified | place: Rifle, Colorado | collected...
GCGTTGGAACTGAATACGATTCATCTTCATGGCAGACTCCTTGAGTGGAATTGCCATGGATTTTACGTTAGCAGTGCGACACATTAAGTCGCAACGAGGTCTTAGCTACAAATCAGCACTAATCAGGTAATATTATGTGCGTCCCCTCGGGTTTCTCCTTGGAGCCCCGTCCCGCTCCTAACATAAAAGAATCGATTCTGACGGTTTCAGTGTGTTCTGCCCCTGGCCTGAGCCCGCGTCACAACTGCGCCTCGCATAAGCGATGAGCGCTTCTTTTGAATGGGACGGCAGAGGGTACGGTATTGTTTCTAAGCCGCGAAGGTGATGCCTTCGCAGTCGCCGCGATTGCAACAACAGCGATGTGAGCTTCGATAAGTGTTTGGTGCAGGACCTTCCTCAGTTAGGAAGAGCACCTGACCCAGTTGGTAGAAATAAAGTCAGGACAGGGTTGCCGATGATTCAATTCTTTCAATAAAACGACTCAAAATCGTCAAGGCACCATTTTGCCTATTGACAGACGGGGGCCTTATAAGGGTTGAACATCAATTTTGGTGACGGAAACGTCGGCCACTTATGAAAGGCCCCAGCGATATGTTGAGCAGTAAACGGCCATGTTATTCATTGAAGTCCACCTACGGGCCTCCCACATATTAGTACCATTTGAAATTTTGACATTGTCGTGTATTTGGTCATATACCGACTTCGTTATCCAAATAGGCTTTGCAGGTAAACTCGTCAATTTGGCGGCATAATTTGCTGCACGGCCAATCCACACAAGGTCGTTGTCTCCACGGACGCCAATCCTAGCAGTTCTTAATCGGCTGGTATCAACACCTATGACGTGCTTTAGGATAAAGTTTTTTGATGGGTATTCTGCCTTTATCGCTGGCCTAACTATTTCTTCAACCGCAAAGTTAATTTTCAGGGCACAACGTACAGCAGAGGTATTTTTTGAGCCACCTGTAAAAACCGCCATGACTCTGTCACCATCATAAGCGGTGATATTGCCACTTTCACTTTTGATGATTTGTGAAGCACATCGCAAGTATGCCTTGTAGACCTCAGCGCAAAATTGCCAATCATAGTTGTCAACCATGTTGGTTGAGCCATCAAGATCGGCATACAGTATAGTAGCTGTCTCAAGGTCTTTGGCATGGTTTGCATTCAGTCGTAAATCTTCGGGTGCGGGCACGCTAGTTGTCGCCTGAACTTCCCATTGCGCCGAAAACGCCGCTTTAACCTCTGTTGTTAAGTCATCTTTTAACCCCATCGCCCCCCCCTAGTGCTACCTTGTACAACTGCTTGATAGCAGTTATTTAGCCACCTCTAAAATCTTTGCTGCAACACCATAAGTGGCTACCAGAATACCTGAAGCTATTAGTCGATTTATCCCACTTCTAATAGCAGAAAGCTTCTGAGTTAGTACTTTAGAATTTTCGTGAATTTGAGTACTTAATTCAGAGACCATATTACCTTCTTCTACATTCATAATTGATTCAATAATTTCTGCTCTGCTGCAACTTGCAATGTGTTCAAAGTAGTAGATACACCTTTCATCTTTTTCATAACCATTTGCAAGTTTCGGTTTGATCACTTTCAGGAATAGACACATTACTTCATATAATATTGATATGCCTGACATGCATCCAATAATGAATGTAAAGATGCCGAAGGCAGTATTGTTGTTCATTGCAAGAGATAGGTTTTTACCAATTTCGATGTAAATTGTTATTAAGAAGCCGTAAACGACTAAAACTGCACCGGCCTTGGTGTCGGCAAACCTAATCATCTCTTGTATGTTTTTTAAATTTTCCAAAGCGAAAGACAGTTTTGGCACCGCTGACTCCTTGTCATCACCTTTTGACATATCATTGTGTTCAAGCCCTGCCCGTTGGCCGTATCCAACGCTTCATTAGCCTGTCTGAGATCAGATTACCGCCGTTTTTTGCCCAGAAGAAGGTCAGGATGCAAGATTTTCTTGCTTTGACCTTGGCGTTCTATGCTCCTGAGTTTCATACAACTAATTCTCTTGCTGCCTGCGATATTGCGTAGGGTTCTCTCCACCTCGGTAAATCGCCACTCTGCTGTATCTTGCCTGATCGCGTTGTAAAGATGTTTGGTCATTAACATCTTATTAGCAGGATTGTTATCGCGGTCCTTTATTGCACTTTGCAGCCGACACGCTACGTTCAGCGGTCGCCCCATGTATTCGTCCCGATGGTTCATTCTTATCTTAATAAGCCGTCCGCGGTCCATTCCAATTGTTAAGCCAACAATTTCTGGAGGGGTTTCTAAAACTGGGTGAATTTTTTGCTCATAGAGGCTCTTAAAGGTGTTGCACAGTTCTTGAATAAATGGAAGAAGCTTTCCTCCGTCAATATCGTGGTTGAATAGAAGAATCCAGCCATCGCCAGTGAAGTTGTAGAGTTGAAAAGGAAATTCGACACTTTGTGCAATGATGAATTTTTTTAGGCCTATCAACAAATTACGCCATTTCTGCAAATTGTCAGTACGATGGAGATCTTCAAGAATATCTGTTGATGAGCATATGTCGAAAACTAGCACAGTGGTCATTATTTCCCTGGTATTATCGGACTCTTGCGTCATCAAATTCTCCTTTGTTCAACGGCCTGCCGCTGCCCCGACGGGTTTATTGGTCAGGTCCTGCGGCCTTGTTAGTGTCGGTTTGATCTGCTTGTTGCAGTAAATCAAGATGAAGTTTAAGTGGGCCTTCAAAATTTAGACTGTCAAAGGCCCAAGCACCATCCCTTTTAGTAGCCCAACCTACAACTACGACTACACCATCTTCTTTTGGTCCAGAGACAGGTATAGCAATGTTTGCAGACCCCATCGGCCCACTCCACCTCACAGTGCCAGTCACCCAAAACCCCGGCTCAATAGGTTCTCCTAAAGTACAATTTACCGATTTTGTTGAGGTAGTAATGGCTAAGGCATTTTTGTAGATCCATGAGGAGACAAGGAGGTGACGCCCGCCGTAAAAAATCACAGGTCCAAATATGGCGAAAGCAATAAAAAGACTTCGCCGGTTATCCTTTATCCACGTAACAAGACTTTTTTCTATCCAAGGGTCATATTTCATTTTTTTCCGTATAACGGCTTGGGAGAACAGCGGCGGCTTAAGGCCGCTGCTTCTGCCTGGTTGGGCCCTCGCTCTTTAAATTTATCTCGTGTCAAGGACAGGCTCCTCCTGCTGTGCAGGCCCAAATAGGAATATCCTTGGGTCATCATAGTCAAAACTGTGTCCACAGCTATTGCGCATAAAGAATTCTGCAATTGCTTCTTTCTGATGTGCTGGAAGTGGTTCGTAAAAAGTTGGTGATATTACTAGGTTCTCACACTTCATCAAAATCAGCTTTGACAACAAGTAATGCCTATAATGTCCTGATGCTGACCAAATGTGGCCAAATGCTTGCTGCACCTGTACCCGATGCTCCTTCAAATACGAAAAAACTACTACTGTCGACTCATTTTTTGGAAACACATTCAACATTACAAAAGCAGGCGCGTCTGTTACCTCGGAGTAAATCCCCGTGGTAAACATGGAGTTCACAGCAATGGTTGGTCTTCCGGCTATCTCTGCAACTTCGTGGGATACTCGATCCCAATTCTTAGTTAAATATGCCTCCTCCATCAGGATCTTCTCGCCCTCTACTAGATAAGCTGCCATCATTTGCTCCACAGCTAACATCCCCGGAGGTGACGGTTCATCTTTCGGAAATAGCCCTTTTTCGGTACCTTTTTGGTATGAAAGCTGAAGATCTAAAGCAGATTTTCGAACAGCATGCGTTTCTTTTAAAACTGCGCGATACGCCAATAGAAAAAGATGCTCTGCTTTGTTTATATCGATGGGGTTAGTCTCAATCGGTTTAAAGATTGCGTGGTCGTGTTTACCGCATAGGCCAGTGAACGTGGTGGCGTTCTTTCGGCCAACTTTACGGAATACAATATTGGGTGCTTGATCAAAGCCAACTTCAAGTTTTGGCATGACTACTTTCCCTGTTTCGCAAAGTAGGTCTAAAACGCGCTGGTTCTGCACCGAGTGAGCGCGAACAGGTCGGTTTTCGCACTTATCTCCTGGCCATAGGCAAAGCTCGTAGCTACCGGCGAGTTGCTTCATCCCATAGCCAAACACCTCTCGCCTTACTTTCATCTGCTTTACCCTTTCCTTCAGCCCAACGGCTTGCCGCTGAGCCGAGAGCGTTAGCGAACCGGCTCTAGTGGCGTGTTGGGCCTTTTCGGCTGTTTTCACTGATAGTCGTTTTCCGGTTGCGTTTCTGCTTCGTCCGATAAATGCGAAAATTCCTTGCCCATTCTCTCGACCCACTGATGTTGCTCTTCTGTCATCTTTTCTCTTACTAATCTTGCCGCATCGATGTACCGCTTAAGATTACCGTCCTTAAGCAAGAAATCGAGAGTAGTTGTTGCCCGCCAGGCCAAGGAATACACAACCTCTGAGGTCTCTTTGCTTATAGCGTGGCTGGGTGCTTTAAAGACATTATTGTATGGTTGGGCATAGAAACCTTGCTGCTTCAGATTATCCAAATCATGGAAGGATGTATTTGGTAATAATCGAAATAGTACGTTTCCACGCTCCTGTAAATCTTTGACTGCTATTGCAACAGCCTGAGTAAATCTAGCTTCTGATTTAATGCGTGGATCGGCACCTGCAATGTTTCCTAAGAGATATGGAAGTAATGTTAGAGAAGAAAGCTTAGTTGCGTGGCTTTTCAGTGATTTTACATAAGCTTCTGCTTTGTGATCATCACTACGTGCGAATAGCAACCCATCAATGCAAAAAAGCTTCCCTAGTTCTTCTAGTGCCAGCACTGAAACTGAAAGCGCAAGTCCATGGAATCCGTTATCTAAAAGGAGCTTTGCGGACATAACCAGATCATTTGCATTTGTCCAGCAGGCCAGGAAGGCATCTTCAACAAAGTCCAATTTGTTCCTATACTTTCGCTTTGACACGTCTCTGACCTTTTTATCTTTCATTGCACAACTCGTAGATCACCAGATCTGGCCATCCCGTCATTTCGGCTGCGATTCAAATTTACCGAGCAGGCGAGATTGACTCTATCCCCTCACTAATACAAGCCTGTTAGTCGCAAATCCTGTTCGATTGGGGGATGAGCACCTTTCTGGCCAACATTCCTTTTTGGGGGATGGCCAGACCGGAAAACATTCAATGGCGAGTACTCCCTCCTTCTTCCACGTATCACTGGATGGAAGATTAAACCTTCGATAATGTACGTCAAACAATCCTCGATGACAACGATATTGTTGGGATATTTCGCACTTCCACACAGGAGAAGCAATATAGACCGAACACACGTTCGGTTGTCTCCTCTGTGGATGGATAGCCCGCACTTGAGCCGTGGGTGCAGAACGTAGACTTTCTGCACTCCAGGAGATACCCCATTCTAACGCTCCAGTAACCGGGACGACTCGAAACATATATGTGGTTGCGGCGTCGGTTTCAGTACGGTGACGTCTTTGGGGATAAGATTTGGTAGGAACGAATGTGGCCAGGCTACCCCCTAGGAGCAGGGGCAGCCTGTTGAGCAGGTCGCAAAGTCAGTTGTAAATCGGCTGGGAAATCAGGGGGGTTTAGAAGTGATGCAGGTTAGGCCAGCGGCTGACCTTGATCAGAAATGTAAGGACTTTATTGTTTATGATTATTAGAGAATTGCCGTCCATTTCACCAAAATGTAAGAACTTTGACAAAATTGTCCTTAAGTGACACAACGTGAAATCAGCTAGTTAGCACGTATTTTGTAAGGACTTAATTGTCTCCCGACACTGCTGCCGCCTCCGCCGCGGCGGCGGCTGGTCGCTGGCAGGCGCTATTGCAGCACCTCCATGGTTTCCCAAGACCGTCCCCTCCCTGTTCTTGCCCTCTTTATTGAGCATTGGCCATTTCCTATCCTCCATCCTTAAAAACCTGGCCGGCCTTGCCCGAGCCCTAGGTGTTTTTCCTGGCTGTGCTTCGAGGTGGCAGAGCATCGATCCCGGTTGCCGGCCAGGGAGACCATGCACAAGACACCGGATTTGTCCTGTGTGTCTATTTTTCCTCCGGGATTCCGAGGGACGGCTGCAACTGTCCGTCTAATCAATATATAGAAAAGGAATTCTCGGTGAGCAGGTGAATTTATCTCAGAGTCAAATCGGGGGGAAGATGAAACGTACTGTCAGAAAACTTGTTGTTGGGAAACTGGTTTTGTTTGTCGGCATTGCAGTAATCAGTGCCATGTCCGCTGGTTGCGTGCGGATGACGGAAGCCATGCTCGGCATCGACCGTGAGAAAATTTATGACGATGTATTGGCCAAAATGGGCGTAATGAATGAGCCTCCTCAGATCTCCACGTTGACTGCCTATGATACACGTGATCCTGAACTCAAAATTTTCCTTTCCTATATCGGTGCGTTGAAGAGCGGGGTAGAGGGTGTTGCCGGCAAAGACATGGATGCCGAAGATTTCGAGGCACTGCTGAGCATGACCCAAAACGATATCCGAAAATCAGGTCTGGGAGGGAGTGCGGATCAGAACCTCGCCATGGCCGAAAAAATGACGGACGACATGAGGAAAGGCACTCCTAAGTACTTGCGGCAGCTGCCGGAAGGTGCAGACCAGCGGCAATCACACCTTTTATCCTACCCTTTTTTATATCCCGATCCGGAGAATAACGGAAAGCTAGATCAGAGAGCTACCACCATTTCGGTTCTTTATAAATTCAGGACCCCGGAAGAAGTGTCCCAGAGGACCCGGGATCTTTCCAATAAGTTGAAGGCGGTTTTCGCCGGGAAACAGGGGTGGGTCGCCATGGACCTGCCGTCAGGAGGACTGCTGATTAAATACAGTTATAAAAGCCAATATCGACTGCAAACCATGGTCGGCAACACAGCTGCAATAGACGGGTTCATGGTAAATCTGGTCCCGAAACCGGGACCGATTGACGGTAATTACCTGCTGTATGTCGGATTTTCAACCGGTATTGCCGAACCGAGGAAGAAGATATGATTTGCCGTTCGTTCAGCCTGCATCTGAGCATGAAGTTGATGTGGGCCATTGCGCTGTGTGTCATCATCACCGGCTGCCTTCCCACGGTAAAGGACACCGACATCTGGGTCGGGGTTAACGCCGAAATCCTCGAATCCGCCGAAAAGATCAGGAATATGATTGGAAGCCCTTCGGCCAGCAATGACAACAGCGCTAAAAAGCATTTCGAGCGTGCATTGGCCGCCTTGCGAGCATCCACTCTCAGCGAAAACTATCAGGTGACCACCCAATTCGATTCCCCGGAGAAATTATTTAACGCCTATATCACCTATCTGACCGTGTCTAAAAGACTGCTGCCCGCGGCAGAGGTGTTACGCATTGCGGTTCAAGAGGCTGACAAGGTGCGAAGTTATCGGGTGGCAGTACGATACCGCATTCTTCTTGCCGATACCCTGGCACGCATCGGTCAGATCGAGGCTGGCCAACGCTCGGTAGCAGAGGCTCAAGCCTTGGTGGACCGGGTGTATGGCAAACTAACCGCAAATATCAACGATGCCGATATCTTTCAACTGGCTGCCAACGCTGAGGTCCTTTCGGCAAAAATCCGGCTCGGCGTAGCGGTGCCTTCTTCCAGCTTGGCGGCATTCTCTGACATTTACCTGAAGGCCATTGCCTCTAACCCGGCCATCAGGTTTGTCGGCATCGAAACTCCTTACCGGTATGTTGGGACGGTGCCTGGCCAAATGGACGACGATAACTTCTATCGTCGTGACCAGGAATTCTGGCGCTGGTTCGCCTTGGGGGCTGTCCGCGGCGGCGACCAAATACTAGCACGCAAATTCTTGCGTCTCATGACGGATTCGGCAGACATCGCAGGACGCGATATCTATAGGGAGCACTGGGAAAGGAAAAACCCCTGGAAAAACGATCCCATTCCCCATGCCGACATGTACCGGGGCTACATGTCGACCTATTATGCCGTGCCCGACATGCTCAAACATGCAAAGTTCCAAGATACTTTTTATGGGCTGGAGACCAAATTCGATACCACGCTTGCCGGCGCTGAAATGTACCTGACGCTAGACGAGCTCACCCTGGCCAAGAAAATGATTGCCCAGGCCAACGAGAGTCTCCCGGCCCTGGCGGGATATACCGGCGCGTTGCAGGCGCTGGGACATCCCGGCTCCAACATCGAACAACGGGCCGCCGACATCAAGAGGGTGAGCGGAAAACTGTACCTAAAGAAGCGCCAATGGCACGAAGCATTGGCGCAACTGGACCAGTTCATCCAATGGTCGGAAGAACACCGCAACAACCTTCCCCTGGGGGAGCGGATCCCCTATTTCAGGAGCCAGGTGCAAGCCTCCTACCTCGACGCATTGTACGCCAGGGCCTCCATCTACATCAGCGAGCCGACGGAAGCGAACTACCTCTCCGCTTTGGACGCCTTGGGACGTCTCAAGGCCAGGCACCTCATAGATTCGCTGGATGCGAGCAACAAACTCAAGGGCACCGAGAAGGTATCGACCCAAAAGAGTCTTGATACGATTCTCAATGACAACGGCGGTTTCCTCTCCATCTCCGACCTGGGTGACCGGTTGATCCTGTTCTTTGCCGATCGTGAAGGGAAAAAAATCCGCATCGCAGATAAGCGGCGCGATTTCGATAAATCCATTCTCGCCTTCCGCAACGACCTTGCGGAACAGCAGAACTTTGATTCCCCGAAGGCACGTGAAATAACCACCCAAGTACTCGGTGATCTGGAAGCACAAGTTTTCCGACAGAAAAACCTGTTTATCGAGATCGACGGCACGCTGAGCTTCTTGCCCATGGAACTCCTGCTGGACGCGAACAGCGTTCCCTTGGCGAGAAATACCGCGGTGGCCTATATCCCTTCCCTTGCCGTATTCGAACTGAACCGGACCTCACCCGCAGGGAAAGGGGTCCTTGCTTTCGGCGACGCGCAGTTTAACCAGAATCAGCAGATCGGTGCCCTCGGAGGCGGCACGGAATACGCCATGCGCGGGAAAAGGGACTCCATTGGCTTCTTGCCGCTGCCTGAGACACGGGAGGAGGTGCTTTCCATCGTCAACAGCGTGCGGGAGGGAGGTAAAGCCGTTCTGGGCAGGGACGCCACCAAGTCGAGCTTCTTCCAGGAGGCTCACAAGCAGTACCGGTACCTTCACTTTGCCACCCACGGAGTGGTCGGCGGCGAGATACCTCGTCTCAACGAGCCGGCCCTGGTGCTTACACCGGAAAGCAACGACCCCGGCTTCCTCACGGCAACCGAAATCGGAAAGTTGAACATTGGTGCCGACCTGGTGGTCCTGTCAGCCTGCAATTCGGGGAACGGGGAATACTTTAACGGCGAGGGGTTGATGGGGCTGGGCCGGGCGTTCATCCTCGCCGGCGCCAAGGGGGTTGTCGTCTCCCTGTGGCCGGTGGACAGCATGACCACCAAGGATTTGATGATGCAATTTTACCGGGAGCTTGAAATCTCGGGCAACGCCACCCTTGCGCTGGCTAAGGCACGTATAGCGGTGATGGAGAGCAGAACCCGGAACCAGACCAGGGGCGATCAACGTGGCGTCGTGGTCAAGCCCTCCAACGGTGCCAGAAACGGATTCAGTGGATATCAGAACCCGTTTTACTGGGCGCCGTTTGTGCTGATCAAATCGGGATCCTAAACTACCGGGACCTGCCTTTTCCAACCGCCAAGCTTTAATGATAAAAAGACCTAAAATGTACGAACTTCTGTAAAAAACGCGGGGAGAATGCTCATATGCAAAAACAGGTATTTGGCTAACCATTTTGTAAGGACTTAATTGTTTCCGGACACTCTTCCATAGCCCGCCAGGAAACGTAAACCTCGCCGAAAGGCTGATGAATCAGGTAGAGATCCAGGTAGTCGAGTTGCATCTTGTTTAAGGGACGTTAGTGCTACCGCCTTGCATAGCGGGGCGCTCACCGCGCCTGCTGCTGAGGACCGCCTCCAACAGTTCATTGGCCTTATCAGCTTGGTTGTTGCCTACTTTGGATTGCATAACCGAGATGAAGCCTCTCATTTGGGCTTCAGTCAGTCCGGTGTTCATCGCGGCGCCAAGATGAGACCGGAGCTGGGCGGCAGTGCCTGCCATGCCGGCAAGGGCAGAAATTGTGGCAAGTTCCCTCTCCTGAAAATCGAGAACATCCCGAGCGAAGATATCCGCGAAGAGGTGCTCCTTCAAAAAAGTATCGATGATCGGCACGAACAGTTGGTACCCGCTCGGCGACGGAATCACCTCCTGCCCTAAAAGCATAGCCCGCACCTCTGCACCGTACTGAGACCTGTTGAGATCGGGCGGCAGAGGGCTCGCTGCCTTGCCCACTTCATCCTTGAAGCCTTTTGCCTGCCGCTCATCCATCACGGACATGAAGGTATTGATGCCGTTCAGGCTGCGCGGAAAGCCGGCATACGCGTACATCTGCACCAGGATCTCCTTGATCTCGTTGACGGTCAGAGCGGCAGAGAGCCCCTCATGCAGGGCTGTCCTCAGCTTCTCAACATCTCCGTTGGCGGTAAAGGCTGCAATGGGAATTATCGCTTGTTGTCTTACGGTCAGGGCATGATCCGGGTTCATGTGCTCTACCCTCCGTTTGCCGTCGTATTGTTCGTCGGTGACCTTTTCCAGCCACTGCACGTTGCGGCCATTGACGGTCCCGGTGATGGCGATATGCGTCATCGAAGTGGTGGGCGTGGCACCGTGCCAGTGCTTGATTCCCGGCGGGCACGACACCACGTCTCCCGCCTTGATTTCCTCTATCGGCCCTCCCCACTGCTGTGTCAGCCCGACCCCCTCGGTGACGAGCAGGTGCTGTCCCGTCGGGTGAATGCGCCAGGCCGACCTGGCGCCAGGCTCAAATGTGACGCGCCCACCGGAAAACGGCGCAAACTCGGTTGCGGGAAACAGCGGATCGACACGGACGTTGCCGGTGAAGTATTCGGCAGATCCCTTGACCGATGCCTGGGAGCCGGTCCTGTAGATTGTCTGCGACTTGGCAGCTTCAGCAGCTGCCACTGACTGGCCGGCAGCAGCCCCCACGGCGACCAATGCAGACAGTAGAACAAGCAGCCTTTTCAACCTCATGTAGTCTCTCCTTATACAAGATCCAGCCCGAGTTCCTTGAGCTTTACTTCCCCGGGCTTCGTTGTCTCAGGATTCCAGCCACGATCCTTGTAGTACTGGGTCAGCATTGCCTCGAACTTCGTCCGGTCGAGTACCGCGCCCTTCTTTGGCCCGACGGTGAAGGCGTCCTCGAAGAAGCGGTCCGGAAGCCGGTCGTCTTCACGGCGGAAGCCTTCGCGGTAGTTGAACATCTTCTCCAGGTTGAAGATCCG
>Ga0209317_1002977_pt1 | contig 11385 bp, 10 predicted proteins | sample RifGroB2_FD_183994 | JGI IMG/M metagenome (GOLD analysis project Ga0209317, IMG submission 183994) | Soil microbial communities from Rifle, Colorado, USA - Groundwater B2 (SPAdes) (version 2) | ecosystem: Environmental > Terrestrial > Soil > Unclassified | place: Rifle, Colorado | collected...
GAGCGGGTACCATTAACCGTTTGCCCTCTTTCCAATGTAAGGCTTCGTGTCTTTGATTCCATAAAAAAACACAACTTAAAACACATGCTGGATATGGGACTTTGTGTAACCGTGAATTCCGATGATCCGGCTTATTTCGGCGGTTATATAACAGAGAATTTCCTGGCCGTCCAGGAAGCGCTGAATCTTGACCACAACGACATATATCGTCTGATAAAAAATTCATTCGAGGCAACATTTCTTGATAAACAAAGGAAACAGGGTTTAATAACTGAGCTGGATACTTTTATATCCGGATATAACCAGAGAGGCATGGAAAGACGTAAAGGAGATACTTTTACGCATACCGTGCATCAAAGTGCGTTAAACAAAGAATCCTGCGACAGGAAATTTCTTGGGTCAGTTTGAGGCGGAGTCATTTCCTTTCTTTTTGGCAGATTTTTGAATTCTACAAGAAAGCAGAAAGGGGGAATTGTGGAAAAGGAACAATACGTCTGCACCGTGTGTGGTTTTAATATGGTGGGCTACCATCCCGACCTCTGTCCTTTCTGTGGCGCCCCAAAAGAAAAATTCATAACTTCGGAGGAATGTTCTACGAGGTTCATAGTGAAAGGTACTCCGGTCAACGAAGAGGTTACTCGCTTAAATTCAGTTCCTGCCCTTGGTTTTGAGCATGCCGCATATCGTATCGAGACAAACGGGAAGACATTCTGGATTGATTGCCCTTCGTGCTTCGACAGCAGTCTCAAGCCGGCAGATGTCATCACCTTTACCCACCACCACTTTCTTGGCGCAAGCAATCAGTACCGTGATTATTTTCATGCAAAGGTGCGAATACACAAGTTAGACTCTGCCCATAGCATCTGCCGTGCCTTCACATTCGACGTGACTTTCCAGGAGAATTTTGTTGAACGGGGTATCGAAGCCTTCCATACCGGAGGCCATACACCGGGGTTCACATTCTATCTCTTTGAGGACGTTCTTTTCATCTGTGACTATGTCTTCCTTAAAGAAGGGGGGATGAGCTTTAATCCCTTCGGTCCGCAAAAAGAGACGAGAGAATGTGCATTCAAAATTGATCGGGTGCTGCAAGGCAGGAACATAAGCAAGGTTTGCGGGTTCAATTATGTGATCGATTATAAGGACTGGAAGAAAAGATTTGCTCGTCTGTTGGGCAAAGACTAATCGGAGACAGGTATTAAAAAAGATTATTAAACGCCCGGTTTATAGGTTGTTTTCACACCAGGTAATATGTGCTTATTCTTTACGACCACTTGTTGCGTTGCGTCGACTCATTCAAATCAATAATTTGTTCTTGTGCAACAGCGACTTCTGCCTTTTCAACTTCTGTCCTAAAAATTTCTGGTTTTGTCTTTTCCTGGGTATTGAACTGCATCTCAAATAGTTTTTTGTACATCCCTCCATTTGCAAGCAGTTCATGATGGAGTCCTGTTTCAACGATCCGCCCCTTATCCAGCACCACGATCAAATCCGCATGTAATATGGTCGATAGCCGATGTGCGATGACGAAGGTGGTGCGGTCTTTCACCAGCCGGTAAATGGCGTTCTGGATGAGTTGTTCCGTCTCTGTGTCCACAGATGATGTGGCTTCATCGAGGATGAGGATGCGTGGATTGGCAAGGATAGCACGGGCAATGGCAATACGTTGTTTCTGCCCTCCGGAGAGCTTTACACCGCGTTCTCCTATTATTGAATCATATCCATTCGGCAACGTTGCGATAAAATCATGTGCATTGGCAGCATGGGCGGCGCTTTCAATTTCTTTATCCGATGCATCAGAACGGGCATAAGCAATATTTACCTTTATGGTGTCATTGAAGAGAAAGGGTTCCTGGAGCACCATAGCCATTTGCTTACGGAGGGAGTGGAGTTTGACATGTTTGATATTATAGCCGTCAATAAAGATATCCCCTTTTGTGGGGTCATAAAATCGTGGGATTAGTTTTGTCAGGGTGGTTTTTCCACTGCCGCTGGGACCAACAAGGGCAATCATCTGGCCTGGCCGTGCAGTTATATTAATGTCAGTCAGGACTTCTATGCCCTGGTTATACATGAAGTTGACATGCCTGAATTCCACAGTTCCATGTACCGGCGGTAAATCAATGGCATTGGGAGTGTCCTTTAAATCGCTAGGTGTATCTAATATTTCAAAGACTCGTTCGGTTGAAGCAATGGCGCGTTGTACCTGGTTGTAAAAGCGGGTTAAACCTGTAATGGGACCGTACATCATCTGGAGATACGGGAAGAATATCACAAAAGTACCAGCGGAAAGTTGTCCCTGCAGCACCTTATATCCACCTAAACAGATAACGACTACCGCCCCAATTTCGGTAGTAAAGTCGACAACGGGTCGTAAGGTAGAAATCAGTCGTAATATCCGAACGTAGAGGCTATAGTTTTCGTAGTTCTTCTTCTGAAAACGTTCCAATTCTTCAGCTTCTTTTGCGAATCCCGCAATGACCTTGATACCTGAGATATTATCCTGAATCAGGGAATTAAGTTCTCCTGTCTTGTCCCTCAAAGAGCGAAAGACTCTTCTGATCCTTTTCCCAAAGTTATAGGTGCAGAGGGAGATGAAGGGACAAACGATGAGTGCAATACAGGTAAGCTGCCAGTCGAGCTTTATGCAAAAGTAGATTATCCAGCCAAATTTGAACATGTCGGTAATGAATGTAATAATCGGGCCGACAATCGCCTGATCGAGTGAATTGACGTCATTCATGAGACGGCTCATAATATCGCCGGTTTTATTATTTTCGAAGTAGGTGAGAGGGAGTCGCTGGATGTGGCCATAGAGTTGATTCCGCAAATCGTAAATAAGTTTTTGTCCCAATTCCGAGGTAATGAAACCGTGAACCAGCATAATACCGCCGCTTGCAGCATGTATAATAATAAAACTCACGGCGAGAAAAAGCAGCGTGACGATGGTGGAGTTATAACTTTCAAACCAATGGGTATGAATATAGTGAGAGGCTGTTAATAAAGGTTTTGAAAGCGGAATAGCACTCTTTTGCTCGTGAGCATGCGTTTTGATGGTGGATGTTTCACTATGCAGTTCGGATTGGGTATTTTTCAAATATTTATCCGCTATCTTGATTTCATCCACCGCAATGCCCAATATCTGTGTCGGTAAAACGGCTATGTAGGCGCTGATGGCAGAGAGTATGAGAATAATTACAGACCTATGCCAGTACGGCCTGAGATAACCTAACAGTCTGATATACGTGCTTTTTGAAGGGATGTCCTTTTGTCTATTCATACCTAAGCGCATCAATCGGATTGAGCCTTGACGCCTTTCGTGCCGGATAGTAACCAAAGAAGATGCCAACTATATTCGAAAAGAGAAAGGCAACGGCAACGGACAGCGGGGATAGTAATGAAGGCCACTCTCCGTAATAAGAAATCATTTTTGACAGGACAACGCCTAAAATTACTCCGACTACCCCGCCAATGGAGCTTAAAACCGTTGCTTCCGTCAGGAACTGGAAAAGAATATCCTTTTCCCTGGCGCCGACTGCCATCCGTATGCCGATCTCCCGTGTCCTTTCAGTTGTAGAGACCAGCATGATGTTCATGATGCCGATGCCGCCGACAATCAGGGATACAGAAGCAATACTGCCGAGGAGGACGGTCATGGTATGGCTCGTTTCCATAATAGTCGAGGCAAACTCGACCTGGCTAATAACGGTAAAATCGTTCTCTTCGTTGGGTCTCAATCGGTGGCGTTGTCTTAACAGGGAGGTGATTTGTTCGATTGCCTCAAATCGCGCTTCGGCAGAGACCGAGGAAGCAAGGGTTACACCGATATACGTTACCCCCATAATCTTTCTCTGTACTGTTGTATAAGGCATAAGAACAACATCGTCCTGGTCCTGCCCGGTGGGGGATTGTCCCTTAGCGCTCAATACCCCAACGACCTTGAAGGGTATGTTGTTTACACGAATCCACTTATCTATGGGATCTAACGTGCCAAATAAGTTGGTTACTACGGTCTGCCCAAGTACGCAAATCTTGGCTATGATATTTATATCCTGTTGACTAATAAATCTTCCGGATTCCATCGGCCAGTTCCGTATAATAGGGTAGTCAGCCCCTACACCTGATACAGAAGTTGTCCAGTTCAAGTTGCCGTATACAACCTGGGTGGTTGTCCTGATGCCGGGAGAAACATAACTGACGGCGCTGCATTCCTTTTCTATGGCAAAGGCATCTTCTGCCGTTAGGGTAATAGTACCCGTCGTCCCTCTGGTTGCAGTGTGTGTTGTGCTTATGGGGATAATAATGAGGACGTTTGTGCCCAGACTTTCGAGTTGTTTTTCGACCATGACCTTGGCGCCTTGCCCGATACTTACCATAGTAATGACAGCGCCTACGCCGATGACAATGCCGAGGATTGTCAGTGAGGAGCGCATCTTGTTCCTCAGAATTGCGCGTAAGGCTATCTTAAAAAGCGCTGGCATAGTCAGTTCCTTAAAATTTCTTACAACAACCACTGATAAAGAGGTACTACCTGTATTTTTATCTTATCTACCTCAAAATTTTGTATTGCCTCGTTTGTTATGATAATGCCGCTTTTCTTACCAAATGTCTTGCAAGCATCAACAACTCCCCTTATTTCCCGTTTCTTTGTCTTTTCATCTGATAGGTTATATGCAACCTGCATTATCTCTGAAATGGAATTACCCTGTTTTACTACGAAGTCACACTCATACCGTTCCTTGTAAAAATATATCTCCTTCCCCTTCCTTTTCAGTTCCAGGAAAACGGCCTGCTCCATTGCCTTGCCTTTGTCCTCAGAGAATTTAAAGCTGACGGCGTTGAGTAGGCCGTTATCAATGGAATAGACCTTGCGTTCACCAAGCTCCCGGCTGACCAATTTATGGGTGTATTTCTTTAAGACAAAAGCAAGATAAATACTCTGACAGGCATCCAGGTACTCATAAAGCTGGTTTTTCCCTATCTTAAACCCGGAGGATTTTAATTCGTTATAAATAGTATTGACAGACAACTGTTTTGTTGCAGAGGCGAGTATCCTCTTTATAAAGAATTTCAATACGGCGATATGTTTAATCTCGTAACGTTCCACAAGGTCTCGGTATATCATTACATTAAAATATTCCTGTAAAATTTTGTCACGCAGGCTGTCATCATAATGAACAACCTCAGGGAACCCGCCGTTATCAAGATATTTGAGGAGAAAGCTGTTTATCTTTGCCAGCGCTTTAGAGTTGTGAAGATCGATGCTGACATTATTGAACCGAAGATATTCCTTGAATGAAAGGGGAAACACTTCGTAGGACAAAGTCCTTCCCCGAAGGCTGGTTGCAATATCAGTGCTCAAAAACTTTGAGTTAGAGCCTGTTATGAAAATGTTCTTTGTTACTGAATCATATATCCTTCTTATAAACCTTTCCCAGTTTTCAACGTTCTGTATTTCATCAAAAAAGAGATAACATTCTTTTAGGTCTAAATCGGGATAAAGCTCCCTGTAAGACTGCAAAATCAAGTCAAGTTCGTCTGCCTTGAAATCCAACCGTTCATCCTCAAAATTCAGGTACAAAACCTTCTTTCGCTCAACACCTTCTTTCTCCAGCTTCCCGATAAGATTAAAAAGGAGTGATGTCTTTCCGCTCCTCCTGGCGCCAATAAGAGATATGATTTTCCCTGAGGACAAGGGGGCGTCTATATCCCTCTCAAAAAGCCCTGGCGGGGTTTCAAGGTGAAAATCACGTATGATGCGTTTAAGTATTTCCTTCTTCATTCGAGAGAAATTATATCAAATGTTTTCCTTAATACAAAGAAACAATGTCAATTATATATTGCAACCGAATGCATCATAAGTTAAAAGAATACCATCATGTGAACACGTAAGGCAAGAGATTTGTAGAAATATCGAAAAGAAAGGCTGAGAGAGAAAGACGTGACAAATTTTATGTTTTTTTCTGTGTCTTAGCGGTATGAGAAGGTTGCAGAAGGCGGGTAGTTGCTGGATATAGGGGATTGGGAAGGGGTATCGCTTAATACCTCGCCATCCTTGAGAACTACGACCCTACGGGCATATTTAGCAATATCGGTTTCATGGGTGACAAGCACAATAGTAATACCCATGTTATGGTTGAGGTCTTGAAGCACGTTCATGACTTCTGTGCTGGTAATGCTGTCAAGGTTTCCTGTAGGTTCGTCGGCAAGGAGCAATGTGGGATTGCTGACGATAGCCCGCGCAATAGCAACGCGTTGCTGCTGTCCACCCGATAATTGATTAGGATAATGCCTTTGAAACTCCTTGAGACCCAAAGCTGCCGTTATCTGATTGATCCTGTCCCTGTCTATCTTGGATAATTTCTTACTATAGATGAGAGGCAGTTCGATATTTTCCAGTACGGTGGTTCGACTTAAAAGATTAAAACTCTGAAACACAAATCCCAGCTTTTTATTGCGAATATCGGCTAATTCATTTTTTGAAAATTCCGAGACGTCTACGCCCTCCAGATAATATTTCCCTTTTGATGGTCTGTCGAGACATCCAAGGATGTTCATTAAGGTGGACTTGCCCGAGCCTGATGCCCCCATGACGGCTACAAACTCGCCCTTTTTTATGGTCATGGAAATCCCATTGAGAGCTGTAACCTGGACATCTCCCATCTGGTATATTTTATAAATTGTCTCCAACGACACTATGTCTTGCATAATGTAATGTTAAGGAAATTTCATTTTATTCATGCGGGTTACAAGGTGGTATAAAATCCCCCTTATCCCCCTTTGTTAAGGGGGACACTCAGTACCTGACTTAATAACGGCTTCTGCCCCACGGGACTTTTTGTGACGTCTTTGCAGCTGATGTAGGAGTGATTTCTCCAGTTACGGCTTCCTGTCCTTCTTTCACCTCCCCCTCTAAAATTTCAGTAAAAGTATCGTCACCAATCCCCAGCTTTACAGCTATCTGCTTTAATTCCCCGCTGTCTAAAATCCAGATATGCGAACTGCTTTTTTTGGCAAATTTTCTTTCGGCAAGGGCCCTTTTGTCCGCTTCGCTTTGTAACATTTCCGACGGGGTATAACGAAGCGCGGAATTTGGCACTCTCAAGGCGTGTTCGACCCTGGCTACTAAAATTGAAGTGTTTGCCGTCATACCGGGTTTGAGTTTGAGGGATGTGTTATCAACGTTAATTAACGTATTATACGTCACAACATTTTGGAATATAACAGGTGACATGCGAATTTCTACAACCTTCCCCTCAAACACATCGTCTGGAAAAGAATCTACGGTAAATTTTGCGTCCTGTCCTACCTTAACCATACCGATATCGGCTTCATCTACATTGGTATTGACCTGCATATGAACCAGGTCCTCGGCGATATGAAACAGGGTGGGGGTTTGAAAGCTGGACACTACCGTTTGTCCCACATCGACGTCTCTGGAAATTACAATACCATCTAACGGGGACACAATGACCGTATGTTTCAAGTCTGTTTTTGCAATCTCTAAGGCGGCTTTGGCTTGCATAATCTGGGATTCTGCCAATTTTTCATCGGCTAAACCGGCTTCGTATGTTGTTCGTGCCGCATCAAGGTCGTTAATGGAGATTACTTTTTTGGCAAATAATTTCTTTGACCGAAGATAATTTTTCCTGTTATTTTTAGAATTCACCTTTGCTTTTTCAAGGGAGGCTATGGCAGTGGCAAGGGCGGCTTCTGCCTTTTTAACCTGATGTTCAAAAGGGACGGGGTCGATTTGTGCCACGACCTGTCCCACCCTGACAATGGAGTTAAAATCAACATACAATTTGGAGATGAGACCTGTGACCTGACTCCCGATCAATACCGTTCTTACAGGGTTTATGGTGCCAGTCGCCGTGACGTATTTGCTGATGGCGCCCTTATCAATCTTTACTGTTTTATATTGAATGGCGCCTTTGTCGCCAAGAGAATAAAATGATGCTATGATAATGGCGATAAGACACGGAATTCCGATGATGATGTATTTTTTCATATTTCGCTAGGATAATAAAATTTGCCACCGATGGCAATTATAATTTTAAAGTATGTCTTCGTGTAAATCACCTTGACGATTTTCTACATAAATTGTATATTTTATAAAATTGGTGATTAGAGATATTAATACACTTCTAATTTGTCTATGGAGGAAGATATGAAAAATAAGGTATATATTTATACATTGTCAGCGGCTTTTTTGATTGGTGGGTGTGCGACTTATGAATCGAAACCTGTTCCTATTAGGCCGGCATCATCCTATACTTTGCAGGCGAGACCGCAGTATGCAACTGCTCCTGCACAACCACAGATGATTCCAGCAGCGCCTGTGGGACAACCATTACCACCGTCTTCCCCAGGAGAAGGACAAGTGCCTCCGCCACCCCCTCCTGGTCAAGCAGCGCCGTATCAACCCCCTCAGTATGCAGGTGTAGGATTGTCTATCGGCGCTGATGTGCTTTCAGATCCAGACCGCTGCAAGCAATATTTCGGTGTAGACCTCAATAGGGCAGGCGTGCTTCCTGTACTGCTTGTCTATACCAATGGTGGAAACCATGTTTATAACATCCAACGTGGGCAGGTATTTGCCGTAGATTACGATAACAATATGTGGCAGGCGCTGACAGCAGAACAAGCGACAGACAGGATCGCCGGATCAGAGGTTGGACAAGACTTGCTGAGAGGCGCAGGAAAAGGGGCATTGATAGGCGGCGCCGGTGGCGCGGCGTTAGGCGCTGCTTTAGGGGCAGTAATGGGAGACGCCGGGAAGGGCGCTATGATTGGCGCTGCTGCAGGTGGTATCGGAGGCGGCGCCTATGGCGCAGTGCACGAGAAGAGCAAGGTGGAAAAGGTGGTAAATCGAGATGTGATGTCCAAGGCGCTTCAGGATCAACAGGTAGCGCCAGGTTACACGGTCAATGGGTTTATCTTCTTACCCAAGGGAAATTATCACCGCATAGAAATCAATGTGTTTGATACAACGGGACAACAATCCGTAAGATATACTGTTACCCCACAAGGCTCATTCTGAAAGCGAAACGAAGGACTAAAAAGTAGGGGCTGAAGATTTTCAGCCCCTACATAATGATGGTGGTTCCTAAGATTTTTAGACAGCCCCAGTGGGTTTATTTTAGTTGGGTAGGGTGGATTAAGGCGTCGTCTTTTACGCCAAATCCACCTTCTTTTTTTCATACGATCAGATTGGTGGATTCGCTTCGCTTAATCCACCCTTATCCACTTATGACTGTTGACGCATATAATGAAGGTAAAAATGGAAAAAGACCACAGAATATGTAAAATAATTGTTGCTACAATAAAAATTTTCAAACACTAACCACTGCTTTTAGAAAGGAAGATAAGATGAGTACAGAACCTATTGAATACTTAGCCGATTTACTGCCTGACGGTCATTTGTCTATACCTGAAAAGATCAGAAAAAAGTTAGAACGTGTATCTAAAAAAAAAGTCAGAGTTTATATTGATTTGAAAACTGAAAAAGCGACAAAAAGGCGCCATCCTGCTTTTGGAATATGGGCGGATCGTTTATCAGAAGTTGATTCTGGAGAAGTAGCTGAGAAATTGAGGAAAAAGTTAGAAAGCAGGACTGATGGCTTTTGATAAGAAAGTTCTTATAGATACTCCAATTATGATTGATCTCTTGCGGGGAATAGAGAAATCTAAGAATTGGCTCGATGGTATAGAAACTGAAAACAGACTGATTTCGGTCGTTACTGTGGCAGAACTTATAGCGGGATGTCGTAATAAAAATGAGCAGAAGAAGGTTGATCGTGAGCTTAAAGAATATGAAGTAATTTATTTGAGTTCCAAGTGTTGTAAACTGGGGCTTGAATGGTATAAGAATTTTCACTTGAGTTATGGAGTTGGTTTTCTGGATTGTCTTATCGCAGCTACTGCGTATGAAAAGAACGTTCCCATTGCAACTTTGAACGATAAACACTTCAAACAACTAACAGATATAACCATTATTAGACCGTATTAAAGTATTTTGGATATATTTTTTTGCGATCTCCGCGTCCTTTGCGGTGAATGTATACTATTTAAAGTTCGATCTCAAGCCCATCAAAGGCAAATTCAACCCCCGCAGGAAGTTTACGGCTGTCCTTCTCATGTTCAATATCGTGACACATATGGGTAAAATATGCCTTTTGCGGCTTTAATTGCCTAACGATGTGTAATGCCTGATCGATACTGAAATGTTTTACGTGTGGAATGTAGCGTAGCGCCCCAAGCACAAGCACGTCCAATCCCTTTAGCTTTTCTAATGATTTTTCTGGGATTTCGCTGGCATCCGTAACATAAGCAAATTTCTCAAACCTGTATCCTGTGACCTTTCCATTCCCATGGACAGCCTCAATAGGCTCGATTGCAAGACTGCCTATTTTTAAATTGCCATTGATAGTGTTCAGAGGAAACCGGGGTTTACAACCACCGGGGTCTGGTTCGTTATTAAATACATACGAAAAGACGTTACGTATGGTGTCGAGGGTCTCTGAAGTACCGTAAACGGGGATGTCCATGCGTTGTACCACGTTGAAACGGCGAAGGTCGTCCAAACCAAAGATATGGTCTGCATGGGGATGGGTAATAAGTACGGCATCCAATCTTGTGACATGGTTTTTAATACATTGGAGTCGCAACTCCGGTGCGGCGTCAATGAGGATGTTGTAACCATTTTGGGAAACAAGAACAGAGGTGCGCATCCGTTTGTTTTTGGGATTGTCAGAGGTACAGACCTTACAATTACAAGCGATCATAGGGACTCCGTGAGAAGTCCCTGTTCCCAGAAATGTTACCTTCATAAATTCCTTAATATTATCCATGGTTTTCCACTATACTATAATGATACAATTCTGATAATATTATATGGGTTGTTTTATAATAATTTCAAGGATTCTTTTGGCTTTACTTGGATAAATGATACGAAAGTTTCTTTTTCCGTGGGTGGTATTTCTGTTTTTTGCGTTTTCTGAAAAAGCAAATGCCGTATACTATAGTCTTTCTGATGAACAGATCAGGCAGGCTATTGAGTATGGTGAAAATAATAAAGGCACAGACTATTTTACATTCCTGGATGAGTGGATGACCGTTGCAGACGATGGTTATGAATGGGCGGCATTAAACACAAAATTCAGCATACTTGCCTATGAGGCAAAACAGGCGGCTTTGGAGTCCAGAAGATTAACACAGGCAGAGATAATTAGGTTTCCCCTGGAAGTGGAAGATAGTCTGTCATTTCATGTCATTTTGTACGGAAATTCTTCTGATTTTGCAAAGGATTATCACGCCGTATTATTATATAAAAATAAACCTATCCAACCGATCATTGAACAAAATGATACGCACGCCAAGCCC
>Ga0209317_1002978_pt1 | contig 11378 bp, 10 predicted proteins | sample RifGroB2_FD_183994 | JGI IMG/M metagenome (GOLD analysis project Ga0209317, IMG submission 183994) | Soil microbial communities from Rifle, Colorado, USA - Groundwater B2 (SPAdes) (version 2) | ecosystem: Environmental > Terrestrial > Soil > Unclassified | place: Rifle, Colorado | collected...
TGAGGCAAGGCAACCCAAGGAGCGAGTCTCCCAGGCGCAAATCGCTAGATTGTCTTGAAAAGATCCTCTGGTCCGCCATCCGGCACCTCCGTGTGCACCAGTTATAGCGGACCGTTGAGAATGTGTCTGTGACAATGTCACAAAGGAGTCGAAGAAGCCTCTAAGCCTGCATCCGGACCTCCGGAAAGCTTCTTCACCGTCAACTGCACCCCCTTGACCGAGACTACCTGCATCTTCTCTCCCCATCGGCTCGCTGCTGACCGCGTTCCAAAGTAAAAGCGCCTTGAATCCCAGTACGGGTTTCAAGGCGCTTCCAGTAATGGCCAGGTCGTTTGGCTGGTTCAGATCGATTTGCGGGATTTCCTGCGACCAAAAATGCCTATTCCAGCGAGGCCTGCGCCGAGGAGAAGAACGGTGGATGGTTCAGGGATAGGAGGAGTCACAGGGACATCTTCCGTTTGCCCAAAGGTTCCCTGAAAATCATCAATGATGTAACGGCCACCGTCAGAACTGAAATCAAAGAGTGCGTATGAAGCTACTCCGGCAAACGCCACCTGAATGCGGCCCTCAGGAAAGCTGCTTGGATTGGTGCCATTGGGAAGGGTGTAGGCTCCCGACTGGGTGGCTGAAGCCAGCAGAAGACCAGTCGCATTGAAGACCTGGAAGTTGGCCCAAGTATTAGCATTCGCAGAACCGCTCAACAGAGCGTACCCGAACTGCAAGCTGTCAATGGCGCCGACCAGGAAATCAACCCTCAGGTCCGGATTGAGCCGGGAAGTGCCTTCGATCCCCGGCTCATGTATGTAGGTCATGTTTGGACCAGGTCCTACGGTGTTGAAACCACCGGGATCGGTTGTTGAAAAAACCGCGTCATTGTTACCATCATTGTCACCGTCATAGCCGTATGACGTTACTCCCGTAACCATGTCATCAAATGTGATAAGTGAAGCATTAGACGTGGCTGGGTTTGATAGTGCCACTAAACAGGCAACCGTTAGCAAGAGTTTCTTCATCGCAATCCCCCTTTAAAATTAGTTAGAGCCAATTCAGCAAAAAGCGCGCCAAGCGCTTGGCTTGTCGTCCGTTCGCATTTAAGGGTATGTAATGATTGAAATTGAATAAATGCGAATTGAAATGCTTCCGGTGGGTAACCAATCAAACGGGAGGGCTCGTTGTAAAACCATTCGACACTATCTGTTAAAGAAACCGACAGCAAAAAGGGATGTTGATCTGCTTTCATCGACTACAAGTGCTGTGCCGGTTAAGCCCCTTGGGAATCTCTGGTCAGCTTCTTCACCGTCAACTGCAACCCTTTGACCGCGACTACCTGCACCTTCTCTCCCTTCCGGATCGGCTCGCTGCTGACCGCGTTCCAGTATTCTCCCCGCAGCACCACCTTCCCCTCCGGCATGATGTCACTATCGGCTATCCCTTCTTCCCCAACCATCCCTTCGACGCCGGTGATCGGCTTCTGCCGGTGCGCATCGATCACCTTGGCGACCACCACCACGAAAAAAACCGTGGTGACGAGCACCGTCACCAGGATCACGCTCCAGGACAGGCGCAGGTAGGGCTCCGGCGACGGGAAGAGCATGAGCGAGCCAAGCACCATGGAGACTATGCCGCCTACGGCAAGCATGCCGTAGGAGACCACCTTGATCTCGGCTATGAACAGGATGATGGCGAGCAGGATCAGCGCCACTCCGGCGTAGTTTACCGGCAGGGTCTGGAAGGCGAAAAAGGCGAGCAGCAGCGAGATGCCGCCAATCACCCCCGGCAGGATCACCCCGGGGTTGGAGAGTTCGAAGAAGAGCCCGAGAATGCCCAAGAGCATAAGCACGTAGGCGACATCCGGGTTGCTGATCGCGTCCAGGATCTTGTCCCGGGTCCCCATGTCGTGGCTGGTGACCCGGGCTCCAGAGAGGCGCAGCACCGTTTCCTTGCCGCCCCGCACCACCTTGTATCCCTCCAGCTTGGCGAGCAGTTCCTGCCGGTCCGCCGCCACCAGGTCGATCACCTTCTGCTGCAAAGCCGCCTCGGCGCTGAGGGAGATACTTTCCCGCACCATCTTCCTGGCGACCTCGACGTTGCGGCCGCGCTTCCTGGCGATCCCGTCCAGGTAGGCCTCGGCGTCGTTGACGACCTTTGCTTCCATCACCTTGTCCGGCTTGTCCCCCCCCATGGTCACCGGGTGAGCCGCGCCGATATTGGTGCCGGGCGCCATGGCCAGGATGTCCGCCGCGAGCCCTATGACCGCGCCGGCCGAAGCGGCACGTGCTCCGGACGGGGTGACGTAGACCGCGACCGGGACGGAGCTGGCAAAGATGGCCTGGACCGCCTCCCGCATGGCGCTGTCGAGCCCTCCCGGCGTATCCATCTCCACCAGGAGCAGGCGGTCGCCGCGGCTGCCCGCCGCTGCCAGATTTTTCTTCAGGTAATTAGCCGTAACCGGATTTATCGGGCCGTGCACGGAAACCACCGAGATCTGGGGCTGCTGGCTGAAGAGCCGCAGGGGCAGCATGAGGATCAGGACCAGGACTATCAGAGGGAGCAATCTCATCACGACACCTCCGGTTGCAAACATCCGAGAAGTCTAGCTATTCAGGCTAGAGTGTCAAATTACAGCGGCTCACAGCACGGGATCCGGGGCATAGGAGAAATCGCCCAGCACCACCCGGTCAATGCTGCGCAACGACGAAAGAGCGGTCAGAACGGTGAGCGAGTCGGCGTCGGCATCGGTGACCACACCGAGGGCGCGTGTTTCGCCGTCGTGATTGAGACCGACCACGGTTCCTGCGGCAGGCGGAGAGAAAACGGGGTGTACCGGAATGCCGCGGTGCAGGAAAATGAGGCGGCGGGTGGCAAGAAGCAGTTCCCTCGCCCCATGCAGATGGGCAGCAAGCTTGGCGCGGCGATAACGGATGCGCACTTCCGGCCTGCGGCGCTGCAGCATCGATGAGGGGGTCAGGCGGATGGTCTCCAGAGCGGGAATCGCGGAGAGGATCGGCTCCAGCTCGGCGCCGGCCGCCACGGCGACCACCAGGTCCGGAGCTACCGCACGGATCTTGGCGAGCTTCAGGGCGCGCCCCAGCGGCCCGTCGACGAGCCCGGTGGTGTCAACCAGGGTGAGCGCGGCGTCCTGCCGGCTGCGCTGAACCATCCTGCCGGTTTCGGCGGCAAGCAGTGAGAGAATGGGGACCGGAGTGACCGAACCAAGGAAGCTCAGCTGTTCCCAGCGCAGTTCATGAGGGGCGGGCGGTGCAGTGGAGGTGCGGCGACTCACCGTGCCGGGAAGCCCCAGCGAGGACTGACCGACATCGGCATCCACCAGGGCGACCGGGAAATCCCTTGCCGCAAGCTGAGTCAGCAGGTATCTGACCAGCGTCGACTTGCCGGAATCGCTCCTGCCCAGGAACAGCGCCGTCCCCCTAAGGGAGCGAAGCCGCTGGAGAAGCTCCTCCCAACCTGCGGCCGGTACAATGGTCATGCATGCTCCGGGGAGATGTTAACCTCGACCTTAATCTTAATCTGCCTCACTCATGCCGGCGGCTGTATCCGGGGCGAGGCGTGATGGTCCGGATAGAGCTTTTCTATCTGCTGGAAGGAGTCGAGACACTCCAGGAACACCTCGACGAGCTCCGGGTCGAACTGCTTGCCGGCCTCCTCGCGGATGGTTTCCAGCACCTGCTCCTCGTCCCAGGCCTCCTTGTAGCAGCGACGGCAGGAAAGCGCGTCATAGACGTCGGCAAGCGCCACGATCCTCCCGAAGAGGGGAATCTCAGCCCCGATTTTGCCGCGCGCCCCGCCGTTTTCGTCCTCAAAACCGGGCAGAGGCTGTCGCGTGCGCGGATCGACATGCCCCGGGTATCCCTTGCCGTCCCAGCGTTCATGATGGTTCAGCGCGACGATGGCCGCCGATTCGTCGAAATCCGAGTACATGTCTGAGAAAAGCTCGGCCCCATGCAGCGTATGCGTCTTCATGACCAGGAACTCTTCCGGGGTGAAGCGCCCGGGTTTCTGCAGGATGGTATCGGAAATGGCAACCTTGCCGACATCGTGCAGCATGGCGGACATGCGCAGCACGTCGCGGTTCTTCTCGATCTCGCCCGGCGACAGCCCCATCTTGCCGGCCCACGCCTCGTACAAAACCACAGAATAGGAAGCAACCCGGTTGACGTGAGGGCCGGTCTCCTTCGGGTCGCGCATCTCCGCCATCTTGTTCATGCGCAGGATGATCTCGCGGGTCATCTTGGCGCGCTCGGCGGCATTGGCGGCATTGTTGGCGAAATAGGTCATGAGATCGCCATCGTGGCCGGAGAACGGGATGACATTCCCCTTCTCGTCCATGGCGTTGATCAGTTGCAGCACGCCGATGACGTCGTTGCGGAAGTTCTTCAGCGGGATGGTCAGCATGGAGCGGGTACGGTAACCGGTCAAGGCATCGTAGGTACGGTTGAAGGAGAACGGATAGACCGGCTCCATCTCGTAGACGTCGGGGATGTTGAGGATGCTCCCGTTTGCGGTCACATACCCGGCGATCGAGCTGTTGTCGATCGGCACGCTGAAGGTTTTGTAAGGGAGCTTTCTGCCGGGCTGCAACTGTCGCTGCATGGTGTCGTTCTGGGCATAGCTGAACTTGAGGAGGTCTCCCTCCTTTATGTAGATCGATCCGGCATCGCAGTTGGTGAACGACCGCGCCTCGCTGAGAATCTTTTCCAGCAGCAGGTCTATGTCCTTGATCTGCGAGATCTCCAATCCGACATGGAGCACCTTCGTCAATTTAGCGTAAGTTTGATCCATCGGTTGCCCCACAATGAATTTTTGTTCCTGGCTGAACAGATCTGCCAGTGCGGATTTGTCAACTCAGGCATTGTTTCATTAAATCGTCGATTTTGCAAGCGTTCCACGGTAAAAACCACGTCATTCGATCAGATTAAGATCAGGACAAGCTTAACGGTTTAGCAGACTTTCTTGACCTCAACCTCCGGTTTGATGTTCAGAGTTCCGGCAGCTCGAAGCTCCCGACCAGTTTCCCGAAGTGCGCCGGCACCTTGGCGACGAACCCGAGCTTTGCGCCGCTCACCGGGTGGGTGAAGGAAATAGAGCAGGCGTGCAGCGCCAGATTGGGATAGGAGGCGTGTTCCTTGCCATACTTCCGGTCGCCGATCACCGGGTGCCCCTTCTCGGAGCAGTGCACCCGAATCTGATGCTTTCTCCCGGTCAGCAGGTGAATGCGCAGCAGGCTGAATCCCCTCTGCTCCTTCAGGACCCTGTAGGCTGTCTGCGACAGCTTCCCCTTGCTCGGGTCCGGGGTCGAGTAGACATTGAAAGCGGCATTCTCCGTCAGATAACTGCTGAAAATTCCCTGCGCCTCAGCGAGGTGTCCGGCGACCACGGTGAGGTAGATCTTGGTGGTGTTTTCCCAATCCGACTGCAGGAAAAGCTTTGCCTGCTCGCTCTTGGCAAAGAGCAGCACCCCCGAGGTGTCACGGTCCAGCCGGTGCACGATATAGACGCGGTTGCGCGACTTGGGGTTCCCCTTGCGGACATAGTCGTTCAGTATCGAGTGCACCGTCCTGGACTTGTCCCGCTCAGTCCCCATGGTCAACAGGCCGCACGGCTTGTCCACCACTATTACGTCGGCGTCCTCGTAAAGCAGGGCAATCCCCTTCGGCTGATGTTTCGGCGCTTTGGCTTTCATTATGTCCTGTCGTAATAGCGGTTAAAGGGGAGACTACGCGATGCAAGTTCTCATTTAACGCTCAAAACAGCAAGTATTTCCGTGATCACTTCCATAAAATCCCCGCCCCCACTGCCGCCAAATCAAGGATGATTCCGTAGGAGCGGCATTCCTGCCGCGATTGCCGCAGCTTCTCCCGGAGGGCGAAGGGATCTGACATACCCTCAGGGAAAGGGCGTGCTGATCGGTCTGAAAAAATAGCGTTGACATTTGTCTCGCGAAGAATTAGTTTAACATCAATCGATATCACATCGAACTTAGCAAGAGGAACAGATCATGAAATCGGGAGGCAGACCTCATCGTTCGCTGAACATTTACACCAAACTGATGCGGGCATCCGAGTCCGTCACCAGCAGGGTAGGCCGCAAGATGTCCGATGCGGGTCTCACCATCAGCCAGTTCGGGGTGCTGGAAGCGCTACTTCATAAAGGGCCGATGTGCCAGCGCGATGTGGCGGCGAAGATCCTCAAGAGCACCGGCAACATCACGCTGGTGATCGACAACCTTGAAAAACAGGGACTGGTAACGCGGGAGCGCTCTTTGGAAGATCGCCGCTACTACACCATCGTGCTTACCGATAAGGGACGCACGCTGATAGATTCCGCGTTCGCAGAGGTCGAGGCAGCCATCATTTACGAGATGAGCGCCTTGACCGAAGACGAGCAGGAGGTTTTGGGACAACTGTGCAAAAAACTCGGTTTAAGAGAAGGAGGGGGATAACGGACAGCTTTTTTTTCAAAGAACAGTTTAATATCAAACGGAATGAGTTCAATCTATCAACCATCAACCCATTTAGAAAAGGGAGCATAACCATGAAAAAAATGATCGCATCACTTGCCGCCATCGCAGCCTTGTCGCTGCCCGCCCTTGCATTCGCCAGCACCTGGAACATCGACCCGGACCATTCCAACGTCGGCTTCAAGGTCCGTCACCTGATGGTCTCCAACGTCAAGGGGAGTTTCGAAAAGCACAGCGGTGTGGTGGATATCAACGACAAGGACATCACCAAATCCAAGGTCTCGGTGACCATCGATACCGCATCGGTCAACACGAACGTGGCGAAGCGCGATGAACATCTCCGGGGCGCCGATTTCTTCGACGCCGCCAAGTACCCGACCATGACCTTCGCTTCCAAGAAGGTTGCCAAGGCTGGCAAGGGGAAGCTTAAAGTGACCGGCGACCTGACGCTGCACGGCATCACCAAGCAGGTCGTGCTCGACGTGGAAGGCCCCGCCAAAGAGAGCAAGGACCCCTGGGGCAATCTGAGAAGCGGAGTCGTCGCCAGCACCAAGATCAACCGCAAGGATTTCGGCCTGGTCTATAACGCAGCCCTGGAAACCGGCGGCGTGGCCGTTGGCGAAGAGGTCGCGATAACCCTCGAGATCGAGATGATCAAGGCGAAGTAAACCCCTTTTCGGAACAGAAAAAGATGCGCCTGCCCATCAACCGGATGAGCAGGCGCATCATTGATCCACCTGCAGCAAGCTATCCTCATGCCCAACTTCAAGTCCCGCCCTTCATTTTCCCTCAGTGCAGGCAGCCGCACTGCCGCAATGGACTCAGTGTCATGTGCCCTGCCAATTTGCCATCGCCTCTTTGTGTATCTAGATACGTCACGACTGGCATAGGTCATAGTGTCAGCTCGACAATAGCTGGCTGTAAAAGTGCCAAGACTGACAGTATTTCTGTCTCAGAAAAGTTGCCAAAAGAATATGTGTTATAATGCGTAGGGTTTTGAGGTACCTGTTACGAAACAGGCCCCTCAACGTTAGCAATGCTTAATTCGACTTCAGATTTAGAAGAAGGCCAATTTCCACTCACACTACCAAGCGGCTTCACACGAACGGACTCTGACAACATAGAGGGTTATCCTGAATGATGCCTGCCGAGTTGTGCCAACAGTTGCTTAATTGCATGATAAATGCCGACCGCGCTGGTGCCTCACAGATCGTTGAGCGTGCTCTTGCTTCCGGGCTCGATCCCTTGCAGGTGATCTCCGGGATCCTCGATCCGGCGATAGTCCGGCTCGGCCGGATGTGGGAAGAGGAAAGCATGTCGCTGGCCCAGAACTTCGTCGCCTCCAAGATCGCCGAGGACACCCTGCTGCGTTGCATGCCCGATCAGGGAGCCGAGCAGCACAAAAAAGGCAAGGTGGTGATCGGCAATATCGAGGACGATTTCCACAGCCTGGGGCGCCGGGCCGTGGGGCTTTTCCTCGGCGCTGCCGGTTGGGACGTCACAGATCTTGGCAACGACGTGCCGGCCGAGCAGTTCCTGGACAAGGCGCTCGAGGTCGGAGCCAGCGTCATCGGAGCCTCCGCCATGATGCAGACCACGGCCTTGAACATCCGCAAGCTGCGCGAACTGATCGACGAGCGCGGCCTGCGGGACCGCATCAAGCTCGCGGTGGGCGGCGCGGTCTTCAACTGGCGTCCCGAACTGGTGCAGGAGGTCGGAGGCGACGGTACTGCCAAAAACGCCGTTGGGGCTGACGAGCTTTTCATGCGGCTCCAGGCCGAGGCGAGGCAGGGGGATGCGTCATGAATTCATACCAGCGTGTCATGCAGACCCTGTCCGGGCACCCGGTGGACCGCCTGCCGGTATTCGCCGTACTCGGTGCCTACGGTGCCAGGCTGACCGGCACAGGGCTGCGCGCCATGTACAGCGATGCAGCCGCCTACGTGGCGAGCCAGCGGGCAGTCGAGGAGAGTTTCGGCTTCGACCTGGTGCTGGCGCCTTTCGATTTCAGCGCGATCTCCGAGGCGTTCGGCGGAGAGACCGCCTGGAGCGCCGTCCAGCCCCCCAACGTCAGGCGCCCCCCGGCAAGATGTGCCGCTGAAGCGGTTGCCCTGCCGTTGCCCGATCCCCGGCGCGCCGGCCGACTGCCGGTCATCCTGGAAGCGACCCGGCAACTGGCGCGGCTGTACAAGGAAAAGGTGCCGGTCGTTGCCGTGCTCCCCGGCCCGGGGATTCTGCCTGCGCTGCTGACCGGCCTGGACCAGTGGCTGGAGGCCTTGCTGTTCCGTCCGGAAACGGCGGCAAAGCTGCTGTGCCACAGCGGAGATTTCCTGGTCTCCTGGGGCAACGCCCTGCTGGCAGCGGGCGCAGACTGCCTGGTGCTGACCGAGGGGATGGCAACCGCTGAAATCGCACCGCGCGCCCTTTTCGTCGACTCCGTTTTGCCTCATCTCCGGGATGTCGCCAGCAGGATCGATGGCCCGAAGATCATCAGCAGCACCGGCGGGCGCATGAACCAGACCATCGACCTGATGCGCGGCTTGAGCGGGGTGGTCGGCGTCATCACCGGCTCGAAGGACGACCTCTCCGAATCAAGACGGCTGCTCGGCCCGGATCTGACCCTGATCGGCAATCTGGACAACCTCGCCCTCCCCTCGGCCGGTGCGGCGGAAATCTACCGGATGAGCCTCGACTGCCTGGCCAAGGCCGCCCCCGGCGGCCGCTTCATACTGGCCAATTCCGGGGGCGACATCCCGCTCGCTACCCCTGCCGAAAACCTGCTGGCCATGCTGGGCGCCGCAGCCATCTACTCCGCGCCGAGCGGGAGCCGGAGTTGACGCCGGATACCGTCTGGCTCTGCTGCGGGGTGCTGAGGGACGAGTTGCGCGAGTTGCACCGCCGCGGGCTGATAACGGGCGAGCTGGTCTTTTTCAGTTCCATGCTGCACATGCACCCCCCCGAACTGGAGGCGACCCTGAGGGCGGCGCTGGAGCGCCAGGACGGGGGCCAGGCCTCCCTGGTGCTGGTTTTCGGCGATTGCTCGGCAGGGATGCTCGACCTGGTGCGGCAGTTCCGGGCCGGCAGGGTCGATGCCATCAACTGCGCCCAGCTGCTGGTCGGCAGGGAACGCTATCGCCAGTTGATGCGCGAAGAGGCGTTCCTGATTCTGCCGGAATGGGGACGCCGCTGGGAGCATATCATGAAGCGCGAACTGGGGCTGACCGAAGCGGTGGCGCAAGAGCTGATGGGCGACAACCGCGGCGTTCTGGTCTATCTCGACACCGGCCTCACTCCCGTCCCCCAGAAGGAGCTGGCAGAGTTCTCGGCCTACAGCGGTTTGCCCTGGCGGGTCGAGGCCACAGCACTGGACCGTTGTCTGGCAGGGTTGCTGGCGGCCCAGGCTGCAGCCGTAGAGCTGCAGTCCGGCGAGGAGCGAACTTGAAGCAACGAAGAGGGCAAGGATTCTCCCCTGCCGCCCAGTTGATGGCCATAGAGGTCATCTCGGAACTGCTGATCTCCTCGTCGCCGTTAAAGCTCGGCGGGGCACTGACCGAGCACCTGCGCGAGCTGACCGGGGCGAGGACCGTGATGGTGCTGGTTCATCGCACCGACCCTGAATCGCATGAGCTGCTGAATGTCAGTCCCAAGCGACGCTATGCGCTCTTTACCCCGGACGAGCTGAACGATTTCTGTTTCATGAGGAGCCCTGGGGCTCTCCCCTTTCTGCCGGAGCAGCTCCCGGAAAACCATCCGCTCCGCCGCCCGTTGCTGCGCTCCGAGATCCGATCCATGGCACGCTACCAACTGCGCGTCGGCGGCGACCTCATCGGTTTGCTCCTGCTGTTTGACCTGCCGGGACTGCAGCGCATCTCGGAGACGAACCAGATCCTGGCCCTGCTGGCCCCCCCGATAGCACTCGCCCTGAAAAACGCCATCGCCTTCCGTCTCATCGAGGAGCAGGCCCTGGCGCTGGAGCAGCGGGTGTTGGAGCGCACCGCTGAACTGCTGGAAGCCCGGGAACTGCTCGAGATCGCCGTGATCAGCTCGCCGATTCCGACCATGATCCATGACGAGGCTGACCAGGTACTGCAGCTCAGCACCGGCTGGACCAAGCTGTCTGGCTACACGCTTCAGGATATTCCCACCTTGAGCGACTGGACGGAACGGGCTTACGGGGAGAGGACCGGGACCAAGAAGCAGTATATCGATGGCCTTTTTTCCATCGCCCAGACCGAGTACAACGGCGAGTGGATCGTTAACGCCAAGGACGGCTCGAAGCGGATCTGGGAATTCCAGACGACCCCCCTTGGGAGGGTCAACAGGGGGAAGCGCGTGCTTTTGAGCATGGCGACCGACATCACGGAACGCAAGAGGGCCGAACAGGAGAAGAACGAGCTGGAAACCCAGCTGCTGCAGGCGCAAAAGCTGGAATCAGTGGGGAAGCTGGCAGGGGGAGTGGCGCACGATTTCAACAACATGCTGAGCGTCATCATCGGCCATGCCAATTTGGCCCTGATGGAGGTCAGGCCCGATGACAAGCTCCACGTCGCGCTGGAGGAGATCCTCAAGGCCGCCGAGCGCTCCGCCGACCTGACCCGCCAGTTGCTAGCCTTTGCCCGCAAGCAGACCGTCGCCCCCAAGGTGCTCGATCTGAACGAGACGGTGGTCGGCATGCTGAAGATGCTGCAGCGGCTGATCGGCGAGCGGATCAGGCTGATCTGGAAGCCGCAGGCGGGTCTTTGGCCGGTCCTGATCGACCCCTCGCAGATCGATCAGATCCTCGCCAACCTCTGCGTCAACGCGCGCGACTGCATCGCCGACGTGGGGGCGATCACCATCCAGACGTCGAACTGTCTCATCGACGACAACTACTGCGCCTCCCATGCCGGATTTACTCCCG
>Ga0209317_1002980_pt1 | contig 11373 bp, 7 predicted proteins | sample RifGroB2_FD_183994 | JGI IMG/M metagenome (GOLD analysis project Ga0209317, IMG submission 183994) | Soil microbial communities from Rifle, Colorado, USA - Groundwater B2 (SPAdes) (version 2) | ecosystem: Environmental > Terrestrial > Soil > Unclassified | place: Rifle, Colorado | collected...
CCCCTTAACCGTAAATCTACTCGGTGTACCCGGCGTGAAGGTTATACGTTCCCAATCAGGATTCGGCTTTTCCATGGTATTTATCATCTTTAAGGAAAAAATCGATTTTTACTGGGCGCGTTCCAGGGTTCTGGAGAGATTAAACTTCATCCAACAATTACTGCCTAAAGATGTTATACCCAGATTGGGTCCCGATGCCACAGGACTTGGCCAAATTTTCTGGTATACCGTTGAAGGCGAAGGGTACGACCTTGGACAACTGCGATCTGTCCAGGACTGGTATGTCCGCTATCAACTCAATGCCGTCGAAGGCGTCTCTGAGGTAGCTGGCGTAGGTGGTTTTGTCAAACAATATCAGGTCGATGTCGATCCCAACAAATTGTTGGCATATAACATGACCGTAGGAATGGTGTATGAAGCCGTTCGCAAAAGCAATATTGACGTAGGCGCCAAGGTAGTAGAAAGCAACAATATGGAGTTTATCATCCGTGGACTCGGGTTTATAAAGAACGTTAACGATATTGAAAATATCACGGTAGGCAGTTACAACGGTGTGCCCATATTCGTTAAAAATATAGGCGTTGTTCAGGTGGGTGGGGATTTCAGACGTGGGGCGCTGGACAAGGAAGGCGCCGAGGTCGTGGGCGGACTCGTTATCATGCGCCAGGGCGAAAATCCCTTAAAGGTAATCAAAAGTATAAAACAGAAGATCAAAGAACTTGAACCGGGACTGCCTCCTGGGGTGAAGATCGTGCCCTTCTATGACAGGGAAGGACTTATCTATCGCGTCATTAACACCCTTAGAGAGGCGCTGATAGAAGAAATCATTATTACTTCTATTGTAGTTGTTATCTTTCTGTTACATGTTCGGAGTATATTGATCTGCTGTCTGGGGTTCCCCATATCTATCCTGATCTCCTTCCTGTGCATGTATTTTATGGGCATTGATTCAAACATCATGTCCCTCACAGGCATTGCCATTGCCATTGGTGAGGTAAGCGATATGAGCATCATCATGACAGAAAATATCTTTAGAAATCTCATTGAACAAAAGGGCAAGAAAAGCAGACCTCAAATCATCCTTGATGCATCAAAAGAAGTCGGCGGTTCTATATTCTTTGCTGCCTTAACAACCATTTGTATGTTCTTCCCGGTATTTGGACTCACAGGCCAGGAAGGGAAACTCTTTACACCTCTAGCCTGGACAAAGACCATTGCTATTGGGTCATCAGTTGTTATGGCAATTACCCTGGTTCCCATACTCTGTACCTTTCTGATAAAGGGTAAACTAAAACCCATGGAAGATAATTTTTCCTCCAGGATGCTGCTGAGAGGCTATCAACCCGTTCTTAAGTGGGCGTTGGATCACAAGAGGATATTCCTGGCTATTCCGCTTGCAATTGTTGTCTCATCCGTCTTTGCTGCTAAAAAGTTAGGGAGAGAGTTTATGCCACCTCTTGATGAAGGTTCAATACTCTTCATGCCGGTTATGTTACCCAGCGTGGCATTAACGGATGCACTCAAGGTCATGCAAAAACAGGACATGATCATAAAATCCTTTCCTGAAATAGATACGGTAGTTGGTAAATTAGGCAGGGCTGAAACCCCCACAGACCCGGCGCCCGTCGAGATGTTTGAAACCGTTGTTGCCTTGAAACCAAAGGAAGAATGGCGCAAAAAGAAGATCGAGTACAAATTTTTAGACTATGTGCCCTCGTTCTTCCACCCTGTTTTCCATTTGTTTTTACCCGATGAACGGACGATTACCAAACAGGAACTCATTCAGGAAATGGACGAAGCCATGAGAATACCGGGCGTGGCAAATATATGGACACAACCCATCGTGAACCGGATAGACATGCTGGCTACGGGTATCCGTACATCGGTTGGCGTCAAAGTCTTTGGGCCAGACCTGAACGTTATACAGCAATTAGCCATTGACGTAGAAAAGGCGTTGCGTGATGTCCCAGGGGTGGCAGACCTTTATGCTGAAAGAGTTACGGGAAAACCTTACATGGAATACAAGATTAAACGTGAGGAAATCGCCCGCTACGGCGTCAACATCCGGGACGTGCAGGATATTATTGAGACGGCTATCGGAGGAGAGAACATTACAACCACTGTGGAGGGTCGTGAACGATACCCCGTGCGAGTCAGATACATTCGGGAACTCCGTGATAACTTTGACGCATTGAAAAGGATTTATGTCTCCAGTTCCACGGGTGCGCTTATTCCCATTACGCAGGTTGCTGATATCCGTTACGTGATGGGACCAGCCATGATTAGCAGCGAAAATGCCCTCCTGAGGGCATACGTCCTTATGAACGTCCGTGGCAGAGACCCGATGAGTTTTGTAGAAGAGGCCTCCAAGGTTGTAGCACAAAAAGTCATGATACCCAATGGGTATTTTATTCAGTGGAGCGGCCAGTTCGAAAACCAGGTCAGGGCCAGAAAGAAATTACAAATCCTTGTGCCTTTATCAATGTTTCTTGGTTTCATCCTGATTTTTATGGCATTCAAATCTTTTCCACAAACGATGTTTATCTTATTTGCAGGGATACCTACGGCTATTGCTGGAGGCGTCTGGCTTCAATACCTGTTTGGCTACAATTTCAGTGTTGCTGTCTGGGTAGGCTTTATTTCTATCTTCGGAATTGTGGACGACGATTCTATCCTTATTACCACCTATATCAACGATTTGTTCGGTAAAAGAAAGATGAAAAGTGCCCAGGATATTCGTGATACAATCCTGATGGCAGGCACCAGAAGAATACGGCCGTGTATGATGACGGCCGCTACCACATTTATCGGCTTAATTCCTATCCTGTGGTCAACAGGCGCCGGCGCTGAGGTAGCCAAACCCATGGCGATCCCTTCCATTGGAGGTATGGCCATGGCGCTGGTCAGTGTCTTCATCATCCCCTGCCTGAACGCCTGGCACAAAGAACTCAAGTTAAAGAAGGCACTAAAGAAAGATCCGAGTATTGCAGAAACAGGCATGATTATATAACTTATTAAAGAAATCAAGTGTTGGTAATATTGAACTTGTTGAATAGTAATTCCTGCCTCTTCAAAAGAGAATGACAGTGAAAGCACAGATATTAACGACCATTTTGTGTGTAACAATGTTGATGGGTTGTGCTAGCCAGACACTTCAACTACCAATATCCACGAACGACCCGGCAAATCCGAACGCCCCGGAATCTGCGTTTTCTCCACGGACTAATTGGCTCCAAGCCGAGGTGCCTGTCACAGCGGAACAAACACCCACCGAACCAACTTCATCTACTGATTTACCCGCAACTGCACCCACAATGTATGTCTGCCCGATGCATCCAGAAATAGTACAATCAAGCTTGGGCAGATGCCCTAAGTGTGGGATGAGACTAGTTCCGGCAGAACCTTCCGAAACCGAACCGGGGAGTAAACAATGACACATAGATTGATAGCCATATTTATAACGCTCATGTGTATTGGAGTATTTTCTGGTTGTGCTTCGGTTCCTAAAGATGCTGGATTTTCTGACGTCCAGAATATCATTGAACAGCGCATTGGTCGCCGGGTACACTGGAATCAGGGCACATCGGAGGATGCGGCGGTGGTCGATGTCGTCCGGTCAATGCTACAACAGGAACTGACCATAGACGAAGCCGTGCAGATTGCATTGCTCAACAACCGATCCTTACTGGCAACATATGAGGAATTGGGCATTGCTCAGGCCGACCTTGTTCAGGCAGGTTTGTTGCGGAACCCTACATTTGGAGCTAGCTTCAGGTTCCCGGATAAGACCGTGGGAGGGCATCGCAGTACCAACACAGAGTTTTCAGTGGTTCAGGATTTTCTTGATTTACTTGTGCGTCCTTTACGGAAAAAAGTGGCTGCAACGCAGTTTGAGCAAACGAAACTGCGAGTCGGCAATGCTGTGTTGAACCTCGCCGCAGAGGTTCGGTCTTTTTATTACACTTTACAGGCCGATGAGCAAACGTTAGAGATGCGCCGAACTGTAGTCCAGGCCACGGAAGCAGCAGTTGACATTGCTACCCGTCAACACGATGCCGGCACTTTAAAAACGTTAGATCTTGCAAATCAGCAGGGATTCCATGATCAGGCGAAATTAGACATGACAAGAACAGATATCCAGATCGTTGCTGACCGCGAGCGTCTAAATCGACTGATGGGAATTTGGGGAGCAGATACAATATGGAAACTCCCTGAGAGGTTGCCCGAGTTGCCAGAATCTGAAATTCCAATGGAACATCTGGAGTCTATTGCCGTGTCACAACGCCTGGATTTAGCCGCCGCACGACAGGAGACGCAGGTCATCGCTCATGCCCTGTCATTGACACGAAGGTATCGATATTTTTACGTATTTGACGTCGGTGTAGATTCTGAACACGACGTTGCTGATGACGTAACTTTTACGGGACCAAACCTGACACTCGAACTTCCCATTTTTGACCGGCGACAGGCTTCGATCTCCCGATTGGAGGCGCAATTACGGCAGAGTCTACAGAGGCTCGCTTCTCTGGCAATCGATATTCGTTCTGAAGTCAGGGAGATACGCGAACGGCTTTTGGCCGCTCGCAATGTAGCCAAATACCATCACGATAGCATCCTCCCCCTTCGACAGCGGATTGTAGACGAATCCCAACTTTATTACAACGGTATGCTCATCGGGGTGTATGAGTTGCTCTTGGCGAAGCAAAACCAGATCAACGCAGGTCGTGAATACATCGAAACTTTGAGGGACTACTGGATAGCCAGGTCTGACCTGGAGCGTGCCGTTGGTGGCCGCTTGATAGTCACTGAGGAAACTACCCAGCCGCCCGCACAACCGATGGAACAACCAGCTACTCAGCCATCAAAACTCCCTAACCATATTCATCATTAAGGAGATTAATCATGATTACCCGGCGTAAAATGCTTCTTTCCAGCGCAGCGGCATTGCTTACTGGCAGTATTTCTACGCTGTTAGGTCGCAGGCAACTGGAAGCTGTAAACACAGTAACCACAGCACAAACCACCCCTATCATGCCACCCATACAAGGTTTGTCCTATACACCGGTAACTACACTCAATGGGAGCACGCTCCCCTGGAAATGGGACAATGGCGTTAAAGTATTTCACTTGATCGCCGAACCGGTCAAGCGGGAGTTTGCGCCAGGAATGATCGTCAACTGCTGGGGTTATAACGGTCAGACGCCAGGACCTACTATCGAAGCGGTGGAAGGTGACCGTGTGCGCATATTAGTTACCAACAAGCTTGCAGAACATACCACAATCCACTGGCACGGTGTACTCCTGCCCAATGGTATGGACGGTGTCGGGGGATTGAACCAGCCACAAATCAAACCGGGCGAGACCTATGTATATGAATTTACGCTACGTCAGCACGGTACGCAGATGTACCACCCGCATGCGGACGAGATGGTGCAAATATCAATGGGAATGATGGGCTTTTTCATTATCCATCCAAGAGGGCCAGAACAGCCACGGATTGACCGTGATTTCTGCATCTTCCTTGGAGAATGGTTTATCGAACCAGGTACAGCCACACCAAATCCAAACATCATGACCGATTTCAACCTCTTTACATTCAACAGCAGAGTTTTCCCTGGTACAGAACCATTGGTAGTCAAACTGGGGGATCGTGTGCGTATCCGGATTGCTAACGTGAGCATGGACTCTCACCCGATCCATCTACATGGCTATAACTTCAAGATTACAGGCACTGACGGGGGCAAGATTCCACCCACAGCTCAATGGCCTGAAACCACGGTCAATGTGCCCCCAGGGACTACACGTGATTTTGAGTTCATTGCAGATGCTCCGGGAGACTGGGCGTTTCACTGCCACAAGTCACACCACACCATGAACGCTATGAGTCATACTATACCGAATATGATCGGTGTTAAACAGAGCGGTGTGGATCGAAAGTGCAAAACCTGTTACCCGACTACATGGCTATGGGTGAACGCGGAATGGCAGAGATGGCAGAAATGGTAATGCCCTTGCCAAGAAATACACTACCCATGATGACCGGAAAAGGGCCGTTTGGACCAGTCGAAATGGGCGGAATGTTTACCGTGTTAAAGGTCCGTGAGGGCATTGCCAGCTACGATGACCCAGGCTGGTACCAACACCCAGAAGGCACTGTAGCCTGGCGAGTAGCCGAATAATCATTAACAAATGCGTCTTACTCCAGTAGGTGTGGGTTGAGTTGAGCGAACTGAAACCCAACAAATGACTGTCGGTAGTATGGTGATGGCGCTGGTCAGTGTCTTCATCATCCCCTGCCTAAACGCCTGGCACTAGGAACACAAGTTAAAGAAGGCACTAAAGAAAGATCCTGGTATCGCAGAAACAGGTATTAATGTATAATATTTTAAATAAACTGAGTCAGTACAGTATAGTTTTATTTTCTATATTCAATACGATAAAAGCAAAACTGCAAAACCATAAATACATAATTTTCTATTAGAAAGGATTTCAATTATTATGAAGAAGGTTTATAAAGGCATTATTGAGGATAACATAATCCGTTTCGAGGAAAAAATCGGACTTCCTGCTGGAACGCAAGCTTTAGTTACCTTGAAAACTATAAACAAAGAAGAACAGGAGGAAATAAAAAATAGACAACTAAATTTACTTGATAAAGGTTTTTATCTTGGGAAAAAACTTTATTTAAACCGTGAAGATCTATATGAAAGATAAATTAATAGACACTAATATTCTTGTATATGCTTATGATGCTTCCGAAAGTAATAAACACAAGGCATCAAGAATACTTTTAAAGACAGTATGGGAAGAAGGTGGAGGCATTGTTTGTCTGCAAAACCTTATGGAATTCTTTGTTGTTATTACAAAAAAAGTTGAGAATCCAATTTCTATTAGAGATGCAAAAACAATTATAGAGGACATATTGAAGTCAAAAAACTGGAAAATTATAGACAGGGATACTGACACATTATTAAAAGCCATTGATATGGCCTTTGAATATAGAATTCACTTATGGGACGCACTAATCGTGGCCTGTATGAAGGAAAATGACATTGTAGAAATAGTTACTGAAAATAAAATTGATTTTGAGAAGATACCGGAAATAAAAGTTACAATTCCGTTTTAGTTCGGTTGGGTTGAGGCGCGAAACCCAACAAATTATTGATTGTTATAAACGGTTTGTGTTGGGTTTTAATTTTGTTCAGCCCAACTTTATAAGACTAATACAAAGTTAAATAGTTCTGACCTTATATGATGTACCTTGATTGGCCAAATCTGATTGCTGGAGGTTTAATAGGCATCCTCTTGACTCCATTGCCAAAAATTGTGAGTGCTACGTACAAGAGGATGACGAGAGTTAAACCAACTTTCTCAATAACGGGGACTTGGTATTCGGCAGAATACGATATCAAGTCTGCCGATCCTGATCAAATGAATACGATTCTCAAAGTTGAACTGAAGAGATCGCTAACTGGTCGTATTACTATTCGACCATCGCAGGTACTTCAACTGGCAAATGAAAAGCGTCCGACTTCATGGATTGCACAAGGGGAGATGTATGGAACAGTATTGGTGGGAACATGGTTCAGCACTGTTCCGAATAGCAACCGTCATGGTTCAGCGCTTCTCGCATTCTATGATGATGGGAGGGGCATTAGCTATTACCTTGGATATGCTGACGTACCTGTCTATGGATATTGGCTCCTGAGTCGAGATGAGTCGGACGTTAGGGAGTTATCCAACGAGGTAATGAAGCTGTTTAAATGGAACGATCTTAAGCAAATAGTGGATGCATGCGATCCCAGATCAAATCGAAGAAGGTAAAACTGCATACCTTACGAGTAAAATCAAAAAATACACAAAGGGAGAGTAGTCACAATGAAAATAGAATATTCAAAGGAAGACGATGCGCTTTACATTACCTTAAAAGAGGCCGATGTTGCAGATACAGACGAATTAACTGAAGATATTATTATTGATTACGATAATGGAGGCAATATCATGGGTATAGAAGTCCTTGATGCATCGCAACACGTGGACATAGAAAACATCAGCATATCCACCAAGCTTGAATCACAAGAAGAGGCATAAACAATTCGGTAGGTCGGGTTGAGGCACGAAACCCAACAAATTATTGAAGGCCATGAACGGTGTGTGTTGGGTATCACTTACGTTCAACCCAACCTACGCAACTCTTCTAACTCTTCTACTATCTCTTACTAACTCTCCCGGTGTATAAAAAACAGGAGGCGAACATGGATATATATGAATATGCAATGCAAATGGAAAAAGACGGCGAAACTTACTACCGCGAATTAGCTGGCAAGGTGGACAATAAAGGACTCAAAAAAATACTCACCATGCTCGTAGATGCTGAAGTAATTCATTACAACGTCTTTTTGAAAATGAAGATGAATCAGGGAATCCATTTGACAGACACACCGATACTATCAAATGCAAAAAATATCTTCACAAAGATGAAAGAAGAAAAAGATACGTTTGGTATCAACGTCTCGTATGTAGGATTATATAAGAAAGCCCAGGAAATAGAGAAAAAGAGCCAAATATTTTATTTAGAAAAAGCTGACGAAGTAAATATCCCATCCCAAAGGGAAATATTTTTAAAAATAGCAGAAGAGGAAAACAAACATTATTTCATCCTGGAAAACATCATCAATTTCGTTTCACGACCACAAACCTGGCTAGAAAATGCAGAGTGGTATCACCTGGAAGAATATTAATCACAGCGCCCCACGCACCCATAAAGGGTGCGGCTACTAAATTTTCGTACCAGAAGTTTTTCTTCAATAGCCTGCTGAGCCTGAATGTGCTCTTTTGTCGCTCCTTTTCTTTAAGTCTCAAGTCGTACTTCGTAAATCGTAAATTTTGTCATACTTATTGTTGTGCACTATGAGGAAGAATGAGAACAAAAATGCTCCGGTATTCATTGCTATAAGGATTCAGATCGATAGCCCGCATCTTTTCATGATACTACACCACCAATCAATACCTTTTAGCACTCTCCGTGCCTTTGTGGTTTTCAAACATTTTAAGGAGCCCACGCTGCCTGATGCTTGAGCAATTTCCATCTCCTCTGTATCTGAGCTTCAGCCTGTTTCGCCAGCGCTGCTGCAACTTCCGGATTGCTTACCCTCAGTACCCGGTAACGGTTTTCGTTATAGGCATACTCCTCAAAAGAAATGGATGGATCCTTGCTATCAATAATGAGCGGGGTCTTGCCCTGGGCTTCAAGTTCGGGATTATAGCGGTAAAGAGGCCAGTAACCACAGGCCACTGCCTTTTTCTGTTCCTCAATTCCCTTGCTCATATCGATGCCTTGTGCTATGCAGGTTGAATAGGCAATAATTAATGCAGGGCCATTATATGCCTCAGCCTCAGAGATTGCGCGTACCGTCTGAGCAGGATTTGCCCCGAAGGCGATTTGAGCAATATACACATTACCATACGTTGCCATCATCATGCCCATATTTTTTTTCGGTGTCCTTTTACCACCTGCCGCAAACGGGGCAACGGCCCCTAACGGTGTCGCCTTGGACATCTGACCGCCAGTATTTGAATAGACTTCAGTATCCATAATCAGGAGCTTCATATTCTCACCCGATGCCAGTACATGGTCAACACCACCATACCCAATATCATAACCCCATCCATCGCCTCCAATCGCCCATACAGATTTCTTCACCAGGTAATCAGCAAGAGAAAGCAGGCTCTTAGCCTCAACTGAATTATCTTGCGATAATCTCTTTTTCAGTTTTTCAACACGAATCCTCTGTGCATCGACGCCTTCTTGTGTAGACTGATCGGCATTTTTTAATGAATCAAAGAGTTCTTTTGCATCTGCATATGAAGGATTTTTCGAAAGCTTATCCAGTAATTCGATTGCCTGTGTGTAAAACCTGTCCACAGTCTGTCTCATGCCAAGACCAAATTCGGCCGTATCCTCAAACAAGGAGTTCGACCACGCCGGGCCCCGGCCATCATCCCTCTTTGTATATGGTGTAGTGGGTAGATTTCCACCATAAATAGAAGAACACCCTGTAGAATTCGCAATGAGCAAACGATCACCAAACAATTGTGTCAGTAACTTTATATAGGGAGTTTCACCACACCCTGCGCATGCACTGGGATACTCAAATAGTGGTTTCACAAACTGACTCCCTTTAACCGTCTTGACGTTAAACTTCGTAGGGTCGGTTTCAGGCAGACTGAGAAAGAAATTGTAATTTTCTGTCTCCTCATGACGTAACGGTTCCTGGAGCCTCATATTGATAGCCTTAAAATCCGGGATCTTCTTCCCTTCGGCATCTTTCTTCTGTCCAGGACAATTGTAGACACAAGAACCACAGCCGGTGCAGTCTTCAGGCGCTACCTGAACGGTAAATTTCATTCCTTTCAGTTCTTTGCCCGCTGCATCAATGGATTTAAAATTGGGTGGCGCATCCTTTAGCAATGACGGATCATAAGCCTTTATCCTGATCGTTGCGTGCGGGCAGACAAATGAGCATTGGCCGCATTGTATACAGATATCAGGCTCCCAAATAGGAATATAAACTCCGATGTTCCTTTTCTCATATTGAGTAGTCCCCGTTGGCCAGGTGCCATCAGCGGGTATTGCTGAAACTGGTAAGGTATCCCCCTTGTCCGCAATCATCCTGGCCGTCACTTTCTTGACAAATTCGGGCGCATCCTCAGGTACAGGCGGCCGCATCCTGATCTTGCTGGTAACCTTATCAGCCACCTTCACCTCAACAATATTTTGCAATGCCTTATCCACGGCGGCGTAGTTTAACTTAACGACTTCCTCACCCTTCTTTATATAGGTCTTTTTAATCTCGGTCTTAATCGCCTTAATAGCATCTTCTTTTGGAATAATACCAGAAATTACAAAAAAGGCGGTCTGCATGATCATATTGATCCTTGAACCCAGCCCGAGCTCGTCAGCGAGTGAAATTGCGTCGATGATATAAAACTTCATCTTTTTATCGATAAGCTGCTGCTGTACCTCAACGGGCAAGGTATCCCACACCTCGTCCTTTTTCCGTGAGGTGGCGAGGAGAAATGTTGCACCTTCCTCTGCGTGGGACAACATATCAATTTTTTCCAGGAAGGCGGGATTATGACAGGCAATAAAATTACCTTTTGAAACGAGATACGGTTTAAATATCTTTTCCTTACCAAAACGGAGGTGAGATACGGTAGTTGAACCAGATTTTTTTGAGTCATAAACAAAGTACCCCTGTGCGTAATTATCTGTTTCACTCCCAATAATTTTAATAGTATTTTTATTCGCTCCAACAGTACCGTCAGCGCCCAACCCATAAAATAGCGCACGAAATTCTCCACGCCCTTCTG
>Ga0209317_1002981_pt1 | contig 11370 bp, 7 predicted proteins | sample RifGroB2_FD_183994 | JGI IMG/M metagenome (GOLD analysis project Ga0209317, IMG submission 183994) | Soil microbial communities from Rifle, Colorado, USA - Groundwater B2 (SPAdes) (version 2) | ecosystem: Environmental > Terrestrial > Soil > Unclassified | place: Rifle, Colorado | collected...
ACCTGTTTCGCTCTTCGGTGCGGCGAGCCGCCTGCTGGCCTGCCGGGTGCTGACCTTCATTGCCGTGATGGTCGCCTGGTGTTTCTTCCGGGCGCCGGATGTCTCGTCCGCCCTGGCGGTGCTGGCCGGAATGGCCGGCCTGAACGGCATCTCCATGGTCGAAGGAGTCGACGGCCTCGGGTATTTCATGCTCGCCGCAAGTGCCGTTATTGCCTTCTGGCTGCCCAACACCAATGAACTGTTTCTCTCGCAGGGCTCTTCCACCGAGAATGGTGCGCCCCCCGCGCTTGCCCTCTTCCGGGCAAACTGGTCGCCCAGCCTGCGCTGGGGCTTCACCATCGGTCTCATCTTTGCACTCTGCCTGCTGTCCATCGAGAAGACTCAGGATTTTATTTATGCGCAATTTTAACAGTTTGCTATGAGTATTCCGACCGCAGCCGCCGGCAACATGAAGCATTATTTCTGGACCACGGGATTTGCCGCCCTGGCCGTGCTGACCGTAATCGTCACGACCAACTACGTGGTCGACCCGTACCTCATCCACCAATGGGATACCGCGCTGATCCACCGACCAAGTCCGGCCCAGCAGAAAATCATGCCCTGGGGGAAAACCTACGCGGTGTACCGGTACCGCCCCGAGGTGGTTTACATCGGCAGTTCGCGGACCGAAATCGGTCTCCCCACGGATTCGCCGGTCTTTGCCGGAAAGAAAGTTTTCAACCTCGCCATCAGTGGGGCCTCGCTTGGCGATGCAGTGAATATGTTGCGCCACACCAGCGTCCGGCAGCGTCCGGAAACCGTTATCTGGGGGATCGATTACGGCTGGCAGTTCCGAGAGAAGAGCGGCAATACCGACTTTGCCGAGGAACTGGTGGCAAAAGGGCCGTCATATCCCATCCGGCGGACCTTTGAGAACATCAGGCGGTCGGCCTCCATGGCCATGACCGGAGAGACCGTGAAGATCGTCACCGGCTTTGCCGAAGAGAAATGCCAGTCGCTCCTTGCCACCTACGGCTGGAAATCGACCGGTTGCCTGGAATATATCATGGCGGACGAAGGCGGGACGGCCAAGGCCTTTGAAGAGGTGCTGAAAAAGCGGGAGCCTCAGGCCACGCCGGAAAACCTTGCCGCAACAACCGAGCTGCTGGGCAAGGTGACTGAAGAGTATTGCGCCCAAGGCACCGTTTTCCGCCTTTATCTGCAGCCCATACATGCCCTGGCCGAATTGTCGTACTGGGCAACCCACTGGGACGATCTCGACGAGTGGAAAAGGTCCCTGGCGAAGGTAGTCGATGCCCGCAGGCAGGAGGGATGCGATATCCGCCTCATGGATTTCTCCGGCTTCAACCGGATCACCACCGAAGAGATCCCCCAGGCCACCGGCCGCGAGGATATGCAACATTATTGGGAACAGTCGCACTATCGCAGCGAAGTGGGGCAGATGATCCTGGAACGGTTGGTCACGGGGGAGCGGGCGGAGGCCGTGGCTGAGGAAGACGACTTTGGCGTAGAACTGACCGGCGAAACCATTGAGCAGCACCTGGTTCGCCAGCGCGAAAAGCGCCAGCACTACGTCAATGAACATCCTCGCGAAACCGTCAATATGACGCTGTAAGACGAGGCCGCAAGGACGACCATGCCCCCGAGCCCCCTCCCTTCCCGGGCCTTTGGCCTGCTGCAGACCGTACTCTTTGCCGCAACAATTCTGGTCTCCGCCTTCCTGCTGTTCTGGGTGCAGCCACTGTTCGCCAAGATGATCCTGCCGGTTCTGGGCGGCTCTTCTTCGGTCTGGACGACCAGCATGCTGTTCTTCCAGCTTGCCCTTCTGGCCGGTTACGTGTACGCCCATTGCAGCAGCAGAATGCTGACCGTCGGACGGCAGATCGCCATTCATCTCACCTTGCTCTGCCTGGCCTTTATCTCGCTGCCGTTTTCCCTCGATTACGCCGCCGTCGAAGACCTGGCCGGTTCGCCGGTTACGTGGGTGCTGTCCTTTGCCTTTCTCACCGTCGGCCTGCCCTTTGTTATGGTGTCCGGTTCGGCGCCGATGCTGCAGCGCTGGTTTTCCCTCACCCGCCACCGGGATCGCCAAAATCCCTACTTTCTCTATGGCGCCAGCAACCTCGGCAGCATGGCCGCACTCCTTTTGTTTCCGCTCGTCATCGAGCCAGGGCTCGGCATACGGGACCAGACCCGCTGCTGGCAGACCGCATACGGCATCCTGTTGATCCTGTTCGCCTGCTGCGCCGCGGTCACCTGGCGGAATCTCGATCGCGGGGCCGGGCCTGACGGCGGAAAGAAGTTCACGGCTTCACCTGCAGAGCCGATTACGACCGGAGAACGCCTTGCCTGGATCTTTCTTGCCTTCATCCCCTCCAGCATGATGCTCGGCCTCACCAGCCACGTCACCACCGACATCACTCCGGTTTCGATGTTCTGGATCGTTCCGCTGGCGCTTTATTTATTGTCCTTTGTGCTGGTTTTCTCACGCTTTCACCACCTCTTGCCGAACAAGACACTGGCGGTAGTCATCACCCTCTGCACCCTGATCCTGGTGGCCATGCGGCTGGCAGGTTTTTATAAGACGCTCAATGCCGCGCTCGTATCGATTGCCCTGCACACCGCGCTCTTTTTTGCTGCCGCCCTGCTGTTTCACGGCTACCTGAGCAGCACCAGACCGAAGGCCGCCTATCTGACGGAATATTACCTGTGGCTGGCGATCGGCGGCATGCTGGGCGGCCTGTTCAATGCGGTGGTCGCGCCGGTCATGTTCAATCAGGTCTACGAGTACTATGCGGTCATCCTGGTGGTTTTCGCCTTCGCCCTGAGGGTGCTGACGGTCGGAAGAGGATCCACCGTCATTTCGCGGAAGACCACTGCAGTGATGGCAGCCTTTTTCGGCACGATTCTCTTCCTGCTGCTCGTTGTCGATACGCTCATAAGCCGGCCAATTACCCCCGCGGTGCAGCATGTTTTCCTCGCCGGTTCGCTGACGATGGTGTTACTCACGGCAATACTGGCGAAGATGGGCCGTCTGTCCCGGCGTGTCGTGCTTGTTGTGATGGCAGCCGGAATAGTCGGTAATTTCCTGGTGCAGACCGGGACCCACGCGAATCTCCTGCTCGCCCGGTCGTTTTACGGGTCGTTACGCATCAGGCTCAAGTACGATGGAAACGGGATTCCCTACCATCTTTTCATCCACGGCAGCACCCGGCACAACATCCAGCAGGACCCGGCATCACCCAACCGGCCGGAACCGTTGATGTATTACAATCGCCTGGCCAATATCGGCCAGGCTGTGGAGGCGATAAAGGCGCAGCTGCGTCGTTCGCTGCACCTAGGCGTAGTGGGGCTTGGGGCAGGCGCGGCAAGCGTCTACCTGGAGGAAGGCGACACCGTCACCTTCTATGAAATCGACCGGGAAGTCGTCCATATCGCCACCGACAGCGACTACTTCACCTATCTTGAAAAATCCGAAGGCAGAAAGGAAATCGTCATCGGCGACGCCCGACTGCAGCTGCGCCGGGCGCCGGATGCCTCGTTTGACATCCTCCTCATCGACGCCTTCGCGAGCGACGCCATCCCCGTCCACCTCCTCACCGCCGAGGCCCTCGCCATGTATCTGGGGAAACTGAAAGACGACGGCGCCCTCATCTTTCATCTCAGCAACCGCTATCTCAATCTCAGAAAGGTGATGCAGGGCTACCGGCTGCCGGAGGGCTACGCACTCTTCTATGCCTCAAAAAAGGGCGTGGAAAAGCCCGAGCCAGCCAACCAGCCGATGGGCTACTTCAGTCACAGCCAGGTGGCCGTTATCGCCAGGGAATCAGCCTTACCGGCAGAAATTACCCAGTCGACAAGATGGCAAAGGCTTGAGCAGGATGAGTTGATCCCTCAGTGGACCGATGATTTTTCCAATGTCCTGGGAGTTCTTCGTTTGGGAGGAGTCGAGTAGACTTCTGCCCCGTCTTGGGCAATTCGAGGTACCTGAAGCCTCAGAAGGATTCCACAGGCCGAAATATCCAGAGCGCACCCTCCACCCACTCGCCCTGCTCTTTCCTGATTTGGGCTGTTTCCGCGGCCTCGACCTGCCAGCCGGTCGCCTGCGCCGTCTGACGGATGTATTCGGGGGAATGGGCAAACCGGCCGTTCTGCTGCAGTTGGAAGCCTTCTCCTGCCGCAAACTCCGTGGAAAAACAGAAGACGGCGTCTGCACTGGCGCGCTCTCTCAGCAGGCGGAAGGTTGTCTCCAACTCGCCGGCATAGATGAAGACGTCGGACGCAAGAATAAAATCGAAAGTGCTGTCGACAGCCGTAAGTATCTCGGCAATGCTGCCATGGTAGAGGTGCCGGTAGATGTTCTTGCCTTCGGCGATGGCGAGCATCTTCGCCGAGAGGTCCAGCCCATCGAACACCGCAACCAGTTCGGTAAAGGCCGCACCGCCCAAGCCGGTTCCGCAGCCGAGATCGAGGCCAAGGGCATAGTGTCCGACCTCCCCAATCTTCGCAACCTTCCCAAGCGTCCGGTCGTGAAAATCCCTGAGGAGGTCCGGCACCCGATACTTAAGGCCATGAACGAGGCTCTCTTCAAAGCGATCGGAATATTGATCGAAAACTTCCCGGACATAGGCGTCGGGCGGACCGGCGACTTCCGCTCCGGTCAGGGCGGCGACCATATGAGCCGCCGCCAGGTGCTGGGGGTTCTGCGCCAGGACCTTCCGGTAACAAGCGAGAGCCGGTTCAAACTCGCCGTCCAGGTGATGGAGATAGGCGAGGTTATTGTTCGCCGACGGATGGTCGGGGGCCAGCCGCAGCACCTCGCGGTAGATTTCTTTGGCCTCCCGATGCAGATGTTCATCCTTGTAACAGCCGGCCAGATTGTACAGGGCGTCGACATTGTGGGGGTCGCTCTGCAGCAGTTCCAGATAGGTGACAGTCGCCGTCACGCTATTGCCGCATTTTTTTTGGCTGAGGGCGAGATTGAAGAGAATATCGACATCGTGGGGTGCGAGCTCCGCCGCCCTGGCAAAGGATTCGCAGGCCTTCTCGAACTCGCCCTGCTGATAACGGACGAGCCCCAGATTGTAATGCAGGATCGGGACGTCGGGGCAATACTCCAAGAGTTTTCGGTACGCCTCGCCTGCCGACTCCAGCAGACCGTTGCGGTAATCCTCGCAGGCTTGGGTGAAAAGACGATCCAACTCTTCGTGATGGGGTGGCGATGACAGGGACATGATGACGGCAATTGACGGGAATTCAAAATAAGGATGCCAAATGGGGCATCACGGCGTCCGGCTGTCCTCATTTCAGCCAGAGCCTGCAGTTTTTAGCAAACGGCGACCAATGTAGTATATTCGGCCGTTCTGCTCAACGGCTTTCTCCCTGATCCTATGATATTTCAAAGGCGAAAGATTTTTTCGCCCCTACCCGATGACGCTCTCGACAATCCGGTTGCGGCCGTTTTCCTTGGCGAGATAGAGGTTCTTATCGGCGGTGGCGATAAAAATCTGCGGGGCGGTTATGGCGTCTATCCCTTTCGTCACCAGGCCGATGCTGATCGTCACCGTCTCGCCGGCCCTGGAATATTGATGAGGGATGGCAAGGCCCACCACCTGCTGCAGACACCGCTGGGCTACCTCGTAGGCGGCGAAGGCGTCTGTCTCCGGCAGCAGCATGACGAATTCCTCGCCCCCGTACCGGGCGACCAGATCGCCCGGCCGCCGGAGTACGCAGTCCAGGGCCTTGGCGATCCGCTGCAGGGCGATATCGCCCATGGCATGGCCATAGTGGTCGTTGAACTGCTTGAAAAAATCGACATCGACCATGGCCAGGGAAAAAGGCGTGCCGTTCCTGGCCGCGCGCGCCCACTCCTTGTGGAACACCTCTTCGAAGCGCCGCCGGTTGGGAATCTCGGTCAGACCGTCCAGATGGGCCAGCTGATCGAGCAGCTTGTACTGATGGACGATGCGCAGGTGGTTACGGACTCGCATCTTGACGATGGGCGGGGAAAAGGGCTTGGTTATATAATCCACCGCCCCCAGCAAAAGACCGCGCTCCTCGTCCTGGATGGAGTTGAGGGCGGTGACGAAAATCACCGGAATGTGGTTGGTCTTGTCGCTGTTCTTGAGAGCCTTGATGACCTCGTAGCCTCCCATCTCCGGCATGATCACGTCGAGAAGGATAAGATCGGGCGGCGCCTCGCCGAAGGCCTGTTGCAGGGCCTGCTCGCCGCTTCTGGCCAGCACAGGCGAATATTCCTCCTTCAACAGGTCGGCCAGCACCTTCAGGTTCATTTTCTCGTCGTCGACGATGAGGATTCGGGCTTTTTCCTTACGCATGGCAATTCCCCCGTCTCTCTCTGAGCAAGGTCAACAGTCCTTGCGCCTTTTCCGCCGCGCTTTCGTATTCTATGTCTTCGATGAGCGAGATTATTTCCTGCATCGGTCCGGCAAGTTTCGAACCGGCCAGGATTTTGCCGACAATACCGGCCTGCTCCTCCGCCGCCACCTCTCCCCGGCTCAGCTGGCCGAGGAGGAGCTGCAGGGGTTCTTCCGCCTCCGGCATGCCGGCCAGGTCTCCTGCCAGGTCGGGTGTCTGCCGTGGTGCATCGGCTTCGGTCTCGGGAAGCGCCGCAAGGGAAGAGAGGATTTCATCCAGGGTGTCGATAAAGGCGGCCAAGTGGCGAACCGCTTCTTCCCGCAGGTCGCTGTGCACCGCCTCTTCCAGTATCGCCGCGGCCTGCTGCAAGGGAACCGAGCCGATATAGCCGGCCACCCCTTTCACCGTATGGGCCTTTTTCCGGATCTCGTCCCAGTCGCCCGCCGCGGACAACTCCCGCAGAACGGTCGGCAGCATGCTGTAATTATTGCGGAAGTCGTAGAGCATCTTGACGAAGAGACCGGCCTTGTTGTTGAGGATCTTCATGGCCTCCGCCTGATCGATGCCGGGCAGGGGCGGCAAGTGCGGCAGGAGCAGTTCGTCCGTCGTACCACCGCCCGGTTCCAGGGAAGACGCCCGGACGGTCCCTGCCGACGGCTGCCCCACAATCCACTGTTTCAGTGCCCGATAGAGGACATCCGGGTCGATCGGTTTAGTGATATGGTCGTTCATTCCCGCGGCAAGACTTTTTTCCCGGTCGCCCGTCATGGCATGGGCGGTCATGGCGATCACGGGCAGATCCTTGAACCGATCGCTCTGCCGGATTCTCCGGGTTGCCTCCAGGCCGTCCATCACCGGCATCTGGATGTCCATCAGGACCAGATCATACTGGCTGCAGTGCAGTGCATTCAAACATTCACGGCCATTGGTGGCGATGTCGACCACCATGCCCGCGTCCCGCAAAAATTCCATGGCCACTTCTTGGTTGATGGTGTTGTCGTCAACCAGCAGGATACGAGCGCCAGCCAGAGCGGTAAGGTCGACCGTGGTGGTATTCTCTTTGGTGGTGGCGGGCCCTGCGACCGACTCGATGCCGAGGATATCCAGCAAGGTGTTGTACATGACCGAGGCGTAGACGGGTTTCAGCAGAAAACCGTCGAGCCCCACCCGCCCCGCCTCGACAATGGCCTCTTCCCGACCGTTGGCGGTCACCATCAGCATCGCCGGCACCTTGGCGTAGGACTCGTTGGCCTTGATCCGCCGGGCGGTTTCGATGCCGTCAATGCCGGGCATGATCCAGTCGAGCAGCACGACGTCGTAGGGATCGCCCTGCTGCGTCGCCGCCTCAAGGCTGTCCAGGGCGGACAGGCCGTCATTGGCGGTGTCAACCTTGATCTTGAGCGAGCTCAACATGGAGGAGAGGACCTCACGGGCGGTCTCGTTATCGTCGACCACAAGCGCCCTCAAGCCCTGCAGATATTCCGGCGACAGCTCCCGCCGCTGCCGGACGCCGGCCGAGAGCCGCATCTTGGCGGTGAAGATGAATTCCGAGCCCCGGCCCGGTACGCTTTCGATCCAGATCCGGCCGCCCATGAGTTCGGTGAGCTGCTTGCAGATCGCAAGCCCCAACCCCGTGCCGCCGTATTTGCGGGTAATGGAATCGTCGGCCTGGTTGAAAGCTGAAAACAGCAGCTTGATCTGTTCCGGCCGGAGGCCGATGCCGCTGTCGCGGACCGAAAAGCGTAAGGTGGTCTCGTCTGCGCCGCGCGCCTCTAACCCCACGGAGATGACGATTTCGCCCCGTTCGGTGAATTTCACCGCATTGCCGGCCAGGTTCATGAGCACCTGGCCAAGGCGCAGCGGGTCGCCGATCAGGTTGTACGGCACCTCGGAGCTGATCCGGAACAAAAACTCCAAGCCCTTCTTCTCGGCCTGCATGCCGACGACATTGGCGATATTGCCGAGAATGTCTTCCAGGTTGAAGGGAACTTCCTCCAGCACCAGCTTGCCGGCGTCGATCTTGGAAAAATCGAGTATATCGTTGATCAGGCGCAAGAGCGTATTGGCGGAGCCGAGCAGCTTCTCCACGTAATTGTGCTGCTTGGGATCGAGGGCGGTTTTGCGCAGGAGCGATGCCATGCCGACGATGCCGTTCATCGGCGTACGAATCTCATGGCTCATCCGGGCAAGGAAATCGCCACGTGAGGCGTTGGCCGATTCCGCCTGATCCCTCGCCTGGATCAGCTCGCGTTCCATCTGCTTGTGGCGGGTCATATCCATCGCCGCAAAAAGATACCCCACCACCCGGCCCACCGGATTGTACAGGCTGGTGACGGAGAGGCTGACCGGCAGATGAGTGCCGTCCTTGCACACATACTTCCATTCCAGGGCGCGGCTGTGCTTCTGTTTGACGAACTGGTCGAAAACCTCCATGCCCTGGAGGCTGGTGCCTTCGATGCCGCTCACCTGCCGGCCGTAATGGTCCAGTTCTTCCGGCAGATGGAGGGAGAGGATGTTCTTATTGTTGATCATCTCGGCAGGCTTATAGCCGAGCAGGGTCGCGGCGCCGGTGCTGAAGAGCTGAATGGTGCCATCGAGGTAGGTGGCGATGATGGAGAGCTGGGTGGCGGCGTCGAGGACCGCCTGCCGCTCCGCATCGGCGCTCTGGAAACGGTGCAGCATCTGTTCGGTCTGCTCGAACTGCTTGACCACGAAGTCGGCGGTGATTTCCGCCGCTTCCCGGGCAACCCGGATTTCCTCGCGCAGCATGTCGATTTCCCGCTGCATCTCTGCCCTGGTCTTTTCCATCACCCGCTACCCATGAGGCCATTGGCTGCCACGGCGATACTCAGCCTGGCGGCCTGATCGATCGTCTCCATGCTGCATTCACCCTCCAGTCCGACCAGAAATATTTCCTCCGGCGGTTCGCCGTCTGCGACCTGCGGCAGCACCGCCAGCACGTAAGGCAGACCTGCCCCGTGATCGTAATGGACTTGACTTGTAGTCCCTGTGATTTCCCGCTCGGTAAGCAGCACCATTTCGCCCGGACCGGCGAAACCGCACACTGCATCAACAAAGACCACCCTGCCGCCATTTTCCAAAAAAGGCAAGAGATTCAGGCCGGCAAGCCCGCCCTCGACCAAATCGACCCCCTGAGGCAGCACCATCTCCCGCAACCGGTCAAAGACCGCCGGGCCTGCCGCGTCTGCCGCGACAAAGCGGTTGCCGATGCAGATGATGCACCCGGTCACCGGCCTGGACCAATCCTGAGCCCACCCTTGCCGCCGCCCTTGTCCAGACAATGGACAGCGCAGACCAGACAGGGATCGAACGACCGGACCACGTGGCCCGCCTCCACCGGGTTGTCGATATCGCGGATCGGCGTGCCGATCAAGGCCTCCTCCCAGGCGCCGCGCCGGCCCTGCCCGTCGCGGGGCGAACCGTTCCAGGCGGACGGAGTGATGATCTGGTAGTGGGCAATCTTTTCATCCTCGACCTTCACCCAATGTCCCAGGGCGCCGCGGGCGGCCTGGATGAGCCCTGCGCCCTCGCCGTCGGGAATCGCCTTAACCGGGTGGTAGAAGCTGTCATTACTCGCCGCGAGAAGCTCATCCACCCAGGTCGTCATTGGGGTTAAAAGCCCCGCGGGCCGGACCAGCCGGGCCAACTCCCTTACCATAACGCTCGGGCCTTCCCGCTCGATCATCTCGCAGAAGAGCGGATTGCCGTCTATCACCATTTCCGCAAGCGGCCCGGTTTCGACCACCTCTCCGTCATAGCGGGGCGCCTTGATCCAGGAATAGAGCCGGCCGCTCTGGCCGGAGGCGTATGGCTTGGTCCGGCCCGAAAACGGATGCAGCGGCTCGCCGTTCTGCTCGTACCAGGAATGGGAGATATCCTCGGCGATTTTGCCGGGCATAAAGGGAAAGACTTCCGTGCCGACGGCGTACCCGGCGCGGGTGAGTCTCGCCCCCTGCCCCGACACGGCCGTCGCCTGCGGCAGCGGATAATTGCCGTAGGAGAGAAACCGATTGGGACCCCGGCCGAAGGTATCGAGCCCCGCATGTTTGGCAAAACGCAGGAAAAAACCCACCTCGCTTTCGCGGTGGGCCTCCTTTTCGAGCAGCCAGGCGTAGAGGTCGTCGACGCTTACGATTTCCTGCCACCTGGCGATGGAGCAGCCGAGGATGGTCCGTTCATACCAGGCGCGGAAGCCGTCGATGATCATCCGGCACTGGAGGATCTTGGATATATCGGGAGAGGACGTCACCCCGCCCGGCACCATAAAGGAGGTATGCGGCCACTGGCCGCCGATGATCGCCACTACCTGCAGCAGACGTTTACTCTCCCGGATAGTCTCGATGGCGGTCCTGCCGGAGAGCGCGCCGTAGCGGGCCTGCGCCTCCTCGCTTAAAGGATGGCTGCCGTAGGCTTTGTTGTTGGCGAAATCTACCATGAACATCAGGATCGCCTGGCGGATGTCGCTCTGGATGGTCTCGATCATGAGCGCAATGTTGCGCAGCCGGTGGGCGTTGTCGGGCGGCGTGACGCCGGCGATCGCATCGAGGGCCAGGGCGGCCGCGGTCAAGTGAGTGAGGCTGCAGATCCCGCAGATCCGGGGCGTCATCACCAGGCCGTCCCGGGCCCCGCGGCCCTGCATCATCGCCTCGAAGCCGCGGAACATGGTGCCGGCGCTCCATGCCTCGGTCACCACCCCGTCCTCGATCTCCACCCGTATTTCCAGATCCCCTTCAGCCCTGTTCAGGGGGATGTTCATGCCCTTCGTCGTCTTCACCATGCCGGTTACCTACCTATATTGGGTGGGGTCAAATCTTTATCTTTGACATTTTTTTCTGTTTTCCTTTTAAATCGCTAGGTGGGAGAAAATGTCAAAGATAAAGATTTGACCCCACGAAGCTTTTAACCCCGAGAAATTTCAAACCTTCGAGACCCGATTCTTCAGGTGTTCGGGCGCCGCGGCGGCCGCCATAC
>Ga0209317_1002983_pt1 | contig 11369 bp, 9 predicted proteins | sample RifGroB2_FD_183994 | JGI IMG/M metagenome (GOLD analysis project Ga0209317, IMG submission 183994) | Soil microbial communities from Rifle, Colorado, USA - Groundwater B2 (SPAdes) (version 2) | ecosystem: Environmental > Terrestrial > Soil > Unclassified | place: Rifle, Colorado | collected...
AGCTGGTAACCGCCCCGGCCGAGACGCCGTCAACCAGCACGTCCGCCACCCTGAAGCCGGGGTCCGGGGCGATGTCGAAGGTGATCTGCGAACCGTGGTCGACGCTTTGCACGCCCTGGGGCGCGATGCTCCCGTTGTCGCCGGCCGTTGCGCTCACCTGGTAGACGATCGGGGCAAAGGAGGCGGTTATGGAGAGGTCGGCGTCGATGCCGGCCGCGAGGTAACTGGAGACCGGACCGAGAGAGACCCCGTTCAGCAGCACGTCGGACACCTGGAAGCCTGCGTCTGGGGTGATGCTGAAGAGGAGATCGCTGCCGTAGTTGACGGCTATCTGGCCGGACGGGACGATGCTGCCGTGGTCGCCGGCGGCTGCGGTCGCGGTGAACACGATGGGGGTGAAGGTGGCGGCGATGCTGTGGTCGGCGGCTACGCTGTCGAAGCTGTAGCTCGTGACGGCCCCGACCGAGACCCCGTCCACCACCAGGTCGGCTACCCGGAAACCGGTCGCGGGGACGGCGCTGAAGCTCACCGAGGAGCCGTGGTTCACCTTGACGGCGCCGTCGGGGGAGATGGTGCCGTTGGCCCCGCTGCTCGCCTGTATCGTGTAGACGATGGGGGTGAAGGTCGCCGCGATGCTGTGGTCGGCGGTAACGCTGTCGAAGCTGTAGATCGTGACGGCCCCCACCGAGACGCCGTCGACCACCACGTCGGACACCCGGTAGCCGTCGGCGGGGGTGATGCTGAAGCCAAGGGTCGAGCCGTGGTTCACGCTGGAATCGCCTGCGGGGGTGATGCTGCCGTTTGCCCCTGCGCTGGCGCTGATGCGATACACGATCGGGGTGAAGGAGGCGACTATGGCGTGGTCGGCGGTCACGTTGACGAAGGAGTAGCTCGTCACCACCCCCACCGAGACCCCGTCCACGATCACGTCCGCCACCCGGTACCCCTCGCTCGGGGTGATGGCGAGGTCGAGCCCGCTGCCGTGGTTCACGCCGCTGGTGCCGGCCGGGGAGATGCTCCCGTTCGGCCCCGCCGTCGCGTTGACCTGGTAGACGATGGGGGTGAAGGTGGCGAAGATGCTGTGGTCGGAGACGACGCTGGCGAAGAGGTAGCTCGGGACGGCCCCTACGGAAACCCCGTCCACCACCACGTCCGCTACCTGGAATCCGGCGGAGGGGGTGATGGTGAAGTTCAGCGCGGTGCCGTAAGTGGCGCTTGTGGCCCCGGCCGGGTCGATGCTCCCGTTGGCTCCCGCGCCTGCGTTGACCGTGAAGATGAGCGGCGCGAAGGTCGCCTGGATGCTGTGGTTGGCGCTCACATCGGAGAAGCTGTAGCTTGGCACCGGGCCGGCAGAGGCGCCGTCGACCACGACGTCGGCCACCTGGAAGCCGGTGGCGGGGGTGATGGTGTAAGCCAGTACGCTGCCGCTGTTGACGCGGCTCACCCCGGCCGGGGTGACGGTGCCGTTGGCCCCGGCGCCGGCGCTTATTTCGTAAACGATGTGGCTGAAGGACGCAACGATGGTGTGGTTCGAGCTCACGCTGTCGAAGCTGTAACTCTGCAACGCCCCTACCGAGGTTCCGTCCACCAGGAGGTCCGCCACCTGGAAGCCGGGGGCGGGGGTGATGCTGTAGCTCAGCGTGCCGCCGCTGGCAACCTCGCTGGTCCCCGCGGGGGAGATGGTTCCGTTCTCCCCGGCCGTCGCGTCGACCCGGTAGATGATCTGGACGAAGGAGGCGGAGATGCTGTGGTCGGCGGAGACGTTGTCGAAGCTGTAGCTGGAGATAGGACCGACCGAGACCCCGTCGACCGTCACGTCGGCGATCAGGAACCCTTCGTGGGGGGCGATGGTGAACTGCTGCGACTGCCCGCTGCTGACGGCGACGCTGCCGTCCGGGGTGATGCCTCCGTTGGCGCCGGAGCTCGCCTCGACGTGGTACACGATCGGCGTGAAAACCGCGGAGATGGTGTGGTCGGAGCTTGCCGAGGTGAAGCTGTAGCTGGTTAGCGCTCCAACCGAGACGCCATCGACCAGCACGTCCGCCACCTGGTAGCCTGCGGCCGGGGTGATGGTGAAATCCTGGCTGGAACCGGAGGGGACCAGCACGAGGCCGGAGGGGGTGATGCTTCCGTTTGCCCCGGCGCTGGCGGTTATGGCGACCGCATCATTGGGGGCGAATTCTGCGTGGATCTCGTGCGGTTTCTTGACCTTGGTGAAGGTGAAGCTGGTGATGGCGCCGAGGTCGCGCCTGCCGTCCACCAGGACCTCCGCCACGTGGTAGCCCGCGTCCGGCGCGATGGTGTAGGTGATGTTGTCCCCCCGCTCCACCATCGAGCTGCCGGCAGGCTGGATGCTGCCGTGGAGCCCGGCGGTGGCGGAGATCGGGTAGCTGGGGTCTCCCTGGTCGCTCTCCTCCTTGGTCAGGAGTTTCACGTGCCTGTTGCCCGAGATGGTGACCATGCAGTTGCTGCCGCTTGTGCTGTCGCACCCGGACCATCCCATGAAGAGCGAGCCGTCCTCCATGACCGGGGTGAGGGTCACCCGGGCACCGGCGGCGAAGAACTGGCTGCAGCTGCCGGAGCAGCTCTGGCCGGGGAGGAAGGTTACCTTCCCCTCACCCGGCCCCGTGGTGTTCAGGTGCAACCGATACCTGGTGTTTACCGGCTCCGGGTCGAAGACCTCGGTGCTGCACGCCGCCGAGCTGCCGTTCCACCCCCCGGCCACCAGCACCCGCCCGTTGGGGAGAAGGATGGCGGAACTGATGTCGCGTACGGAGGTCATGTTCGCCGTGGGGACGAAGCTCCCCTCCTCCGGGTAGAAGAGTTCGGCGCTGTTCAGGTACCCCTTGCCATCCCTGCCACCGGCGATCAGCACCGTGCCGTCCGGCATCAGGGTCGCCGTGTGGTCGTCTCGTTCGGAGAAAAGCCCCCCGGCGGCGGTGATGGTGGAGGTCGCCGGGTCGAAGATCTGTGCGTCGCGCAGGATGCCGTTACCGTTTCTACCCCCTGCGATGAGGAGCCTGCCGTCCTCCAGCAGGGTGGTGCTATGGGAGTATCGGCTGGACTCGATGCCGGGGACAGCCGAGAAGGCCCCGCTGACCGGATCGTACACCTCCACCGTTCCCACGTAGGAGGTGTGCTGCATCCCGCCCACGAGGACCACCTTCCCGTTGGGAAAAAGGGTGGCCGTGTGGCCGGTTCTTGCTGCGGCGACGGGTGCCGTCGCGGTGACGCTTTCGGTCGACGGATCGTAGATCTCGGCGGCAGGGAGGTAGGTGTTGTCGTTCGTCCCTCCAGCGATCAGCACCTTGCCGCTGGGAAGAAGGGTGGCGGAATGCCCGACACGTCCCTGCACCCGGGCGGTGCCCGTCTTGAAGGAGTTGCTGGAGGGGTCGTAGATCTCGGCGCTGTTGACCGTAGCGGTGCCGGACCGTCCCCCGGTGATGAGCACCCTGCCATCGGCCAGAAGCGTCGCGGTGTGCTGCATGCGAGCAGCCTTCATATCCCTGGTGGCGACGATTTCCCCGGTGGCCGGATCAAAGATCTCGGCCTTGCTGAGGGTGTGGTCGTTGTTGTATCCGCCCGCGATCAGGACTTTGCCGTTGGGGAGCAGGGTGACTGTGTGACCGTAGCGGTTGGCGGCCATCTCGGCCACCGGAGAGAAGCTCTTCGCCTCTGCCCGCGAAATGGCGAGACAACAGCAAAGAAGCGCGACCGCAAGCGTCGCCAGATACCAGCCAAGGCTGCTCGCCCGCCCCAGCCGCAGAACGGCCCCTATGACCTCTGCGGCACTTCCCCTCCGATTGGTGCACATACCTTCCCCCCTTGCATGACATTTCAAATCACTCCATTGATATTCGGCACCACGCTCCCCAAATTTGCTGCGGCAATGAACCAAGCAATAAGTGCGCCTTAATAGGTATAGACTCACCACCCCCGCTATACAACCTAATGTTTACGGCCAGATACGGATAAAACTGCTTGTTAATGAAGGATTTTGGCTTAGTGCGGGACCGTCATCTCACGAGGTGTCGCTCGTGAAATCACCCAAATGTTTCCAGGAGATAGGAAAAACTCCGCTCTCCCCCCGGCAACCGGCACGACCTGCGCCGGAAGGCTGTGCGTAGGGCGGAAAAGGGAGGAGAGCCGGGTTGCTTCCGCTGGCAACATTAAAGGCTTGATCAATTAGCCCAATCGGAATATATTCGCGTAGATTCGCTCACGGTGATGAACTGAAAAACGAGGAAACAAAGGAGACTACATGAGGAGTTTTACCAATGGGCTTATGATCCTTGCGGCCTTGGCCCTTCCCGCAGTCGCGTTTGCTGCCGAGTCGGAGAAGGTTGAGCAACCTGCAGCCAAGGTCTATAAGGTTAACGAGCTTTACGAAGTGAAGACGAACCTGGACAAGACGAAGGTGACCGTTACCGGCAAGGTGGTCAAGGTCTCCAGCGGCATAATGAGGAGAAACTGGGTGCATATCCAAGATGCCACCATAAAGCCAAAGACTCCGGACAAAGATCTCACCATAACTACTACGGAAGCGCCGCCCAACGTAGGTCAAATCGTTACTGCCACTGGGATCGCGGCAGTCCACAAGGATTTCGGCAGCGGCTATTTCTTCGACCTGATCCTGGAACAGGCAGAGTTCAAGTAGCCCCGATACCGCCATACAAATCGACAGCCTCCAAAAAGCAGCATCTTGGAGGCTGTTTTTTGAGGTTGGCCTGCGCAGACTCGCAGCATCCGCCACGCCTGTGTTACTCCCTGGAAGATTGTACTGAAGCCATTCACTGTCGGAAGGTGGCCTAGCGTGCTGAAGAAAATCGCTTTTTTAATTGTGGTTGCGATTACCACGGTTGCAATGACTGCATTTCACGGACATGCCGCCGTCGCCAGGCCGGGTACAACCATCTCGGCCGTGGCTGGCTGGTTTGTGCCCGGCGGGGGCGAGACGCTCGATACCGGCCCCCTGATCGGCCTGAAAGCCGGGAAATCGCTCACGGAGATCATGGATCTTGAAGGTGACCTGACGCTCATCCAGGCAGGAACCGACGCCCGCGCCTACGAATTGAGCCTGCAGTGCCTCTACGAGCTCTGGGAAACGCCGAAGTGGGACGGTTTCATGAGCATCGGAGCGGGGGGGGTAATGGTCGAAGGCGGCGAAGGGTCCAGCGGGATTTTGCTGAGTCTGGGACTTCGAGGCAAGTACCATCTCCGCAGCGACCTGGCGCTCCGCGGTGATCTCCGCCAGGTGATCGCCACGGGCAGCATCGGCAACAACATCGAGTTCGCCATGGGTCTGGCCTACTACTTTGACAGCACGGAGAAGAAGGGGCCCCGGCAGAGACTGCGTCGGGTGCAAGAGCCCGAGGCCGCGCCTCCCCCCGCCGAACCGGCACCGGAAATCAAGCCGGCAGCAGAGTTGCCGGCACCTGCGGCAGCCGAGGCGGCAGTGCCGCCGGAGCCTGCGGCGGCCGAAGCGGCAGTGGCTCCGGAACCTGCGGCGGCCGAAGCAGTGGTGCTGCCGCCAGCTGCGGAACCCGCATATGAGACTTCCCCCTATGCGCAGCCCCTGAGTGACGCGCCTGTTTCGGAACCTGCGGCGGCCCGGGAGGCACAGGCTCCGGTCCTTGCAGCTGTAGCGCGGGCGCAGGGATCTGAGCCCCCCTCCGCTCCGGCGGAACCGGCGAAACCCCTGCGCGTCGTCCAGACCATAAAGTTCGATGCGGGAAGTTCGTCCATCGCCCCGAAGTATTACCCGAAGCTTGAGATCGTGGTCAACGCCATGAAGAAGAACCCGGATGCCAAGGCCGTGATATCGGGCCACGCCGACGACACCGGGTCCAAGGCACTGAACGTGAAGCTGTCGGCCTTCAGGGCTGACAGCGTCATCTACCGGCTGACCAAGGCAGGGATAGACCGCTCGCGTCTGTCCAGGGCGGTGTACGGCTCCTCCACCCCTGCCGCTAGCAACGCGACCAAGGCAGGGAAGGCGCAGAACCGTCGGGCGGTTACGGTTGTCACCGTGGAAGTGAAATAGAGTGCACCCCTGATCCGCAGGACCTGAAACCGCTCAGGATCAAAAACAAGGAGTTGTTCAACATGCAGCGTTATCTCGGCTTTATCGTACTTGCGGCGGCATTTATTGTTGGAGCGTTCCTGGCCAAAAGCAACCTCTTCGTCTCCGGCGAAACCGCCTTCGAGAACAAGGACTACGCGACGGCGTTGGCGAAACTGCAGAAGGCCGACAGCCCGCAGGGGCAATACTACCTGGGAACCATCTATTTCAACGGCCTGGGAACGCAGAAGGATCCGGTACAGGCGGTAAAGTGGTACACCAGGGCGGCCAAGCAGGGGCATCCCGAGGCGCAGTTTGCCCTAGGTTCCATGTACGCCAAAGGCGAAGGGGTTCAGGTGAACCTGACAACGGCGGTGGACTGGTATAAGAAGTCGGCGCTGCAGAACAACTCGAAAGCGCAGTTCAACCTGGGGATAGCTTACGGCACCGGCTCCGGAGTCCCGCGGGACGAGGCAGAGGCGTTGAAATGGATCCGCAAGTCGGCAGAGCTTGGCAACGAGAGGGCTCAGCAGGCGCTGGCATCCCTGACCAACCAGCCAAAACACTAGCTTTTCTTTCCCCCCCGCGCCCCCTGGCGCCCCCCCCGAATGACGGCGGCCCTTTCAACACTCGTCGAAAGGGCCGTTTCCGTTCCCGCGCTGACTTCTCCCTGGACTTTTCACTGAACTCGTAATTACGGCGGCAGCCCTTTTCATGGCCGCAGCCGGGTTCACGGGGTCTGCGAGTTGGCCGGTTTCGGTTTGAGCCGGGAGCAGACTTCAAGCCAGAGTCTGTAGCTGTTGGAACCGTGGCGGATTTCGGAAAAAACGGGGGACGCCACTTCTTCGCGGCGGGAGGGTGCCCCAAGGGCCGGCACGACCTCCACCGAAAGGACCTTTTCCAGGGGTTGTGTGCAGTGGTACTCCAGTTGGCTCACCACCGAGTAGACGTCGACCGTGCTGATGGGGGCATCGGTCCTGGAGATGAAACGGAGCTTGGCCCTTTTGATGGTCGGGGTCACCCGCTCGATGCTTTCCTTGCTGTACTGAATGGAAAGTTCGGTGTTAGCGGACTCCACCTCCGTCCATTCTTCTGCATTTGCCGTAACGGAAAGAAGCATTGCTGCCAGAACTGCCGGGACGATGCGCATAAAACCCTCTGTGACCCCACTACTCGGGGTAGTCGGAAAGCGCCAGGAAGGTCTCCTTCAGCTCGAAGGAGAAGATGGAGAACATCCGCTCGGCCAGCCGGGCGGTCAGAACCGGCGGGAAGAGCGGCACGGCCAGGCGGTAGATCAGGTCCAGCATGCCGTCGTGGGGGTTCTCCTCCAGGAAGAGGGCGCCGTACTGCAGGACCGGGGCGAAGAGGAGGGCCTCCTCCATCACCGCGTCGTCCTCGCTGAAGTAGGGGAGGATCATCTCGAGTGAGAAGCAGAGCCCGGAGCCGCCGGCGTCCTCGGAGATGCTCAGGAGCACCTCGTCCTGCGGGGAGCCGAACTCCAGGGATTCGGGGGAGACGTCGCCTGCGGGGAGGACCATCACCTTGCCGTGAATGGGATCGATGCCGTAGGGGGCGCCGCGGTTGGCCAGAAAGCGCTCCAGCGACTGGTACCCCTTGGTCTGCAGCCTTCCCATGCCGCGGTAGAAGGCGGCGCGGAACGCGTCGCGGTTGGCGATCAGCTCCTCGAGCGGGACGAACTCCTGCTCGGCGGCCGAGGGCCTCGCACTTCTGATCTCCGCGTTATTCACTACGAGCTTTAAGTGAGACCTCTTGCGCTCGTCCTTGTCCTTGCTCACGTAATACCCCCTGGCGCTGCCTACCCCTCTGTAATACACCGCAGAAGAGACGGGTGTCAACCCGCAAAACCGGCGGAGGGTAACGACGCCCCTGCCGTGGAGTCGCGCAAAAGAAGGCTCGGGCCTTCGCCCTGCCCAGGGCTTCGGCCCGCAGGCGGGGTGAGGGCGCCGGCACGCCCCTCCCCCCCGGAGGGGGGAGGGAGTGAAGGTGGCGCAGTATCAGACAGGCGCCAGTCCCCTAGGGCGGGGAGAGCTAGAAGAAGCGGGCGCCCTGCTTCAGGTCGGTCACCGAGAAGGTCACCTTGGCCGCATCGATCTTCGCGGGGAGGTGCGACGGGTTGCAGCCGCCGGCCGAAGCCGCGCCGATGCGGTTGATGGCGAACTTCTGGTTGCAGTTCAGGCAGTTCATCTTGTCACCCTGCTGCTCGTACCCCTTCTTCTCCCGGTAGCAGACGTCGCAGGCGTCGAAGGCGGTGTGGAGCTGTCCGTCGCCCCCCTTCACGATGAAGAAGCTGATCTCCTTGCCGGCATCGGAGAACCTGTAGTAGTGGGCCTTGCCGTCGCTCACCTTGGCCACGGGGATGGTGACGCTGCCGCTAACCGGCTTCACCTTCTCGTATTTCCCCATCCCGGGGAGGCTGAAGGCGAAGGCGACGGTCGCCATGGCCACCAGGGCGAGGGAGACCAGGAGGGCTTTGAATCCTTTCTTGCTCGATAAAACCATGTGCAGCTCCTTTGCAAGCCTGACGGGCAGGCATCTCGTTATCGCCCGGGCGGGCGTGACAGAAACGGTTAGTTGGCGGGGGCGCCGGCGCAGCCGCGGGAGCCGCAGCATCCTCCGGCGACCGGCTTGCCGCCGATGTCCCGCCCGACTATGCTGCGGAACTGCTGCGGGGTGATCACCTCGGCCACCTGCGAGTGGAAGCCGGTCTTTTGCACCGCCTTGGCGAGGTTTTCCGGCGCGGTCTGCCTGGAATCGTAGCCGGCGATCACCAGGCCGGACTCCAGGTCCACCTCCGCCGCCGCCACCCCCTTTTGTGACTGCAGGGCTTCGGTGATCTTCTTGACGCAGCTGCCGCAGGTCATCCCCGAGGTGCGCAGCACCACCACCTGGTCGGCGGTGGCCCCGACACGCACGTAGCAGGCGAAGACCGCGAGTAGGGTGACCACGACCAAAACCAGTGCGGTGTTGAAGACTTTATTTTTCATGAGAGTGGCTCCGTTCGGCGTGGCAGACGCGGCGTGCGCCTGACTCGCGCGATCGGTCAACTCTTGTACAAGGAGCGTGCCACGAAGGGGGCAAGGGGTAACTACCGGTGATCATTGCCCCTGTCGCGCCGGGGGAGCTGCCGGGCCGCCAGGAAGCTGTGGAATATCCGGCAAGGGGAGTAGTATTTTCCACACCCCTCAGGGGGAGGCCGGGAGAATGACCTTGAAGGTCGTCCCCCTCCCCGGCCCGCTCTCCACCTCCAGGGTGCCGCCGTGCCCCTCGATGATCTTCCTGGTGATCGGGAGACCGAGACCGGTGCCGCTCCCCTTGGTGGTGAAGAAGGGTTCGAAGATGTGGGCGATGGCGTCGGCGGCGATCCCCACCCCTTCATCGCAAAAGCGGATCTCGACGCTCCCCGCCTTACGGTCGCAGGAGGTCGCCACCAGCACGCGCCCCCCCTCCGGGGAGGCCTGAATCGCGTTCAGCATGATGTTCATGAACGCCTGGCGCAGCTTCTCCGGGTCGGCCACCAGCCGCGGCAGCGCGCCGCAGGAGAGCTCGAGCCGCACGTTGCTCCCGCGCGCCTGCGCGGAGAGGAGCGTCACCATGTTGCCGAGCTCCTCGTTTATGTCGCACTCCCTTTTGTCCGCAGGCTCCGGGCGGGCCATCCTCAGGAAGTCCTCCACCACCCGGTTCAACCGGTCCGACTCCTTGACCAGGATCTCCAGGAACTCGCCGCGCCGCGGCGCGGGGGTCCCCTCCTCCATCAGGATCTCCGCCGTGCCGCGGATGGAGGCGAGCGGGTTCCTGATCTCGTGGGCCAGTATGGCGGAAAGCTCCCCCAGGGCCGACAGGCGCTCGGCGCGCCTTAGCTGCTCCTCGATCCTGATGATCAGCTCGGACTGGGATTTCAGCTGCCGGTAGGAATCCTCCAGCCCCTTGGCCGTCTGCTCCAGCTCCTCGCGGCGGCAGCGCTCCTGCTGCGATAAAAAGCCGGTGATCCCCCCCACCACGTTGTACAGGATCACCTCCAGGTACTTCTCCATCTCCATGGAGATGTGCCCGCCCCACTGGAACAGGATGTGCGGTGCGTAGGCGACGGTGACCAGCACGGCGCAGCCGATGCCGCCGCGAAACCCGAACCAGTAGGCCGCCAGGATGATGGGGATGTAGTACAGGCGCTGGAAGATGTCGTGCAGCATGTGCAGACTGAGCGGCGTCAGGTAGTGCAGCAGGCTGATCGCCACCACGCAGGCGAAGAGGGCGCCCCCCCTGAAAAGATCGGCCCGTCCCGTGGCAAGCCCCACCCTACTCCTCCTCCCAGATGATGCAGGAGACGGGGCAAAGGTCTATGGCCGTCGTCTGTATCACTTGCTCCTCGGCACCGGCAGGGTCGTAGCACTCGGACTTGCCGTGCGAGTCGAAGCGGAACACCTGCGGGCAGTTCGCTATGCAGATGCCGCAGCTGATGCACTGTTCCTTGTCCACCCATGGTCTTCTTGCCAACTTCTCCCCCTTTTCCTCCTCAAGGTCGCCCCGGCCGGATGACGCCGGGACCACGGGCCACTATAGCCCAGATGGCTGGCAACTTCCCAATGAAAAATGGCGGGGGCGAAACCGGACATCTGCGCCCGCCACCGCAGACGCGCGCTGAGAAAGCCTCAGGGGAAGCGGCCTAACTAGGCCACGATGCTCCCGCCTCAGGTGAAGCCGGCGCCGACCGTGCAGGCGTAGCAGTGCTCGGCGGCGGGGATGGGGGTGCCGGGAGGGGGAAGTTCGGTGAGGGAGGAGATGAGCCGCTCCTCTGCCGCGTGGTAGAGCCCCTCGGCCAGGTGGAAGTCGCAGTCGTAGAGCCGCCCTCGCCAGTCGACCGAGAGCTGGCTGCGGCACATAAGGCCCGCCACGGCGCAGGGGTTGAAACCCGCGGCCAGTTTCTCCAGGTAGGAGTCGAGATTTCCCGAGCGCTCCAGGAAGCGGCGAAAGCGCCCCAGCGGGACGTTGGCGAAGGTGTAGAGGTTGTGGAAGCTGACGCCGTGCCTGCGCGCGAGGTCGCGCCTGAACTTCTCCCGGGCCTGGAGCTGCGGCGGTGGGAGGAAGGCCCCGGAGGGGTTGCTGACCAGGTCGAGCTCCAGGGGGCTCCCCGGCATGCCGTACCCCAGGCTGTTCAGCTTCCTGAGCGCCTCCATGCTCCTCTCCCAGACCCCGGCGCCCCGCTGCGCCTCGGTCTGGGAGGGGTTGCTCGCGGGGAGCGAGGCGACCAGCACCACGTTCAGCTCGCGGTACAGCTGAAGCAGCTCCTCTC
>Ga0209317_1002986_pt1 | contig 11355 bp, 5 predicted proteins | sample RifGroB2_FD_183994 | JGI IMG/M metagenome (GOLD analysis project Ga0209317, IMG submission 183994) | Soil microbial communities from Rifle, Colorado, USA - Groundwater B2 (SPAdes) (version 2) | ecosystem: Environmental > Terrestrial > Soil > Unclassified | place: Rifle, Colorado | collected...
GGACTGTCGGCGGATTGCAGCTCTACTCTGAGGATAACTGTCTCGACCGGCTCACTGCGCTCCGATTGTACACCGTGGGAAGCTCCTGGTTCTCCGGAGAGGAGGGCAGGAAGGGAATGATTGCCCCGGGGCAGCTTGCCGACCTGGCAGTGCTCTCTTCGGACTACATGACCGTTCCGGACCAGGAAATTCGGGGCATAGAGTCGGTGCTTACCATCGTGGGCGGGAAGATCGTTTACGCGGGGGGAGACTTCGGGAACCTGGCACCACCACCGCTACCGATAAGTCCAGAGTGGTCGCCGGTTGGCCGCTATGGCGGTTACCACAGTGCCTCCCCTGCTGCAACCCTCACGCACTCGGAATGCACATGTCATGGGCACAGGCGCGTATGGTCGCCGAAGAATGCACGGTTGTGGGGGATCGGCTGCGACTGCTTCGCCTTCTGAAAGGAGGGATGATGAACACAGTTGGTGGTTTTGTTTCAACTTGCATCAGGGATGTACTTGGCGTATCGTCTTGACAACAACACCTCCCAAGCCTCTCTGGCAGTTCGCTGACCATGAAGCTCAAACCGGGAGGTTTATTTTTTTTGGATTGATGCGCTACGCCAAGCCCTCCCTTTCTATCGCCGACCAGTCAGCGCTTATCCTGGAGAGGGGCTTCTCTGTGACGATCCGGCTCGACAAAATATCTTTGGCTCGCCTGAGCGCCTACTGGCATCCATTCGAACTCCCTTCTGACGATCCCAACACCCGCAATCATAAATTCAAATCGGACACCACCTTCGATAAGGTGCTCGGCCTCTATATTTTTGACCGTAAGTAGTTTGACGCCTTCATCAAGACAACAGTCGTCAGCATTGCGGTGCTTCAGCATTTTTTCCTGAATTTTTTCCGCCTCCCTCTGCCATTCCCGCCGTTTTCGCTCATAGTAGTCCTTGCGTAACCTTTCCGTCGAGTTTATCTATGTACAGGGCATCAAACCGGCCTCTTATTCTCTCAAGATCTTCCTGCAGAGAAGCAAGCGACTGGTGGTGAAACTCCTGCTTGTCACGGTGACTCTCCTTTAGTAGTGCCCTCACCACAAACTCAACCGCCTCTGCCGGCATCTGGATAGCTGCCAACGATTAACTAACCATATAAAACCCGCGACCATGTCGCGGGTTTTTATGCTAATACCTGGTTTAATATGACGATGATGGCAATACTGCCTACCAGGCCTGGCACTGCTCTCCACTGCAACACCATGGGTTTTAATTTACAACACAATTGACAATTCTAGCTTTTCGAGGAAGATTAAAATTCGCAAATACCACAGATGGGTGGCAGTCAGTCTGATGTTGTAGTTCGTAGCAACGCCCACGCAAAGAACCCCCCGCCGAGCCCTTACATAACGGAGCGTCACAGACCAGAAGGAGGTAAAACATGCAACGGGTAATATCACTGGCGGTGAGCCTCATCGCGTTCGCGTTTGCAGGGGTTGTCATTGCGGCGACAGTCGTGCCGACGGACATCCAGCAACCGGGCACACAGCCCAACCAAGTTCGCGACCTGGAGTCACCGGACAAATGCGACAACTGCCATGGCGGCTACAATAAGGCCGTTGAGCCTGCCTTCAACTGGCGCGGCAGCATGATGGGGAATGCGGGGCGTGACCCTATCTTCTGGGCGACGGTCGCCATTGCCGAGCAGGACTTTGATGGCTCCGGCGACCTGTGCATCCGCTGCCACAGCACTGGCGGCTGGTACGCCGGGCGGTCAACGCCCACCGACGGTTCCGGCCTGGCCGCCGGCGATGCCGACGGCGTCGACTGCGACAGCTGCCATAAGATGACGAACCCGGACAACTCCGAGCACCAAGGGGGCATGCTGGTGCCATTTGTCGCCAATGAGCCGGACCCCATACTTGGAAGCATACTTGGCTACTTCGGCTCGGGTATGCTCTCCCTCTGGGGCAGTTCCGAAAAGCTCGGCCCCTACAGTGATGCGACGGCGCGGCATCAATCCATGCCCTCCCAATTTCACCGTTCTGTCGACTTCTGCGGTTCCTGCCACGACGTCTCAAACCCGGCGGTCGGCGATCTGGCCCATAACAACGGGGCGCAAGCAACGGCTGACCCGGTGATCGCCAGCGGCGTGCCCGGGAGCCCCGTGGATCTCAAGGCTGCATTCAATAACAGGCCGCACAAGTACGGGGTCGTCGAGCGGACTTTCAGCGAGTACAAATCCGGTCTACTCTCCAAGACACTTGTCTCGAACTACGCTAGCCTGCCCGCCGACCTCAAGGCCGGCGCCATCAAGGCCGCCTTTGAAAGCGCCAAGGGTAACTATTCTGATGGCACAGCGCGTTTCTTCTCTTGCCAGACCTGCCATATGCGCGCCGTGACAGGCCAGGGATGCAACAAGAATCCTGCGCTTCGTACGGACTTGCCCCTTCATGACTTGACCGGCGGCAACTACTGGGCACCGGACTCGATCCTGTATCAGAACGCCCAAGGGACCCTGCGTCTGGGTGGCGCCATGACCGCACTGCAAATCGAGGCCACCACAGCCGGAAAGTCCCGGGCGATGCAGCAACTGCGCCTTGCCGCCTCCCTGTCCTTGGCTGGCAACACGCTCAAGGTCACTAATCTCACCGGGCACAAGCTCATCACCGGTTACCCGGAAGGGCGCCGCATGTGGCTCAACATCAAGTGGTACGGTGCCGGGACACTGCTGAGGGAAGACGGGAAATACGGCGACCTGCCGGTGACGGGAGTGGAGGGGGTCACAACCGTCAAGACCATCCTCAATCTCAACGATCCGAACACCAGGATCTACCAGGCACACTACGCCATGACCCAGGAATGGGCCAAGCAGCTTCTGGCCCTCGGCTACCCGGCGGCCATGGTTATCTCCTATGACCGCGTAACCGGATCGTCCGAATATACTCTTGGGGAATTGGCGGCCCAAGCGCCTGGAAGCAGCCACGAGACCTTTCACTTCGTCTTGAACAATCAGGTGGCGAAGGACAACCGTATCCCCCCCTATGGTATGACCTATGACGAAGCGAAGACGCGCAATATCCTGCCCGTACCCGTCACGCAGTACGGCAACCCCGGTTCCGGCGGTTTGTTCAATCATTGGGACGAAATTGCCCTGTCACCGCCTGCCGGTGCCGCTTACGCGACCGTCGACCTGCTCTACCAACCGACAAGCTGGGAGTACATCCAGTTCCTTAAGCTGGCAAACAACGGCCAGAACGCGTTCCTCGGCAGCGAGGGGACTAACGTCCTCAATGCCTGGCTAAACACGGGAATGGCCCAACCTTACGCCATCGCCTCGACCACCTGGGGCAGTGCCCCGGCACCGGCTTGCACCGCGCCCGGAATCCCTCAGACTTTGACCGCAGCTGCCGGTAAACGCAGCGTCACTCTCAAGTGGGTGGCGGGAAGCCCTACGGGAGGGTACCGTGTGTACTACGACCAGGCAGGAAAACTGCTGTTTCGTGCAGGCGTTGTTGCCGGTACGCTCACCTACAAAGACAGCGGTCTTACCAGCCGCACGGCCTACAGTTATCGGGTGACTGCTTGGAACGACTGCAATGGCAACGGCGCCTTTGACGCCGGGGTCGATACCGAAAGCGCGCCAAGCAACATCGCATCGGCCACAGCACATTAAAATTCAACTGAACCTGAGACTCGAGGGGTTACAGCTTTCCGGTTATAACCCCTTTCTTCCCTGTGAGGGATGCGGAAGTAGTTTCCACACTGGATACCCGTGTCCTGGGTCTTGAAGTGGAAAATCATATCGAGGTGCCGGTCTCCATCGACATCTTCCTTGGCAAACGAAACCGCGAGAGCTTTAGTGCCAATTCGACCGAACGGGACTGTTGTCGGGTCTAGTAGCTCAAAGGTATCAGTCGAAACGATAGCTACCGGGACTTGATGTTGATGTTTACTGGCGTCATCGCGGACAAAAAAACCTTGATGTTGTCGTACGCGACAGAAGTGGGAGCTACCGAGGAGGTAGGAAATAGGTCCAAACCAGCAAATACCAAGCCTACTGTTGGCAGCACTGCTAAAGGATTCTCGAAGGGCAGGTTCATGATCACGGGATCGTCATCGAATCCGTTCATCTCGTCATCAACCGCCACCGACCATGTTTTAGATGTCATATCTATATCCATCCGGACACGAAACGGCTGGTTAGGCGCGTAAGTCCCAATGGTAGTGCGATTCGTATAATTCGACAGTTTTGCGTTATTTTGGATCTCACCGGAGGCAGTCGTAATGAGCCGGGTCACGATCGCAGACGAAAAGAGACCCGATCCCGTCCCCGTTTCCAGAAAGTAGCCATCAGTAAGTCGGTGGAATGCAACCGTCGCCTCAATGCGCACGATACCTTCCGAGACAGGGTTGAACATGGTAGCAACGTACACAGCCTGGGACGCCGCTTGAGCCGTTAGCACGACTGGCTGAGTGGCAATCCCGTTTGCGCTGGTTTTAACGAGAACTGTCGTTCCGGGCGCGGTGAAAAGGTCAGTCGGTTGACCAGGACCGCCCGTTTGCGGAGGCTGACCGGGAACGTCATTATCGAAATTGACATCAACGATTTCTGAAGTGCCGTTAGTGCTAAGCGCCTTCATCGCAACACCAGTACTACTATCATCGTTACCATTGGTATTGGCACTGCCACAACTACAATAAGCAAAGAGCAATCCGATACAAACAATCAACTGAGTCATTCGAAGCTGGTTTATTTTTAGACTATTTAACATTATTGCCTCCCATTTTCGTGTTGTCAGTTTGTCTAAGATGAAATCCGGGTACCACCTCCTTTCATTTGTAACTTTGACGAACGCGTTGACCGGGTTGTTCCATTGTGTTACCTGGCTGAACCATTACGAGCCCATGCGTAATAGCGTTTAATTTTATTATTTTAACATTAAAAGTCAAGTTCCACCTCGAAGTTCCGTGGGGACGCCAGGGGAGAGGAGCGACGGCGTTGGTCAGTTGTGTAAGTTGTTAAACGACAGAGGCATAAAGGACAAAGGACCTACAGCGGTTAAGCTGTAGGTCCTTTTTAAAATGGTGGGAGATGCGAACGCTATCCCTTACACGATCATCGTTACGGATCGTAACCTCCTCAACTCATCGGTCCTTTTCATCAGCAACCGGTAGCCAGATATTGAAGGTCGCACCTGCATTGGATGAGTTTTTTGCGTTGATCCGGCCTCCATGCCTGCTGACAATAGCGTGGCAGATGCTCAGACCCAGGCCTTGCCCCTTGTTTGAGTTCATTTCTTTGGTAGTGAAATATGGGTCGAAAATCTTTGGCAAATTCTCGGGGGGGATGCCTTTGCCTGTGTCGCTGAAGGCGACATGCACGTAATCGCCGGGCGGAAGCAGCAGGTTGGACTCCTGTGATAGGGTGCTTACGCGGACGGCGATATCCAACTTCCCCCCCTGCGGCATGGCCTCGATGGCATTGGCCGTCAGGTTAGATACGACCTGCTGCATCAGGGTTTTATCAATCATTACCTGCGGGATGTCAGGTGGTAAATCAAAGGTCGCTGAACTTGCGGTCCCGTATAGAGCAGCCTTGACACTATATATAATTAATGGTGCCAACGGCATTTTCTGCCTCAGACTGCTCTCTCCCCTGGATAAAGTCCGCAGTCGCTCGCCGAGTTCCCGTGCATCCTTCGATATGCTGTCAGCCTTATCGAGATATGTATTCGCTTTGCTGTCTGCATCGACACCCTTTTTTGCAAGGGACACATACCCCATAACCATCTGAAGCAGGTTGTTGTAATCATGGGCCAGGCCACCCGCCAAAACGCCGATGGCTTCAAGATGTTGAACCCGCTGGACTTCGGTTTTCAGCCGGATAATACCGACACACTGCGAGATGGCCGCCAGGAGCTTGTGCAGATTAACTGGCTTGACTACGTACTGGGTAACACCGATGTCGATGGCCTCCAGTATGTATTTGCTCTCTCCTAGGGCGGTCATGAAGATGAACGGAGCCTCGGGAAAATCCATGCGAATTGCTCGCGCCATCTCCAGTCCGCTCATGCCTGGCATCATAATGTCGCTCAGTACGATTTCCGGGGAGTGCCTGCGGTAGAGTTCAAGGCCCTGGTGCCCGTTTTCCGCTGTGATGCAGTTGAAACCGTTCTTCTTCAGCATGTTCGTCACCATCTCTCTGGTGGCGGCATCATCCTCAACATAGAGCACCGAGACAGCTCCGTCCATTCCATTCTCCATTAAAACTCTTCGATGTATGTGTTATATCGCACTCACTTGGGTCACCAGTGGGGGCAATTCCCATGTCAGATCACTATCCTGAACTCGGCCCCAGCGCCAACGTTTCGCGCCGAAAGAGTGCCGCCCATATTCTTCTCTATGATGGTTTTCGACATGAACAGGCCTATCCCCGTTCCCTGTTGTGGACCCTTCGTGGTAAAGTATGGATCAAAAATCTTATCCAGGATTTCTTTAGATATGCCTCCGCCATTGTCGGCAACGGTTACGACAGCACAGCCGTCTTCACTGAATGTCGTAATCGTCACCTTGGGATTTTCGATTTCTCTTTCTGTCAGGACGTCTTTTGCATTGATCGTGATGTTAAGGAGCGCCTGTGCGAATTCATTCGGATATCCATGGATGACGGCGGCATCCTTTTGGACGATTTCGACACTTATCGGAGGGTTTTGGAAGCTTCCGTCCAGCAGTGACAAAGTATTCGTAATTACCTCCTGCACATTGATCGCGGTCTTTTCCTTATCCGGTTTGAAGTAGTTTCTGAAATCGTCAATGGTCTGGGACATGTGCTGGATAAGTCCCATCGCCTTGTCAATATTTTCAGAAAGAAACGTTCTGTCGAAGTCGCCCAGATCGTAATAAAATAGCAACTGCTGGGCCGTGAGCCCTAGCAAGTTTAAGGGTTGTCGCCATTGGTGGGCGATATTGCCGATCATTTCCCCCATTGCAGCCTGGCGGTTCTGCAAAATGAGCATCTGTTCCTTTTCGCGAAGGGTTTCTACTACCCTCAGGCGCTCTGTGATCTCCTTGTGCAAGGCCCGCTCCGCTTCTTGCCTGCGGGTTTCCCGTACCATATTGTCGAGGGCAAATGAGATGTCCGCTCCCACCTGCCGCAGCAGGTCGACCTGCTGCCTGTCAAAAAACTCCTTTTTGTCAGCGTACAGATTCAGGGCGCCGACCACCCGGCCCTCCTGTTTCAGGGCAATACTCGCCGAGGAGCGGATGCCGTGGGCTCGGACCCTTTTATGCCAGGAGCCGGTGGTCAGGGAATCAAGATAGTCATTGCAAATGCAGTAGGTGCCTTCACGAATTGATCTGACGGTAGGCCCGAGTCCTGCGGGTGGTTCTTCGTTGGACGCGATTTTGATGTTTTCCAGATAACCGATCGCGCCATCTGCTGCCACGACCTTTATCTCGCCGCTCTCTTCGTCAACCAGGCCAACCCAGGCCAGAATGAAACTGCCGTCCCCCACAGCGATCATACAAAAATCTTTGAAAAGAGTATCCCGATCTTTGGTGCGAGCGATGGCCTGATTGGTTTCGGATAGCACAGCATAGAGCCGGTTCAGGCGCCGAGTGCATTCTTCAGCCTTACCTCGCTCAACAATCTCATCCCGTAGGTTTTTAATTGTTCCTGCCAATTCCTCGGTACGCTCCGCAACCTGGCTCTTAAGCACATCTTTCAACTGTTCTAATGCCTTTTCTGCCTGCTCGCGCTCGGTGATGTCGGTGTTTGTGCCGAACCAGCGGCTTACCGTACCGTCCTGGTTGTATACCGGCATCACACGTGTCAGAAAAGGCCGAAATACGCCGTCACTGCCACGGAGTGGGTACACCATATCAAAGGGCGTGGCGGCTGCGAGGGAAGCCTGCCACAGTTCAAGGACTCGAGGGAGCACCTCGGGGTCATGGACCGACTGCCAACCCCATCCCTCCATCTCTTCGGGAATGGTGCCGGTGTACTCGTACCAGCGCTTGTTGTACCAGAAGATCCAGCCATCAGCGTGCGCCATCCAGCACAAGTGGGGGATGGCGTCAGCAAGAGTCCGGAAACGTTCCTCGCTCTCGTGTAGCGCCTTTTCAGCCTGCTTGCGCGCGGTGATGTCGATGAACGCTCCGATGGCCCCACGCGGCAGATCGCATTTGTCGAACAATGGTACCGCATTGCCCACAACACTACGCACCGTCCCATCATCAAAGAGAAAATCGAGTTCGTAAGCCCTAATCTCCCGTCCGCGGGCGGCCATCTGAAGGGGCATTTGGTCGGCGGGAATCTCCTGGCCGTTTTTCATCACGCGAAAATGAGTCGGTTGATCAGAAAGAGGAGCGGATTTGGAGAAATTGGCCGTCGCGGGCATTCCCAGCAGTTTCTGGGTGACTAGGCTGCCAGACACGTGGAGGCAGTCGACATCATGGGCTATAAAGACTCCAGCCGGCACCGCATCCACGAGTGCCGCCATCTCAGCTCCACACCTTTCCGCATCGCTCTGTGCCAATTGTTGCGCCTTTTCCGCCCGCTTCAGCTCGGTGATGTCTATAACCACGGCACAGCACTCCTCCCTACAGGGGGATACCCTTGCCTCGATCTGTGCAATGACAGGCAGATGTCCTTCTTTAACGAACACGACTTCACATTTTTGTTTGGCCCAACTCGTGAATAATTTGCTAAGGAAGTCATGGAATACCGGTCGAGTCTCCCCTGAGATAAAAAGATCCAGGCGCCTGTTGATCAATACGGAGGGGATGACTCCCAGGAATCCTGCGCCGATGATATTGATTGCACGGATAGTCCCCACTCTATCCATGATAAAGTAACCTACCGCAGCTAAGTCATAGAGATCGCAATACTTACCAAGCCGATCCTCCATCTCTTGTCTGTCATCCCTCGCCCGTCGGAGTTCTTCATTTTGTATCTCCAACTCGGTCTGATGAACCTGCAATTCGTGGATAAGTTTCTGCAATTCTTCATTCGACAAAGAGTGCCCTGTGGCGTTTGTTTCAGAGTGTAACCGCTCTTCTGCAAGGCCTCCCAACTCTGAGGTATCTGACTCCAATCCATTATTTTTTCTCATGGTTCAGTTTCCTACTTCTTGATAGAGCGTTGTCGTTGCAAACATCTTGTCATTCAATTCCCCAAGATGCTGCCGGTTATGAAAATTTAATTTGAACTATACTTACTCCATTGATAATGTCAACAAAATATAGCCGAATAAAGGAATACTTTACCTGTCGACTAGGGATTGGTGCGCGCTGGCCTAAAGCCACCGTCCAACGGTAGGTAGAATGATTTAACCCGAAGCTAAAAGCCTGATCGAAAACCGATCCTTTTGGCACTGCCTCCATTGTATGACACCGCATCAAGAGTCGCGTCTGTAAATTCTACTTTCTGGGCAGTCTCAGTACCTGTTCAGCGATCCCTTGAGTTCCTCAACCTCTTCTTCCTCAACGAAAACAGCCCCATCAGGAACGGATACCGAAAATTCAGCGTGGGCAGGCATGTCGTTTTTTACCGCCAAGAGGGCGCAGATTCCATACAGATCATTCGTGTCCTTCATGACCGTATGGAGACAGAGATGCAACTATCTGGGCGGTTCCAATCGAGAAGCAGCAACTGGGGCAACGGCGTTGGTAAGTTGTATAAGTTGTTAAGCGACTGAGGCATTAAAGACAAAGGACCTACAGCGGTTAAGCCATAGATCCTGTTTAAATGGTGGGAGATGCGAACGCTGGGATAGAGAAGCTCCGCCGGCCAAAGTCCATCTGGAGCAACCGCTACATAGTTTTGGGGCTTGCCCGGCGCTGCTCAGCCGGATCGTCAACTTCACGGCCACCGTAGTTCGACACGCTGCGCGAACCAGAAACCGCGTTGATGTGTCACCCAAAACCAGAGAACGGTTCAAGGGGGGCAGAGTCGGTCGCCTATGGATCAAGGTGTGTACCAGTTGGGCCACGACCCTGGTCCATAGTGCCTCCCGTGTCTATGGTTCCGCCGTTGCCTGTGCCGGTTGCACCTCCCCCGCCACGATGATGTTCACAACCAGCTAGACAAGAAAGAGCAGCGAGTGCTGCTACGGTAAAAGCCGCCTTCTTTATCTTATTCATTTCAGATCCTCCCTTTACGTTTTGTCCGCAGCTCTTCTGTTGGAGCGGGGAACATGATGGAACATGCAGCCTTCAAGCTGACGCTCTACCTGAAGTGTAGCGGGATTATAAAATTCTGTCCAAGGTCCCAGCATGTCAACTGGCATTTTTGACTGCTGCAGACAAGTTTCCTGTCTAGCCTGACTGCATATATACGCCTATTTGCGCTGGCTTTTGACACCCGTGATCTTTTCTGCGACCTTTCTGAAATGAAAACCGTAAACGGCATATGTTATGGCCAGCGGGAAAAGCCGTGGCTTTCTGGCTAGAGTCCAAAAGAAGAGCCTCCAAAAGTAGCGCCTCTCCTTGCCGATCAAACCCAAGAGCACGATGGATTTAAAGAGCGCCCCGATATACCCCGGCTGAAGGACAAATTTCCTTAGATGCTGAGGACGATACTCACTGAAGAGTCTGATCACTCGTTGATAGTAGTTCTTCGGGGAATAGATGGTGTCCAAGATGCTCCGGTAACCGTCTATGAGCACCTCGGTCTTCATCCGCGGGACAAAATTGAGGTAGATGGCCGTATTGTTGCCGGTGCCTTCCCCCAGAAGTCTTCCCTCCTGTGCCATGCGCAGGTAGAGTCTGGTCCCGCGCAGGGCCGTAAGCAGACCAACCATGGCGGTGACGATGCCGCTTTCTTGAATGAAGGCTATCTGTTTGTCGAAGATCGAGGGAGGGTCACTGTCGAAGCCGAGGATAAATCCTCCATGTACCTGCAGGCCGGCTTGCTGGATGCCCTGCACCGATGCTAGCAGGTCGCGATTCCTGTTCTGCATCTTGCCGCTCTCCGCGTGGCCTTCCTCGTTAGGTGTCTCGATGCCGATAAAGACCTCCTCGAACCCGGCTCTGACCATGAGTTCCATGAGTCGGGGGTCGTCGGCCAGGTCGATTGACGCCTCGGTATAAAAGTAGAAGGGATATCCTTTCCGGTCCATCCATTCGATGACGGCGGGAAGGACTTTGCTCTTCAGTTTTTCTTTGTCGCCGATGAAGTTGTCGTCGACGAAAAAAACGGCACCGCGCCACCCCCGGATATGCAGGCTGTCGAGCTCGGCGATCAGTTGCTCACTCGTCTTGCTCCTCGGCCTTCTCCCGAGCAGGGCGGTAATGTCGCAAAACTCGCAGTCAAAGGGGCACCCCCGGCAATACTGAATGTTCATGGCGGCGTAGTTCCTGACATCAAT
>Ga0209317_1002987_pt1 | contig 11354 bp, 7 predicted proteins | sample RifGroB2_FD_183994 | JGI IMG/M metagenome (GOLD analysis project Ga0209317, IMG submission 183994) | Soil microbial communities from Rifle, Colorado, USA - Groundwater B2 (SPAdes) (version 2) | ecosystem: Environmental > Terrestrial > Soil > Unclassified | place: Rifle, Colorado | collected...
CTTCATGTAGCCGCCGTGCGACAGCGTGACCACCACGTCTTCCGGCGCGATCAGGTCTTCCATGCTCATGTCCTGCGTGTGCGTGATGATCTCGCTGCGGCGCTTGTCGCCGAACTGCGCTTTCACCGCAACCAGCTCATCGTGGATGATTTGCGTGACGCGTTCCGGCCTGGCGAGAATGTCGAGCAGGTCGGTGATCTTGTCCATCACTTCGCGGTACTCGCCGACGATCTTGTCCTGCTCCAGTCCGGTCAGGCGCTGCAGACGCAATTCCAGGATCGCCTGCGCCTGCGTATCGGAAAGACGATAGCCGCGCGCATTGCCCTGCCCCACCAGACCAAACTCGGGCAGCAAGCCTTCCGGACGCGACGCATCGCTGACGCGGCTGAGCATGTCTTCGACCAGCGACGAGCGCCACGAACGCGCCATCAGTTCGCGCTTCGCATCGGCGGGGGTCGGCGCGGCCTTGATCAGCGCGATGATCTCGTCCACGTTGGACAGCGCCACCGCCAGGCCTTCGAGGATATGGCCGCGTTCGCGCGCCTTGCGCAATTCGAACAGGGTGCGGCGCGTGACGACTTCGCGGCGATGGCGCAGGAACGCGTCGATCACCTGTTTGAGATTCAAGAGCTTCGGCTGGCCGTCGATGATCGCGACCATGTTGATGCCGAAGCTGTCCTGCAACTGGGTGTCCTTGTACAGCTTGTTGAGGATCACATCGGCGTTCTCGCCGCGCTTCAACTCGATCACCGCGCGCATCCCGGACTTGTCCGATTCGTCGCGGATTTCGGAGATGCCTTCCAGGCGTTTCTCGCGCACTAGCTCGCCGATCTTGATCAGCAGGTTGGCCTTGTTCACCTGGTAGGGCAGCTCGTCGATGATGATGGCCTGGCGGCCACCAACCTTGTCAATATCCTCGAAATGGGTGCGCGCGCGCATCACCACGCGCCCGCGCCCGGTGCGATAGCCTTCCTTCACGCCGGCCAGACCGTAGATGAAACCGGCGGTCGGGAAATCCGGCGCGGGCACGTATTCGATCAGCTGTTCAATATCCAGATCGGGATTCTTCAGCAACGCGAGGCAGGCATCCACCACCTCGTTCAGATTGTGCGGCGGAATATTGGTCGCCATGCCCACCGCGATGCCGGACGAACCGTTCACCAGCAGGTTGGGGAAGCGCGCCGGAAACACCAGCGGCTCGTGCTCGGAGCCGTCGTAGTTCGGCCCGAAATCGACCGTCTCCTTGTCCAGGTCGGCGAGCAGCTCATGGGCGATTTTCGCCATGCGGATTTCGGTGTAACGCATCGCCGCCGCGTTGTCGCCGTCCACCGAGCCAAAGTTGCCCTGCCCGTCCACCAGCGTGTAGCGCAGCGAAAAATCCTGCGCCATGCGCACGATGGTGTCGTACACCGCCGTGTCGCCGTGCGGATGGTATTTACCGATCACGTCGCCGACAATACGCGCCGACTTTTTGTAGGCCTTGTTCCAGTCGTTGGACAGCTCGTGCATCGCGAACAGCACGCGGCGGTGCACCGGCTTCAGGCCGTCGCGCACATCCGGCAGCGCGCGGCCGATAATCACGCTCATCGCATAGTCCAGATAGGACTTGCGCATTTCCTCTTCGAGGCTGACCGGCAGGGTTTCTTTGGCGAATTTCTGTTCCATGGATTTTGCTTTGACCTAAGGCAATCGACGCATAACAAAGCGCGCATTTTAGCACAGCGCTGCTACCCTAAGTTACCCGCATGATCGGGGGGCGAATATGGTCATGGCAAATCGCTTGGACTGGTCAATTTTCAGCGAACGCCAACAGCCAGGCGGCGATAACACCTGCGCCCGCCATCGTCCAAACCACCGTTGCGCCGCTCGGCAGATCGAACCATGCAGACAGCAATAAGCCGGTGGCATAGCCCGTAAGGCCGATCGCAAAGGCATACGCAATGCGCCGCTGCTTGATGCGCCAAGTGGCGAGTGCCGGGACGATCAGGCTGGCAAACACCAGATACACGCCGACCAGTTGCACCGAGGCGGTGACAGCCAGGGCGAACAGCGTATAGAAACCCAGGTTGCCGAGCCGAGCCCGCTGCCAGCGCCATACCAGCAATAGCGCGGCATTCAATAATGCGGTGGCGATGAGTTGGCCGCTGCTTACCCACAGGATCTGCCCGACCAGTAAATTCTTGAGGTGTTCACCGGCGTGGATGTCGCGGCTCATCAGCAAAATGCCGCCGCTGGCGGCGAGCACGAAGGTCAAGCCGATACAGGCTTCCTTGATTTCGGCCAGACGATACTCGATCCATGCGAGCAGTGCCGCGCCGCATAGCGCGCTGGCGGCGGCGATGAGTTGCACCAGCAGCGGCTGACCGGTCAAATCCAGTAATCCGGCGATGACCACTCCCAATCCGGCAATCTGCGCTACGGCGAGATCGGCGAAGATCACGCCGCGCGCCAGCACTTTCATGCCGAGCGGAATATGCGTGGCAAGCACCAGCAAACCCGCGATGAACGCGGGAAACAGAATGTTGAATTCGATGTTGTTCATGGCGCTCCATAATGGAAAATACGTCATTATTTCAATCCGGCAAGCAAGCGCTGAATCATGTCGTCAAACAGCGCGAACAGATCGCCGGACTGCGGCGTGCCGCCCACGGTGAATGGGAGCATCACGGCGGAAATATGCGCGCGTTCTGCGATCCATTCCGAGGGGCGGCCATCCTGATAGGCGGCGCGCACCACCATCTTCGCCGGGTGTTGTTGCAGCTGGTTCAACACCTGTCCCAGATACGCGGCGCTGGGTTCCATGCCGGGCCTGGGTTCCAGTTCGGCGATTTGTTTCAGCCCCAGCCAATTGTTCAGATAGGGAAAGCCTTTGTGCTGCACGACGATGGGAACACCTTTGAGAGGGGATGCCTGCTTTTCCCACTTGGCAATCGCGGCACGCCATTGCTGATTGAACGTCGCGAGCTGTTGCTGGTAGTGCGCGGTATTGGCCGGATCGAGCTGGATCAGGCGTTTGCTGAGCGCGTCGGCGATCGGCAGGAAATTGCGCGGGTCGGTCTGGATATGCGGATTGCCTGTCGCATGCACATCGCCGTCGGCTCGATCCAGCCTTGTCGGAACCTCCAGCATCTGCACCGCTTGCGCGGCTTCAAAATAACCGCCGCTGCCGGGTTGTACCGCGCTGTTGCCTGATTCGCGCAACACTACCGGCAGCCACGCCATTTCCAGTTCCGCACCGGTGCACACCACCAGATTTGCGCGGCGCGCCTTGGCGATCAGGCTGGGGCGAGCCTCCACACGGTGCGGGTCCTGCAACGCGCCGGTAGCGGTGTAGAGGCTAACCTTATCGCCCGCGAGTTGCCGGGCGAGCGCAGCCCATTCCGGTTCGCAGGCGAACACATTGAGCGCGGCATGGGCGTTGCCGCCGAGCAGCAATAGTAAAAATGTGCAGAGCGTCTTTTTCACGATCTTTTCCTTAGTATTGGTGAGCGCCATGTGCGCCCAGACTCATGATGTATTGCACGAAGAACTGGTTGTCGGACAAACCTTGCCGAGAATTGTCGCGTGCCAGCTGCAGGCGCAGGCGCGAGAATTCGCTGGGGTTGTAATCCACCATCCAGGTGAGGCGCGAAGGATTAAATGCGTAATTGCCGATGACGTTGCCCGCATTCCGCGCACCTATCGTGGCAACACCCGGGTCGAGCCGGTCATAGCGCAAGCCGGTGCGCCAGGCCGGCATAAACTGGTACACGCCTTGCAGATACCAGCCGCTTTGCGTGACACTGAAAATATCGATAACGGGTCCGATGGCGGCAGTATGTATGTCGTAGGCAAGCAGTCCGCTTTCCCTGCGACGGAAATACTCGCCCTGCACTTTCACATAACTGTTGCGGATGTTGCCGTTGGGTGCATATTTCCAGACAAAGTCCAGCCCGGTGGTTTGGCTGTCGCCGCTGAAGCTGTTGCTCACGCCGTTCGCCGTCCCAGGCAGATCGGGTACCGCATCACTGATACGGTCTGCCGCATGTGTTTTATGCAGCGATGCGCCGACGCGCCAACTGTGCTCGATGCCGATGTCATCGCCGACATGCGCGAACAGCACACCGGAACCGGTGCCATTCTTGACGCGGTCCGAGCCGGGGAAGCCGCGCCCGCGCCCAAGTTCAGCGCCAATCTCGATGAAGGTGTCGGTCGGCGCCAGCCACTTGAGTTGCACGCCGTCCTCGCCCAGTTGGTTTTCCCACAGCGCGGCATATGCCAGCGGCTGATCGACGAAATCCCAGGCGTGGGCATGTTGCTCATTGAGATAACCCAGCCCGGAAAAATAGCGGCCAAACTTGAGATTCAGCCCATTGCCCAGCGCGGATGTCTGAACAAAGGCATTCTCCACGCTGACCCCGCCAGCCGGATCAAGCGCCAGCGTGGCAACGCCGCGATAGTCGGCATCGATGTTGGCGGAAATGCCCAGCTCCGATTCGCCGAGATTGAAGCCTTGCTCGTGCCCCGGATTGGGATTCATCGCGAAGCCGGTTGCCGGAATGGCGGGGTCTTGGCGCAAGCTGCCGTAAGTGCCGCCGAGTATCAGCGAAATGGCCGGGTTAAAAGCACCTTCGCTGCCAGTGCCGGCAACGGCCCCGGGTGCGGCTTGTGCGACACCGGCTTGCTGCGCCGTTGCTTGGGCTTGGGCGGCAACCGTTTCTGCCTGCTTGCTGTTGGCTTCGGCGGCTTGCAAACGCTGTTCGAGTTGCGCGATGCGCTGCTCGTAGCTCTGCTTCAATTGTTGAATCTGCTCGCGGATGGCTTGCAGATCAGCATCGCTCGCGGCGGATGCATTTAACGGATGAACTAACAGCGCGGCAATCGCCACGCTCAAGCAGGTTTTCTTGAACATTTTTTACTCCACAAAAGCAACAAAAAATTCTCGGGCCGCAAGTCGGGTTAGCGGATTTATGGTTCGACAAGCTCACCACCGACGGATGTAACCCGACATTGCGCATATTGGATTACGAAAAACGCTAACCCAACTTACGCGAGAAGATAGCTGAACTTAAACGGAGTAAGGCGGAGCGCGCGCCGCGAACGCGACGAAGGTATCGGAGGTGCAAGAGTTGAAACTGGCGAAATACAGTGTTTCGCAATTTTCGCTGCTGATAAAGTTGACGGTGCTGCTGCCAATCGCGCTGCCGATTTGCGCATAAGCCGCGCACAAATCGCAATATATGTGGTGCGGTGAAGATTGATCCGAGTTTTGTTGCTGTTCTTCCAGCGCGTGCGGAATGCCATGCGTCAAGCCGCCCGCCTGCGCGAACAGCAGGGCGAAAATCAGCAGTAATTTGGTGAGCAATGAGCTACGCATGGGAGCCACTTTAACCAAGAAGATGATCCGGGGCAATGTCAAATGAGCTCACCCGCATGGCCAGTAATATTATTTGGCTGAAGCGGCAAGTTTTTGTTAAAGTCCGCCCCTCGCTAATCAGTGCCTATGCCATGACCAACGCCGACCCCATCGAACTGGAAAAATTCTCGCTGCTGGCCCACAAGTGGTGGGACCCGAACAGCGAGTTCAAGCCGCTGCACGACATCAACCCGCTGCGCCTGAACTATATCGACCGCCACGCCGGCCTGGCCGGAAAAACCGTGCTGGATGTCGGCTGCGGCGGCGGCATCTTGTCGGAAAGCATGGCCGGGCTGAATGCGAACGTCAGCGGCATCGACCTTTCCGACAAAGCCCTGCAAGTCGCCAAACTGCATCTGCTGGAAAGCGGCCAACATGTCAACTATCGCAAGATTGCCGTGGAAGACCTCGCCGCCGAGCAACCCGGCCATTACGATATCGTCAGCTGCATGGAAATGCTCGAGCATGTGCCCGACCCGCAAAGCATAGTCGCTGCTTGCGCGAAGCTGGCCAAGCCGGGCGGCTGGGTATTCTTCTCCACGCTCAACCGCAATCCGAAATCCTATCTGTTCGCCATCCTCGGCGCGGAATATGTGCTGAAACTGCTGCCGCGCGGCACGCATGACTACGCCAGATTCATCAAGCCCTCCGAACTGGCGCAATTTTGCCGCAATGCCGGCTTGAGCGTAACCGACCTCATCGGCATGAGCTACAACCCCCTCAGCCAGGTTTATTCCTTGGGCAGCGATACCGATGTGAACTACATGATCGCCTGCCGCAAGGACTGACGGTGATTAAAGCCGTCCTGTTCGATCTCGACGGCACCTTCGCCGACACCGCGCCCGACCTCGCCGCCGCACTGAACCACACCCGCGCCACGCGCCATCTGCCGCCGCTGCCGCTGGAGACCATCCGCCCGCAAGCCTCGCACGGCTCGCGCGGCCTGCTCAAGCTGGGTTTCGGTATCGAACCGGATGCGCCGGATTACGGCGCGCTGCGCGACATCTTCCTCGACTATTACGCACGCAACATTTGCGTGCATACCCGGCTGTTCGCCGGCATGGCGGAACTGGTTGCCGCTTTGGAACAGCGCGGCATCAAATGGGGCATCGTCACCAACAAACCGCACCGCTACACCGTGCCGCTGATGCAAGCTCTCGGCTATGCCGAACGCGCCGCCTGCCTGATCAGCGGCGACACCTGCACGCTTGCCAAGCCGCACCCCGACCCGTTGCTCAAAGCCTGCGAAATCATCGGTGTCACGCCCGGGCAATGCCTGTATCTCGGCGACGACCTGCGCGACATGCAAGCCGCCAACGCCGCCGCGATGCGCGGCATCATCGCCCGCTACGGCTACATCGGCGACGACGCGCAACTCGACAACTGGGAAGCGCACGGCATTATCGGCACCCCCACGGAACTTATCGGCTGTCTCACCCTCTGAGTCTGCTACAATCTGTACCGTTGTGTAGCAGTAGCAAAATCGAACCGGGGACGACTTGGCTTCGACGTGGGTTGCAAAGCAGTGTAGGGCATACCGAGGACCCGCCACCTCGTAAATCAGCTGGAAAAAACTAGTCGCAAACGACGAAAACTACGCTTTAGCCGCTTAGTCGGCTGAACCTCACACCCTGCTGTCCATGGAGGGGCTCGAAGTCGCAAGGCTGAGATGAGTGAGGTAAATTACATGGAATCGTGCCGGTCAGGGTCACTTTGATCGGAGCTAAAAACAAGGTGACTCGTCCCGTACCAGCCCGCCGGTTGGCGTGTCCGGGATTAAATCAAACAGCCAGGCTAAGTATGTAGAACTGCCTGTAGAGTGCTTGCGGACGCGGGTTCAATTCCCGCCGTCTCCACCAACAAACAAAAACGACACCCTCGCGGTGTCGTTTTTGTTTGTTGCCCGATGTTGTGCATAGAATCCGCGTGCAGCGCAGTACCATTATGTTCAGGCAAATGCCTTGTCGAGCTGCCCTTTCATATTCAACCCGCCATCTTCGAGATACACAAAACGGAACACGCACTTCCCGTCGCTGCTCACAGCCCACAGCTCTCCGACCTGGCGCTTCTCGATCTCATAAGGATCGTTGCGCAAATGCCCGCCCTTGTATTCGATCACCGCAATGCGGCCATCCACCAATTCGGCGATGAAATCCGGAAAGAACCTGCCTTTTGAAGTTGGCAGACAGAAACCAAACGGTTCCTGCTCAAGATTGCGCACCCAATGTTTGACCTTCGCGTGCCGGTCAATAAAGCGGGCGCACTCAAACTCTTCGCCCTTGTCTTTCAGGTTTGCGGTGACCGGGTAATAGTGCTTCTTGAATTCCCAGCGCCCGTCATAGCGGCTGCCTGCCGGTGCGGGATAGCTGCCCAGCTCGAACTTGAACGCGTGCGTCCAATCCGGCTCGACCTTCCAGCCGCCGTCCAGCACGAGTTGCTGGAACTGTGTCCTGGCGGCGGCTTCGCGCATGTCGCCGATTTGCGCATTGATGCGCCGCGCCAGATTAAAGCGCATGCGCGCCAAAGTGTTGAGCGGGACGCGCTGGTCGTTGACCAGGTAGTTAACCATCGCATTCAGATACGCCAGCAGGTGCGACTGCACGATATCCGGCTGGCGCACCTCGCGGTTCAGCCAGCGCACCAGGTCATCGGTCGTGACGTTGACGTTCACGCCACCCAGCGCAAGCTGCCCGATATCCGCAGCGCGCATCTTCACCTGCTTCTGCTGGTCGATATATATTTCAAAAGCATTATCCTGCTCCACCACCTGGAAGCCCGGCAGCGCAACCGGCTGCGCCAGCAGATTCAACTCCACGCTTTCCAGCACCGCCTCGCGCTCCAGCGGAAACAGCGGCGCTTGCGCATTGAAGCGGTAGCCGAGCGGCGGCACGGGCGCAAAATGCACACCGCGCATCGAAGGCGCCATCTCTGCTGCCACCACTGCGTTGTGTTGCGTGATCTTCTGGCGTATCAGGTCGCGCTTCTTCTCGCTACGCTCGGCAGCCAGCAATAATTTTTCGACCGTCTCATCCACATGCCCCGTCACCGTGACTTGCACGCCTTTGCCGCTGGGCGCAGGCGCTATCGTCACACCCGCCGCATGTTGCAAACCGGTATCGCTGGATACCACCAGCACCGTCGTCACCGGCGGCAATGCGGGTGCGGTCTGCGTACCATCGAACAGCGGCATTTGCGGCGCGATCATTGAGGCTACGTCCAGCGCCTCGAAGCCCATGCCGCTCACCAGCCTGTCCACCAGCGCACCTGCTGCGTGTGCGAAGGTCGCCTCGCATACATGCGCGTAGGCACGGTTGAGCGAGTCACGCCCACGCAGCTTGGCGTAAGGCATACGCAACACCCGCCCGAGTAACTGCTCCACTGCCGTCGCGCTCGACAGCGGCTGCAACGAACACAACACGTATGCGAATGGACAATCCCACCCTTCGCGCAAAGCCTGCACCGTGATGATGTAGCGCAACTGAGTAGCAGGCGAAAACACATCCACCCCTTCCAGGTCGCGCTGGCTACCGGTGGCGATGGCAATCTGTTCCTCGGGAATATGCAGCTCGTTAATCAAGTGCTGGCGCAATGCTTGCGGCGGCACGGCATCATTCACGTTCTGCGCCTGGAACAGAACAATCGGGCGCACATAGGCATCGCCCGCTACCTGCGCTTGCTGCGCCTCGGCCTCCAGCCACTGGCGCGTCTGCACCGCGCCGAACACCGCCGCCTGCCAACCCTCCGCATGTTCGCGCAACGTGATCGGCAGCTTGATCATGTTTTCCGCCTGGAGCTCTTGCGCCGAGACGTGATACAGCACATTGCTCTGATGCGGCAGCGGCGTGGCCGTCAGCTCAAGAATCGCGGAAGGGTTCAAACGCCTGAGCGCGACAAAACTATTCTCCGTCCGGGTGTTGTGCGCTTCGTCCACCACGATCAGCGGATTGTTGATTGCCAGCCAGTTGGCGAGCGAATAGCGCGCCTGCCCGACATAGGCCTTCAGCGGCGAATTCTCATCGCTCACGTCCTCCGCTTTCACAAACGCATCCGGCACATCTTTCAAACGCGCCAGCTTTTCTGCGGACAGCGATTTGAAATGCCGCTCGAATGCTTCGGAAAACGCATACACATTGCGCGTATCCGCAGATTCCACGCGGAAGCTCTGTATCGTCGCCACCACCACGATGGTCTGCCGCCCCCAATCGGTCGGCGACAGCGTGCTCACGCGGTCGAGATCGCATATCTGCAAACGCTGGCCGTAGGCATCTTCCAAAGCCGTGCGGTAAGGATGTCCCGGCGTCTGCAGCGCATTCAGCGTCTGCGAACGAATCGCATCCGAAGGCACCAGCCACACCGCCACCGGCGCGTCGTTCGATTGCCACTCGCGCGCCATGCGCACGATGGCATGCGAAGCCAGCAACGTCTTGCCGCCGCCGGTGGGGATGCGCAGACACACGCAGGGAATCTCGCCAAATGCCGCAGCCTGATAAGGCCTGCCGGATATTTGTTGAAACGCGCTGGCCGCGCCGACCGTGGTTGCATCGTGCAAATAAGTGGTCAGTGCCGAAAGCGCGGAGGTCTGGTAAATCTTTAGGGTCAGGTCGGCCATTGTTATCTCACTTCCCTTTGCATAACCGTCATTCCCGCGCAGGCGGGAATCCAGCAAAACAAACAATTCGCGAAGCGGACAAGACCTTGATGTTGTCCCGCTACGCGGGGATTATTTAATCCACTGGATTCCCGCCTGCGCGGGAATGACGGGGCTTTTTCGTGCATCATCGCGCCTTCACGTCGTAAGGAATATGTTTGAACGTCACGCTCGCCGCAGCTAGCCGTGCCGCACCCAGGCGGCACGCCTCGCCGTAAATGATCTTCGGCCCGTCATGCGGGCAGATGCGCTCTATCGCCGCCAGCACCTCGTTGGTCAGCACATTGCCGGAAGCTGGGCGCTTGTCGCCAAGAATGCCGTTGAACAACAGATAGATTCCGCGGCCATCGTGCTCCCCCAGTTTCGGCACTTTCCACGGCCCGCTCCTGGTGAGACCCGTTTCCTGCATCCACACAAAACTCCCCAGCGTCGCAAAGCGCACCGCCGCATGAATGCTGCCATCGGCATTGAACATCGGCTCGCCCAGGCGCAGGAAACGGAACCCGCCGCCGCCCTGCCAGTTCACCGCCTGCGAGATGCCGCCCTGTTCGCCCTCGATCACTTTTTGCAAACGCGGGATGCAGTGCGTTTGCGCATGTTCGCCCATCTCGATGCCGATCCAGCACCGCCCCATCTTGTGCGCCACGGCGGCAGTCGTGCCGCTGCCGAGGAAACTGTCGAGCACGAGGTCGCCGGGGTTGGTGGCGATGTGAAGGATGCGTTGAATAAGTCGCTCTGGCTTTGGTGTACCAAACACGTCATGCTCAAAAAGAGACACGGCCTCTTTCTTAGCTTCTTGGGTATGGCCAACTTCTTCATATGGCCAAAGCGTTCTCGGGACGATTCCTTGTTGCACCTCAGTAAGAAACCGCTTGAGACGAGGAACGCCATTTCCTTCCTTGCCCCACCAAATAATGCGACCAGCCGGGTTTGTAACGCTATAGATACCAAGGCTATACGAATTGCGTGCCGTCAAATTATCTGATGTCCAAAGTCCACGATGGTCATTATCTTGATTCTTGTATATGGCATCATTTTTGGCTGTACGCGGCATTAGATTAGGTATCCAAGCTGCTGCCTGCTTGCCATATACAAAGATATGGTCATGATCTACTGATAGATGCTGTGCTGAGTTCTTCGTTGCAAAGACCTTTTCCCAAATAACATTAGCCACAAAATTCTTCCGCCCAAACACCTCATCCATCAGCACCTTCAAATAGTGCCCTTCGTTGTCGTCTATGGTCACCCAGATGCTGCCGTCCTCGGCCAGCAGTTCGCGCAGCAGCACCAGGCGCGGATACATCATCGACA
>Ga0209317_1002989_pt1 | contig 11353 bp, 10 predicted proteins | sample RifGroB2_FD_183994 | JGI IMG/M metagenome (GOLD analysis project Ga0209317, IMG submission 183994) | Soil microbial communities from Rifle, Colorado, USA - Groundwater B2 (SPAdes) (version 2) | ecosystem: Environmental > Terrestrial > Soil > Unclassified | place: Rifle, Colorado | collected...
CCAGAAGATACTGGAGCTAAGAGAAGAAGGGGTGCCGCTCTGGGATATCGCCGTTCTCTTCCGCTCGAGCTTCCACTCCTTCGATCTGGAAATAGAGCTCGCGCGTCAAAACATCCCGTTTGTCAAGCGCGGCGGCTTTCAGTTCATGGAAAGCGCCCACATCAAAGATCTCCTCGCCCATCTGAGGATCCTTTCGAATCCGCAGGACGCCATCTCCTGGAGTCGGGCGCTGCTGCTTCTGGAAGGCGTGGGAGCGCAGCAAAGCCAAAAGATCATCCGCTGGCTCCTCGAAGGCACGAACCCTACCGAGAGGTTGCGCTCGTTCGAAGCGAAGGGTAAGGTCGCGCATGGGTTAAGAACGCTGGCCCAGGTTTTGGAGGCCTGTAGAGAGGGAGAGCGGCCGGCGGAGAAGGCCCAGTACCTGATGCAGTATTACGTGCCGATCCTCAAACGGAAATACCCGGAGGATTATCCGAAGCGGTTGAGGGACATGGAACACTTTCAAGGGATGACCGAGCGCTACCGCAGCCTCGAGCGGCTGCTGAGCGATATGGCCCTGGAGCCGCCCACTGAGAGCGTCGACGGGGTTCTGGCGGTGGATCCGGACGAAGGACCGCTGGTGCTTTCCACGATCCATTCGGCCAAGGGATTGGAGTGGCATTCGGTCTTCATCATCTGGGCTTTGGAGGGAAGATTTCCTTCCTATTACAATATCGACACCGAGGAAGAGCTGGAGGAAGAAAGAAGACTCCTCTACGTGGCGGCCACTCGGGCCAAAGAAAACCTTTTCATTACTTATCCGGTCAAAATTTTCGACCGCGGGCTGCGCACCGTTCTCTCCCGCCCATCCCAGTTCATCGAGGGAATCCCCGAACAGATGCTGGAGCCGGTAACCCTGGTGGATGAGGAAGAGGACCGGAGCTGGGGGAGCTAAAATGATCCGTTTTTTGTTGAATATCGTCGTCTTTATCAGCGGGGCAGTGCTCATGGCGCTGGAAATCGTCGGCAGCCGGGTGCTCGCCCCCTACTTCGGCAATTCCATCTTCGTTTGGGGAAGCCTGATCTCCGTGGTCCTGGCGGCCCTAAGCGTCGGCTACTACTGGGGCGGCTGGCTCTCGGAGCGCAGCCCGTCATTCGGGCGGCTGCTGGTGCTGCTGTTGATTCCGGGCATATTGATCTTTTTCCTTCCCTTCGTCTATCAGCCGATCAACACCTCGATCGCCGAAGTGGATTTCGGCAGCCGCCTCAACCCTCTTATTGCGAGCACGATCTTCTTTCTCCTTCCGGGAATCTTTCTCGGAACCATCTCGCCCTACGCGATCCGTCTCGCCGCCACAACGCTCTCTACGGTCGGCAGCACCGCCGGTAGTCTCTACGCGTTGTCCACCTGCGGCAGCATCTTCGGAACCCTGCTCACCGCTTTCTATCTTATTCCTGCCATCGGGGTAATCAATATTATTCACTCACTGGGCGCAACCATGATGCTCCTTGCGCTTCTCTTGTGGCCCTTCGTCCGTTTCCGGCTCGATAAAGTGGAAAAGAGTATTGGGATGGCTAAAACGGCGGCGATCCTCTTATTGCTGACTGCAATCTGCGGGGCAAACCCCTCTCCCGTTTGGGCGAGGGACAAAATTCTCCTGGAGAAGGACACCTTCTATCACCACATCCGGGTTGAAGAGGACGAGGATGCCCGCTATCTCTACTTCGACCGCACCCTGCAGAGCGCCATGAATCTGAACGACCCTACGGCACTGCGCCTGCTCTATTCGCGTTATACTTCGCTCGGATTGGCCTTCAGACCGGACGCAAAAAAGGCGCTGATCATCGGCCTGGGCGGCGGCTCGATACCGAAAAAATATAATAAAGAGTTTCCCGCGATGGAGATCGATGTCGCCGAGATCGATCCCGAAGTGATCCAGGTCGCCAGAAAATATTTCTCTTTGAAGGAAGGAAAGAACCTGCGCGTCCACGCCCAGGATGGCCGGCTTTTTCTAACCCGGACCTCGCAGCGCTATGACCTGATCCTACTGGACGCCTACTATACCGATGCTATCCCCTTTCATCTTACCACGCGCGAGTTCTTCCAGGTTGCGGAGCGAAAACTCACGCCTAACGGGATCGTAGTGGCGAATATCATCGGGGCCGTCACCGGGCCGGGAGGCAAGATCACCCGCTCGGTGGTCAAAACCCTGCGCGAGATCTTTCCGCAGATCTATATCTTTCCTACCCGCGGCGCTAACAGCCCCTACCTCGATGTTATCCAAAACGTCATCATCATAGCCACCAAAGAACGCCAGAGGCTCGATATCCGCGAGATTACGAAACGGGCCGCCTCTCTGGGCCGGGACCTCTTCCCCAATTCTTTGAGAGATATTGCGGCCTCATACCACGACTCCAAGCTGGACGACAGCGACGTCCCCGTGCTTACCGATGATTACGCCCCGACAGATAACCTGCTCCATCCTTAGTCTCCTGTTGCTGTCTTCCTGTACGCTGGCTGGCTCAGGAGCCCCGCAAAGAGTCGTGCAAGTTAAGGCCCTGGGAGATCTCAAGCTCAGAGAGGAAAATCCGCGATGGGTCGAAGAGGTGCGGCAACTCATCGAAGCGGCGTCGGACTATTTTGAAAGAGAATTCGGCATTCGCTTTGTTACGCAAACTATCGCTCCCTGGCCGCTTAAAGACAGAATCCCATCGACACCGGCTCTCATGAGCCGCGTAAAAACAGAGGTCCCCTTGAAAGATCCCGGCGGGAGTTACGATCTTGTCATCGTCTTTACCAGAGAGCGGGTGAATGTCTATGCCGGCGGCAGGGCGCGCGTCGACCGCATCGGGGACTGCCGGCAGGGATTGGGTAATTACTTGGTGAGTTCCGTTTCCGGCCCTTTCCAATACCGCGGGCCTCATGAGGAGCCGGAGATGGACGTGGTAGCGCTGATCCACGAGCTGGGGCACATCTTCGGCGCCGAACACGTTCAGGACATAGGCTCTATTATGAATGAGAATTTTGACTATCGGACGGAATTCGATAAGAAGAACCGTGAGATCATTTTTAAAAATAAATTTTGCCCGTTTGGGAAGGGATGAATGAGAAGGATACCCTTGTCCCTTCGCTCCAGTGCCTCGTCGGCTGGAAGGTTCGTGAGGGGACCTGCCTCTCGCGCCGAAAGCAATAGGGAAAAAGGGACCTCCCTATCCCCTCGGCTTCGGCGTCTCGTCGGCTGGAACTCTAACTGCTTGCCTCGGGCAGCATCGAAACTCGCCCAAAGGACAAAAACGGGCTCAGACATCGATGCCGCTTGTCCTCGGCTTCGCAGAGAGTTCCAACGCCTCCGAGCCGATCTTCGCTACGGGGACAGGAAGGTCCCGGAGATGGAAGAGGTCTGGATGCCTTTCTGAGGGACGGAGGAGTCGAAAGCGAGCGAGGGGAGCGCGAATGAGGCTGCGGACGTAGAGACGAAAAGGTTTGGTTAAAGCACTGCTCCATCGGCCGCAGCCGAAGGCGCGCTCCGCGAGGGAACTGTTTTATGCTGGAAAACATCCGCATCGTTCTGGTTGAGCCGAAAGGCTCCGGCAACATCGGCTCGGTTGCCAGGGCGATGAAAAATATGGGGCTAAAGGATCTGGCTATCGTCGGCGGCGGACGCACTAAGAGCTTTTGGGCCCGGGCAATGGCGGTCCACGCCAAGGATATCCTGCAGGAGGCCCGCCGCTTCGGCACGTTGCGCGAGGCGGTGGCGGACTGCGGCCTGGTGGTTGGAACCACCTGCCGCAGCGGCCTTTACCGCGGCCACAGCCGCTCGCCGCGGGAAGTGTCGCAGTCGATCCTCTCTTCAGCCCGCAGCGCCAAGTGCGCCCTTATCTTCGGTCCGGAGGATCACGGACTCAGCAACCGGGACTTGAAATATTGCCAGTGGCTCGTCACCATCCCGACCCACCCGGACTACTCTTCTCTGAATGTGGCCCAGGCCGTGATGATCTGCCTGTATGAGCTTTCCCTGGCCGCGCTGGAAAAGGTCCCGCAGGAAATGATTTCCCGCGCTTGCGCAGAAAACATCGAGCGCCTCTTTGACAGAATGCGCTCCTCCCTGCTAAAGATCGGTTTCCTGGATCCGCAGAACCCGGAACATATTCTCTTGGCCCTGCGACGTCTCTTGGGCCGGACGGGCCTGGAAGAGAGAGACGTGGGCATATTGAACGGTCTGTTTCGTCAGATTGAATGGTACGCGGCAGAGGGGTGGAAGGTGGTAGAAGAAAAACAGAGAAAAGGATTAAAAATCAGATAAGAGGAGAAGCTATGGATTTAACCGAAGATGATGTGCTTGAGATCTTAAATCTCATAGAAAAATCGAGCTTTGACTTCCTCCAATTGCAGATGGGGGACCTGAAGCTGGTTGTGAGTAAGGGGGGATACATGGGCAGCGCGCCTGTGGCCGTCTTCAGTGATCCCCAACCTGCAGCCGGTCCCGCGGTTGCCAGCGAACCTGCGCCTAAAGCCAGGGAAGCGGAGGTGAAGACCCAAGCGGAACAGCCTCAGCCGAAAGCCAAGGCCGTTGTCCGGGATGGGACCGTGCCTATCAATGCGCCGATGGTGGGGACGTTCTATATCACGCCGGAGCCGGGGGCACCTCCTTTCGTCGAGGTGGGCGGTAACATCGACGAGGATACGACCGTCGGTCTTATCGAGGTGATGAAGGTCTTCAATGCTATAAGGTCCGGCGTCCGAGGGGTCGTTGAGGAGATCTGTATCCAGGGCGGGCAGTTTGTCGAATACGGTCAGACCATCATGCTCGTAAAACCAAAAGGCAAAGGGTAAATCCGCATGGCCATCTCGCGCGTCCTAGTGGCCAACCGAGGAGAGATCGCGCTGCGCGTCATCAAGGCGTGCCGGGCCTTGGGGATAGAATCGGTCCTGGCGGTCTCGGCAGCCGACCGTGAGAGCCTGCCTGCGAAGGAAGCGGATCGCGTTGTGTGCATCGGCCCGGCGCGCGCCGCGGACAGCTATTTGAAGGTAGAGGCCCTCATCGCCGCCGCCCTGGGGACCGGCTCGGATGCCATCCACCCGGGATACGGCTTTCTCGCCGAGAGGCCTGAGCTGGCTCGAGCCTGCGAGCAGAACAAGGTACAGTTCATCGGGCCGCGCCCCGAGAGCATCCTTAAGATGGGCAATAAACTGCTGGCCCGGGAGATCGTCCGCGGCTACGGCATTCCGATAATCCCGGGCTCGGAAAAGGTCCATAGCTTTCAAGAGGGCCTGCAAATCGCAAAAGAGATAGGCTTGCCAATTTTGATCAAGGCCGCTGCGGGCGGCGGTGGACGGGGAATTAAGATCGTCACGGAGAACGGGGAGCTCCAGGGGGCCTTTGAAACGGCCGCTGCGGAAGCGCGCGCGGCTTTCGGCGATGAGACGCTCTACATCGAGCGCTACATCCCTAACGCCAGGCATATCGAGGTCCAGGTGCTCGGCGATCGCTTTGGAAATGTGATTCACGCCGGCGAGCGCGACTGTTCATTGCAGCGCCGCCATCAAAAAGTCATCGAAGAGGCTCCCGCCTATTCCATTTCTGATGCGCTCAGGGAGGAGATCCGCGCGGCCGGCGTCATCATCGCTAAAAACATGAAGTACGAAAATGCCGGCACCGTGGAATTCATTCTGGACCAGGACCAGGAACGGTTTTACTTCCTCGAGATGAACACCCGGATCCAGGTCGAGCACCCGGTCACCGAGGCGATCACCGGTATCGACCTGGTGCAGGAGCAGATCCGGATCGCCAACGGCCATGCGCTGACTCTTTCCCAGTCCCAGGTGCAATTCAGCGGGCATGCGATCGAATGCCGGATCACCGCCGAATCGGCCAAAGACGGATTCCGGCCCTGTCCCGGACAAATCACCCGGTGGCAACCCAGCTCCGGGGCTGATATGCGCGTGGACAGCCACGGCTATGCCGGCTACACGGTCCCTCCCTTCTATGACTCGCTGCTGGCCAAGCTGATCGTCCGAGGGGAGAATCGGGTAAAAACCGTCGCGCGGATGCAGGAGGCGCTCGCGAGCTTTGTAGTCTCCGGCATTGAGACCACTATCCCCTTTCTCCGCCTGCTCGTATGCCAGCTTGATTACATAAAAGGAAATGTGAACACGAAGTGGCTGGAAAAGTTCCTGGCCACATCCTCCCTGCTTGAGTTAGGAGCTGAATAAAGGTCCAACCGGGAGAAGCAATGATGAGTGAGGTTAAGTTTGTCGACACCACGCTGCGCGACGGTCATCAGAGCCTTTGGGCTGAAAATATGACCACGGGCATGATGCTGCCCGTCGCCAAGCGGATCGACGACGCGGGATTCGAAGCGATAGAGCTTATTTCCAGCTCGCACCTGAAAAAATGCGTGCGCGAGCTCAAAGAGGATCCCTGGGAGCGAGTCCGGCTCATCGCGAAGCGCGTCACCAAGACCCCTCTCCGGCTCATCGCCGGCAGGGTCAATACCTTCGAGATCACGCCGCATTCCGTCTACCGGCTCTTTCTCGAGCGCATGGCCGCAAACGGGTTGCGTCAGGCCCGGATATCGGACGAGTGGAACGACCTCTCAAGCTGGCAGCGCAAAGTGCAGTTCTCCCGAGAGATAGGGTTGGACCCTATCGTGAATATCATCTATTCGGTTTCCCCCAAACACACGGACGAGTACTTCGCGGAAAGGACGCGTCAAGCCGCCTCCCTGCCTCTTTACCGGCTCTGCCTGAAGGACCCGGGAGGGCTCTTGACGCCGGAGCGCACGCGGGCGCTCGTTCCTTCGATCTTAAAGAATAGCAAAGGCATCCCTGTGGAGCTTCATACGCACTGCACCACGGGCCTCGGGTCGCTGTGCGCTCTGGAGGCGATCAAGCTCGGGATCAAGACGGTGAACACCGCCATCCCGCCTCTTGCCGATGCCTCCTCCAACCCTTCGCTCTTTAATGTGGCCAGGAACGCACGCGCCCTGGGCTACACGCCGGCCATCGACGAAGAGCTGCTCAAGCCGGTAGCGGAGCACTTCACTTTTATTGCCAAACGGGAAGGCTTTCCGATCGGGGCGCCGGTCGAGTACGATTACTCTCAATACCTCCACCAGGTGCCTGGAGGGATGGTTTCCAATCTCCGCCATCAACTCCGCAAGGTGGGAATGGAGGAGAAGGTGGGAGATGCGCTGGAGGAAGCCGGCCGCGTGCGCGCTGAATTCGGCTACCCGATCATGGTCACACCCCTCTCTCAATTCGTCGGCAGCCAGGCCGCTATCAACGTCATCGTTGGAGAGCGCTACAAGGAGGCGACCGATCAGGTCATCCAGTACGCGCTGGGACTGTGGGGCAAAGAAGGAAGCACTACGATGGATCCCAACGTCAAGGACAAGATCCTCAGCCGCTCCCGCGCCAGGGAACTGGCCAGGTGGGTGCCCCCGGAGCCATCCATCGAGGAGGTGCGGCGCAAAATAGGAGGGGCCGGAGTCTCGGACGATGAGCTGCTGCTGCGCTGGCTGCTGCGCAAAGAGGAGATTGAAGCCATGCGCTTGGCCGGCCCGCCGAAGGAGTACGTCACCGCGAGGCATCCCGTGATCACATTGATTGAGGAGCTGACCAGGCGAAAAGACTATAGCCAGATCCAGGTGCAAAAATCCGGATTATCGCTTACCCTTCGACAAGCTCAGGGTGGTGAGCTAAGTCGAACCACCCTTGGAAAAACAAGTTAATAGTTATTAGATACTGGTTTATTGGTAATTTTTAACTAATAACCAGTAACGAGTAACCAGTAACCAAAATAAGGAGGTAACCCCATGGAAGTCATTGCTATCGATGTGCACATTCACCTTTGCGACGAGCTGACGCTGAAAGCAAAGGGCGCGCGGGTCCAGCAGATGGCGCGTTACTTTGGCAGGGAGCGCAAGCCTGTTTCGATGGACGAGCTGGCCGACCAATACCGCCAGCGCAAGATGATGGCCGTAATCATGAACACCAGGGACGAGACCGTGACCGGCATGGCCCCCGTGCCTAACGATCATGTTGCCGAATATGTGCGCAAGTATCCTGATGTGTTTTTGGCCTATGGCGCCATCGATCCGTGGACGGGCAAGCTTGCCTTGGACGAAATCCGCCGCTGCAAGGAAGAGTTGGGCCTGCATGGCATCGGCGAGCTCAACCCGGCCAGACAACACTTCTACCCCAACGACACGCGCTTCTACCCGCTCTGGGAAGAGGCACAGAAGCTTGGCCTGCCTATTCTATTCCACGGCGGCATGGCCGCCGCCGGCGCCGGCACCCCCGGCGGCATGGGCACCAAACTCAAGTACAGCCAGCCGATCCACCTCGACGACGTGGCGGCGGATTTTCCCGAACTCAAGATTATTTCGGCCCATCCGACCTGGCCCTGGACAGCGGAAAGCCTCGCCATCTGCCGGCACAAGAGCAATTATTACATCGACCTTTCCGGCTGGGCGCCGAAGTATTTCCCCGCCGAGCTGGTCCATAACGTCAACACGCTCCTTCAGGACAAGGTGATGTTCGGTTCCGACTGGCCGGCGATCGGTGTCGAGCGCTGGATGGAGGAGTTTCAGCAACTCAATATAAAGCCGGAGGTCAGGCAGAAGATACTCCTGGATAACGCGAAGAAGTTTTTAGGCTTGAATCTCTAGATAAAACTTCAAACTGTCTTTGCCTCGGCCTGCGAAGAAGAGAGAGGTACCCATGAGGCGATCTGAAATGCTTTTTGCTATAGCGGCGTTTTTATTTCTGCTGTGCGGTTACAATCTGTGGGGCGCCGAGCCGGTAGAACTCAAAATCAATTACGGCGCGGTCAGCGCGGCGTATAGCCCTGTGTGGATCGGCCATGAGGAAGGGCTTTTTGCCAAATACGGCTTCAAAACGGATCCCAAACTTATCGGGGCTGCGACCGAAGTGCAGGCCCTGCTTGGGGGAAGTCTCGACATCGTCAACGGCGGTCCCGAGTTGGTTGACGCCCGCCTGCAGGGCGCCGACGTGTTTTATGTCGCGGGGATGGTCAACCGCTTTGTCTTTTCCCTTTACAGCAGGCCGGATCTGCAAAAGCTCGCCGATCTCAAGGGAAAAGCCATCGGGGCGACCCAGCCCAATTCATCGACCGACTTTGCCTCACGGATCCTGCTCAAAGAGGCGGGGCTCATCCCCGGGAAGGACAGCCAAATCCTTTACGTGAAAGGGGTGCCGGAAATTCTCGCCGCCATCATTCAGGGGACCGTGGCTGCCGGGATCCTGTCGCCTCCAACGACACTGAAGGCGCGCCAGGCCGGCCTGAAAGAGCTGGTCAATATCACGGAAAAGAACATTCCGGTTATTCAAGCCGGCGTGGGGACCACAGGGGCCTTCATCAAAAACCATCCCGATCTCCTAAAGCGTTATCTTCAGGCCTATGTGGAGGCATTGAAGTTTATTCGCAGCGAACCCGCAAAGACGAAGAAGGTGATCGCCAAGTTCACCAAGACGACGAGCCAGGATGATCTCGATGAAAGCTACCGTTCTTTCTTAGTGGCCTGGGAAAAATCCCCCTATGTATCCACTGCTGCGATTCAAACCCTAATCGATTTTTCCCAACACCCGGCGGCAAAATCGGCAAAGCCCAATCAATTCATCGACAATGCCTTCATTGCCGAACTGGAGCGTTCCGGATTTATCGAACAGGTTTACCGGCAGTAAGAGAGGTAGAAACAGTCGCGCGTGCGCACGACGGAGCAGGCGCTGCAAATGATTAAAGAGGCGCAAGGAAGATAGGCCGCTAAAAAAAGTAGCAACTAAGCGGAGGCAACTATGGCAACCAGCGGGAAAGTCAAGTTCGGCACCGGTCTCAAGATCAAACAGGTCGGAAGAATGGATCTTCCGGGCGGCGGCTTGGTGGCCGTGGAGAACGGATATGCCTATGTGGGCCACATGGACCCCCCCTACGGCACCTCGATCGTCGATGTGCGCGATCCTAAACACCCCAAGCTCGTCTCTCAGCTCGAAGTGCCGGAGGGAATCCACTCTCATAAAGTCAGGGTCAGCGGAGACGTGATGCTGGTCAACTACGAGCGGTACAAATCCAATAAAGAGGCTCAGGGAGGACTAAAGATATTCGACATTTCCAACAAGGCCAAGCCGCGCGAAATCGCTTTCTTTAAGGCCGCGGGGAGAGGTGTCCACCGCTTCACCTTTGACGGAAGGTATGCCTACATCTCTCCGTGCATAGAGGGATACGTCGGTAATATCGCAATGATCCTGGACCTCAAAGATCCCGCTAGACCGCAAGAGGCCGGACGCTGGTGGATGCCCGGACAATGGATCGGAGGCGGCGAAACTCCCGCGTGGGAAGGAACAGCGCACCGCTGCCACCACCCGATCAGGAGGGGCAACCGGCTCTACGTGAGCTACTGGCATGGCGGCTTCGTCATCCTCGATATCTCCGACATGAGCAAACCCAAACTGGTAAGTCATCTTGACTGGAGCCCGCCCTACCCTGCCCCCACCCACACAACGCTTCCCATGCCTTGGAAGATCATGGAGCGGGACATCATGGTGGTGACCGATGAAGAGGCGCAGAAACTGGCGCCGAAACCCCTGGCTTTTTTGTGGATAGTGGACATCACTGAAGAGACGCGCCCCATCCCCATCTCGACCTTCATGCTGCCGGATGACAGCGCGCCAGGCCCGGACGACCGCTTTGGCGCCCACCAGCCCGCCGAACAGGTCCGCAGCGCCACCCTCTATGTCACCTGGTTCTCAGGGGGGCTCAGGGCCATTGATATTTCGAACCCTTATTTACCAACAGAGGTCGGCTTTTACGTCCCCTTCCCCGGGAGGGGACAAAAGACAGTCCAGAGCAACGACGTCTATCACCGCGAGGATGGCCTGCTTTTCCTCATCGACCGGTTTGACGGGCTGGAGATTTTGGAGAGCGAATTATAAATGGGGTTGAGGAAAACCATAGAATCGCGTCTGACAACAGTAGAGCGGGGCATCAAGTCACTCCAAGCGAGCGACGCGGCGATTATAAGGTCGATGCGGGACGGTTTTTCCCAGATGGAAAGCCGCTTTGTACACATGGAAAGCCGCTTTGACCAGATCTATAACCACGTCGATGGATTTATGAAGCTTCACGAGACGCTCGATATCGAGTTCCGGGTTATCAAGGAGCAGGTACGACGTCTTGAGGATCGCGTAGAACACCTGGAAGCCACCGGAAGAAGCTAGATAATTGAAGACCCCTTTCTTCTCCCCGTGCCGGCCTACCACGCTTTGCGCAGGTTCTCCAGGCCTTTGAGATAATCCGCTTCCTCCAGATTGCTTTCCACCCCGTATTCTGCCAGTACGGTTATCATCCGGCCT
>Ga0209317_1002992_pt1 | contig 11346 bp, 6 predicted proteins | sample RifGroB2_FD_183994 | JGI IMG/M metagenome (GOLD analysis project Ga0209317, IMG submission 183994) | Soil microbial communities from Rifle, Colorado, USA - Groundwater B2 (SPAdes) (version 2) | ecosystem: Environmental > Terrestrial > Soil > Unclassified | place: Rifle, Colorado | collected...
TGACGGTGATCCTGCCGTCCTGGGGCTTCCTGCGCTCCGAGATGTCCATCTTGGACAGGATCTTGATGCGCGAGACGATGGCGGCGTGCAGGTCGGCCGGGATCTTTATCTTGTTGTGCAAAAGCCCGTCGATGCGGTAGCGCACCAGGGTGTACTTGGTCTTCCCCTCGATGTGGATGTCGCTGGCATGGTAGCGTATCGCCTCGGAGATGACGGCGTTCACTATCCTGATCACCGGCGGCACCTCCGAGGAGCCGATCAGTTCCGAGATGCTGACGTCCTTGTCCTCGTCGTCGATGATGATGTCGATCTCGTCGATCGGCTCCAGGTCCGCCACCGCTTGCGTCTCATCCAGGCCGTCCTCCGCGTAGACCCGGTGCAGCAGCGCCATGATCTCGGAGCTCGCCGCGAGCAGCGGGGTCACCGTCAGCCCGGTCATCATGGAGATGTTGTCCACCTTGTAGATGTCCGAGGGGTCCGCCATCGCCATGGTGAGCTGCCGGCCGGTCATCCTGATCGGCACGATCCTGTTCCGCTCGCACAGGTCTCGCGGCAGGAAGCGGACCGCCTGCGGCGAGATCTCCGCCTGTCCCAGGTCGACGTACTCGATGTGGAGCGAGGCCTGCAGCGCCTTGATCACCTGCGCCTCGCTCAACAGCCCGAGTCGCACCAGGGTGTCGCTGAGAAACTCGCCCTGGGCCCTGTCGCGCCCCGCCCGCGCCAGGACCTCCTTGCCGACGAGCCCCGCCTTTTCCAGGATGCTCCCGATCACCCCCCTGTTCTCGTCGAACAGGTTCGCGTAGTTCTTGATGCGCTGCTGCTGGGAGCGGGTCAGCTCCTTCAGGCTCCGGTTTTCCTGCATCAGGACGTACTGCTGCAGGGCGAGGCTGACGGTGAGCCGCAGGTCGTCGTCGTTCCACGGCTTGGTGATGAACTTGTACACCGCCCCGTCCTTCACCGCCCCCATGACCGAGTTGATGTCGGCGTGCCCGGTCAGCATGATCCTGATGGTCTGGGGCCAGCGATCCTTGACGCTCTTCAGCAGCTCGGCGCCGGTCATCCCCGGCATCCTGTGGTCCGAGACGATGAGGTGCACCTCGCTCGACTCCATGACGGCGAGCGCCTCGGCGCCGCTTGCGGCGGTCAAAAGACGGTAGTTCTCCTCCATGAAGATGCGCCGCATGGCGGAGAGCACCCCGGCCTCGTCGTCCACGAAGAGCACGCCGAAGCTTCCGGCGCTTTCCACCGCCTGCTCCCCGGCGCCCGGGAGCAGAACGCTCACGCCGCGCTCCTCGCTCTTTGCCACCGACTTGAACAGTTCCGAGTATTTCGACATGCTATTCCTTCCCCGCGGGGACCGTGATGATGAACTCCGCGCCGCCCCCCGGCGCGTCGGCGACGGCGATGGTCCCGCCTAGTTTCAGCACCGCCTCCCAGACCACGGCTAGCCCCATGCCGGTGCCGGAGCCGACCGGCAGCGTGGTGAAGAACGGCTCGAATATCTGGCTGCGCAGCGCGGACGGGACACCGTTGCCGTTGTCCGCGACGCTGATCCTGATGCGCTCCCCGTCGAAGCAGCTCGACAGGGTGATAACCGGCGCGGCTCCCGCATGGGTGAGCGCGTTTTGCACCAGGTTCAGGAAGATCTGCCCCGGTAGCTGCGGTTTGCAGGTGACCACGGGGAGCGGCTGCAGCTCCTTGACGATCTGCGCCCTGCCGCATAGCACGTGCGAAAGCACCCCGAGGGTACGCTCCAGCTCCTGGTTCAGGTCGACCGGCATATCCCCCGCATCGTCCACGTGGGAAAATCCCTTCAGGTCCGCCACGATCCGGCTCACCCTTTCGGCGCCGGAGAGGCTCTGGGACATCAGGTCGCCAACGTCCGCCACCACCTGCTGCAGCTTCAATTCCCGCCATTTCTGGTCCGCCTCGGCGCTCAGTATCCGCGCCGGCAGGTCGAGGTCCAGGTGGTCCCGGTAGAACTGGAGCATGGCGCAAAAACGCCCCACGTACTTTTGCAGGGTATGCAGGTTCGAGATGATGAAGCCGAGCGGGTTGTTGATCTCGTGGGCCACGCCTGCGGCCAGCTGTCCTATGGCCGCCATCTTCTCCTGCTGCAGCATGAGGGCCTGGGCCCGCTTCAAGTCCGCCGTGCGCTCCTTCACGCGCAGTTCCAGGTTCTGGGCCAGCTCCCGGTAGCGCGCCTCGCTTTGGGCCAGATCCGCGTTGCTACGCATCAGCTCCTCGTGCGAGCTGTTCACCACGCTGGTGTGGATCTCGGTGGTGAGCACCCTTTTCAGGTTGTTCCTGAGCACCGTGTCGAGCGCCACCCTGAGCAGTGCCGCGCAGGGCCGGAGCCGGTCCCGGTGCTGCTCCTCCCCGTAAACGGCAAGGCGCGCCACCGGTTCGCCCTCAAGCAGAATGGGGAAACCGGCCAGCAGTTCTCCCCGCCCTCCCGGGGCGGCCGCGCCCCAAAGCTCCTCCCCCTCCTGGTCCGTCAAGCGCGCGCAGCTGGCGCCCGCGGCCAGGACCCCCTGTAAAAGCGGCAGCACGTCGCTGTCCAAAAGCAGCTGGCGCAGGTTCTTTTCCTCCCCCACCAGAAAGCTCAACTGTTCGCCCGTCGTCATGGCTCCCCCTCCATGCCGTCCCCCCTGAGGGTGGTCAGCTGCTGCAGGAACCGGTCCCGGGTGAGGCCGTGCTCGCCCAAGAGCAGGAAGCGCGCGTCGATCCGGTCGTAAACCAGTCCCGCCAGCGTCCGGAAGGTCTCGGCCACCCCCTCCCCGCGCAGGGCGCTCGCCATCTCCACCGGTATCCCGGTCGGCCCCCAGGTGTTCCTGACCTCCTGTTCCGGGATCAGCTCGGGGAGGTCACGCTTGTTGAACTGGATCACGAGCGGAGTCGTGTCGATGTCGAGACCCACGAGCGAGAGGTTCCTTTCCAGGTTGTCGAAGCTGGCGAAGTTGCTCTGCGCCTCGGAGGGGTGGGAGTCGGCTATGAAGGCGATGCCGTCGGCCCGCTGCAGCACCGCCTTCCTGGTGGCGTCGTGGCACACCTGCCCCGGCACCGTGTACACCTTGACCTTGATCTTCAGCCCGCTCGGCGCGGTCAGGAAGAAGGGGAGCAGGTCGAAGTAGATGGTCCGGTCGCCGGTGGTGTCGAGCACCATCAGCTCGCCGCGCCCCAGCCGCGTGAGCTGCTCGTGGAGCTGCAGCAGGTTGGTGGTCTTCCCCGAGAGGGCGGGGCCGTAATAGACAAGCTTCAGCACCATGCGGCGCTCTTTCTCGTTGTACTCGATCATGGCGCCTCCTCTCCGCGGGTCACGAAAATGCCGGTGGCCGGGGCGTCTATGCTGTAGTAGCGCAGGATGGCGGCGATCTTCTGGCTGTCCAGAATGGTCCCCTTGGTCAAAAGGAGCAGCCCCGTGCCGCTGTAGAGGTTGCGGTTGATGACGAGGCCATCGTGCAGCTCCTTGGGCTTTAGCTCACGCTCGGCGAACTGCTCGTGCGCGCTTCCCGCCAGCGAGGCGTACAGCTCGATGGCGTGACGCTCGATCGGCTCAAAGAGCGCCGGGTCGAGCGCATGTCCCAGCTGCTTCCTGGCAAGGACCAGCACCGCCCGGACCGCGGCCTCCTCCCGGATATCCCCCAGTTCGTTGTCTATGAAGTCGGCAAAGCCGATTATCCTGGCGCCCATCGGTATGGCGTCCCCCGCCAGCCGGTCCGGGAAACCCTGGCCGTCGTAGCGCTCGTGGTGGTGCCTGATCAGCTGGCCTGCCTCGCGCAACTCCTCCACCACGTCGACCGCGGCCTGTCCGCGCACCGCATGGAGCTGGTACAGGTCGATCTCCTCCTGCGTCATGCCGACCACCTTTTTTTCCAGGATCGCCGGGGGGATCCCGATGACGCCGATGTCGTGCAGCAGCGCGGCGGTGCGTATGGTCTCTATCTGCGCAGTTTCCAGGCCGAGTTCCGCGGCTAGGGCCGCCGAGAGTACCGTCACCTTCCTGGTATGGTCCTGCAGCTTGGTGCTGTGCAGCTCTATCAGGCGGGAGAAGGCGAGGATGGTGTGGTTGAAGGCCTCCCCGATGCGCTGGTTTCTCCCCTTGAGCTCCTCGTTCTGGCGCCGGATGGTCGCCGTCTGCTCCAGGACCCGCCCTTTCAGGCTGTCGTTCCACTCGCTGAGCTCGCGGTTTTGCTGCTCGACCAGCGCGGTGAGCGCCCTGTTTTCCAGGACCAGGCGGTACTGGTCCACCCCCTCCATGATGGTGCGGCGCAGCACCTCGTCGTCCCACGGCTTGGTCAGGTAGCGCGACGTTCCTCCCTTGTTGATGGCGTCCATGGTGGCCGCCATGTCGGCGTATCCGGTCAGCACCATGCGCACCGCGTCCGGCACGACTTCGCGCGCCTTTTCCAGGAACTCGGCGCCGCTCATACCCGGCATGCGCTGGTCCGACAGGATGAGAGCCACCTCCGGATGCGCCTTCAGTACCTCCAGCCCCTGCGCGCCGGAGTTGGCGCTCAGCACTTCGAGATCCAGATCCAGCTCCAGGAGGAGCCTGGTGATGGATCGTATGATGTTCTCCTCGTCGTCGACCAGGAGTACTTTATACGGTGTAAGGTTTAGTTGAAGGGTCATGCTGTACTCCTCGTTTGCAGCGAGCTGCTACTTACGTTCAACGTTCAAGGTCCAACGTTCTTCCAGGTACTCGACTTGTACCGTGACCCGTGCGGAACCGCCGTTCAGATTTTTACTCAACCTCAACCTTAATCTTAATCTGCCTTGGTTATGGTCAGTATGACCCCGTCCTGCCCCTCTTGCGCCAGGGTGACCGCTTGTACCTGTAACCTCGCCCCGTCCGCTTCGATGAGCCGGCAGCCACCCGCGCGGCCGGAGAGTTCCTCCGCCAGGGGGAGCAGCCGCGCCGGGAGCGCCTCGCGCAGCTTTTTCCCCAGCAGGTCCTCTCCGTTCACCCGGAGCATGAGCGCCGCCTCGCGGTTTATCTGCAGCACGACGCCATCGGCGTCCAGGCTGACTACGCCGATAGGGAGGTTCTCCAGTATCGTGTTGGCGTGCAGCAGGGCGCGGTGTTGCGCCATGAAGTCGGTATTGCACTGGTAGGCGAGACGCTCAAGGTGCTCGTTCAGCTCAGAGAGCTCCTCGTTTTTGCGCCGCAGTTCCTCGGCCAGCTGCTGGTTTCTGCGCTGGATGGCAAAGGTCTCCAGCGCCTTGGCGACGGTCACCCTCAGCTCGTCGTCGTTCCACGGCTTCGGGATGAACTTGTAGATCTTCCCCTCGTTGATGGCCGACACCACCGCCGCCGTGTCGGCATAGCCGGAGAGCACGATCCTTATGGTCTCGGGGTGCGTCTTGAACACCTCCTTCAGGAACTCCACCCCGTTCATCCCCGGCATCCGGAAGTCGGAGATCACGACCTGCACCTGCTGGGCCGCGTTCAGCAGTTCGAGCCCCTCCTCCCCCGAGGAGGCCGTCATGATCTCGTAGTCGTCATCCAGAAAGATCCGTTCCAGCGCGCGCAGCACGTTGCGCTCGTCGTCCACGCACAGTATCCGGGTCTGGTTGTTCATCCGCTATACCCCCTCGATCGGCAGCCTGATGGTGAAGGTGGTCCCGGTTTGCGCCGAGCTCTCCACCTCTATGCTGCCGTTGTGTTTCTTTATGATGTCGTAGCTTATCGACAGCCCGAGGCCGGTCCCCTTTCCCACCTCCTTCGTGGTGAAGAAAGGCTCGAAGATGCGGCTGCGGATCTCTTCCGGGATGCCGCTTCCGGTGTCGTGGATGGCGATGACCACCTCTTCCCCCTCGCGCCGGGTGGTGATGGTGACCTCCCCCTGCTTCTCGATGGCGTGCGCGGCGTTCACCAGGATGTTCAGGAAGACCTGGTTCAACTGCTGCGGCAGGCACTTCACGGCCGGCAGTTCGCCGTACTCGCGCTTTAGAGTCGTCTTGTACTTGAGCTCGTTCCAGGCGATGGTGATGGTGCTCTCCAGGCAGTCGTTCAGGTCGACGTAGTTTGCCTGCGCCTCGTCGAGCCGTGAAAAGCTCTTCAGGTTCTGCACGATGGTGCGCACCCGCTCCGCCCCGTCCTGCGACTCCGCCAGCAGATTCCGCGCGTCCGCCAGGATGTAGTCGACCTTGAACTTCGCCCTGGCCCGGGCGATCTCCTCCTTGACCTGGTCCGGCGCGATATCCGCCACCCCCGCCGACTGGAACTCCAGGAAACCCTCCAGCCTTTCCAGGTATTTCCCCATGGTGCCCAGGTTGCTCGAGATGAACCCCATCGGGTTGTTGATCTCGTGGGCGACCCCTGCCGCCAGCTGGCCGATGGAGGCCATCTTCTCCTGGTGCAGCAGCTGCGAGTGGGTCGCCTTGAGCTCCTGGTAGGCGTCCGCCAGCTGCTGGGAAACGAGCTTTATCTCGGTCAGGTCGTGCAGCATGATCACCGCCGCTCCGCGGTCGCCGTAGGGATAGATCCTGAGGGTGAGCCAGCGCCGGCTCCGCTCGTGGTAAAGCTCTCCGCTCGCCCCCTCCAGCTGGTCGAGGTCGAGCCCGCCTTCGCGCAAAAGAACGCGCCAGTCCGAGGAGAGCAGCCGCGTGTAGGTGCTTCCCGTTATTCTCTCGAAGGCCCGGTTGCAGCGCCGGATCTTGCCATCGGCGTCCACCATGGCGACCATGTCGTCGATGCAGTCCATGGTCTGCTCCCATTCCCGTTTCCCCTTCTCCACCTGGCGGAACAGCTCGGTCAGCTGCTCGTGCTTCAGCACCAGCTCGGCCTGGTTCTTCAGCAGTTGGCGCTCCGCGTCCTTGCGGGCAGAGATGTCCTCCATGACCCCGATGAAGTGGGTCAGGATCCCGTTCGCGTCGCAGACGGGGGAGATCTGCGCGCTTTGCCAGAAGAAGGTGCCGTTCCTGCGCCTGTTGTGGAACTCGCCGTGCCAATCGCGGCCGGAGGTGATGGTCTGCCAGAGCTCCCGGTACATCTCCTCCGGCTGCCTCCCCGACTTAAGCAGGCTGGGCCTTTGTCCGAGCACCTCATCCAGGGGATAGCCGCTTACCTCGCAGAACTTGCGGTTCACGTACTGGATGGTCCCCGAAGGGTCCGTGATGACGATGATGCTGGCGCTCTGTTCCACCGCCTGTGAGAAGAGGCGTAGCGACTCCTCGGCGCGCGCCCTCTCGGTTATGTCGTAGAGCGTTTCGATCACGGCGGCGGTCTCGCCGTCCCTCATCATGGGCGCGGCAGCGAAGAAAATGTAGCGCTCCTTGCCGTTCAGGTTCTGGTACCACCCCTCGGCGCGGATCATCCCTTTCAGGCCGACATCCCTGTCACAGGTGCGGTACAGCTCCTCGAGCCGATCGGTTGTGCCGGACATGACCAGGTCGCTCAAGGTCGGGCGCTTTTCCGGGTAGAACGGCTGCCACTGCCGGTCGGTGCCGAGCATGTCGCAGGACGGCATGCCGGTCAGCTCGACCATGGCCCGGTTCCAGACGATGATGCGGTGGCTCTTGTCGATGACGAAGAGCGGGGTGGAGGTGTTCTCCAGCAGGCTTTCGGCAAACTGGCGCTCTGCTTCGAGCATCCCCTCCAGGACCCTGTCCTGGGAGATGTCGCGGAAACTGCCGCGCACCCCCAGGTACTCCCCGTCGGCGCCAGCCAGTTCGTGGCAGCTGTATTTGAACCAGCGCGTCTCTCCCTGGCGGGTGATCAGGCGCAGCTCGATGGGGGTGCAGGGTTGATCCCCTTGGGCGCAGTTGCTCCGGCAGCTCCAGATGTGACCGTCCTCCGGGTGGATGATATCCTCCAGAAGCCGCGGCGACTCCAGGAACTCGCAATCGGCATATCCGGTCAGCGCCAGGCAGTTGGACGATATGTAGCGGATCGAGCCGTCCGGGTTTCTCAAGAGGGCGAGTTCCGAGGTGAAGTCGGCGATGATGCGGTACAGCTCCCGGTTCTCCTCCAGGGTCTCCTGCCTTTGGTCCATCTCTCCCACCATGGCGTTTACCGCGAGCGCCAGCTGTTCAAGCTCGTCGCCGGTTGCGAGCGTGATAAGCCGATCCTCACCCTCCTTGACCGGCAGGGCGCGCACATGGTCGGCCAGGCGGGCCAGCGGTCCGGTAACGCGCCGGATCAGACCCCAGAGCGCGAGCTGGGTCAACGCGAGGATCACGGCGAGGGCGCCGGCGAAGAAGGAGCGGGCCTGCTGGAGCGGCAGGTACGCCTCGGACTCCGGGTACTGGATGGCGATGATCCAGTTCGCGCCTCGCAGCGGGGTGGCCGCGGTGAGCCACACCTCCCCCTTGGCGTCGGTAGTTTCCCCGTGCGCCATGCGGTTTGTCTGTATCGCATCATCCAGTGCGGGGTCTTCGCCCGGAGTGATGCGCCCCATGACGCGGGACGGGTCCGGATGCCTGAGGATGGTGCGGTTTCTTTCCATCACGAAGAGCCGGCCTTTATTGCCGACCATCATGAGATCCCGATCGGCCTGGTCGGTTTTGAAAAGGTCATGATGCCCGATGAGAAGCCCGACCACGCTGCCGTCCGCTCGCCGGATCGGCGCGCTGAAGCTGACGACGGGGCGATGGGGCGGGGACTTGGCGAGGTAGGGGGCCGAGATGTAGGGTTTTCCGGTGGCAAGCCCGATGGCGGCATAGGCATTGGCCTTGCGATGCGTCTCCCGGGGGGAGGCCGGACTCTGCGCGACGACGCGGGCGTCCGTGTCTATGATCTCCAGGCCGCCGTCAAAAAAGGTCCGCGCCCCCTTCACCTCATCCAGCGTGCCGCGCAGCGCCCGGGCGTCGTCAAGGAGTGCCGGATCGATCCCCTTGGCTATCACGCCCAGCATCTCCTGGGAGCGCAGGAGTTCGTCGTCGGTATACTTTGCCGCCAGGGTGAGGATGGACGAGTGCTGGCGCGACACGGTCTGCTTCAAGGCGTGGGCAAGATAGCGGTACCCGGCCAGGGTCAGCAGGACCATCAGCGTCGCGACCAGCGGAAAAATGGGCCAGGAAATCTTGGTCATGATCTTCATGTATAAGAATCTCCGCAGGGGGGCGTCTCCAGCGAGTTTTACCGACGCCGTGACGCTGTTTGCAGCCCGATCTGTGGCAGTTCCGCTTTGCCGATGCAGGAAAAGCAGTTTGCCGCCTTCCTTTAACTATCGGAGAAAACGCTGCTGCCTTAAGCGTATTCTTGGGTAACTGGTCAGGATTGTAAGATTAAATTGGATTAAAGCTTTTGACCTGCCTGTTGCTCATGTGGGGGAGGCGGGCTACGCACTGGACAGGCCGGGCGCGCGGGGGAGTTCGATCCTGACGCAGGTGCCGGCGGCGTCGCTTGATACCAGGATGCGCCCGCCGTGCCCTGCGATGAACCTCTCCGCGATGGTCAGCCCCAGCCCGACGTGGCTCTCGGGGGTCTTGGTGGTGAAAAAGGGTTCGAACAGGGAGGAGAGGTGCTCCGCGGCGATGCCGGTCCCACTGTCGGAAATGGTGATCTCTGCCATCTCCGGATGTGACGTGATAGCCACGCTGATGGTCCCGGGATGGCTTCCCAGCGCCTCGCAGGCATTCTTCAGCAGCGCTACCAGAGCGGTGTTCAAAAGGGTGAGCGAACCGTGCACCGCGATCCCCTGATCCGGTTCGGACCAGTTGACCCGGGTCCCCGGGGGGGCCAGCACCGTCAGCATGCGGACCAGCGGCTGCAGCACGTCTGCCAGGTCAAGTTCCTGCATCCCCTTTTTGGCAAGCCCAAGTTCGAGCTGGGCCATCTGCTGCACGATGAGGGCGATCCTTTGTCCGCCATCCCTGGTCTCCTGGAGCAGTGATGGGATATCCTGGCGTATCTGGCGCATGCGGTGCGTCCGTTCCAGTCCGGCTATGGCCTCCTCCGACCCGGGGTCCGCGGCGCGCAAGGCGCCTGCCAGCGCGTCCGCATGGCGCGTGAGCGCCAGGGTGTAGCGCTCGAGCGTGGAGAGGTTGCTCATGACGAAGCCGAGCGGGTTGTTGATGTAGTGCGCCGCGCCGGCTGCAAGTCTCGCCACGGCCCCCACCTTCTCCTGCTCGACCACCTTTTTCTGCGCCTTTTGCAGCTTGGCCAGCGCCTGCTCGGTTTCCAGCTTGGACCGGGCCAGAGCCCCCTTTTGCCGGGAACTGCGCACCGCGGCGCGGATCCTGGCCAGCAGGTCGACTTCCTGGAACGGCTTGACGATGTAATCGTCCGCCCCGAGGTCGAGTCCGGCGGCGATCTGCTCGAGCGACGACTGCGAGGTGAACAGTATGATGGAGAAGATGCGGGACTGCATGCCTGGCGAGCAAAGCACATCCAGGCCGGATATTCCCGGCATTTCCACGTCGAGCAGAACCACGTCCGGGGAGGTCGCCTGCAGCGCGGCCAGGCAGCCGCCGCCGTCCACGGCCTCATGGACCAGGTAGCCCGCCTGTGCCAGGAGCTCGGAGACATAGGCGCGTATCGGGGCGCTGCCGTCGACGACGAGGATTGACGGTTTGGCAAGGAAATCGATCATGGTTCCCCAGGTCCGGTCAGTGAGAGGAAAGCCCCCGGTTGTAGGATCTGCGCCCGGGGGGTCGAGCCTTATACGCTTCACCTATCGGCTTGCGGAGGGAGCTACTGTAATTTTTTCTTCCTCGGCCCGTCCAGAGCCGTTTCAGCGCCGGGCTGAGCCGTGGTGGCTCACCTGCGCCAGAATTATCGGGTGACATGGTCCCATTAAAATTGTAGTATCGTCAGCCGACGCCGGCCGATCTGGACGGCGCTCGCAATGCCGAGGAGGCGAAAAGCCATGACCATAGACAAGCAGAACCTGCGCCTGGAGGGGATCTACCCCCAGCGCCAGAAAGAGTTTTTCATGCAGCGCGTCAAACTGCCGGCGGGGATCATCTCGGCTGACCAGGCGCTCAAGGTGGCGCAGGTCGCGGAGCGTTTCGCCCGGGGGGTCGTTCACCTGACTACCAGGGGGAGCATCGAGCTGCACTGGCTGACGCAGGCCGACCTGCCCCGGGTGGCCGCGCAGCTCGCCTCCGTCGGGCTTTATAACCGCGGTGCCTGCGGCGGCGCCGTGCGCGGCGTGGTTTGCGGCAGCCTCGCCGCCGCCGGGGCGCCGGCGCTCGAGGCCCTGGTCAGGAAGATCCACCGTCACTTCACCGGCAATCCGCGCTTTGAGAGGCTCCCGAAGAAGTTCAAGATCGGCGTCGAGGCGGACAGCTTGAGCGGCAGGCACCTGATCCAGGACGTGGGGCTCGTCCCAGCCCCCTCCGACGACGGCAGGGCGCGCTTCGACGTCTTTGTCGCCGGCGGGCTCGGCCGCGAGC
>Ga0209317_1002993_pt1 | contig 11344 bp, 9 predicted proteins | sample RifGroB2_FD_183994 | JGI IMG/M metagenome (GOLD analysis project Ga0209317, IMG submission 183994) | Soil microbial communities from Rifle, Colorado, USA - Groundwater B2 (SPAdes) (version 2) | ecosystem: Environmental > Terrestrial > Soil > Unclassified | place: Rifle, Colorado | collected...
CCTCTATTCGCGCACCGAAAAACGCGCGTAGGCGTCGCAGCGCATGATCTGGACGGAGCTCGTGTTACCCCGGGGATAGATCTCCCTCGCCAGGTAGGCGAGTTCCTCGGGTTCGTCATCGGCCGGCACGTCCCGCCACCAGGCCTTGCTCCCCCCCTGGGAGCCGTCGCTCCAACGGTAACCGCGCTCCTTGAGGACATCCTTCTTGTCAAAGGGTGCGGAGACGGCAAAGATCCTGGAAGTGACCTCGTGCGCGCGCTTGAGAAGGACCTGGAAAATGGGGGTGCCGCTCACCGGCAGACGCTCCAGGAGCAGCCCCAGCACCCCTTCGGCGTCGTCCAGGGCGCGATGGGCGTTGATGGTGAGGGAACCGGTTTTGAAAAGCAGGAAGTCGAGGGTGCGGGAGGAAAGCCGCTCCGCACTCCAGTCGATCTGGCAAACGGTGCAGGCCCAGGGGAGCTTTTTGAACGCGGGGAAACGGGTCTCGACGAATTTCCGGTCGAAAGCGGCGTTGTGCGCGATAACCAGGTCAGCTTTCCCGGCAAGAAGGTCGACAAAGGCGTCGTCGAAAGCCTGGCCACGGACCATGTCATCGGAAATCCCGGTGATTTCCCGGACCTCGGGGGGAATGGGGAAACCGGGATCCTCGAAACCGGAATAGCGATCGGAAATCCGGTAGATCTCGCCGCTTAACGGATCGAACTCGAAGGCGACGATGCCGAGTTCGATCACCTTGTCCTCTTTGTGGTTCAACCCGGTCGTTTCCGTATCCAGGCAAATGGCCACCTTGGCATGCGTCGGCGCTTTCCGCCCCAGCCGCAGGTCGCGCGCCAGGTTCAGGCGGCGCAGCACCTGGTAATCTCCCGTCGAGTGAAGAGAAGCGATGGCGATCTCTATCTCAAGCGGGTTCATCTGCACCACTTTGTTTTTCTGTGCCGTCTTGGCCATCTGTACCTCGAAAGAACTGAAGCAGCAGGCCTGCCCCAGGACAGGGTTTGCAGCCGTCTCTGTCACGGCTGGTAAGGGGGCACGATAGCACAGTCATCCCGTCCCAGGCAACAGCGACCTTAGCGATGCCTTATCCTGTGGTAACTTTTCGCCCGTCTGACAGCAGTCGCGGCTATGAGGGTTGGTAGCACGCCATTCACCCTTTTGATTCAGTATTGTATCAGGCGATTCAGAAATGAATTAAACACATGTTTGCAATGTCCTTCCCGGGCAATGAATGCCCTGACTGCGCCTCCCGCTTAATTCACCGTAACTTCCTACAGACTCGACAAAAAACCGCATTTCCATCGTGCCTGCCTCCTCCGGGAATGTACGCCTTACTGGTGGCACAACTTGTGCGTATACAGAATCGCTCGCGCACGGAGGGCTCGACATCCGCCCCCCCGTGCCGCGACAATCCAGCTCAGTACAGGTATGGCAGCAGCTGCCATTAAATCCCGGCAACAGCCACCCAGGGGGAACATTTCGATGGACAACGTTGATGAACGCATTTCCGCTAAGGTTCAGCACGCGATAGAGCACAGCCACGGGCTTGCCGTCCGGAACCTGGAGTGGATCCATTCCAGGATCCATCCCTACTTCTTCATCACCATGCAGGAAGAAACCGACGCCATCGCCATCCTCGCCAGCGGGTTGCAAAACCTCGCCCGCAACCGCAGGATGATCCTGGCCGACCGCGACAAGATGCTCATCCTGGCGGTTCTGAATCGCCCCGGCTCACTGTACGAAACGCTCCGCACCCTGAAGGAAAGGGACATCTCCTACGCCCACTTCTCGGTTTCAGATGGTCATCTGCCCGACTCGGACAAGCAACTCGAGCTGCAGCGCTTCGAATTCGACCGCAAGACGCCGCAGGAGATCGCCGCGGCGACTGGGGAGCAGGCTCCTGCGCGCATCCGCCGCAGCGCCGCCGCAGAGCTTAAGCGGGACTACCCCGGCTTCGATCACAAGCAACTGGACTCGCTTCTGAACACCCTCTGGCTCAACAACAGCAATTACGTCCGGATATCCCCCGCCAAACGCGTGGCGCGCATCCTCTGGCTCTACCAGCAGACCCGGAGAAACGGCGGCGTCTACCTGGATGTCGAACCGGCCGGTCTGGAGTACGGTGCCGGCGAGGCACGCCTGATGTTCGGCGTGGGCAACCCGCCGCAGCGCGATTTCCTGCAGCAGATCATGGAGGTATTCAACCGGCTCAAGGTCAGCGTGAAGAGGGCCTACTGCCTCACCATCAGTAACGAGATCCACCCCTACTTCCTCGGCACCTTCTACGTCACCACGCGCGACGGGGGCGAGATCGGGAAAGGGTCCGAGCTTTTCCTCCGGTTGCAGCGCGAACTCTACAACACCCAGATCCTTTCCACCGCATCCCCCTCCTACCAGGAACTGGTCGTAAAGGGTGTCATGAGCGGCGACGAGGCGCTCCTGGTGAACGCAATGATCGGCTTTTGCCATACCAACCTCGCGCACACCCATCCCGAGAGCTTCGACCTGGAAGGGATCATGCGGGCCTTCCATAACCACCCGGACATAGCGCAGCAACTGGTAAAGCTCTTCAGGGCCCGTTTCGACCCGACGGTCACCGACCGTGACGCCACCTACGCCCGGGTGCTGGAAGAGACCGCCGCCATGGTGAACAGCTACAACACGGGGCACGGCTTTCTGGATGAGTTCAGGCGGACCATCTTCCGCTGCGCGCTCTCCTTAGTCCGCCGCACGCTGAAAACCAACTTCTACGTGATGGAGAAGACCGCCCTCGCCTTCCGGCTGGACCCGGCATACATGGCCGAGTTGGACCAGAAGTTCACCGCCGACCTCCCCCCTGAGCGCCCCTTCCGGATCACCTACTTTCACGCCCGCTACGGATCCGGCTACCACATCGGCTTCTCCGACATCGCCCGCGGCGGGTGGCGCACCCTGATCACCAACGGCCGCGACGACTACGTCACCTGCGCCAACTCCCTGTTCCGCGAGAACTACGTGCTCGCCCACACCCAGCACCTGAAGAACAAGGATATCTACGAGGGTGGTTCCAAGATGGTGGTCGTCCTGGACGCGGCCGGCATAAAGGACCGCGACATCGTCACCCAGCGCCTCTACAAGCTACAGTATTCCCTGATCAACGCCTTCCTCGACATCTTCGTCACCGAAAAAGGCAAGGCGAAGGATGCCAGGGTGATCGACTACTACGGCGAGGACGAGCCCATCGAGCTCGGGCCCGACGAGAACATGCACGATGCCATGGTGGAACTGGTCGCGGCCCAGTCGGTGCGGCGCGGCTACCTGCTCGGCATCGGGATCATGTCCAGCAAGAAGGTGGGGATCAACCACAAGGAGTACGGCGTCACCTCGGCCGGCGTGATCAAGTTCGCCGAGATCACCATGGCGCAGTTGGGGATCGACATGCACCGCGACGCCTTCTCGGTCAAGTTCACCGGCGGCCCCAACGGAGACGTGGCGGGCAACTCCATGCGCCTATTGCTGGAGCGCTGCCCCAACGTCGCCATCAGGCTGGTCATCGACGGCACCGGCGCGCTCTGCGACCCGGCCGGAGCGGACCGGGAGGCGCTCTCGAAGGTCGTGTTGCAGGCGGACATCGACGCTTACGACGCACAGGCCCTGCATCCGGGAGGCTTCATCATCTATCGCACCCAGACCAGGCGCGACGGCATGAAGCAGCTCTACCGCAAGGTGCTGCGCAACGACTCCGGCCTGCAGGAACTCTGGGTCTCCAACGACGACTTCTACCGCGAGTACAACTCGCTGGTCTTCACCGTGCCGGCCGACCTCTTCATACCGGCCGGGGGGCGCCCCGAGACCGTACAGGAGAGCGACTGCGACCGCTTCTTCGCAGCTGACGGCGTTCCCCTCACCCGCGCCATCGTGGAAGGGGCCAACTCCTTCATCACGCCCAAGGCGCGCGTCGCGCTGCAGAAGCGGGGCATCGTTTTGATGCGCGACGCATCCGCCAACAAGTGCGGGGTCATCTCCTCCTCCTACGAGATCATCGCCAACCTGCTTCTTTCCGAGAAGGAGTTCCTGGAGCAGAAGGAGCTGTACGTCGCCGACGTCATCACGATCCTGAACAAACGCGCCGAGGACGAGGCGAAGCTGATCTTCAGGCGCCACCGCGAGGCCGGGGGGGCGCAGCTCTACACCGAGATCTCCGACGCCATCAGCGGCGAGATCAACGGGCACTACGCGAACCTGTTCAACTTCTTCCAGCAGAACCCGCAGCTGTGCGACAAGCCTTTGTACCGCAAGGCGATCCTCGTGCACCTCCCCCGCATGCTGGCCGACAGCCCCGCCTTCCGCGCGCGGACCAAAGGGCTCCCCGCCAAGTACAAGTACGCCATACTTTCCAGTGAGATCGCCTCGTCGATGGTGTACCGCAGCGAGGGGAAAGGCGACTGCTACAGGGAGCTCGTGGAAGCGCACTTGAGGGCGATCCCTGCCTGCTGAAGAAGAAATATATTTGCCTTGAAATCGCGGTCCGGAATTGATATTAGCATAGTCGCATACCATCAGGAGCTTTTGCCAGCGTCCCAGGCCAACATTTCCCAGCACCTTACTGTGCTTCGCAACGCGGAAATCGTCAAATTCACCCAGGAGGGTTCCCTGCGTTGCTACTACCTCACGCCATGACGAAGGCAAGGCCGTTTGAAGAAAATGCAACCGAGTACGACGCTTGGTTCGAGAGGCATCATGACATCTACCAGGCGGAGCTGGCGGCAGTGCGGGCTGCTGTTCCGGTCACGGGTCGGGGGGTGGAAATCGGTGTGGGGACGGGCCGGTTCGCAGGGCCTCTCGGGATTTCTGTCGGCGTTGAGCCATCGCCCCGGATGGCGGAAATCGCCCGCCGACGTGGAATCGAGGTACTTGAAGGTTCAGCGGAATCCCTCCCGCTCGCCGACAACAGCTTTGACTTCGCGGTCATGGTCACGGTCGTCTGCTTCCTTGACGATGTTGCCAAGGCATTTCAGGAAACCTGGCGCATCCTCAAGCCCGGTGGTACTCTCGTAGTCGGGTTTATCGACCGCGAGAGCGAGCTGGGACGAACCTGCAGCCAGAAAAAGAGCGTCTTCTATCGAGACGCCCGCTTCTATTCGGTGGGTGAACTTGCGGAATGGCTCGCCAAGGCCGGCTTTTCAGGCTTCTCGTACCGGCAGACCCTATTCCCGGGCGAAACAACCCATCTCGATGTCCGGGAGGGCTTTGGTACCGGAAGTTTCGTTGTTATTCAAGCCCAGAAACAGGAAAGGAGGCAGGCACACTGATCACCATGACCTATGCCGAGTTACAGGAAGCGTTGCAGGTTTTAGGATTGGGAGAGCGGGCGACGCTGAGAGAAATAAAGGCCCGGCATCGGGAGTCGGTAAAGCGACATCATCCTGACGCGGGCAACTCCGGCGATCCGGATGCTATCCGACGGGTGAACGCCGCCTACAGGGTCCTGCAGGATTACATCACGGAATACCGGTTTTCGTTCTCGGAAGGGGAATTTTACGAACAAAACCCGGAAGAGCGAATCCGGCAACAGTTCATGAATGACCCCTTGTGGGGGAAAGGATAGGCGAAATGGCGGAACTGGATATCATCCGTCTTTGCTTTTTTGGGGGAATTCTGGCTGTTGTTGCAGTCTGGGAAATCGTAGCGCCTCGCCGCGCGCTCACGGACAGCAAAAGAAGGCGCTGGTTTACCAACCTGGGCATGGTGGCTATCGATACCGCGATTATCCGGGCTCTCCTGCCACTTCTCCCCGTCGGCATGGCAGCCATAAGCGGAGACCGGGGATGGGGAATCTTGAACACACCTCATCTGCCGTTTTGGTCGAAAGTTATCCTCGCGATCATCGCCCTTGATTTTGTTATTTACCTCCAGCATGTGCTTTTTCACAGCGTCCCGATATTTTGGCGTCTCCACCGGATGCACCATACCGACCTCGATATCGATGTCACCACCGGGAATCGTTTCCATCCCCTCGAAATTCTCATTTCCTTCGGCATCAAACTGGCGGCCGTTGTTCTGATAGGGGCACCGGTCCTGGCGGTCGTTGTCTTCGAAGTCGTGCTGAATGCCACATCTCAGTTCAATCATGGCAACATACGGATCCCCGTCGCTGTTGACCGGTATCTGCGTCTCTTCGTGGTAACACCCGACATGCACCGTGTGCACCATTCCGTCATACCCCGCGAAACGAACAGCAACTTCGGCTTTAACCTTCCCTGGTGGGACCGTCTTTGCGGAACCTACCGTCCCCAACCCGAGAAAGGGCACGAAGGGATGACCATTGGGCTCAATGAGTTTCGTGACCCGGCGCAGCTCACCCTGTTCTACCTGCTCGTTCAGCCTTTCACTCACAAGCAAGCAGGAGATACCCGACGGTAAAAAAAGCTGGGGTCGGCCATTAAAGGCTGTCGGTCAGGCCTGCAAAGTTGCAAAGTCCTCGGGAATCTTCTTCAGTTCGAGTATCCGCTTGGCAAGTTCGTCATCGCCTCCCGTTCCGAGGTCTTCCCAATTTCCTTGACCGGTCCAGGTTTCGGCCCAGCAGTTACCCGTTTGCGCCAGACACCTTCTTGATCATGCTGAACGTGCAGCGTGTCTTACCTGGCCGTCCTCTCGTTCAGGTTTAACGCCGCTTCCTTTTGGCGATACCGCCACTCGGAGGAGCTTAATCCGGTGCCCCCTCCTAGCTAAAGCGCCACTTGTTTCGGCTAAACCGCATCCCGCTTCGGCTAAACGGCATCCTGTTTTTTTCTAAACAACATGCTGTTTCTTCTAAGCAGCATGCTGATTCGATTAAACGGCACCCTGTTTCTTCTAGGCAGCATGCTGATTTGGTTAAACGGCACCCCTGTTTCCGTTATGCGGCTTGTTGTTTAAGCTAAACAGCCCCTTGATTCAGTTAAACGACATCCACATTTGGCGAAGCCGCCCCCCCGCATAAAGCCAAACCGAGTTCTCATTTTGGCGAGTCGCCCCCTGTTTTGTCAAAATGGGCAGATATTTCCGACAAACGTCTTCCAGTTAGGGCTTACCAGCCGTCGATCCCGGCAACTCAGCATCCCACATTAGCTGGTCGTCCTCCATCCAAGGCGAAGCGGCCTGCCGCTTTAGCCTAAACAGCCTACCGCTTTAGTTAAACGGCCTACCGCTTTAGTTAAACGGCCTACCGCTTTAGTTAAACGGCCTACCGCTTTAGTTAAACGGCCTACCGCTTTAGTTAAACGGCCTACCGCTTTAGCTAAACGGCCTACCGCTTTAGCTAAACGGCCTACCGCTTTAGTTAAACGGCCTACCGCTTTAGCTGAACGGCATACCGCTTTAGTTAAACGGCATACCGCTTTTGCTAAACGGCCTGCTGCTTCGGTTAAACGGCTTACCGTGAACGTGAAAGCAAAACAGCCTCCCGGCGGAAACCGGGAGGCTGTTTTGGTATGGTGGCGGTGCAGGGACTTGAACCCCGGACAACACGGATATGAGCCGTGTGCTCTAACCAGCTGAGCTACACCGCCAAGCTCTTATTTGTAATAATGTCAAATAGCTACTGCTGTTTGAGCCGCTTTGCAACAGCGCCTCAAGAGTTTTCCTTTATAGTGCAGCGCCTGCTTTTTGTCAATAAAAAACTCTGCTAAAAGTTTCTCATCTGCGACTAGTACTGCCGGTCGCACTGACTTACTTGATTATTTCAAGCAGTTCAACTTCGAATACCAGTGTGGCATTGGCGGGGATCTGCCCGGAGCCGCGCTCTCCATAGGCAAGATCGGGAGGACAGATAAGCTGGGCCTTGCCGCCTACCTTCATCTTCTGCACCCCTTCTGTCCAGCATTTGATCACCTGGTCCAGACCGAACTCGGCCGGACGACCTGCGGCATAGGAGCTGTCGAACTCCTTGCCGTCCACCAGGGTGCCGCGGTAATTCACCTTCACCTTGTCGGTGGCAGCCGGCTTGGCACCGGTCCCTTCCTTGAGGGACTTGTAGATCAGTCCGGAAGCGGTCTTCTCGGCCCCCTTCTCCTTGGCGGCCTTCTCGACGAACTCCTTGGATTTTGCCGCCAGCTTCTCGCCCTGCGCGTTGCGGCGCGCCAGCGCCAGCTGCTGGATCTTCGCCTTGTAAGGTTCCACGTCGAAACTGGGGGTCTTGCCGGCGATACCGTCCTGCAGCCCCTTCATCACCTGGTCCAGTTCGTCCGGCGCCAGCTCAAAAACGCCGAGCTGGCGGGCCATAACCTGTCCTACCGCGTAAAAGGTCTTCTGATCCTCGGCTTTCTTATCGTCCAAGGCATAGGCTGGGACGGCAAAAAGTGCAACCAGTGCAAAAACCAAAAGTCTGCTCATAGTACTTCCTCCTGTGTATTTATTTAAGTAGGCCGCGCCCTCACCCGGCCTTCGGCCACCCTCTCCCGAAGGGAGAGGGATAATCTTCAGCACTGTGTGCTAACAGAGCCAAAAAAAAGCACCCCGGAGCGAGGTGCTGTTTTCTGAGTCGGCGCTGCCAGCCTACTTCTTGGCTGCCTTGGGTGCTGCCTTTGCTTTCGCCTTGGCCGGTGCCTTGGCGGCTTTAGCGGGCTTGGCGGCCTTCACGGGTTTGGCGGGCTTGGCAACGGTCTCTTTCTTGGCCTCTATGTTGGCCATGCGGACTTCGCGCGCCTTGGCAAGGTTGTCTGCAAGTCCGCGGTCCTGGGCCATCTTCCTGCGGGCTTCGGAGTAGCTTTTCGCGGAGAGCGCCTGCTTGCTTGGGATGCCGAACTGCTTCTTGTAGGCGCCGGGTTTCATGCCGTGGGCGGTGCTCAGGTGACGGGCAAGGGTCTTGAACCCGCCTTTGCCGCAGATAAGGCAAACGACTTCGTTCTTTTTGAAAGCTTCTTTGATCGACAGAGAAGGTTTCGCCTCTTCGGCACCTTCCACTGTTTGCCCGGCCTCAAGGCTTTTAAGTGCTGCATGAACTTTGGCAATTTCTGCAAGAAGCTCGTCAGAGGTCATCGGCGTGCTGGAGGCGTGCGATGAAACGAGTTGCGCTGCAATTTCTACCAATGTCGCCATTAATCATCCTCCCTTACTTGTATATTGTTGTCTGATTAATAGCAGACACAAAAATATTGTCAATAATAAAGTACAAATAATGGCTGTTTAACACAGTAAATCGAGATTTAAAATGCATCTTGAACCGGTTCACAAGCTTTGGAAGCGGTAGGTGAACATGAAAAAGCAGAGCGTACGCCTGCTCGTGCTGGTATAGACCGGCCGTAGTCGGCTGCGGGTGAACCAGCAGCTTTGTTAGTCGTTGGCGGAATTGGAGTAAAGGAGTTGGTACAGGAACTTGTTCAGAAGTTTAACGCGGAGCATAAAAAGCCGCCCTGCCTGCACCAAGGAGCGCGGTGCTTTCATTTAGTATCACGTGCACCGGAATCGATTGCACCAGTGGACTGAGCCTTCCTTTTGCGGTAAAGGCGACCATGAAGGTCGCTCCCTTGAGGAGTTCCACGATCTTCGGCGCGATTCCGCCACCCAGATAGACGCCCCCCGTAGCCAGGAACCTGAGGGCGGCATTGCCGGCTTCGGCGCCGTAGACGGAGATGAACATGTCGAGGGCCTTGCCGCACATGGGGCAGCTTCCCTCAAGGGCGGCGCGGGTAATGACCGCAGGCGGGTCTTCCACGTTCATGGCGGCCACGATGGAGGGGTGCTCGGGAAAGTAGCGCTTGTCACGCAGGAAACGGTAAATATCGAGGAGACCGGGACCGGATAAGACCCTCTCGTAGCTCACCCGCCCGTGTTTCGCCTGCAGGTACAGAAGCAGCTCCGTCTCCAGATCGCTTCGCGCCGCAAAGTCGGCGTGCCCGGCCTCGCTGGGAAGCGGCCGGTGGGTATCGCCGTCCCAGTAGGCCAGGGATTCCCCGAGACCTGTCCCCGCCGATACCACTGCTATGGTCCCGTCCGGGCGTGGAGTGCCGGGATTGAGCGTCAGCAGGTCCTCCTGCTTGAGCGAGGCGATGCCGTAGGTGTTGGCCTCCAGGTCGTTGATCAGGCGAACCCGGGGAAGCCGCAAGGCGAGGGCCAGTTCCACGCCGTCGATGGTCCACGGGAGGTTCGGCGTGCGGACCTTTCCCTCGATAATCGGCCCGGCGATCCCGAAGCAGGCGCCTTCGGCCGCGACACCATGCTGGTCGGCGAAGCGGCGTACGATCTCGACGAGACTGCCGTGGGCGGCACTCTGGTACTGCGCCTGGGCCAGCACCGTGAGCCCTGCGGCGCCCCCCTCAAAGTAAGCCAGCCGCGTCGAGGTCCCTCCCACATCTCCCGCCAGGATCAGCATGCGTCCTCCTTCAGCCGTCGGTAGCCGCGCCCTCTCGGGATACCGCCCGGGTGCTCCCCCGCTACCTTGGGGCGGAATCCTCGCTTTGAATCGTCTTCGCCACCTCGGCGCTCACCCCGGCAAGGGCCCGGCTGAGCGCTGCGACAACGGCCTCGTACCCGGCCCCGGAAACCTTCTCCTGCACGAGAGCCCGCCCTTCCCTTCTTGCGCTTCCGGCTCCGCGCACAAGCCAGCTCGCTTCGACGGTCACGTTTTCTCCCGGAACCGCCTCCAGGCGGGTGATGTCAATAAGCACGCGGTACCGAGGCTCGCCTCCCGAGCCCTGGCCGTAGGCGGAGACCCGGCTGGAGCCGAGCGACTGCCCGAGGTTCTGCGCCATCAGGCGCGGGATCTCGGTTTTAAGCGGTTCGGCCCAGCGATGGGATTCCAGCACGGCCACCCGGTTCGGCGTCACCCGCACCACCAGTTGCGGGCGGTTTACCAGCTCCGGGATGGTGACCGGGCCGACGGCGACCGCGGCAGGCTGCTGCAGTTGCGGCGCGCTCTGAGCCGGACTTCCCGGCGTGAGCGTGTAGTAGGTGACCCGGGGAGACCTGCTGCAGGCAGAGCTGAGCAGCAGGGCTGCCACTATTGCCAAGGGGGCTGATGTCCTGCGCATGGCTATTTCTCCTCCTTCTTGCCGCGGATCAGCGATTCGGGGTGCTGCTCAAGGTAGTCGCCCAGGACCCGCAGCGACTGCGCGGCACGGGAAACCTCGCGCATGGTGTCGCGCAGATCGACCAGGACCGGCGCGTCGGAGGAAAGCGCCTGGTTGGCGCCCCCCAGGGTGGTTCTCGCCTCCGCCAGGGTCTTCCTGACATCTTCAAGCGCGGTCTTGGATTCTACCAGGACCGACTTCGCCTCCGGTATCAGGTTCCTGTCCACGTTCTTCAACACCCGGTCGGCGCTCTTCAGCGTTTCGTCGAGCGAGCGCAGGCTTTGGCCGGCGTCGCCCGCCAGTTTGTCCAGCGGCAGCTTCTC
>Ga0209317_1002994_pt1 | contig 11342 bp, 9 predicted proteins | sample RifGroB2_FD_183994 | JGI IMG/M metagenome (GOLD analysis project Ga0209317, IMG submission 183994) | Soil microbial communities from Rifle, Colorado, USA - Groundwater B2 (SPAdes) (version 2) | ecosystem: Environmental > Terrestrial > Soil > Unclassified | place: Rifle, Colorado | collected...
GTGTGGTGACATCGCCGACCGGCGCGGCCATCAGGGACATCCTGACCGTCTTGTCGCGCCGCTTTGCCAACGTGGAGCTTCTGATCGCGCCGGTCCGGGTCCAGGGGGAGGGGGCCGCGCAGGAGATCGCCTCCGCCATCGACGATCTTAACCGGGTCGGCAACATCGACGTCATGATAGTCGGCCGGGGGGGCGGCTCCCTTGAGGACCTCTGGGCCTTCAACGAGGAGGTGGTGGCCCGCGCCATCCACCGCTCCGCCATCCCGGTCATCTCCGCGGTCGGTCACGAGGTCGATTTCACCATCGCTGATTTCGTCGCCGACCTGAGGGCCGCCACCCCGTCCGCCGCGGCGGAACTGGTGGTCCGCAGCAAGAAGGAGCTGACGGCCGAACTTGAGGCTTTGACCCATCGGCTGGAGGTGTCCCAGTCGCGCGCCCTTGAGCGTTCGCGCGCGCTGGTGACCGCCCTGGGACGGGCCATCACCGATCCGACCAGGATCCTTGGCCACCTGTCGCAGAGGGTCGACTCCCTCGATGCCCGGCTGCTGCGCGAGGCGGGGCTCATCCTTGACGACGCGTCGGAGCGGATCGTGACGCTGTCGGCAAGGCTTGCCAGGCTGAGCCCGGTGCTGACGCTCAGGGAAAAAAGCGAGCGGCTTGCAATGCTCTCGCTGCGCATGGATCACGCCATGACGCGCCGCCTCGCCTGCGCCGCGGAAGGCGTGGGGCTTGCCACCGGCACGCTGAACGCCGTCTCGCCGCTTGCCACCCTGTCTCGGGGGTACAGCATCACCCGCAAGCTTCCGGCGCGCACCGTGGTGACGCAAAGCCGCCAGATAGCGCCCGGCGACCGGCTGGAATTGACCTTCGCCTCCGGCTCCGCGCTTTGCACCGTGGAGCAGGCGCGCGGGGAGAGTGAAACCTTGACGGCACCCCCACGATCGGTATAATAGGCGATCACTTTTTAATAATTTACGGCGGCGGCGCCCACTCATGTGGCTGCTGCGGATGTACAGGAACAAGAGGATCGCCCATGGCAGTGGAGAAGTTCGAGACCGCGCTGAAAAAGCTCGAGGACGTCGTGAAGAAGCTGGAAGGCGGGGAGCTCTCCCTTGAGGATTCCCTGAAGGCCTTCGAGGAGGGGGTGAAGCATTCCGCCTTCTGCAGCAAGAAGCTGAACGAGGCCGAGCGGCGGGTGGAGCTGTTGATCAAACAGCGCGACGGCAGCTTCGCCACCCAGCCGTTTGAAGAGGAAGAATAGGGCCTTGGATGCAATGGCCGCCTTGCGGCGCTATGTCACTCATCGAAAGTGAGACCATCAAATGGATCTTAAAGAATATCTGAAGCAGAGGTGCCAGTTGGTCGACCAGGCGCTGGAGCGGTTTCTCCCGGACGGCAAGGAACTTCCCGCGGCCCTGCACGGCTCCATGCGTTACTCGGTCTTCGCCGGCGGCAAGCGAGTGCGTCCGGTCCTCCTGCTGGCGGCCTGCGAGGCGGTGGGCGGTTCCGTGAAGCCGGCCATGCCGGCTGCCTGCGCCATGGAGATGATACATACCTATTCCCTGATCCACGACGACCTCCCCGCCATGGACAACGACGACTTCCGCAGGGGGAACCCGACCAACCACAAGGTATACGGGGAGGCGACCGCCATCCTGGCCGGCGACGCCCTGCTGACCGAGGCGTTCATCCTCCTCTGCGGCAACGGCGAAGGGGTAGACCCGGCGGCGAGGCTCAAGGTGATCTACGAGATAGCGCAGGCCTCCGGTTCCCGCGGCATGGTCGGCGGCCAGATGCTCGACATGGAGAGCGAGGGGAAGCACGAGATCGACCTCGCCACGCTCTCCTACATCCATACCCACAAAACCGGGGCGCTGATCCGGGCCTCGGTGCGCGCCGGTGCCATCATCGGCGGCGCGAGCGAAGCGGGCTTCGACGCACTCACCCGTTACGCGGACGCGATAGGCCTCGCCTTCCAGATCGCCGACGACATCCTGGACGTTGAGGGGACCACCGAGGAACTCGGCAAGGACGCGGGGAGCGACCAGGCCCGCGGCAAGGCGACCTACCCGGCCCTGATGGGGCTCGAGGCATCCAGGGCGCGCGCCAGCGAGCTGGTGGAGATGGCGCTCGAGGCGCTCTCGTCGTTTGACGAGCGTGCCGAGCCGTTGCGCGCCATCGCTTCCTATATCGTTAAAAGGAAATCGTAATGCCCTCCATCCTCGATGGAATCAAAGACCCGAGCCAGCTGAAGGCGCTCTCCCTGTTGGAGCTTGAGACGCTCGCGGCCGAGCTGCGTGCGCGGATAATCGAGACCTGCGCCGAAAACGGCGGTCATCTGGCGCCGAGCCTCGGTGTGGTGGAGCTGACCATCGCGCTGCACCGGGTGTTCGATTCGCCAAAGGACAAGATCCTCTGGGACGTGGGGCACCAGGCCTACGCGCACAAGCTCCTGACCGGAAGAAACGAGAGCTTCGGCACCCTGCGCACCCTCGGGGGGATCAGCGGCTTTCCCAAGCGCGCCGAGTCCCCGCACGACTTTTTCGACGTCGGGCATTCCTCCACCTCGATATCGGCCGCGGTCGGGTTTGCAGTGGCCCGCGACCTGAAGAGGGAGCACAACAAGGTGCTGGCGGTGATCGGCGACGGTTCCATGACCGGCGGCCTCGCCTTCGAGGGGCTGAACCACGCGGGGGAACTGAACAAGGACCTGGTGGTGATCCTGAACGACAACGAGATGTCCATCTCGGAGAACGTCGGCGCGCTCTCCAACCTCCTCTCCCGCACCATCACCAGCGAGTACGTGCACAGGTTCAAGAAGGACCTGGAGGCGTTTCTGGAGAACGTGCCGATGTTCGGCAAGTCCGTCCTGAAGATCGCCAAGCGGGCCGAGGAATCCTTCAAGGTGTTCTTCACCCCGGGCATGCTCTTTGAAGCCTTCGGTTTCGAGTACATCGGCCCCATCGACGGTCACGACATCCCGACGCTCCTGGAGACCCTGGAGAACGTGAAGCGTTTCGACGACGCGGTGCTGATACACGTCCTGACCAAGAAGGGGAAAGGGTATCCGGCCGCCGAGGCGAATCCTTCGCTCTTCCACGGCGTGGGGCCGTTCGATCCCCAGACCGGGAAGGTGCACAAGGGGAAGGGGGGCGCCGCTTCCTACACGGGCGTTTTCGGCGAGACCATCAAGAGGCTCGCCCTGGAGAACGAGAAGATCGTGGCGGTGACGGCCGCCATGCCCGACGGCACCGGGCTCACCCCCTTCGCCAGGGAGTTCCCGGAGCGCTTCTTCGATGTCGGCATCGCCGAGCAGCACGCGGTCACCTTCGCAGCCGGGCTCGCGGCGGACGGGTTCCGTCCGGTGGTCGCCCTCTATTCGTCGTTTCTGCAGCGCGGCTTCGACCAGCTCTGCCACGACGTCTGCCTTCAGGAGCTGCCGGTGCTTTTCGCCATCGACCGCGCCGGCGTGGTGGGAAGCGACGGGCCGACCCACCATGGCGTCTTCGATCTCTCCTACCTGCGCCAGCTCCCCGGCCTTACCGTGATGGCGCCCAAGGACGAGAACGAGCTGCAGCACATGCTCTTCACGGCGCTGTCGCTTGATGGCCCTTCCGCGGTCCGCTACCCGCGCGGCAACGGTCTCGGCGTCCCGATGGACCAGATCCTGGAGCCGCTTCCGCTCGGGAAGGGTGAACTCCTCAGGGAGGGGAAGGACGGCGCCATCCTCGCCGTCGGCACCATGGTGCAGCCGGCCCTGCAGGCGGCGGCTGCGCTCGCCCTGGAAGGGGTGGAGCTCGGCGTCATGAACGCCCGCTTCGTGAAGCCGCTTGACCGCGACCTGATCCTCGCCCTTGCCGCTACCGGTTTCCTGGTCACCGTGGAGGAGAACGTGCTGCAGGGCGGTTTCGGCACCGCCATACTAGAGCTTCTCGAGGAGAGCGAGGTGACCGGGGTGCGCGTGGTGCGCCTTGGCTACCCCGACCGCTTCATCGAGCAGGGGGAGCAGGCGGAGCTGAAGGCCGCCTACGGCCTGGATGCCGCGGGTATCGCCAGGAGCGTCCGCGAGGCGAGGGGGGCGGGAGGTGAGCAGCGGCAGGAGCCTGCGGCTGAGGCGCCGCTTGATGATCCGACGGATCCGTCGGATCGGGCCGATCTGCCAGATCAACCCTGAAATGCTAAAAACAACCCTCCTCACCTTGACCCTTATCCTCAGCGCCGGCGCGGCCAGTGCCGGCGACCCTCTCACCTATAGCGCCAAGGCCCAGCAGATGATGAGCCGCGGCGAGTACGATCAGGCGCTCTACGAGCTCAAGAACGCTTTCTCGCTCTTCCCCTACGACCAGAACCTGCGGCACAACCTCGCCGTCACCTACGCCGAGATGGCCAAGCGCGACCTGAACGCGGGGCGTTACGCCAAGGCCGCCGAGCGTTTCAAGGAGGCGCGGGAGCTGCTGCCTGAGAACAGGGAGCTCGGGCTGATGCGCGGCGTCGCGCTCTACCTGGACAAGGAGTACGCCGCCGCACAGAGCGAGTTCCTGCAGGCGGGGGAGGGGAGCGAGCCGCTCATCTACCTGGGGAAGATCAGCTATGACACGGGGGACCTCCCGGGGGCGCTCTCCCTCTGGCGCCGGGCGCAGGAGAAAGAGCCGGCGAACAAGGTGCTTGCGAGCCTTGTCGAGAAGGCCGAGCGGGAGCTTCCGGTGGAATCGAGGATGGACAAGGGGTACAGTTCCATGTTCGACCTGAGCTTCGACGCCGAGCTCCCCCCCGGGCTCTCCGCCGAGGTGCTCGATGCGCTGGAGAGCGCCTACAACTCGGTGGGTGCCGATCTCGGCCTCTTCCCGACCGCCCGCATCCCGGTCCTCCTCTATACCAAGAGGGATTACAGCAGCGTGACCGCAGGGCCGGACTGGTCCGGCGGGCTCTACGACGGCAAGATCCGTCTCCCGGTAGGGGGGGCGACGAAGGTCACCCCGCAGATGCGCGCCGTCCTGTTCCATGAGTTCACCCATGTTCTGGTCGCCGAGCTTACCCGGGGGAACATCCCCACCTGGTTAAACGAAGGTATTGCCGAAATCCAGGGACGCAAGGAATACGCGACTGCCACGCCCGAGCTTCGCTTAGCCGGGGAGGGGGATCTGCTTCCGCTCACCACCCTTTCCGGGCCGTTCACCTCCATGCCCGGCGCGCAGGCAGGGCTTGCCTACCGGCAGAGCTACTCCATGGTCCAGTTCATGGTGTCGCGCTACGGGTGGTACGCAATCCAGCAGCTACTGAAGCATCTCGGGGAGCAGGCCACCATGGAGCAGGCGGCGGCAAAGGCGCTTTCGGACTGGTCGCTCGACCTCCCCGGGGTTTTGCGGGAATGGCGCGCATCCCTGCCGGCTCCCGCGGGCAGGAACGGTGATTGAGCAGCAGCTGTCTGTTTGTTGTTGTGAGTGTGGCTTTAAAGAAGCTATAGTATCTGTCAGATCCGTCAGATCTGCCAGATCCGTCAGATCCAAAAGGAGTGCTTTTTGATTTACGGCACCGGCGTTGACATTGTTGAGATAGCGAGATTCGACAAGTTCCTGAAGCAGGGTAACGATGCCCTGTTCCAGAGGATCTTCACCCAGTCGGAGATCGATTACTGTGCCGGGAAGAAACAGTGCGCCCAGCATTACGCCTTGCGTTTCGCCGCAAAGGAGTCCTTCATGAAGGCGCTCGGCACCGGGTTGCGCGACGGCCTTAGCTGGAAGGACATGGAAGTGGTCAACGATAAGCTCGGCAAGCCCGAACTGAGGCTTTACCGGCGCGCCGAGGAACTTTTCAGGGAGGCGGGGCTCAACACCTGCCATCTCTCTCTCTCTCACGACGCGGGGTGCGCCGTCGCCATGGTGATACTGGAGCGCTAGATGAAGGCTGTAAGCGGACAGGTCATGCAGCTCATGGATAAAAGGGCGATAGGGGAATTCGGCGTCCCCGGGCTCGACCTGATGGAGAGGGCGGGGAAGGGATGCGCCGACGCCATAGCGGAGGCTTTCGGCCCGGGAGACGGGAAAAGGGCGCTCATCGTTGCCGGCAAGGGGAACAACGGCGGCGACGGTTTCGTCATCTCCCGGCTTCTGTCCGAGAGGGGGTGGGAGGCACCGGTGCTCCTTCTCGCCGACCCGGAGGGGGTCGCCGGCGATGCCGCCGCGAACCTCGCTCGCCTGCAGCCGGGTGTCGTCAAAAGCCTCCCGCATGGGGTGGCGGGGGAGGAGGAACTCTTCAAAGGCGCCGCCGTGATCGTCGACGCGCTCCTCGGCACGGGGGTGAAGAGCGAGGTCACGGGGATCTACGCCGAGGCGATCGACATGATGAACGCTGCCGGCGTCCCGGTGGTCGCGGTCGACATCCCGTCCGGGATCGATGCGGGCAGCGGAAAGGTGCTGGGGCATGCGGTGCGCGCGGAGTTCACGGTGAGTTTCGCCCTCCCGAAGCTCGGCAACGTGCTCTACCCGGGGGCGGAATTGGGGGGGAGGCTGATTGTGGCGGATATCGGCATGCCGGACCGGGTGGTTGCCGAGGCCCCCGGCTGCGAATTCGTCGACCTTGACTGCGCCAAACGGCTGTTCCGCCCCAGAAGCGCCGTCGCGCACAAGGGGAGCAACGGCCACTGCCTGGTCATCGCAGGGAGCACGGGGAAAACCGGCGCCGCGGCGATGGCGGCCAACAGCGCGCTCCGCTGCGGCGCCGGGCTCGTCACCCTTGCGGTCCCGGCCCTTTTGAACCCGGTACTGGAGGTGAAGAGCACCGAGGCGATGACGCTGCCGGTGGGAAGCGGGGAGAAGGGTCACTTCCAGGCGGGCTCGCTGGGGAAGCTGCTCAAGGCTGCGGCCGGCAAGGACGCCGTGGCCCTGGGGCCGGGGCTTGGTACCGACCCCTCCACCGTCTATCTCGTGCATTCGCTCGTAGCCTCGCTGCCGGAGGCGCTGGTGCTCGACGCCGATGCCCTGAACGCGGTTGCCGCCGCGCCCGAATTCCTCTTGAGAAGGCGCGGGAAGGTGACGGTGCTCACGCCGCACCCGGGGGAGATGGCACGCCTTTGCGGCTGCCGGATCCCCGAGGTCGAGGCGGACCGGATCGGGACTGCCCGGGAGTTCGCCGCGCGGTTCGGGGTCTACCTGATCCTCAAGGGTGCGCGCAGCATCATCGCGGCCCCCGACGGGGGCATCGCCATCAACGGCAGCGGCAATCCCGGGATGGCGACCGGCGGCATGGGGGACGTGCTGACCGGCGTGGTCGCCGCCCTTATCGGCCAGGGGTACCACCCCTTTACCGCCTGCCGGCTCGGGGCCTTCGTCCATGGCTATGCGGCGGACCTGCTGGTCGAGAGAACGGGAACGCAGGGGATGACCGCAACAGATGTGCAGGAAGCGCTTCCCACGGCGCTGCGCCTGCTGTCCCGCCAGGGGGATATCTCCCCTCGGCGGATGTTCTGAAAACATACAAGGGAGAACAACTATGATGAAAGCAAAAGAGATCATGACCAAAGACGTCATCACCGTGCGCCGCGACACCACCGTCAGGGATCTCGCCGTGCTTTTCGCCGAGAACAGGATCTCGAGCGTCCCGGTGGTCGATGACGAGGGGCTCCTCATCGGGATCGTTTCGGAAAGCGACCTGATCGAGCAGGACAAGAACCTGCACATCCCGACCGTGGTTTCCATCTTCGACTGGGTCATCTACCTGGAGAGCGACAAGCGCTTCGAGAAGGAACTGCAGAAGATGACCGGCCAGACGGCGGGGGACATCATGTCCGACGAGGTGCTCGGCGTAAGCCCCGACTCGCCGGTCTCCGAGGTGGCCGACATCATGACCGGCAAGAAGGTCCAGGCTGTGCCGGTCGTTGAGGGGAGGCGCGTGGTCGGCATCATCGGCCGCATCGACATGGTAAAGACCATGATAGGTTAGCGCCGATGCCGTGCGTGGAAACCTTCAAAAGCGAAGAGACGGTGGCGCTGGGCGAGAGGCTCGGCAGGTTACTGGAGCCGGGCGACTTCATCGCCCTGGTGGGGGAGCTCGGTGCAGGAAAGACCCAGTTCTCCAAGGGGATCGCGCTCGGGCTCGAGGTGGACCCGCAGACCCCTGTCACCAGCCCGACCTACACCATCTTGAACATCTACCAGGGGAGGATACCCCTGTACCATTTCGACCTGTACCGCCTGCAGGGGGTGGAGGAGGTCGAGGAACTCGGTTTCGAGGAGTACTTCTCCGGCACCGGGGCCTGCGTGGTGGAGTGGGCAGAACGCATGGAAGGGGACCTTCCCGCGCAGGTGCTGACCGTCACCCTCTCCCATAAGGGGGACGAAGGTCGCAGCGTCTGTTTCGAGGCCGACGGGGCGCGTCCCGAAGCCATCTTGCAGGCACTTTTCCCCGCCTGATTTAAAGTCCGCGCCATTTTCAAACGCCGGGTTGCAAACACAAGGGAGGCTCATTACTCTCCCAGCCTTTCAACATCGCCCCTCCTCTCACAGGAGGGGTTTTTTGTTGTCACACTCCCAACTCAAAGAAATATTGCCAATTCGTTGTCTTGGCCGCCATTACTTAAAAAAATGTTTTGACCGTAAACCCTATTCTTGCTAAAAAAGGTGATTCCAACCGCCGGGGTATAATGTCCGGCGGATCAACAGTTGAGTACAAGGAGGACTGACATGGCTTTGGTGGTCCAAAAGTACGGCGGCACCTCGATGGGGTCTGTCGAACGGATTCGCAACGTCGCCAAGAGGGTGGCAAAAACCTACGACGCCGGCAACGACATGGTGGTGGTCGTCTCCGCCATGGCAGGCGAAACTAACAAGCTGGTGGCCCTTGCCAACGAAGTCAGCGAATTCCCGGACAACCGCGAATATGACGTGCTGGTTGCGGCAGGTGAGCAGGTCTCCATCGCCCTGCTGGCCATGTGCTTGAAATCCATGGGGTACAAGGCGAAGTCCTACCTGGGCTTCCAGGTCCCCATCGTCACCGATACCGCCTATGCGAAGGCCCGCATCGAGGAGATACCGGATACCAAGATGCGTGCCGACCTGAAGGAGGGGACCATCCTGATCGTCGCCGGCTTCCAGGGGGTCGACAACCTGGGGAACATCACCACCCTGGGCCGCGGCGGCTCCGACACCTCGGCGGTTGCCCTGGCCGCGGCGCTCAAGGCCGACGTCTGCGAGATCTACACCGACGTGGACGGCGTCTACACCACGGACCCCAACATCTGCAAGGATGCCAAGAAGATCGAGCGGATCTCCTACGAGGAGATGCTGGAACTCGCCAGCCTGGGCGCCAAGGTGCTGCAGATCCGTTCCGTCGAGTTCGCCAAAAAATACAACGTCGATGTCCATGTTCGATCGAGTTTTAATGACAATCTCGGAACCATGGTTACCAAGGAGGATAAAGAAATGGAAGCAGTGCTCGTCTCCGGTATCGCCTATGCCAAGGATGAAGTGAAAATAGCGGTGATGCAGGTTCCTGACAAACCGGGGATCGCAGCCCAGATCCTGTCGCCGCTCTCCGACGCCAACATCTCCGTCGACATGATCGTGCAGAACGTGAGCGAGGCCGGCTTCACCGACTTCACCTTCACCGTGCCCCAGGCGGACTTCAAGAAGGCGCTGGCCATCACCAAGGAGACCGCCGGGGCGATTTCCGCCAAGGTTGTCATCTCCGACGAGAACGTCACCAAGGTCTCCATCGTCGGTCTCGGCATGAGGAGCCACGCCGGTGTCGCCACCACCATGTTCAAGACCCTCGCCGCCGAAGGGATCAACATCCAGATGATTTCCACCTCTGAGATCAAGATCTCCGTCGTCGTCGACGCCAAATACACCGAGCTCGCCGTCAGGGTGCTGCACGACGCCTTCGGCCTCTCCGGGAAATAGAACCTGTTCAACGTTCAACGTTCGACGTTCCAGATCGGGATCTCTTCGTCTCGATCTTGGACGTCGGCCGTCGGACGTACAAGTGAACGGATAGCGGGTTGTAACGTTGAACCTTGAACGTTGAACGGCTTTTCGTAAAGGGTGGGGTGGATAAATGAGCTTGGTGAAACTGTACGATACTACGCTTAGGGACGGAACGCAGGCTGAGGACATCTCTTTTCTGGTCGAGGACAAGATCCGCATCGCCCACAGGCTGGACGAGAGCGGCATCCATTACATAGAGGGGGGGTGGCCCGGCAGCAATCCGAAGGACGTCGCCTTCTTCAAGGACATCAAGAAGGAAAAACTGTCCCAGGCGAAGATCGCCGCCTTCGGTTCCACCAGACGGGCCAAGGTCACCCCGGACAAGGACCAGAACATCCGCACGCTGGTGCAGTCCGAGGCCGACGCGGTGACCATCTTCGGCAAGAGCTGGGACTTCCAGGTCCACGAGGCGCTCAGGATACCTCTCGAGGAGAACCTCGAGCTGATCTTCGATTCGCTTGAGTACCTGAAGTCGCGCATGCCGGAGGTCTTCTACGACGCCGAGCACTTCTTCGACGGCTACAAGGCGAACCCGGAGTACGCCATCAAGACGCTGCAGGCGGCACAGCAGGCGGGCGCCGACTGCATCATCCTTTGCGACACCAACGGCGGCACCATGCCCTACGAGGTCGCCGAGATCGTGGAAGCCGTGAAAAAGGCGATCACGACGCCGCTTGGGATCCATACCCACAACGACAGCGAATGCGCCGTGGCCAACACCATCACGGCGGTCAAGCACGGCATCGTCCAGGTGCAGGGGACCATCAACGGTTTCGGCGAGCGCTGCGGCAACGCGAACCTCTGCTCCATCATCCCGGCCCTCCAGGTGAAGATGAAAATGGGGTGCGTGAGCGACCTCCAGCTGCGCCAGATGAGGGACCTCTCCCGCTACGTCTACGAGCTTGCGAACCTCGCCCCCAACAAGCACCAGCCCTACGTCGGCAACTCCGCCTTCGCACACAAGGGGGGCGTGCACGTCTCCGCAATCCAGCGCCACCCGGAAACCTACGAGCATATGAGACCGGAGCTGGTGGGGAACTCCACCCGCGTGCTGGTCTCCGACCTCTCCGGGCGCGCCAACATCCTCGCCAAGGCCACCGAGTTCAACATCAACCTGGACAGCAAGGACCCGGTCACCCTGGAGATCCTGGAAGACATCAAGGCGATGGAGAACCGCGGCTACCAGTTCGAGGGTGCCGAGGCTTCCTTCGAGCTCCTCATGAAGAGGGCTCTGGGCACGCACCGGAAGTTTTTCTCGGTGATCGGGTTCCGGGTCATCGACGAAAAGCGGCACGAGGACGACCAGCCGGTCTCCGAGGCGACCATCAAGGTGAAGGTCGGCGGCAAGATCGAGCACACGGC
>Ga0209317_1002995_pt1 | contig 11338 bp, 10 predicted proteins | sample RifGroB2_FD_183994 | JGI IMG/M metagenome (GOLD analysis project Ga0209317, IMG submission 183994) | Soil microbial communities from Rifle, Colorado, USA - Groundwater B2 (SPAdes) (version 2) | ecosystem: Environmental > Terrestrial > Soil > Unclassified | place: Rifle, Colorado | collected...
TACAGAAGATATTTCTAATTCTGCAAAGAGGATTTCTAAGGGAAGGATGATCTTTGAAACGGTCATCGCACCAGGAACGATGTTGCCTTTTCTGTGGATGATATTATTATCATTGGTTACATCAACAAACTGTTCGCCGTGCTGTTTGGAGATTTTATATTCATGCTTGATTAAAAATTTGTCCCATATCTGCAACCGGCATTCGTTATGGGAATCATTCTCCAATATCAAACCAGGATGCGGTGTTCGTGCCTTTGCGTCACGAAAGCAGATTTTATCGGCCAGAAAACCTTCGACCCGTCTCATGGGTATTGAAAATATAGGGGTTTGCGCTCTACTCATAGGCATTTACCGATAAAAAAATTTGTCTTTTTACATTGTTCCTGATTCTATTACGTGAATTATCTTATGTCAAGGATATAAAAAAATATTTTAACTCTAACAAAATAAATCCTAAATGTTTATGGTAAAACAATCTATCGGTTGCATAATTTTGCATGACAAAGACATTGTAATTCACTTTTTACCACATACAGGCATCCATTAACTTGCCTTTTATTAGCTTGACAAAGATTCCTGGTCTCAGTATGCTAACCGACATGCAACATATGGTAATTATTAGACATTCACGCTTCAATAAGATATAAAAGGCAATCCATTTAATAAGGGGGGGTATTTTCAAGTGCAACATATCTGTGTATTTGAAGATAGCCAACACTCACAACTCATCCCACTTGTGTACACAAGGCCGGTGTTTGAACTCCGATGCGGCTTGTTTACCACGTTGGAAAGAACTATCAAACACTATCCTCATGCCACTATTACCCTTTTTTGCAGAAACTACTTATCCGATGTATTAAAAGAGAGGTTTGAACATCGTGTCAATACCCTTCATACCACAGACGATACGTGTCTTTTTTTAAACGGCCGCGCAATTATTTCCCTCCCTGTTTCTTTAGAAGGCCCGGAGGAGCTAGGGGTTCAGGACAATACACTCATTTACGCCCGGCTCAAAGGGAATAATGCCAAAAAAATATCTCACGAAAAATTTCTTACACAAGACGTCTTTGAAATGCTAAAAGACACGGTGCGGGTAGTTGACACTCATGTGCCCATCGTCAACTATTTCTGGGATATCATAAAACACAACCAGTCCCAAATAGAAAAGGATTTCATGCTGTTTGTCAAAAAAGGTTCTATTTCTGGAAAATTGTATGAAGGTGTTTACCTCATTAACGAAGACCAGATTTTTATTGGTAAAGATTGCCGAATTAAACCGGGTTGCGTATTTGATGCAGAAAATGGGCCTATTTATATCGGTAATAATGTCACCATCGCCCCAAATACGACCATTGAAGGACCTGTCTATATTGGCAATCATTCCATAGTTCAATCCAATTCGAGAATACGCGGAGGCGCCAATATTGGAGAGGTGTGCAAGGTGGGAGGAGAAATCGTAAATACTATTTTCCAGAGTTACAGTAATAAACAGCACGACGGATTCCTTGGCGATTCTTACCTCGGCTCGTGGGTGAATATCGGGGCGGATACCGTCAACAGCAATTTACTCAATACCTATGGAAATATAAAGGTTGAATTGGGGGAGAACATCATCAATACAAATCATATGTTCCTTGGCATGGCAATGGGAGACCATAACAAAACGGCCATTAATACGACAATCATGACGGGAAGTATTTTTGGTTTTGCCTGTAATATTATCACTCCCACCTACCCCCCAAAATATCTTCCTTCTTTTACATGGTATTCAGACAATGGAACGAAGGTCTATATATTAGAAAAGGCGCTTCAGGTGGCAAAGATTGTAATGAAAAGGCGGGATAAAGAAATGACCCCAGCAGAAGAACATATCTTTAGAACGGTATTTCAACTTACGGAAAAAGAACGCTGTTCCGTCAAAAATAAATAAAACGAGGGGTATTTATGGAAAAAGACATCAAACACGAACGAATTATCATTGATACGAGTATTTTTACGAACCCGGACGTATACCAAACATTTGGCGAAAGTCCCACCGATGCTTTACGTTCTTTCCTGGAGATTATCGGCAAATTGGACGGCCCGGCTTTTTACATGCCCCCAACAATTTATCATGAGCTGCTGAATTTTGTCGAAATAAAGGACATTCCCCCCGAATTGCAAATTCGTATATTTCAAAAACCACCCAAAAGGTATGAGCTATCGGTTCCGGCTTTTTTGCTGTATGAGCTTATCGAGGACGTGCGCCACAGAATTGACAAGGGTTTACGGGTAGCCGAAGAGGCGGTGAGAGAAACTTCACCCGAAACCGAACCAGAGGCCATTAACAATCTGAGGAAAAAATATCGTTCCGCGCTCCGCGAAGGAATCATTGACAGCAAAGAAGACGTCGACTTGATCCTCCTGGCCAAGGAAATGGATGGCATCCTGATGACAGCCGACACGGGCATTGTCAAATGGGCTGATAAGTTAGGCATCCGATACATTGACCCTCGCATGCTGCGGGGTATTCTGGACACGTTAATTCAACAAGCCCACAAATAATTTGATTGTACCGGATTACCCACCCCCTTATCCCCTCCCAAGAGGGGACTTTACTAATCAACATGGGATGCGCCGTCATGGTGTCTTTGGAGGATTTCATATGAGGCGTAACACTTTCTTGCAAACCTGACATGCCAATAGGAACCTTCTTTGTTTTTTGACAATACCTCAAACTTTACCTTACACCTATGCAGGTGATCAATCATCCTTTGAACATTTTTCTCTTCCCGAAATTTCAGGAGAAATCTTTCGTCGATAAGCTCTCCCCGCGCAGCCTTAGTAACGCTTTCATATACGGGTTGTAACAACGCCTCTCCAAACTGAGCAAAAACTTCCGATTTCAATGAATCGGCATGTTCCTGAATAAACATGGCTGCGCGAATGATGCGGTGGGTAAAAAACTCAGACATCATCTCCGCCATCAGCGGGGCAGTAACATGGATATCACGCAAACAGGAGCCTAACGTCACGTATTTCAGGATACTTTCAGCAGGATGGGTTGGTTTCATTACGATCCCTTCACACCCTGTCTCATCCAACTCTTTAATAACTTTTTTCAGGGCTGGAACAGTCCGGGCTGAAAACTGCCCAAATCTCCTGGCGGTTGGCATACAATACGTATCAAAGAGTTTATACCGTTCTTCCACAGGAATACTATGGGGTTTATTCAGCATCATCAAATCAAATGCGAAAAATCTGATATCTTCCTTTACGTAGGGTGGATGTTCAATGTTGTAAGGATTATCCGGACCTGCAAATTCACCGCAAACAATTAAGCCGGGATTTTCATCAAATATCTTTTTTACATCCAAAAAATCCACAATCCGGTCGGTTGAAAAGGGACAGACATAAGCGCCGCGCGAAAAGGCCAGCACACGGCCTTGAATGCGTGCAACCCGAATGTTGTAACCGTCGACCTTTTCTTCCACATAAAATGGCTGCGCAAAGGCCTTACGGACACCGTTTTCCAGGTGCATTATCCGGGCAATACGCGGAAAATCAAAGAGGATACCTTCCTGAGTAATGACCGCACCTTTTCCCAGTTCACCAATTTTTTTCGTCACCCGATAAAAGCAAACACCATCAAACTCCTCAGGGACAACATCATGTCTCTCAATGGATTCGTCCCACATGGAACCAGAAATTCCTGCATGCTTAACGATATTATATATTTCCATATTGCAGTCTTAAAATGAAATTCCTTGAACACGAATACAGTTTTGTAAGGCGATGTTACATAAACCCATCCTTTGATTTCAAGTCAAAACTGAGAAATAGTCGAGTTGCATGTCATTACTTCAGCAGAACTCTGTTTATAACTCCTATGTTTACATACGGTTAAATTTGAGATGCGTTTTGTTTTTAATATTGACTTCAAAAACACTCAATCGTATAATGCATTTCCGTTAATTTTTTTCACGAAAGTAAAATGTCTCCAAAAGGATATCGCGATGTATATAATCCTGGGTTGCGATGACGTTGGAAGTGCGCTGATTAGAAATTTAAGCAAGTCTGGCGAGGAGATATTCGTTATTGACAATGACAAAATGGTTTTGTCATTGTCAAAAGAACCCAATCTTCGCACTGCCATAGCGGATATCCATACGTTGGATCTAAGTACATTACCAATAAAAGACCCACTTGCTTTCATCCTTTTACAAAAAAACTTTAAAGATAACTTGGCTTTAGTAAAACGCATCAAAAAATCATTTCCTGATAAATTCATCTTAACAAGGGCAACCGGCGAGAACGAGGCTTCTGAATTATTAGAAAATGGCGCTGATCGTGTTATTCAAACCATGAAAATTATCACAAATACTATGCTGAGTGAATTGGAATTAGCCAGGTTAAAACGGTCTGCTTTCCGGCTTGTAAGTGTTATAAAGGCAGCAACCCGCAGAGGTTTGGCCATTTTTTTACAGGACAACCCCGACCCGGATTCCATCGCCTCTGGACTTGCATTAAAACGCATTGCTGAAAAATATGAGATCAAATCTGCTATTTATTACGGTGGAAACATTGGTTATCAACAAAATAAAACATTGGTCAGTCTGCTAAAAGCCGACCTCATTCAATTAAAAACCACCAATGAGGCACAGGAAATAATCAATGCCTTTGATAAGATAGCATTAATAGAGGCGTCTGTTCCTTCAAAAAACAATATACTACCTACAAATACAATCCCCGGCATTATTATCGATCACCATCAAACCGATTTTTATCTCGTAAAAGGGGAATTTATTGAAATATTACCAAAAATTGGCGCCACTTCTACTATTATGACAAGGTACATGAGACAACTGGGTATTGTGCCCGACTCATCCCTTGCCACAGCGCTCCGTTACGGAATCAGGGTGGATACTGGTGGATTTACGAGAAATACAACTACCGAAGACCTTGAGGCGGCTGCCTACCTCTCGCCATTAGTGGACGTAGGGCTATTAAAACAAATTGAGAACCTTCCTATGAGCACAGAGACCATTGACATTCTTGGAAAGGCCATTCAAAACCGGGAAGTAAGAGGCTCATATCTGATCTCCTTTGTGGAATACATAAATAATCGAGACGCATTACCACAGGCGGCAGAATTAATGATACAACAGGAGGGTGTCTCTACGGTACTTGTCTTTGGCATTGACAAAAACAAAGTTCAATTATCCGCTCGCAGCATAGACTCAAGCGTAAACCTTGCAGTTTTACTGGAAAAGGCGTTTGGATTTATGAACGCAGGCGGTCATGCTACTATGGCAGCGGGCAGTATAGATTTGGGTACTTTTGGCAATATTAACAATCAGGCATTATTAAAAGTTATTTTTGACACCGTACGAAAAAAGTTTTTTTCAGCTGCCGGGGTAGACATTGAAAAGTGGGAAGTTCCAAAGAAACTGGAATTAATGATTAACAACAGTACCAGGAATTAAATCGTAATGACCATTTTATAGGTAAGGAGAAAGTTTATGGAAAAAGGATTTTTAGGTGTAGGTTTGGTAAGTCTTACAATTTTTTTGAGTTCTTGTGTAGCCACTCAGACACAAGTAAAGCAAACAAAAACTCCCGAATTACAAATTGAAGTTAAGGCAGAGCCTGTTAAAGAAGAGGTAAAGCCAGAAACCGCTCCAGCAGAAGAAGTAGTCACGCCTGCTGCCGAAGCGGCTGCTCCTGCAGAACCAGCGCCTGAGGCCGCTGCCCCTGTTGTAGAAGAGGCACAGCCCGCCGCGGAAGCGCCAGATGCTGAACCCGTTGCTCCTGAAGCTGCCGCTCCTGAAGCCCCAGTATCTGAGGTTGCGGCTCCATCCGTAGAAGAAGCACCTGTTGCAGAGCCCGCGGCACCTGAAGCTGCTGCTCCGGTCGTAGAAGAAGTAAAACCTGCTGAAGCTCCTGTTGCTGAACCGGCTCAACCTGCTGCTCCAGAAGTGGCTGCACCAGAAGCACCGGCTCCTGAGGCTGCTGCTCCGGCTGTAGAAGAGGTAAAACCTGCTGAAGCTTCTGCTGCTGCTGAACCTGCCCAACCTGTCGCTCCAGAAGCCGCTGCACCAGTAGCACCGGCTCCTGAGGCTGCCGCCGTTCCTCCAGTTGTAGAAGAGGCAAAACCTGCCGAAGCTCCTGCTGCTGCTGAACCGGCTCAACCTGCTGCTCCAGAAGCGGCTGCACCTGCCCCTGAGGCTGCTGTTCCGCCGGCAGAAGAATCCGTAAAACCTGAGGAGAAAAAGGCAGAGGCTTTGCCTTCAGAAAAAGAGGAATCTCAAGCCGGGGCTTTACATCAATGCGCCACTTGTAACAAAGAGGTTGGAGAAGGGCATGTCTGCGGTGTTACAACATTTTGTCAACAATGCAAGGAAGAAGTTGGCGCCGGCCATATTTGTGATTTAACATTCTTTTGCCACGATTGCAAAAAAGAAGTTGGGGATGGCCACATCTGTGGTGTAACGACTTTTTGTCCGAAGTGTGAGGAAGAAGTTGGAGCAGGTCACCTCTGCGACATAACCTACTTCTGCTATGATTGCGAGAAAGAGGTGGGGGATGAACATATTTGTGGTGTTACCAATTTTTGCCCCACCTGCAAGGCAGAAGGCGGGGAGGGACATGAATGCGGAAAGACCTACTTCTGCTTTGACTGCGAGAAAGAGGTAGCCAAGGATCATCAACACGAACAGACAGCAAAATAATACTTGTATTTTTTTGAGATTCGATAAAAAGGCATGTTTTTAGTTAAACATGCCTTTTTTATTTCTTGCCAAAAAGCCGCAATGCCTTCAAAAGTCTTCTCAGCGCCACCTTCCAGATCAGAAAAGTTTTTTCTCCATTTTCAATATCTTCCATGTGTAAAAGGATATCTCTCGGTGGAAATAGGGTATAAAAAACAAATTTCATCTTTTTCTGCCAGCCAGAAATATGAGAAAAATAAAATAGCCAGCAAAGCTTTTCCCTTCGCTTCCCCTTCCTGAGCAAGTAAAAGAAAAACCTTTCTCCCATCCCCTTATGCCGGGGGTGGAGGAACTCTAAAATTTCCTGAGGTACACAAGTACCAAAATATTCTTTGCTCAGCCATAAACTATAAAACAAAGGACTTCTCAGTTGAAACTCCCCAGATTCTCTGCAAACCCTTTCCCAGTCTAATTTCCCTTTCCCATGGCTTATCACCTGGTGTATATCCCATACATGGATGAGCGTATTGTAAGAATGCTTCATGGCATGTTCTGAGAGATGGAGAAGCTGGTGATGGGGAGCGAGACATAGGGCTTCTGATTCTCGTATTTTTAACGGAATAGCCTCATTCCATATCTTATCCATATCAATCTTCTCCGCATAAATATAATTAGGAAGGGCATTATTAACCAGGTGCCAGTGTAAGTGCAGGAGAAGTGGAGAGCCGGTTTTCCCATATACCAGACTATTGAGATAGTTAGTTACACGATAAAAACTCAGTGTATGATCGGATTGATAACCAGATTGAGACAGCACCTTATCAATCTTTGGAACGTCCTCTGGCTTTACAAGGATATCAACATCCCCCAGCATTCTTAGGCCAAAATCCTCATATACAGAAGAAAGAAGGGCTGCGCCTTTTAAAACTATGACAGGATTCTTGAACACACGGAGCAGGGCGGCCATCTCTTCAAGGATACGGATATTTCTGCCCCAGTTATAAATATATTCCTGTTTAAGGCTTTGTTTGATAGAAAAAGGTATGTCGATATTTTTCTTTATTGCGCTTTTATAAAGCAGAAAAGAAAGCCCTTCATTTTGAGAAATGCTCAACACCTCAGGCCATGAGGAAGGAGAAACTGCTACTTCAACAAAGGGGTTCAATATCTGAAAAATATACTCTAACGTTTCGCTTCGTTCACAAAAATCCATTATCTCATCTGACGGCCTAATACAGGCCATTTGAGGCCTGCGCACAGATTTAACCTGTATTTCTGACAGACCTGAGTGTATACCCCTACCTGTTTTTTTCATAAATCGGATATTACATTAGAAATCTCTCCATAAATCTCGTTGTAAACAAATTAACGTTAATTTATGAAAGACCTCCTGGGTAACGCTTTGGGCCGTGAGGCTTTGTCCTTTTATTTTTAGGTTTTGGCCCTTTTCCCTTTCCTCTTCCCTTTCTGCCGCCAGAATCCGAATCGTCATCATCATCACCGGAGTATGCATCCTCTCCGGTAGCCAAAACTGTGGCAATAGCCGGAATGCTGTATATGGCCATTTTCATGAGTCTGCGGCGCACCTGAAGCTTCTGTTCTTCGGGATTTAGCTCTTTTTTTGCCATAACTATATCTCCTTCTATAAACTATTATTTATATAAAACACTGCCCTTTCTGCTACTTATTCTTCCTCCGCAGCCAGAACTGTGGCTATAGCAGGAGCACTATATACGGCCATTCTCCTGAGCCTTTTGTATACCCTGCACTTTCTTTCTTCCGCATATACCTCGCTTCCTGTCGTCTCTTTTTTTCCCATGAAATTCTTTACGGAAAATATCACAAAGAACCAGAGGGGAAATTGAGGTTGTATTTTGCCTGTCAAGAGCATCTCAAGTTCATGAGATAGTTTCTCCACCGTATCCTGCAGTTTCCGTGCATCAAGGACCGGCAGATGAGTAATATCCGGGGTGTTCAGGTCACACCAACAGGGATCGTCATCGTTTTCCCATATTATAAGCGGCACACCAAAGAGTCTCCCCATGATGGGTCTGTACTGATATACCAGGCATCCCTGGTCGCCAATAAAAGAGCATTTTATCTTATGTTTCAACATGCGGCTTAGAGGCATTACTGCATCCTGAACTGCACCGGCAGATTTTTCCTCTATAGCTTCTGCAATCCTTTCGAGCCTTTCCAGCTTTGCGATATTCCTCACGGCATTCCGCCTTATACTATATACTACTTCAGGCTTAAGGGCTTGCATACCCATCTGAAGATACCAGGCGTCTATAAAGGAAATTGAAACAACACAAACACAGCACTCTGAACAAGCCGGGCTGCAACACGTCATTTTCAAGGAATGTTTGAGAACGTAATCCTGAAATAACCTATCGGCTTCCTTAAGGATAGACTCGTACCGTTCCAGGATAACCCGCTCTCCGGTATTCACAGGAATGCGCTCCGCTGTCATCATAGCCACAAAAACCCCTTGCCGAAAAGTTTTTTACAACAACACCTTCCGTTTCCAGATATTATTCAGCGCTTCAGATTCTACCAAAGCGGATGTTTTCCCCGTTAGACCCTCTATCAGTTCGCAGGCTTCTTGCAGGTCTCCCATTATCAATTGGTAACAATCGGCCTTTTTAACCAGTTCTGAACATAGCTGAAGACCGAGATCTGTAGAATACTGCGTATTCCATCCATTTTGCATAAGATTAAATACCGCTGCTGCCCTGCTCATGGGTTTGAGATACGAATCTTTCTGCGTCTCGTTATACGTTGGGAAAACAATCCACGCCACTTCAAAGCTTGTATCTTTAGGCAAAACGGCTTCCTGCTGCGGCACGGCATATTGCCAGGGCTGCATGGTATTCCCATATCTCTCCTTAAAACGATAGAACTTAAAAAATTTCTCAACCTCGGCAGATGCCACTGATTGCCAGCCATAGATATATATGGGACGCTGGAAGGGTAAAACCCTTAAATCGGAAAGGTCAATAACTACTACCTCATCAGTAAGATACTGGTATCCATAATTCAATAATCCCAGGGTAAGGGTAGACTTGCCACTCCCGGAAGGTCCGGGAAGAAGCACGGCCTTATTGTTCTTTGCTAAAGCGCCGGCATGTAAAAACAGGTATTCCTTCAGATGTAAATATAAACTATCCCTTAGACACATCATAACAGAAAGGTACAGTGGCCATCGGTGAGCCCAGCGGTTGCGGAATTTGCCATTTTCCCTGATGCAGAAGTATTTGGTATTTTTTATCACGCTGTATTGCACCTGAGGCAATTTGCCATTCCCGGGCAAAGCCAGCGCTGAATTAAGTTCCAGGAATTCGTCAAAGAATTTTTTATCGTCGGTAGTTAATTCAAAGGGGAAAGAAAGCACTTCAAAACGGGTGGTTGATAAACTCATTCCAAGAGCCCCTTTCCCTGTAAGTGTTTTAAGGTCTCTTGTACATCCTTTTCCACTGTCGAAGAGTCTGTCTTAAGGGCATCCACTATCTCTTTGGCGATCTCCTGTGGACTTACCGAAACATCAAAGAGTTCCCATATAATACTAGCCATAGGGTTTAAATGGTGTACATAATGAGTCCTGGGATCATAGATGACTACTTCGTCCTCTATTTCCTCAACAAGAAGATCCGTCCTTTTCTTAAGGCTCTGCACTGCGTATTCTCCTATTTCGGTAAATCTTCCTCAAACATGGAATCGGTAATATACAGTAACGGTGTGTCCAGGAGTTTAATGACCTTCTTTTCAGTCAGCTTTTTTCCCATGCTGTCATACAACATTTCTATAACTGGTCGTAACGGAGACGCCTCGTTCGTTTCCACGACCCTGCCAATCGCCTTTGAATTGAGAACCACGTAACTACTTATTGGAAAGCATGACAATTTCGTGAGCAATGCCCTTATCAACTTTTGAGGAAATATATTCTTTGATGAGTTGACAATCACCTTTGTAGCCTCGTAAGGCAGGAACCTTTTCCTCTGAGGACGCGGATGGCTCAATGCCTCATAAACATCCACGATACCAATCACCTTGGCATATTCATGGATTTCGTTTCCCTGCAGACCACGAGGATAGCCTTGGCCTCCTTCCCGTTCCTGTTCCTGGGAAACTACCTCTGCAAGCCATTTGTATTTTTCTCCCAGGGAATTCAATACGATCTCATACCCAAACTGCGGATGTTTCTTAATCAACGCATATTCCTCGTTCGTAAGAATTCCTTCTTTATTAACCACTTCATCAGGAATCTTACACATCCCGATATCATGAATTAATGCCGCAATCCCCAATTCAACTAACTGATCCCTTTTATATCCAAGACCCTCACCTATCTTAATGGCAAAAATCGCCACATTGATACCATGCACCCTGGAATCATATTTGAATTCTTTTCTATAGATGGCCTTGCGATAAAGACTTTCAATCGCACTGGGGGTATCAATGACTTTGGCAACTAACTCAACTCCTCTGTCAATACTGAATTTTTGATCTGTTTTTGCGGCATTTAACACTTCCGCCAAAAATTCATAAAATTCATCATAAATATCTACGAATGCCTTTTCCTTCCGTTCTTCCTCACGGATGATGATACCGGCTTCAGTCGGGAGGGTTTCTATTTCTCCGGGGAACGA
>Ga0209317_1002997_pt1 | contig 11333 bp, 12 predicted proteins | sample RifGroB2_FD_183994 | JGI IMG/M metagenome (GOLD analysis project Ga0209317, IMG submission 183994) | Soil microbial communities from Rifle, Colorado, USA - Groundwater B2 (SPAdes) (version 2) | ecosystem: Environmental > Terrestrial > Soil > Unclassified | place: Rifle, Colorado | collected...
GGAGCCGAACGTGCCAAAGCAGCCCAAGCGAATACTGGTGGTAGATGACGAGGAGAATGCGCGCATCGGTCTTTCCCGGTTGCTGGCCAAGGAGGGTTTCCTGGTTGACAGTGTGGCGAACGGTTTCGAGGCGCTTAACTACCTGCGCGAGCAGGAGGTAAACCTGATCGTCACCGACATCAACATGCCGGAGATGAACGGCATCACCTTCCTGAAGGAGTTGAACAGGAGCTACCCGGCCAGCAACGTCATCATGATCACGGCCTATGGCGGGGTGGAGTCCTACATCGAGGCGATGAACCTGGGCGCCTTCGAGTACATCAACAAGCCGGTGAAGATAGACGAACTGAAATCGATCCTGAAAAAGATCTTCAAGGAAACGAGCCACTGACTCTAATCGCCAGAACCGCGGGGGGGTCCAGATGCGAAGCTTTGACAAGATTCTCTTTGCCACCGATTTTTCCGAGAGCTCCGACCACGCCTTCGAGTACGCCCTCTCGCTGGCGCAACAGTACAAGAGCCACCTGACCATCCTGCACGTCATCAACGAGCCGGTCGACCTGCGCGGCTTCTACGTGCCGCACGTCTCCTTCGAGAACCTGGAGAAGGAAATCGAGGAGGGGGCGCAGAAGATGATGGCCAAGTTCTGCGCCAGCCACATAGCCGGTTTCAGCGATTACCAGACCGCCATCGTCACCGGGGTCCCGTGGGAGGAGATCCTGAAGCGGGCCGAGAGCGACAAGGCGTCCTGCATCGTCCTTGGGACCCAGGGCAGAAGCGGCATCGACCACCTGCTCTTCGGGAGCACGGCCGAGCGTGTGGTGAGAAAGGCCCTTTGCCCGGTGGTGACGGTCAGGCTTCCCTGACGTCACGCCCATAAAAGTCACGGCGGGGCAGCGTTAGCTGCCCCTTTTTTTTGACAATCGCTAAAATCCGCTGATAAGAACAGGATCCTCATCATGACCCAGATGGAAAAGCAGCCGCGCGGCCGCGTGCTGATAGTCGACGACGAGAAGGTCATCCTGGACCTGACCGCCATAATCCTCAAGAACCGGGGCTACCAGGTGTTCACCGCGCTGAGCGCGCAGGAAGGGCTGGACGCCATAGAGAGGGAGCGCCCGGAGCTGGTCCTTTTGGACTACATGATGCCGAACATGGACGGCCTGACCGCCCTGAAGGAGATCCGGCGGCGCTACCCCGAGACCTACGTCATCATGTTCACCGGGAAGGGGAGCGAGGAGATCGCCGTCGAGCTGATGAAGGCGGGGGCGTCGGACTACATCCTGAAGCCCTTCAACAACCAGGACATGGTCGAGCGGATCGAGAGCGTCCTGAAGCTTCGGGCGATCGAGCTGCAAAACCGGGCGCTCCTGAGCGAGCGCGAGCGGCTCCTGGCCGAGATCGCCGACTGGAACCGTGAGCTGGAGGCCAGGGTGCAGGAAAAGAGCGAGGCGCTGAGGCGCGCCCAGGCCGAGGTGGTCCAGTCCGAAAAGCTCGCCTCCTTAGGCTATCTCTCGGCCGGCATGGCGCACGAGATCAGAAACCCGCTCAACTCCATCGCCCTGTTCGTGCAGCTCATCAAGAGCGGGCTGGAGGAGCCGGAGCGCCTCGACTACGTGGACAAGATCATGAAGGAGGTGGACCGGATCGACAGCATCCTCGGCAAGCTCCTGGACGCCTCCAAGCGCCCCAAGTTCGAGATCAGCGAGGTCCGGGTGGACCGGATACTGGAGCACACCCTGGAGGCGTTCACCCCTCAGTTGCGGCAAAAGCGGATCAAGGTGGTCACCGATATCAGGAGCGTTCCCCCCGCCATCAAGGCGGACTCGATGGAGATCGAACAGATCTTCACCAACCTCTTCCTCAACTCGATCCACGTCATGCAGGAGGAGGGGACCCTGAGCGTGCAGCTGGACCGGGACGAGAGCTACATAAACCTGAAGGTCTCCGACACCGGCCCCGGCATCCCGCCGGAGAACCTCCCCAACATCTTCGACCCCTTCTTCACCACCAACAGCCGCGGCACCGGCCTCGGGCTCTCCGTGGTCCTGAGGATCGTGAAGACCTACAAGGGGAAGATCGAGGTGGAGAAAAGCGACTCCTCCGGGACCACCTTCTCGGTCCGCCTGCCGCTCACCGCGCCGAGGTAGCTTGAGGGGCGCTTTCCCCTTTCCTTTTGGACCGCATTTTTGTATGATGTCCCATTCCATCATGCTTTGAGGTCGAAATGGCAGCAGACGGCAGTAGAAAGATCCTCCTCGTAGACGACGACAAGTTCTTCCTGAAGGTGCTGTCCGACGCCTTCACGGGCGCGGGCTTCAGCGTGGTAACCGCCGAGGACGGGGTGCTCGGGGTGGAGGCGTACAGCGCCGAGGCGCCCGACGCCGTCATCCTCGATCTCGTCATGCCCCGGATGGGGGGGGTGAGCGCCTGCCTGGAGATCGCCCGCCTGGCCGCGGAACCCGATCCTGTCATCATCCTTTTGACCTCCATGTTCCAGGGCGCCCCGCACGAACACCCGATCCCGGAGATGGGCGCCAAGGTGCACATCCCGAAATCCACCTCGCCGACGGATATAGTCATCATCGTCGAACAGCTCCTGGAAAGAAAGAGGCGCGGCATCAGCGCCGCCTGACGGAAAACCCCATGCCATTTCTGCTACGAAACCTCACCCTGAACCCGGGCGACGAGGAGAGTTCACTTCGCCCGCTGGTCGCGGTGCAGCTTGGGGTCCGCGAGTCCGAGATCACCTCCCTCACCCTGGTGAGGAAAGGGGTGGACGCCCGGAAGAAGGGGGGGATCAAGCTGGTGTACACGGTGCAGTTCACCGTGAGGGACGAGTCGGGCCTCTCCGTGGGTGGCGACCTGTCGCGGGTTGAGCCGCCAAAAGCGCCGCACTTCCCGAAACTCTCCGGCGGCGGCCGCATCGTCATCGTCGGCATGGGGCCCGCCGGCCTCTTCGCGGCGCTCAGGCTTGCCGAGTACGGCGTGACGGCTCTCTTGTTGGAGCGCGGGCGCGACGTGGACCGGCGCGCGGCCGACGTGGCACGCTTTTGGCGCGACGGGGAGCTCTCGGGGGAGAGCAACGTGCAGTTCGGGGAGGGGGGAGCGGGGACCTTCTCGGACGGCAAACTTACCACGCGGGTGAAGGATGCCAACTGCGCCTGGGTGCTGCAGCAGCTGGTGGGCTTTGGCGCGCCGCCGGAGATCCTTTACGCCGCCAAGCCGCACATCGGTACCGACCGCCTGCGCACCGTGGTGAAGGGGATCAGGGAGCGGCTGTCGCAGGCGGGTTTCGAGATCGGCTTCGAAAAAAGGCTAAGCGGCATCAGCGTGCGTGACGGCAGGGTGTGCGGGGTGGTGGTGAACGACGACGCGGAGCACGCCTGCGACACGCTGGTGCTGGCGCCCGGCCACAGCGCGCGCGACACCTACGCCATGCTGCACGGCTGCGGCGTGGCGCTGGAACAAAAGCCGTTCGCGGTGGGGCTAAGGGTGGAGCACCCGCAGGCGCTCATCAACGCCATCCAGTACGGCGCCAAGGCGCACCCGGGGCTGCCCCCCGCCGAGTACGCCCAGGCCTACAACAACGAGCGGACCGGGCGCTCCGCCTACTCCTTTTGCATGTGCCCGGGGGGGGTGGTGGTCGCGGCCGCCTCCGAGGCGGGCGGGGTGGTGGTGAACGGGATGAGCGGCTACCGCAGGAATGCCCCGAACGCCAACAGCGCCCTGGTGGCGACGGTGGGGCCGCGCGACTTTGCCGACGCCTCGCCTCTTGCCGGCGTCGAGTTCCAGCGGACCCTGGAGCGGCGCGCCTTCCTGGCTGGGGGGGGCGGCTACCTGGCGCCGGCTCAAAGCCTGCTCGCCTTCCTGGGGCAGGGGAAGGGGAGGCTCTCTTCCAGTTACCGGCCGGGCGTCACCGAGTGCGAACTGGCGCCCCTGCTTCCAGCCGGCGTGGCCGCCACCTTGAAGGAGGGGATACTCTTTTTCGAGAAGCGGATGCGCGGCTTCATAAGCGCCGAGGCGACCCTCACCGGGGTCGAGACCAGGACCTCCGCCCCGCTTCGCATCCTGCGCGGCGCCGACCTGCAGTCGACAAGCCATCAGGGACTCTACCCGACCGGCGAAGGCGCCGGGTACGCCGGCGGCATCATGAGCGCCGCTTTGGACGGCATGCGCGTGGCGGACGCCATCGCGGCGCGCCTAACTGCACTACCATCAGCTACAAGGAGCTTCACTTGAAAAAGAAATGCGTTGCCGACATCAAGGACCGTGACCTGGTGGAAGCGGTCTTCCTGGTCAAGGACAAGATCCTCGCCATGGCAAAAAACGGCAAGCCGTACCTCACCCTGAAGCTTATGGACAAAAGCGGAGAGGTCGACGCGAAGGTCTGGGACAACGCGGACGAGATCAACGCGCTTTTCGACAAGAACGACTTTCTTGCCGTGCGCGCCAAGGCGAGCGTCTACCTGGGCAAGATGCAGCTGATCCTTTCGGAACTGAAGCGGGTGCCGGAGGAATCGGTCGACCTGGCGGATTTCCTGCCGGAGACCGACCGCGACATAAAGGAGATGGTCGAGGAACTGCACGCCCTGGTCGCCTCCCTGAAGGATGCCGACCTGGGGCGCCTGCTGAACGCCTTCTTCCAGGACCCGGAACTGATGGCGCAGTACCGGATGGCGCCGGCCGCCAAGGGGATGCACCATGTCTACCTGGGGGGGCTCCTGGAGCACTCGCTCGCCGTGGCCAAGCTGGTCGACGCCATGGTGCCGCTCTACGGAGGGCTGAACCGGGACCTCTTGATCGCCGGAGCGCTCCTGCACGACATCGGCAAGGTGCGCGAGATGACCTACATCCGCTCCTTCGACTACTCCGACGAGGGGAAGCTGATCGGCCACATCAGCATCGGGGTCGAGATGCTCCAGGAGCGGATCTCGCGGCTGCCGGGCTTTCCTTCTGAACTCGGCATGCTCCTGAAGCACATGCTCCTGTCGCATCACGGCCAGTACGAGTACGGCTCCCCCAAGCGTCCCAAGACCATGGAAGCGACCATACTGAACTACCTGGACGACCTCGATTCCAAGATCAACGGCATCAGGACCCATATCCGCAAGGAGCCTGACAACCCGTCGCGCTGGACCTCGTATCACCGTCTCTACGATCGCTACTTCTTCAAGGAGAACTGCCTGCAGGGGGAGGAACTGGAGCTGCGCCCGGAGGAGTATCTGGAGCCGGCCGAGCTGGTTCCCGAAACGGTGGTCGCGCCGCGGCAGGAGACTCCCCGCGACGCCGACCGGGGACGCAGGTCCTTCAGCCACAACCCCTTCGCCGCGCTGAAGAAATGACGACCAGTAAGCTGTTATGATGCATCTGCCGTGGGAGCGCCCTTGCCGCCGCGTTTTTTCGCGCCGGTAAAGGCGCTCCTGCATGGAGGAAGTGCCATGTTGTTCGAAACGATAGTCGTAGGCCCGCTCGGGGTGAACTGCTTCATCCTGGGCGACAAGCAGAGCAACGAGGGGGTAGTGGTCGACCCGGGCGCGGACTGCGAGATGATCCTCGCCGCCGTCGCGCGCTACGGCATCAAGGTGAAGTACATCATCAACACCCACGGCCACTTCGACCATGTCGGGTGCAACCGCCAGGTGCAGGAGCAGACCGCGGCCGAGCTGCTGATCCACCAGGGGGACCTGACCCTGCTCTCCATGGCCTCCCGGAGCGCGCAGAATTACGGGCTTACGGTGGAGGACTCCCCGCTCCCCGCCCGCTACCTGACCGACGGCATGCGGCTGGAGTTCGGCAAGCGGAGCATCGAGGTGCTGCATACCCCGGGGCATACCCGGGGTGGGTGCTGTCTGTATCTCGCCAGGGAGCAGCTGGTCATTTCCGGCGACACCCTGTTCGCCGAATCGGTCGGCCGCACCGATCTGCCCGGCGGATCCCACGAGCAGCTGATCGCCTCGATCAGGGAAAAGCTGATGCCGCTTGCCGACGAAACGGTGGTCTGGCCCGGACACGGCCCCTCCACGACCATCGGCCAGGAGAGGCGCATGAACCCGTACATCAACGGCTAGGGGGAAGCGATGCTGAAAGGGAAGGAGATCGTCCTCGGGGTGACCGGAGGGATTGCCGTTTACAAGGCCGTAGAGCTTTTGCGTCTTCTGGTCAAGGCGGGCGCCGGCGTCCATGTCGTCATGACGCGCGGGGCCACGGAATTCGTGACGCCGCTCACCTTCCAGACCCTTTCCGGGAACCCGGTGCACCTGGAGCTCTTCAACCTGATCTCGGAACAGCAGATCGGGCACATCTCCCTTGCCGAGCGCGCCGACCTGTTCATAGTCGCCCCCGCCACGGCCAACTGCATCGGGAAGCTCGCCTGCGGCATCGCGGACGACCTTTTGAGCACCACCATCATGGCGACCAGGGCGCCCGTTCTCATCGCCCCGGCCATGAACGTAAACATGTACCAAAACCCGATCTACCGCGAGAACGAGGCCCGGCTGAGAAGTCACGGCTACCTGTTCGTCCCCCCGGTCTGCGGCATGCTCGCCTGCGGCTACGAGGGGGAGGGGAAACTGCAGGCCCCGGAGGTGATCTTCGAGGAGGCGGTGGCGGCCCTCACCCCGAAGCGGCTTGCCGGGGAGCGGGTCCTGGTGACCGCGGGGCCCACCCTGGAGGAGATCGATCCGGTGCGCTACATAAGCAACCACTCCTCGGGGAAGATGGGGTACGCCATAGCGAGGCAGGCCCGTCTGCGCGGGGCGGAGGTGACCCTGGTGACGGGGCCGACGGCGCTGACGCCCCCCTGCGGCGTCGCCGTGATCCGGGTGCAGAGCGCGCAGCAGATGAGGGAGGCGGTGCACGGCTGTCTTGAGCAACATGACATCGTCATCAAGGCGGCCGCCGTCGCCGATTACCGCCCCAAGGCGCGCTTTGAAGCCAAGGTGAAGAAGACGCAGGCCCACCTCGCCATAGAGCTGGAGAAGAATCCGGACATCCTGGCCGAGATAGGCGCTAGGAAGGGGGGACGCTTGCTGGTCGGCTTCGCGGCCGAGACGCAGGATCTGGTGCTGAACGCCACCGCCAAGCTCACCAGCAAGAACCTCGACCTGGTGGTCGCCAACGACGTCTCCCTGGAGGGGGCCGGCTTCAACGTGGACACCAACATCGTCAAGCTGCTTTTCAGGGATGGGCGGGTGGTGGCGCTGCCGAAGATGGCGAAGGAAGATCTGGCGGGGGTTATCCTGGAACACGTGGAGCTCTTGCGCGGGGAGCAGCGGCGCTAGTCGGTTCAGAAGGGGGACGGGCGCCGGCCGAAGGGGTGGCGCCGGCGCGGCTCTCATCACCTGGACAGGATATGCTGCAACAGCTCCGGCTCGCAGATCGCGTCCCGAAGTTTCAGCTTCAGCTCGTCAAGCTCGGCGTAGGCCTGAGGCTTCGTGATCTTGCCGCTTCGGTACAAAAGCCTCAGGTTCTTGCGCACCGCCTCCGCTGCGGCCAGCGCCTTCTCTCCTGTCGGATCGGCGCGGTAGAAACGGGAACTCTCGTCGTTGTTGAGGAAATCGAAGACCGCTTCCTGGGCGAGTTGCATGTACTCATCCCGGTCGTTTTCCTCCAGCGAGTAGCGGGAGGAGTCGGAAAGCGTCTGCAGCAGACTTTGCCACTTTTCCAGGCGGCTTACCAGGAGGATGGAGTTGAAGATCCGCTTGTTGGTGCCGAAGGAAAAGATGGTGTCCGAGAGGACCTTCCGCAGCAGCAGGTCGTTGTTGCTGAAGTGCTCTTGCGATACCTTCTTCGCCGCTTCCCAGATCTCCTTTTCCACGTAATTCTCGAAGCGCATCTCCCAGTAGGCGTGCTTCAGGGTGAGCGAGGAGAAGCTCCTCATCACCTTGTACGGCACGAAGTAGTTGTGGGCGATGCAGTCCGCGGCGAGGTGGCTAAGATACCCGTAGGCGCACGCCTTCTGGGCGGCGTCGCCTGCCTTGTCCAGCACCCTGTGGCCGATGCGCCAGCGGTGGCAGTGCTGCAGGTAGTGGGTGAACTTCTTTCCCAGGGTGATGTCGGCCGCGATGGTGCCGTAGAGGAAGTCGTAGGGGTGGCTTGCGATGATCGCCGCGACGCTTGGCTGCAGCGCCTCCAGGTTGGACAGGACGTTCATGCCGAGCTGAAGATGGATGCCCGCGCCCCAGGCGAAGGCTTGATCAGGTAGTGCTAAAACGAGCAGGCCGGCTGCTGCAATGAGTGTCAACATGCTGTCGAGCATAGTGAATGAGCCGGCAAAAGTAAAGGGGTTTCGGATGGTTGAGATGGAGGAGAGGGAGTTGCTGCTTGCCTCGCTGAAAGGGTACCTCGAAGAGCTCGGGGAGAGCGGGGTAGACGAGCTCTGTTTCGCGCAACTCCCTGTCCTGGAAGAGGATTGCCGCATGGAGGGGAGCTCCCGGGCGCGGCTTCTCTTCGTGACCACCGGCGCGGGATTTGCCGGGGCGGCGGGGGAGCTGCTGGAAAAGATCATCGGGGCCATGGGCTTTGCCAGGGGCGAGGTCTGCCTGCTGGTCATCGGCACCTGTTCCGGGGCGGGGGCGGGTTCCCTGCGCGGGTCGATCTCCGGCCGGATTGCCGCGCTGGCTCCCGAGGTGGCGGTGACCCTCGGGGAAGCGGCCACTCATCTTCTGCTGGCAAGTGAAGAACCTCTGGAGCGGCTGCGCGGCAGGTTCCACGACCTTTGCGGCATCCCGCTCATGCCGAGCTTTCACCCGGATGCCATGCTGGAAAACCAGGCACTGAAGCGGGACGTCTGGAGCGACATGCAGCAGGTCATGCGGCGCCTGGCCCAGCCGCTCTAGCGGGGGGTGCCGCACGATTTCAACTTGCCGTTCTCAAACAGGTAGATCGGCTCCAGCTCCACGCAGATTTTGCCGTCCACCTCCGCCCGCCGGGAAAGGATGCAGCTCTCCAGTTTTCCTGATTCGTAGAAACTCACCTTGCCGTACTCGCTGCAGACGATCCCCTCATAGAGGAAGAAATCCCTCGTGACACAGCTTTTCAGCATGCCGAGCTCGTAAAACTCGGCCACCGCCAACACGTTGCAGGTGACGCCGCTCAACACGAAGATGTCCCTCAGCGGGCACGACTTCAGCTGCCCGTTCGGATAATAGATCACGTTTGTCCCCGGGTTGCAGATCGATGCGTCAGCACCCGGGGATGGTGCGACCTCAAAAATGAGCAGCAGGCTCAAAATCAGCACGCAAAGCTTCATGCTCTCCTCCCCTCTTGCAGAGTTGTCATCCCCGGCAAGTATAAAGATAAAGTCGGACAATTCAAATCTCTCGTCCGGCGCCTCCCTTCCCTTGACACTGTTTTCGCATTGGATACCCTTAATGGTCTTGACGGCGCCGGTAAAAAAGCCGCGGCACAAAGGAGGATACGTCATGGGAAACTTGCAGCGCTATGTGAAAATCATGATCTACGCCGGTATGCTCTCGACCTTTCTCGGGTGCTCCACCACCCCGAAACACGACAGCGCGGGACAGTATGTCGACGATTCCGTCATTACCACCAGGGTAAAGGCGGCGATTTTCGACGAGATGGCCTTGAAAACCTTCCAGATCAACGTGAAGACCTTTCAGGGGGTAGTGCAGTTGAGCGGGTTTGTGGACTCGGCGGAGAACGCCGGAAAGGCGGGTGAAATCGCCCGTACCATCCAGGGTGTCAAGGAGGTAAGAAACGATCTGATCGTAAAATAGTTTTTCATGCCAACCCGACTCTGAAAACCGCTCTAAGAAAAACCCCCTCCCTTTCGGGAGGGGGTAGGTGAGGCGTTAGCGATGCGAGGGCTTGCTGTGCGATTTCCCGTGTCCTGCCTGCCCCGCCTGCTGCTTCCTGACGCTGCTGCTCGATTTCACCGAGCTGGAGCTTTCCCCTTTGCCGAACGCTTTCATCACGTCGGCCATGCTGCCGTACTCTCGATCTTCCATCTTCTGGATCTCATCGATTACGACCTGCTCAGCCTTCAGTTGCTGGGCATGTTTGAGAAGATCCTTTTTATCTGCAGGAAAGTCGATCCCCTTCAGGTTCTTAGTTACGTTGGCCGGCGAATGACCACTACCACGTCCTGTTGAAGTTGCCATGACTTCCTCCTTTTACCGCTTTTTCCCGCTCTGCTACAAGATGATTATATGAAATCAATGGTGTTACATCAATGCAAATAATCATTAAATACAGAACCGTGCATGCGAAATAGAGAAGATGCCCGTCGAAGATTGTGCAGCTGTCTTGTTTCCAATGAATTCAAAGGTAATGCGCCTGCCATAGAATAAAGAAACAGCGAAAACGTGCAGATGACGCAAGCTGCTATAATGAGCTCGGCTCGCCCGGCTCGCTGTGCGTTTTCAACCAGCACCTGAGCAGCTCCGCCACGCTCCATGCCTGCGCGATGCACCCCCTTGGGGTGTACGGCTGTTCGGCATCGAATACCTCGCTGATGGAACCTATGCACTGCTCGTTCAACTGCTCAACCAGGCCGTCCAGAAAGCTGCGTGCCGCGGCAACCTGCTCGGGGTAGAGCCGCAGCCAGGCATCGATGAAGGTCCCGATCAGCCAGGGCCAGACGGTCCCCTGGTGGTAGGCCGCGTCGCGAGCCCGCAGATCACCGCTGTAGGTCGCCTTGTAATCGGCATGCCCGGGGGCCAGCGTCCTCAGGCCGACCGGGGTGAGCAGGCGCCGGCGCACCGTGTCGAGCACCTGGGGCCACCTGTCGGGCTCCAGCACCGCGAAAGGGAGCGATACCGAGAAGAGCTGGTTCGGCCGGCAGGAGGTGTCGTCGCCCAGCTCTCCGTCCACCAGGTCGTAGAGGTACCCTCCTTCCGCGTACCAGAAGCGCTGGTTGAAGGAGCGGTAGGCCTGATCCGCGTAGGAGCCGAGCTGCCGGGAGTACGCCTCGTCCCCCTCTTCTCCGCTCCACTCCTGCAAAAGGCGCAGCGCGTTGTACCAGAGGGCGTTCAACTCGACCGCCTTGCCGCGGCGCGGCGTCACCACCCACTCCTCCACCTTGGCGTCCATCCAGGTCAACTGATACCCTTCGGCCCCCTGCCTCAGGAGCCCGTCGCTCGGGTCGACGCCGATGCCAAAGTCGGTGCCGGCCAGATGCTTGTCGACGATCTCCCGCATCTGCGGCAGGATCATGCGCAGCGTGGCGCGGTCGCCGGTGTACTCCAGGTAGCGGTGCAGTGCATGGAAGAACCAGAGGCTGGCGTCGGCGGTGTGGTACAGCCCATCGTTTTGACCCTCGGGGAACAGGTTTGGTATCAGCCCGTTCCTGACGTACTGGGCGAAGGTGC
>Ga0209317_1002998_pt1 | contig 11333 bp, 12 predicted proteins | sample RifGroB2_FD_183994 | JGI IMG/M metagenome (GOLD analysis project Ga0209317, IMG submission 183994) | Soil microbial communities from Rifle, Colorado, USA - Groundwater B2 (SPAdes) (version 2) | ecosystem: Environmental > Terrestrial > Soil > Unclassified | place: Rifle, Colorado | collected...
TACCTGCCGTACGGAGCGCCATCTTCATGCAGCGCGCCGCCCCCTCGCCGCCGGGTGCCGGGGTGGTCAGGTGATAGGCGTCGCCGGAAAGGCCGTAGCCTACGATCTCGCCGTAGATGTTGGCGCCGCGGGCCTTGGCCGCCTCGTACTCCTCGAGCACCACGATGCCGGACCCCTCGGAGAGGACGAAGCCGTCCCTCCCCTTGTCGAACGGGCGCGAGGCCCCGGCCGGGTCATCGTTGTTCGTGGAGAGCGCCTTCATGACGGCGAAGCCGCCGATCCCGAGCGGGGTTACCGTCGATTCGGTGCCGCCGGCGATCATGGCGTCGGCGTCGCCGCGCGCGATCATGTGGTAGGCATCCCCGATGGAGTGGGTGCCGGTGGCGCAGGCGGAGACGGACGAGACGTTCGGGCCTTTTGCCCCGTACTTGATGGAGATGTGCCCCGGAGCCAGGTTGATGATCAGCATCGGAATGAAGAACGGGGAGATCTTCTTGTACCCCCCCTCCAGCAGCGCGCTGTGGTAACGCTCGATGGCGGGAAGACCGCCCAGTCCAGCGCCGACCAGAACACCCACGCGCTCGGCGTTTTCCTCGGTGATCACCAGACCGGAGTCTTCCATGGCGAACTGGGCGGCAGCCAGTGCGTACTGGATGAAGAGATCCATCTTCTTGATCTCTTTCTTGTCGATGAAATCCTCGGCAACGAAGTCCTTCACCTCGCCGGCGATCTTCACCGGGAGGTCGGAGGCATCAAAACGGGTAATGGGAGCGATGCCTGACTTGCCGGCCAAAAGGGCGTCCCAGTTCTTGCCGTTTCCGGTCCCCAGCGGGGAAACCACGCCTACCCCCGTGACAACAACTCTTCTCATACTCTGAACTCTCCTTGGAAACTGTTGACTCATGGCCGCCCGGAGGCGGCATGAAAAAGGGGAAGTAAAACTCCCCCCTCTCTACTAGGTGTGATCAGTGATGTAGTCGATTGCGTCCTGGACAGACTGGATCTTCTCGGCGTCCTCGTCGGAGATCTCGATTTCGAACTCTTCCTCAAGGGCCATCACCAGTTCCACGGTATCCAGGGAGTCGGCGCCCAGGTCGTCCATGAAGGAAGACTCGTTGGTCACCTGCGCCTCATCAACACCAAGCTGTTCAGCTACTATCTCTTTAATGCGTTTCTCGATCGAAGCCATCCAATTACCTCCATTTGATTGTAACGTTGAGACGTTTTTGATTTGTTTTGCCTGAAGCCTGCTATTTCATAGCATGAAAAAAAGAATTTGCAAAAGGTATTTTTGGCGCTGAAAGTAAAAAGAACGCCGTTAGCCGGCTCACATGTACATGCCGCCATTCACCGAAAGAACGTGCCCGGTGATATACGCCGCGGAGTCGGAAACGAGGAACAGTACGGCGCCCGCTATGTCGTCGGCGCTGCCCAGTCTTCCCATGGGGATCTGCTCCTGGAGGGCTTCCCTGGTCTTCTCGGAGAGCTCCGCGGTCATGTCGGTCTCGATGAAGCCCGGGGTGACCGCGTTGACGGTGACGTTTCTTTTGGCCAGCTCCCTCGCCACCGATTTGGTGAGGCCGATCATGCCCGCCTTGGAGGCGCAGTAGTTGGCCTGGCCCGGGTTCCCCATCTCGCCGACCACGGAGGAGACGTTGACGATCCTGCCGTAGCGCGCCTTGGACATCAGCTTGGCGGCCTCGCGGGTGCAGTTGAAGCTCCCTTTCAGGTTCACGTCGAGGACCGCGTCCCAGTCCTCCTCCTTCATCCTGAGGAGCAGGCCGTCCTTGGTGATCCCGGCGTTGTTGACCAGGATGTCGACCTTGCCGAAGGCCTCGGCTGCCTGCTTGAAGAGCCCTTCCACCTCGGCGGCCACGGATACGTCGACCTTCACTGCCAGCGATCTGCCGCCGGCGGCGACGATCTCCTCGGCGGTCCTGGCGGCGCCCTTTTCGGTGGTGGCGGTCACCACGACCGCAGCGCCCTGCGCTGCGAGTTTCACCGCGATGGCCCGGCCGATGCCGCGGGAGGCACCCGTTACGATTGCTACCTGTCCGTTCAAGCTCATTACGCCACCTCCGTGATAGCCTTGACGCCTGCGGCGTCCTGCACGTTGCAGCAGGCGGCTTCCTTGTCTATCCGCTTCACCAGGCCGGCGAGGACCTTGCCCGGGCCGATCTCGACGAAGTTGGTCACGCCTTGTGCGACGATGTTCTGGATGATCTGCTCCCAAAGGACCGGGGCGCAGACCTGCTCGATGAGCAGCGGCTTGACGCGGGCGGCGTCGGTGTTCGGCTTCGCCTCGACGTTGCTCACCACCGGGGCGGCCAGCGGGTTCACGGTGAGCGGCTCCAGCGTCCGGGCCAGCCGGTCGGCGGCCGGCTTCATGAGGGCGCAGTGGAAGGGCGCGCTTACCGGAAGGAGCATCGCCTTACGCAACCCTTTTGCCTTGGCGATCTCGATGGCGCGGTTCACGGCGCCGGTGTGGCCGGCGACCACGATCTGGCCGGGGGAGTTGAAGTTGGCCGGAGAGACCACTTCGCCCTGCGCCGCCTCGGCGCAGATCTCCTTGAGCAGGTCGGCCTCGGCGCCCAGGATGGCGGCCATGGCCCCTATCCCGACCGGAACCGCGTCCTGCATGTAGCTGCCGCGCGCCCTGACCGTCCTCAGCGCATCGGCGAAGTCCAGGGCACCGGAGGCGACCAGGGCCGAGTACTCGCCCAGCGAATGGCCGGCCAAAAAGGACGGGGTGATGGGGGATTCTTCCCTCAGCACGCGCAGCGCCGCGACGGAAGCGGCCAGGATGGCCGGCTGCGTGTTCGCGGTGAGTTTCAGATCCTCCTCGGGCCCCTCGAAGCAGAGCCTGGAGAGGGAGAAGCCGAGCGCGTCGTCGGCCTCCTCGAAAGCGACCTTGGCGGCTTTGAAGTTATCCGCCAGATCCTTCCCCATCCCGGCGTGCTGGGAACCCTGCCCCGGGAAGATGAATGCATAGGATTGCATAGGTTAACCTCTTTTCTTGATTTACCAGCGCACCAGGGCGGAGCCCCAGGTGAGGCCGCCACCGAAGGCGTCCAGGAGCAGGATGTCGCCTTCCTCGAGGCGCCCGGCACGCACCGCCTCGTCGAGCGCGATGGGGATGGAAGCCGCGGAGGTGTTGCCGTAGCGATCGAGGTTCACGTAGACGCGCTCGCCGGTGATCCCGAGACGCTTGCCGACGGAGTCCACGATCCTCTGGTTTGCCTGGTGCGGGATGAACAGTTTGACGTCATCGGCGGTGAGCCCGTTGGCCTCCAGGGCCTCCTGGGCCACTTCGCCCATGGCGCGCACGGCCAGCTTGAAAACCTCGTTCCCCTGCATGGTCAGGTAGACCAGGCCGTCGTCCAGGTTCTTCTGGGTGGCCGGGTTGCGGCTGCCGGCCCCCTTCTGGTACAGGATGTCCCAGTAGTTGCCGTCACTGTGCATGTGGGTGGAGAGGATGCCGCTTTCGCCCTCGACCGCCTCAAGCACCACGGCGCCAGCGCCGTCGCCAAAGAGCAGGCAGGTGTTGCGGTCGTTCCAGTCGACGATGCGGGAGAGCACCTCGGCGCCGATCACCAGCGCCTTCTTGACCTGGCCGGAGACCATGAACTTCTCAGCGGTGGCCAGGGCGTAGATGAACCCGGAGCAGGCGGCGGAGAGATCGAAGCAGAAGGCGTTGGTCGCCTTGATCGCCTGCTGCACGATGCAGGCTGTGGCGGGGAAAGGGAAGTCCGGGGTGAGGGTGCCGACGACGATCAGGTCGATCTCCTCGGCTTTTACCCCCGCGGCCTCGAGGGCGCGCTCTGCCGCTATTGTCGCGAAGGTCGAGGTGTATTCCCCCTCGGCGGCGATGCGCCTTTCGCGGATGCCGGTCCTGGTTACGATCCACTCGTCGGTGGTGTCCACCATTTTTTCCAGGTCGAAATTGGTCAGCACTTTCTCCGGCACTGAGGAACCGGTACCGGTAATTCTCGGTCTAATCATGAAGCCACCCTCTCTGTTCCGGCGCCGGGGCCCTGGGCACCCGTACGCTCGCGCGCCTCGCCGGGGAAGCTCTCGTTGAGCTTTTCAGCCATGCGGCTGTTGACCCCTTTGAGCGCATATTCGTGGGCAAAGCGGATCGCGTTCTTGATGGCCTTGGGATTCGAGCCGCCGTGGCAGATCATCCCCACGCCGTTGATCCCAAGCAGAGGCGCCCCGCCATACTCGGCATAGTCTACTGTTTTCTTGAAATTTTTGAAAGCCTTGCGGCTTAGGAGGTAGCCGATCTGGGAAAGGAAGCTGTTCTTGATCTCAGCCTTGAGCATCTTGCCTACGGCCTCGGCCAGCCCCTCGGAGAGCTTGAGCGCGACGTTGCCGACGAAGCCGTCGCAAACGACGACATCCACCGAGCCGTTGAAGATGTCCCGGCCTTCCACGTAACCGATGTAGTTGATGGGCTTTTCGCGCAGAAGGGCGCTGGTTTCGCGGGTAAGTTCGTTCCCCTTGCTCGCCTCCTCGCCGTTGGAGAGAAGGCCGACCTTCGGGTTCTCCACCCCCATCACGAACCTCGCGTACACCTCGCCCATGACGGCGAACTGAACCAGGTGGATCGGCTTGCAGTCGACGTTGCCGCCGACATCGAGCACGAGGGTCTTTCCGGAGACGGTGGGAAAGAGCTGGGCGATCGCGGCGCGGTCGATCCCCTTCATCCTTTTCAGCACGAACATGCCGGCCGCCATGGTGGCGCCCGAGTTGCCGGCGCTTACTACGGCGACCGCCTCGCCACCTTTCACCAGTTCGAAGGCGACGCGGATCGAGGAGTCCTTTTTCTTGCGCACCGCATCGGAGGCGGAGTCGTGCATGCCGACCACTTCGGAGGCATGCCACACTTCGATGTCGAGCCCCTTGCAGTCGTAGCGGGCCAGTTCTGCCTGTACCTTTTCGACGTCTCCGACCAGAGTGACCGGAACGCCGAACTCTCTGGCCGCAGCTACTGCACCTTCTACTTCAACATGAGGGGCGTTGTCGCCCCCCATTACATCGACAGCAACTCTCATATTTCCCCTAGGGAGCGGATTCCGAACAGTCACGGCTTAGGTGAGAACGAAATCCTAGAGCTCTTCAGCCTTCAACACCTGGCGCCCTTTATAGGTGCCGCAGGACGGGCAGACGCAGTGCGGAAGCTTGGGAGCCTTGCACTGGGGGCAGGTCGAGACGGTGGGAGCGGTGAGGAAATCGTGTGCACGCCTCATGTTCTTGCGCGACTTGGAGGTCTTCTTCTTAGGTACAGCCATGGTGTTCTCCTTTTTACTTTTCTATCTTGATCTTCTTCAGGGCGGCCATCTTCAGATTTATCCCGCCGCGATCGCAGCCGCATTCTCCGGCGTTCAGGTCAGCTCCGCACTCGGGGCAAAGCCCGCGGCACGACTCGCTGCATAACGGTTTATAGGGTACTTCCAGCATGACCTGTTCGGCGATCTCAGGATCCATGTCGATCTCGTCGCCCGTGTAGGTGGCCGAAATCAGCTCCTCGTCGGAGAGCTCGACTTCCTCGTCCAGCTCCTCCCCCTTGGCTTCGGTGTAGAAGATGGTGAAGTCCGAGGAGATCGGGAAGTCGTACTCGGTCAGGCAACGGGAGCAGGTGAGGCGTACCGCGCTCTCCACCTTGCCGGTGGCCCTTACGTGGTCGTACTCCCAGATCGCCGAGACCCGGGCGTCGACCGGTGCGGTGAAGGTGCACTCGCCCGCCTTTTCCATCGCTACCAGGGCCGGATAGTGCGAGGCAGGCTCCGCCTCTGAGAGGTCGACCTGCTTCTTTTTCACCCAGTCAATTTCTATCTTCAAAGGAAGGTCTCCCCCTTTTTCAAAGTTTCTCAGTATATAGATGGCGGTTTTTTTGTCAAGGTAAATCTAATGACAACGGCGGGACTTCCCTGTCTTACCACCCGAGCCGGTAGTCGATGCTGACGCCGTTGTCGGAGCCGGCAAAGATCCCCAGACGCTGCGCCGCACCCTCTATCAGGTAATCAAAGACCTGCCCCTTCTTCTTTGCGGGACGGATCAGTCTCGGTTCCCCTTTTATGCCGGCCAGCCGGCCAGCCTCGGCCACCGCATCCTGCAGGGTCCCCAGGCGGTCAACGAGCTTCAGCGCGAGCGCCTGCTCGCCGGAGAAGATCCTGCCATCGGCGATGCCCCGCACCTGCTCCACCGGGAGCTTCCTCCCCTGCGCCACCGCCTGCACGAACTGCCCGTGGGTGCTGTCGATCACCCCCTGCAGCATGGCCCGCTCCTCCCCGGTCATGCTGCGCGCGGGAGAGCCGGTGTCCTTGAACTTCCCGGTCTTGATGGTGAAGGCCTTCATCCCCACCTTGTCCATCAGCCCCTCGATGTTGGAGAACTTCATCAGCACGCCGATGCTGCCGGTGATGGTGCCGGGATTGGCGTAGATGAGCGTCGCGGGGGCCGAGACGTAGTAGCCGCCGGAGGCTGCCACGCTCCCCATGGAAACCACCACCTTCTTCACCTTGGCCAGGTCCTTCACCGCGGCGTAGATCTCCTGGGAGGGGCCGACCACGCCGCCGGGGGAGTCGACGCGGAACACCACCGCCTTGACGTCTTCGTCCTTCCTCAGCTCCCGCAACTGCCGGATGATCTCCTGCCCGTCGACGATCACTCCCTTCAACTCCACAAGCCCCACCCCCGTGCCGCCGGCGAGACCGTCACGGTCGCCGATCAGGGCGGTGACCACGGCGACGCAAGCGGCGAAAAGAAGAAACAAGCCGAGCCAGACGGCAAAGATCCACTGTAGCAACTTCTTCATTGTGCCTCCTAAAAACCGTTGATACGGGGTCGCCTGTTTACAGCTTATTTTGCTTGTATTTTACCTGGACTCTGTCCTATATCTGAACATTGGAGAGACCGCAAGGGCTATTGCACAACGCCAACAACTCTACACCATGCAACGGCCGCGCAAAACCAATAATCGCTTCTGACTAAGCGGCATCATACTGCCTGAGCCTTTGAGACATCTGCAGTAGAAGAGGAACTATGAGAGTACTGGTAATCTCCGACAGTCACGGCAACTACGCTCATGCCTTCAGGGCGCACCAGCTTGCCGGCCCGGTGGATCACATCGTTCATCTTGGGGATGGCTGTGAGGATGCGCGCCTCATGGAGGAAGTGCTGGAGGTGCAGGTGCACCGGGTTGCAGGAAATTGTGATTTGGACAGGCATGTGCCGGCGGAACTGACCCTGGAGTTCGGGGAGTGCCGGATCCTGCTGACCCACGGCTACCGCCAGCAGGTGAAGAGCGGACTCACCCAGCTGATACACAGGGGGATGCAGACGGGAGCGTCGGTGGTGCTCTACGGCCATACCCACCGTGCCGCGGTCGAGTCGGCTGACGGGATGCTGCTGGTAAACCCGGGCGCCCTCAAGGAAGGATTGCCCGGGAGTTACGCCATCGTCACGGTTGAGGGGGCCACGGCGAGCGCCGAGATCTTCCCTCTTTAGCAGCCGCAGCCGCAGTTGTGGCACACCTTGCGGTTTTCGGTATCGGGAGCGACGGTCTCCGGGGCGAAGGCGATCCGGTTCACCGCGCGCCTGATATCCTCATGCGGGTCCAAGCGGGGGCTCTGGCCGATCACATGCCCCACGCAGACGTTGCTGATGCCGTCCGAGGGCGAAGCGATGCGGACCGCGTTCAAGAGATCGCCGTAGCTCTTCACTTCAATCACCTGCCCGGGGTCCTCCCCCTGCTCCAGCGTTATGCCAAAGCGCTCCAGTTCCTGGGCCAGTTCCGCGAAGAACAGGTCGAAGTTTACCCCGGCAAGCGCCTCTTCCCACTCCGGTCTGCTCTTGGTACGACCGTAGCAGGTCAGTCTCATCTGTTTTGCCATTTTTGTAAAACTCCTGAAAGCAGGGGGTAGGGGCTGATCCCTGCCTCTACTCCGCCGCGGCTTTTCTCTGCATCGAGGAGAAGATCATGTCCAGCACAGCCTTTTGCTTCGCCTCGTACTTGTTGAGAACAGCGAGACAGGTCCCCATGGGAAATTGTTCGTGCAGGTAATCCGAATCGCGTCCTGAGAGGATCACGATCCTGTTCTTGTCCATCCCGACGGACACGGCGTAGCTGAAGATCTTCGACCCGTCCAGTGTCGGCATCTCCAGGTCCACCAGCAAAAGGTCCACCTTTCCTTGCCTCAGTATGGTCAGCGCCAGTAACGGCTCCGTGCAGGTCACCACGTCAAGCAGCGGATAAAGCGCATGGATCTTGTCCTTGAGCGCTCCCACAAAAGATGCATCATCATCCACAATCAGAATTTTTCCCATCCATACCTCAACGAATCTACTTAAGCACCCGGGTCGCAGCGGTGAGCACCGGGAAGGGGACATTCAGGTCAAGCAGGCGGGCTGCTTTCAGGTTCACGATCAGGTCGACGCGCTTGGGGGTGACAACCGGCAGGTGCGCTGCCTTTTTGCCCCCCAGGATGCGCGCGACGTATTCCGCGGCGGCCTGCCCCTGTTCGGCGGGATCCGCTTCGAGGGAGATGAGGGCGCCCTTGTGCGCTGCACCCGGCATCTGCGATATCACGGGGATCTTCAGTTCATTGGCGCGATGCACGATCTTTTCGAAGGAGCGGCCGGCGGCCGTGCATTCGGTGACGTAGATGCAGTCGACCCTGGTGGCGAAGAGGGTGGCAAGCGCCGCGTCCAGGCCGGCCGGAGAAGCGACGTTCGCTTCGACCAGCACGACCCCGGACTGGGCGGCTATCTTCCTTGTCTCCTTGAGCTGTACCAGTGACCCTTCCTCACGGCTTGCGCAGATCACCCCGAGGGTCTTGATGGGCTTTAGCTCCATGGCGGTCTTGATCAGGGTGACCAGGGGGACCTTGGAACTCACCCCGGCTATGTTGCGCCCGCTGGAGGCCATGCTCTTGGCGACGCCGGTTTCGACCGGGCCGTAGACGTCTGCGTAGACCACCGGGATGTCCTGCGCTTCGCGCAGCGCGGCCACCGTGGCCGAGGTGCCGTAGGCCACGATCACGTCCGCGCCGATGGCGTTGAACTTCCGTATGCTGTTGGACCAGGAGATGGGGTCGGGGTTGGGGGTCTGGGTGATGACTTCGACGTTGCTCTGGTCGTACCCCTTCTGCACCAGCGCCTTCACAAACGCCCTGTGGGCCTCGCGGTAGCGCGGCAGGTCGCACGTCAACAGTGCCGCCACCAGTTTTCCGGCCGCACGGGAGTCCGACGCGGGGATGGCCGCGCAAATAAGAAGGAGCAGAAGTATGGAACGGACCAGTGTCTTGATACGTTACCCCTTGGTTACCATTTCGCCGCCAGGCTGGCCACGATTGCGTGCACCGTGCCGTTGTAGCTTTGGTAGGCGGGCTTCTTCTCGTCGTAGTCTTTCAGGGTGTATTCGAGCGTCGTGGAGAGCACGCTCGAGAACCGGTATTCTCCCCTGGCTGAGAGGGAGCTGATCACGGTGTCCTGCTCGGTTAGCTGCTTCACCCCCGCCGTGCTGCCGGAAATGAAGGTGGTGTCGGTCGGTGAGAAGGCCGCCGAGGACCTGATCTGCTGCGCCGTCAGGGCGAGGTCCCACTTCTCACCCAGCGCATACGATGCGTTCACACTGTAGACGTGGGATTTGCTTGAGAACTGCGAGGCGGCCTCGCTGCCGGTAAAGACCCCGGTGAAGAGGACGGCCTCTTCCACCTCGTAGTGCAGGTAGGAATAATTTGCTCCCACCGTGAGTTTCTGAACCGGCACCCACCATATCCCTACGTTCGCGTTCTCGCTGTTGCCGCGGCGGGAGGCAAGCGGGGCAGCCGTATAGGAGAGCGGTTCGAACGGGAAGTTCACCAGGAAACGCTTCACCTCGTCGTTTTGGTCGCGGCGGAAAACGGCGTGGCTCGTGAGCCCCCAGCGGTTGCTGAGCGAGTAGGTCACAAGGAGCTTCGCCTCGTGCCGGTTCTGATATGAGGCGCCGTAGGCTGGGTGGTCGGAAGTGGCGTAGCTGTAGCGGGCGCTGGTTCTCAGCCCCTTGATGGGACGGTAGTAGGCGGCGAGCAAACCGGTGTGGGTCGCGGTATTGGCAGGCTCTGCCCATGTCGTCGGCGAGGGGAGCAGGCTTACGTTGTTTCTGCGCTGGAAATCGCCACGGTACTCGCCGAGGAAGGAGAGGTCGTGGCGCGGGCGGTACTGGATGGTCCCGGTCACCAGGTCCCTGGTGGTTTCGATGGGGAACTTCGCCACCTGGACGGGATCCACGTAGTTGCTGTTTAACAGGGTGCCGCGGTTGCCGTGGTCCACCTCCTGGCGCCGGTACTTAAGTGCCAGGGTGTACTCGCGGTACGGCGTGTAGACCAAGTCCAGCGCGCCGTTTTGCAGGTACACCCTGGTGTGGCGCGCTCCGGTTGTGTCGCTCAGATCAGACAGGTTCTCGCGCTGCTCGACGCTGTACGAGCCGGAGCCGACCAGCCCGCCGGCCAGCGAGGTGTACAGCTTCACCGTGTGGGAGAAGAAACTGCTGTCGGGATTTTCATTGTGCTGCCGAAGCCCACCCAAGTACTCGGGGTTACCATGGATGTCGCTGCGCGCCTCGAAGTTGTCCACCGGGGTCGGGAGCCGGTCCTCGAAGTAGCGGACCTTGAAGTCGTAGACGAAGTCCACCGGCCCGAGATGGGCGTCGAACCCGATCCGCCCTTCCTGGGTCTGCTGGTCGACGGCGCGCGGCTGGGCGTAAATCCGGTTCACCGTCCCCTCGAAGGAGGTATCGGCGAAGCGCTGCTGGATGGTCCCTTCCTTCACGTAGCGCCAGTAGCCGAGGTTGACATGCAGGGGGAAGTTGTGCAGCCGGTAGCGGAAATCCGCACGGTCCTGGACGACGCTAACGCCGTATCGCGTAGCGCTGCTGTCCTTCTGCTCGGGCCGGTACTCAGCGAGAAGTGGATTGTCTGGGTCAGGCGACGGCGTGCTCGAAAACAGGAAGAATTTGTCGGTGAAGAGGAGTTCCCGGTCCAAGTTGTGGAAGAGCGACTCGGTTCTCAGGTGCAGGCGGTAATCCCCCCGGTAGTCCATCAAGAGGTCGCCGTGGTAGTCGTTCTCGTTCAGGTAGAACCCTTCCAGCTCCACATTGGTGTCCTTCTCCATGTGGCGGTAGAAAAGGCCACCGCTGCGGCTGGATTTGAGGAAGCCGTATTCCAGTGCGCGCCCGCGGTACCCCTCACCTGTGACCCAGTTGTAGCCCAGGGAGCCACCCTTCTGCTCAAGCACCTCCACCTGGCGCTCGTCCTCCGGCAGCGGCGCCCTCTCGGCCGCCTGCATTT
>Ga0209317_1002999_pt1 | contig 11330 bp, 11 predicted proteins | sample RifGroB2_FD_183994 | JGI IMG/M metagenome (GOLD analysis project Ga0209317, IMG submission 183994) | Soil microbial communities from Rifle, Colorado, USA - Groundwater B2 (SPAdes) (version 2) | ecosystem: Environmental > Terrestrial > Soil > Unclassified | place: Rifle, Colorado | collected...
ATGTCTACATCCTTGTTGTAAAGGATGATGCCGTCCCAGCCGATGAAGGCGGAAAGCGGGCGCTCCCCATCGTAGGTGACCGGAAGCTTGAAGGTGATCGCCTTCGCCTCGCCGCCTTTGCGGTTATCAACTATGCTTCTGCCCCAGCTGGAAAAAACAACCTCTGCCACTTAGGCCTCCGAAATAGCTGTAAAAATTCGCCGCTTTATAGGCTAAATGATTACATTTATTAAGTAAATTGTACGGGTCAGATTGTATACAGTATCCAGTTTTTACCACATCACACCGCTCTAATCAAGTGAAAAATCATGCGGAGAATCGCCGCTGTAGGGCTAAAAGCGCCGCCACGGCGGAACTCCGCAAACGCCAAGCGAGTGCCGCCTGCAATTAGTTGTTGTTTTTAACCTGAATCCGCCATAACATCTCGACCAGCCACCCTGCGGAGCCGGCGGGCGCCGTGGGGATGCGGCCCCTCTCGTCCCCCGGAGCCGGCCGCCGCTGAAAGTATTCAATTTTTGCCAGAATCTGCCGATATTATTACTGTGGCGCCGATTTTCGGCAACGCGCCACTCCGGAGGAGGTCATGCAGAGCAATCATCTAGACGGCACCGGCCTGACGCTGCAGCTGAGCCCCGACGCGCGCGTGCTCTCCGCGGTGTTTGTACCTGTCACCGGCAGGCGCAACCCGGACGCTCAGCAATTGCACCGGGCGATCGAGGCGGAGGGGTACGGCGAGCTGTTCCTCTCGGAGGACGCACTGGGCCAACTGCTGCAAAAGTGCGACGTATCACCGATCGGCTTCACACTGCAGATCGGCGAGAGGCGCGACGCCACGCTCGTGATGCAGATTTCCGACGACCTGATGGCAGCCACCATGACCATCCACCCCGCCTACGGAGGAGACCGCGTCAGCCTGGAGGAGGTCGAGCGGGCGCTTGCCGAGCACGGAGTGGTCTGCGGCATACTCTACGACGAGATAAGGATGGCGGTCGAGGAGGGGGGCGCCTCGAAGCTGCTGATCGCCTCCGGCATCGCCCCGGTCCCGGGCGAGGACAGCCGGTTCATCAGCCTGATCCCGGAGATGGCCACCCAGGCGCCGCAGCTCTCCGACGACGACACGGCCGACTACCGCAACCTGGGAGACATCGTCAGCGTAAGCCTCGGCGATCCGCTCATGCGCCGCAGCCACCCCACCACCGGCGTGCCGGGGATGAACCTCTTCGGCCGCGAGCTGCCTACCACCGACGGAGTGGACATCCCCTTTGCCGATCACCTGACCGGCATCGCCTGCGACCTCAAGGATTGCGACCTGATGATCGCCGCCATCTCCGGCTACCCTGTCATCGTGCCCCATGGCGTCATGGTGGAGCCGGTGCTCAAGCTGAAACGGGTCGACCTCTCCACCGGCAACCTCCGCTTCAAGGGGTCGCTGGAAATCTCGGGTGACGTATGCGAGGGGATGGAGGTGACCGCGACGGAGGGGATCACGGTGGCGGGCATAGTCGAGGCCGCCAAGGTGACGGCGGGGGGGGATATCGTCGTGCAGGGGGGGGTCATCGGCCACGGCAAGCCGGCCCAGGGGAAGGCGGCGAACCAGCAGGAGATGGCGCGCATCGAAGCGGGGGGGGCGGTATCGGTGCAGTTCGCCGAGAACGCGGTCATCACCGCCGGGGGAGACATCTTCGTCAAGGAACTGGCCATGCAGAGCGAACTCACCTCGGGAAGCAGCATCCAGATCGGGGAGAAGGGGGCGCGCAAAGGGCACGTCATCGGCGGCTTCTGCCGCGCCGCCACCCTGGTGCACGCCGTGGTCATCGGCTCGCACGCCGGCGTCGCGACCATGGTCGAGGTCGGCGTGGACCCTTCGCTGAACCGCAAGCTGGAGGCGGTGAAGGATGCCCTGGCCGAGAAGGGGCGGCTCATCGAGGAACTCACCAAGACGCTCGCCTACGTCAAGGAGAACCCCGGAAGCATGGAGCCCGCGCTGCTCGCCCTGAAGGAGCGGATCTACGACAAGTACCAGGGGGAGATCGCCGAGCTGACCGGGGAGAAGAAGCGGCTGCAGAAAAGGATGGAAATAAACGCCCAGGCAAGGGTGGAGGTGGAAAGGGATGCCTTCCTGGGGGCCCAGATCAGGATCGGGGCAAGCACGCTGCAGATCGAGGAGGACCTGGTGAGCCCCACCTTCACCCTCACCGAAGAGGGGATAGGCTACTGATGCAGGATGCCGTCAAGTCGAGCGCGCAGGTGGCGCGGGGAGAGCTCCGGTGCGCATCATAGGGCTCACCGGGGGGATAGCCTCGGGAAAGAGCAGCGTGGCGGCCCTTCTGGAGCGGCTGGGGGCCGCCGTCGTCGACGCGGACCGGCTGGCGCGGGAGGTGGTGCAGCCGGGAGAGGATGCGCTGGCGGCGATCGTTGCCGCCTTCGGGGAGCGGGCGCTGAACAGCGACGGCACCCTGAACCGGGCGGCGCTGGCCGAGCTGGTCTTTGCGGACCCGCAGGCGCGGCGCACCCTGGAGTCGATCACCCATCCCGCCATACGGCGGCGCGCCGAGGAGAGGCTGGCAAGGCTCCAGGAGGGGGGCACCCGCACCGCCTTCTACGTGGCGCCGCTGCTGATCGAGGCCGGGATCGTTTCCCGGGTGCACGAGGTATGGGTGGTCTACCTGGACCAGGAGACCCAGTTGCAGCGCCTGATGGCCCGCGACGGCCTGGGGCGGGAAGCGGCCCTGGCGCGCATCGCCTCCCAGATGCCGATGGAAGAGAAGAGGCGGCTGGGGCGGGTCGTGATAGACAACACGGGGAGCCGGGAGGATCTGGAGGCGCAGGTGTTGCGGCTTTGGCGCGAGGAGATACTGAAAGAGGAAGGGGAAGGAGAGCGGCGGCCAGCCGAATAAAGGAAGATCGAGGTTGATCGGGCAAAAAAAAGGCCCCGCTTGAGAGCGGGGCCTTTTTTCTATTTGTGGTAACCAAGCTTGTGGGAAATCTCCTCTCCGGAGCGCATCACCAGGGGGATCAGTTCCTTCTCCAGACGCTCGTCGGTGAAGCGCATCGAGGGGCCCGAGATGCTCACCGCGCCGATGATCCTGCGCGTGTAGTCGCGGATCGGCGCGCCGACGCACTTGACACCGACGTCCATCTCCTCGTCGTCGATGGCGTAACCCTGCTCGGCGATCACCTTCAGGTGCTTCTTCAGCTCCTCCCGGTCGACCACCGTCTTCTGCGTGTAGCGCTTCATCTCCTTGGTCGGGAGATAGTTCTCCAACTCCTCGTCCGTCATGTAGGCTATCTGCACCTTGCCGGCGGCCGTGCAATAGGCCGGCAGGCGGGCGCCCACCCGCGGCACCACCCTCACGGTCAGGTCGGTCTCGACCACGTCGAGGTAGACTATGTGGCATTCCTTCAGGATCGCCACGTAGGTGGTCTCGTTGCATTCCTTCACCAGCGCCTCGAGCACCGGTCGCGACTGCCGCAAAAGCCCCATCTGCTTGATGAAGGTCTGTCCGAGCTCCAGGGTCTTGAGACCCAGGCGGTAGTTCTCGGTGACCTTGTTCTGCTCGATATAGTTCCTCGATTCGAGGGTGGCCAAAAGCCTGAAAACGTTGTTTTTATGAAGCTTCAGCCTCTTGCTCAGCTCCGTCACGCCGAGTTCGTCCACCTCGTCGTGAAACTGTTCGAGCAGATCGAGGGCGTGTGAGACTGCCTGTATGATATATTCGGATTTTTCTTTTTTCGCCATTGGCTGCACCCTATTTTATCGTGGAAAAATTTCAAACACTACTAACTAGGCCATTCAGCAGCTACTGTCAAGCAAATAATTTGCTTGATAAACAGTTTTAATGTGAGTACACTCGCCCCATCGCGTGCTGTGGGAAAAGCCGTTTTTTCGGTGCGGTAAAACAGCCGCAGCGTCGGAAGACGGCAGGCGGGCTGCACTGGTTAAAGCATATACACCAAATATAGAATAATGTTCTAAAAATGTCAAGCGCCAAAAGAGATCAAAGCAGTGCGATTTAGAGCCCCTACCGCGGCGGCGCTTCCTGCCCGGGGGGACACCGGCGGAGAGCCCCGTGCGCCTCAACCTGATTTCCAAACTCGCCATCGCCACCGGCTTGGTGCTCCTGAGCACCATGGCGCTCTTCGCCTATCTGAACCTGAACAGCCTGAAGGGGCTCCTGCTGCAGGAGGCGATCAGCGAGGCCGACAACATCACCGAAACCATCATACGCACAACCCACAACCAGATGCTGCGCGACGACCGCCCCCTGTTCTACAAGACCATCGAGGAGCTCGGCAGCCAGCGGGAGGTGGAACGGATCAGGCTCATCAACAAGACCGGCCGGGTCATCTTCTCCACCAACGAGGCGGAGATAGGCACCGTGCTCAGCAAGCGCGCCGAGATCTGCGCCGTCTGCCACGGCGGCCGCGAGCTGCGGGTCACCGCCTCCTCGAAGATCAGAAGCAGGCGCTTCTACAACGCCTCCGGCGCGGAGGTGCTCGGCATCACCAACGCCATCTACAACGAGGAGAGCTGCTACACGGCAAGCTGCCACTTTCACCCCGAGGCGTTCAAGGTGCTGGGGGTCCTCGACGTGGTGGTCCCGCTGGACAAGATGCACTCGCTTCTGGACGCCTACCGCAACCGCAGCGTCGCGCTGACGCTGCTGCTCATCGCCCTCACCTCCCTCTCCATAACGCTGTTCACCCAAAAGCTTGTGAACCGGCCGGTGCGTGAGCTTTTGAAGCACACGCAGATGCTCTCCAGGGGAGAGCTGGACGGCCTGGTGGACAGCTTCGCCAACGACGAACTGGGCGAGCTTGCCGACTCCTTCAACACCATGACGCTGAACCTCAAAAAGGCGCGCCAGGAACTGGAGGGGTGGGGCCGTAACCTGGAAGAGATCGTGCAGCAAAGGACCCAGGAGGTGACCCATATGCAGGCGCAGCTGATCCGCTCGGAGAAGCTCGCCTCGCTCGGGGAACTGGTGGCGGGGATCGCCCACGAGATCAACAACCCGCTCACCGGGATACTGGTGTTCTCCTCCCTGATCCAGAGCAACCCGAGGCTCGACGAGACCCTTAGAAACGACATCGAGACGGTGATGAGGGAGACCAAGCGCTGCGCCGGCATCGTCAAGGGGCTGCTGGAGTTCGCCCGCTGCTCCACGCCGCAAAAAGGGCTCTGCTCCCTGAACGACATCTCCGAGGCGGCGCTCGACCTGATCCAGCACCAGATACTGTTCCAGGACATCGGCATCGTCAGGAAGTACGCGGCCGACCTCCCCGGTCTGCTGCTCGACCCGAACCAAATCGAGCAGGTGCTGGTCAACATGTTCGTGAACGCGGGGCACGCGCTGCTGGGCGAGGGGATGCTGCAGGTCGCCACGGGGGTGGACGAGGAACTGGGCTGCGCCTTCATAACCATCCGCGACAACGGCTGCGGCATCCCGGAGGCGAACCTCTCCAAGATCTTCGACCCCTTTTTCTCCACCAAGGAGAACAAGGGGACCGGCCTCGGGCTCTCCGTCTCCTACGGCATCGTCGAGGAGCACGGCGGGCGCATCGACGTGCAAAGCGAGCTGGGGGTAGGGACCACCTTCACGGTGAAGCTCCCCCTGCAGCAGGAGAGCGCGCCCCAGCCGCCAGCGCCGCCGCAGAGGATCTCACCCCCGCCCCGGCGGGGGGCGCCCGTGCGCCCGGCGCCTGAGCCGTAAACAACGAGCCTGCCGGGGCCCCCTCGCCCCCCTGCAGAGGGGCGCGCAGCCGCAACTGCGCGGAAGAAAACGATTGACAGAGCGGAGCCAATATTGCTAGTTTACGGTCGAGCCATCCCTGGCTGCCGGACCGCGCCCTCTGCCGGCGGATCAGCCGCAGAGCCCGCCGCCGGCCGCTATCCCCCAAGTACCGGCGTACTTTCAACCCAGCACGCGAAACCGGAGCAGCAGTGAATATCACCACCAACGGCGAAGCCGCATCAATCGAGCCCATCACGGTTCAGGACTACCTCTCCTCCCTCGGCATCGACCCGCGCCGGGTCGCCGTGGAACTGAACCTGGACATCCTTCCCAAGGCGCAGTACCAGACCACCCTGCTAAAGGAGGGGGACTCCCTGGAAATCGTCCATTTCGTGGGAGGGGGCGCCCCGCCAGGCTGAACTCTGCCGCGTGAGCCCACCGGCTCCTTACCGCGACGCTAAGCCGCCGCGCCGGACCTTTTTCCCCATGCCGGGAGCCTCCGCCACCCCGCAAGGCGCACCTCGGGCGCCGGCCCGGCGGACTTTGCCACCCTGACCATTTCAGATACACCGATTGGAGAATAGTGATGCCCGAAAGAAACGACAAACTCGTCATCGCAGGACGCGAATTCGACTCCCGCCTCATGGTCGGCACCGGCAAGTACGCCGATTTCCACGAGATGGTGCGCGCCATCGAGGTCTCCGGAGCGCAGATCATCACCGTGGCGGTCAGAAGGGTCAACATCTCCGACCGCAGCAAGGAATCGCTTCTCGACCACATAGACCTGAAGAAGTACACCCTGCTGCCGAACACCGCCGGTTGCTACACGGCCGAGGACGCCATCCGCACCTGCCGGCTGGCCCGGGAGGCGGGGTTGTCCGACTTCGTGAAGCTAGAGGTGCTGGGAGACGAGCGGACCCTGTTCCCGAACAACGAGGAGCTCCTGAAGGCCGCGGCGGTCCTGGTCTCAGAGGGGTTCACCGTCCTCCCCTACACAAGCGACGACCCGATCGTCTGCAAGAGGCTGGAAGATCTCGGCTGCGCCGCGGTGATGCCGCTGGGCGCTCCCATCGGCAGCGGCCTTGGCATCAGGAACCCCTACAACATCAGGATCATCCTGGAGTCGGTAAAGGTCCCGGTCATCGTGGACGCGGGGGTCGGCACCGCCTCCGACGCCGCCATCGCCATGGAGCTCGGCTGCCACGGCGTGCTGATGAACACGGCCATCGCCGGCGCCAAGGACCCGGTCGCCATGGCCGAGGCGATGAAGCTGGCGGTGGAAGCCGGGCGGCTCGCCTACCTGGCAGGGCGCATCCCGATGAAACTCTACGCCAACGCCTCCTCGCCCCTGGCCGGTCTCCTCGCGTGAAAGAGCTTGAATCCCCCTGGATAGACTTCAACCTGTACCTGATCACCGGTCGCGGGGAGACGCTCGGCCGCAACCTCGAATTCGTGGTCGAGGAGGCGCTTCGGGGGGGGGTGCGCGCCGTCCAGCTGCGCGACAAGGGGGCCTGCACCAAGGAGCTTTACGAGACGGCCTACGAACTGCGCCGTCTCACCTCGCGCTACGGCGCGAAGCTGATCATCAACGACCGGGTGGACGTGGCCCTGAGCGTCGACGCGGACGGGGTGCATATCGGCAGCGCAAGCCTGCCGCTCTACAGGGTGAGAAGGCTTTTGGGGGAGAGGAAGCTGATCGGCGTCTCCTGCCACAACCAGGTGCAGGCGATCACCGCCCAGGAGATGGGGGCGGACTTCATCACCTTCGGACCGGTCTACTACACCCCCTCCAAGGCCTCCTACGGAGAGCCGGTCGGCCTGGAGAGACTGCATACGGTGACGGAGATGCTCCAGATACCGGTTTTCGCCCTGGGTGGCGTCACCCGGGAGAACTGCGCCGAGGTCGTTTCCCGCGGGGTGCGCGGCATCGCGCTCATATCGTACATCATGTCCGCGCCCGATCCGCGCGATGCGGCCAAGGGGCTCTTGACGCTGTTGCCCCCCCTGGACCAGGGGTACTGAAATGACCAGCGGGCTGATCCATAGCGAGCTGCGTTTCAACGCCTACGGCTCCTTCCTGCGCCGGCGCTTCGGCTGCCGGGTCAGCAAGGTGAACGTGGACGGCGGCTTCACCTGCCCGAACCGTGACGGCAGCCGCGGCACCGGCGGCTGCATCTACTGCGACAACAGCTCGTTCTCTCCCAAGGAGACCGTCGCCGTCATCCCGATCGAGGAGCAGATGGCCGCCGGGATGGCCTACCACCGGACCAGGCTGAAAAGCGACCAGTTCATCGTCTACTTCCAGAAGTTCACCAACACCTACGCACCCGTGGACCGGCTCTCGCAGCTGTACCGCCGCGCCCTGGACCACCCGGACGTGGTCGGCATCTCGGTCGGCACGAGGCCCGACTCGATCAGCGACGCCGCCATCGACCTCCTGAGCGAGCTGGCCCGCGACAGCTACGTCTGCGTCGAGCTCGGGCTGCAGTCGATGGACGACGCCATCCTGTCCCGGATCAACCGGGGGCACACCCTCGACGAGTACCTGGGCGCCGTGGACCGGCTCTCCGGGCGCGGCATCGACATCTGCACCCATCTCATCTACGGCTTTCCCGGCGAAACCAGGTCCGGCTTCCTGAAGAGCGCGAGCCTCCTCTCCGGGCTTGCCGTCAGCTCCGTCAAGCTGCACCAGCTGCACGCGGTCGAGGGGACGCTCTTGGCGCAGATGTACCGGGAAGGGAGCTACCTCCCGATATCGCTTGCCGAGTACCTCGGGGGAGTCTGCGACTTCCTGGAGGAACTCCCCGCCAGGGTCTCCGTCCAGCGGCTTTACGGCTCCGCCCCGCTCGCCATCCGGGTAGCCCCCAACTGGGACCTGAAGAACAACCAGATGTGGTACTCCGTGGTGAACGAGCTGAAAAGGCGCGGCAGCTGGCAGGGGTGCCGGGGGGGCGACCGGGTCAGGGCGGCAAACGGTGAGTGGTAGCAGCCGCGCATCTGCAAGGAGGGGTATGAGAACCGCACAACTGATCGGCAGCAAAGAGGTTTTCAACATCGGCAAGATCCTCTGCATAGGGAGGAACTACGCGGACCACGTTAAGGAACTCGGCAACGAACTGCCGGAGCGCCCGGTCATCTTCATGAAGCCCGCCTCCTGCGTCATCGGCGAGGGGGAGGAGGTCGTCATCCCCCCCTACAGCAGCGACTGCCACCATGAGGCGGAGCTGGCGCTCCTGATCGGCACCGGCGGCAAGGAGATCCCGCAGGCGGAGGCGCTTTCGCACCTAGCAGGCTACGGCGTCGCCATCGACCTGACGCTTCGGGACGTGCAGGCCGAGCAGAAGAAGAAGGGGCTCCCCTGGGAGATAGCCAAGGGGTTCGACACCGCCTGCCCCCTCTCGGCGTTCGTCCCGGCCGGCCAGGTGGCCGATCCGCAGCAGCTGAGGATTCGGCTCTCGGTAAACGGGGAGACGCGCCAGGACGGGTCGACGGCGCTGATGATCCACCGCATCCCCGAGCTGGTGAGCTACCTCTCCTCCATCTTCACGCTCGCGCCGGGCGACCTGATCCTGACCGGCACGCCGGCGGGGGTGGGTCCCATAAAAAGCGGCGACCGGGTGGTTGCGGAGATTTCGGGTGTGGGTAAACTGAGCGTGTCGGTTCGATGAACCGGTGAGATCAAGCAAAAGCGGGAGGCAAACCATGACGAAGGACGAGAAGATCTGCCCCGAGTGCCAGGGGCTCATGCTCCTCATGCCCGGCTGAGGCGGCCTCTTCTGGCGGTGCCAGAAGTGCGGCAGGAAAGCCCCCCAAGCGACGGACGGCTCAAAAGGGTGCGGCTGCAGTTGAAAGAAGGGGGCCCGGCCGGGCCCCCTTCTTCAGGCTGAGATCGGTGATTGAGGCGGCGTGAGGTGCCCCGGCGAGCCTGGCACACCGCTTCATGCATGTAGCGGCAGGAAGGTGCTAATCTTCAGGTTTTTCTAAAGCAGGAAGTCGACCACCAGCCCCTTGATCTTCACGATCTGGGCGACGATCCGGATATGGTCCTTTTGTTCGCGCATGACCAGGTGGTACAGGAGGTCCGCCTCCTTGTCTATCACGGTCATCACCTCGTGGCTGCGCCCCGAGAGTCCCCCCCCGACCAGTTCCACCCGGTACGCCTCGGCGGAGACCTTCTTCGCCATGGTGCCGATCAGGTCCCGGAACGCCTTGAAGTTGACGATGGTCGGCTCCTGTTCCAGGGCCTCGCCGGCCCGGTCGATCTCCTCCTTGAGCCGCTGCAGCTCCCCCGGATAGTCGGAGCTGCTCTTGGCGATCTGGCTCAGGCGGCCGGCAAAAAGAGGAGCGCTGGCACTGGCGACCCCCTTCGCCGCGCCCCCCTTCCCCTTCTTGGCAATGCTGCGGGAGTCTGATTTCTCGTCGATACGCATGTCGGCTGCACCATGGAGGGAAAACTAAAAAAGGCCCCGAAATCGCTTCGGGGCCGGAAGATGGTACGGACTAGATCCTCACCACATTGGAAGCCTGCGGCCCTTTGGCCCCCTGGGTGACGTCGAAGGTGACCTGGTCCCCCTCTGCCAGGGACTTGAACCCGTCCCCCTGGATGGATGAGAAGTGCACGAAGACGTCGGTGCCGTTGTCCTGTTCGATAAAGCCGAACCCCTTCGCGTCGTTGAACCATTTGACCACGCCGTTTGCCATTATTTTTCCCCCGTTGCTACCTGTTTATTTGACCGGGTACCGGCCGCGCGCTCTGCCCCGGCCGGCCCCCTTGCGCCATTTCGGCGCCTCCTGCCGTATTTACACGTTTCCCGGGGGCGTGTCAAGGCATTCGTTTCCTCCCCCGCGAGGCGCTGCCAGCAAGCTCGCGGGAACCGGATACCGGGTCCCCCCCCTCGCGGGGCCTGCGCGCCGTAGCGCTTCGGCGCGTGCCTCTTCCCCCCTCCCTTGCGGGAGGGGGGAAGAGGGTGGGGGTGGGTGCCGTCCCGGGATGGCCTACGAGTTAAGCGTGGCGTGGGCCGCGGCCAGCCGCGCGATCGGCACCCTGAAGGGGGAGCAGGAGACGTAGTCGAGCCCCACCGAGTCGCAGAAGATGACCGAGGCGGGATCGCCGCCGTGCTCGCCGCAGATGCCGAGCTTGATGCCGGGCCGCGTCTGGCGCCCCTTCTCGCAACCCATCTTGACCAGCGCTCCCACACCCTCCTGGTCCAGGGTGACGAACGGGTCGTCCTCCAGGATGCCGTTCTCCACGTAGAAGGGGAGGAACTTGCCGGCGTCGTCCCTGGAGAGGCCGAAGGTGGTCTGGGTCAGGTCGTTGGTCCCGAAGGAGAAGAAGTCCGCCTCGGTGGCGATGCAGTCGGCGGTGATGGCGGCGCGCGGCAGCTCGATCATGGTGCCGATCAGGTACTCAACCTTGACCCCGTAGCGGGCCATGACGTCCTCGCAGATGGCGACCGCATTGGCGCGCATGAGCCCGAGTTCCTTGGTGACCGAGACCAGCGGGATCATGATTTCCGGCACGATCTGGAAACCCTCGTCGCGCACCAGCTCGCAGGCCGCCTCCATGATCGCCTGCACCTGCATGTCGTAGATCTC
>Ga0209317_1003000_pt1 | contig 11329 bp, 13 predicted proteins | sample RifGroB2_FD_183994 | JGI IMG/M metagenome (GOLD analysis project Ga0209317, IMG submission 183994) | Soil microbial communities from Rifle, Colorado, USA - Groundwater B2 (SPAdes) (version 2) | ecosystem: Environmental > Terrestrial > Soil > Unclassified | place: Rifle, Colorado | collected...
CTTGATCTGACCGGTAAGGGCCGTAACGTAATCCGGAACCGGTGTGTCGACACTGGTGGAATCTTTGGGGTCATGACCGGCCACGGCCGCCAGCATGATCGCGCTGTCGGTGACGTCACGGGTCAAGGGCCCTACTTGATCAAGGGACGAGGCATAGGCGATTACGCCGTATCTCGAAACACGGCCATAGGTCGGTTTGAGTCCGACGCAGCCGCAGTGGGAAGCTGGTTGACGGATGGAGCCGCCGGTATCTGTACCGAGTGTAGCCGTAGCCAGGCGCGCGGCAACGGCCGCGGCCGAACCGCCCGAGGAACCACCCGGAATACGGGCCAGGTCCCAGGGGTTGCGAGTGCAGCCATAGGCGCTGGATTCATTGGACGAGCCCATGGCGAATTCATCCTGATTAAGTTTTCCGAGCAGGACGGCTCCGGCCTGTTTGAGTTTGGAAAAGGATGAGGCGCTGTAGGGGGGAATAAAATTTTCAAGGATGCGCGAGCCACAGGTGGTACGGATTCCTTCAGTCAGGAATATGTCCTTGAGTGCAAGGGGAATGCCTGTCAGTGGACCCATTTCATTGGCCGCGATCCGGCGGTCGGCTGCCGCTGCATCATCTAAAGCCTGCTCCGGGGTGACGGTTATAAATGAGCCGATATGCTGATCAACCGCCTCGATACGTGCCAACATTGCCGTGGTCGCCTCCACCGCGGATACCTGCCCGGTTTTTAGTTGGCGGTGCAGTTCATGTATGGTGAGATCGTGAATTTCCATGGTATACTCCAAAGAATTATATCAACACAAAGACGATCTATAAAAGTCCTTATGATGAGCATATATGGTGGTTCGACTGGTGTTATTCGATAATTTTAGGTACTCGATAGAAGCCATCTGCTTTTTCGGGAGCATTGGCCAGCGCTTTATCAGTTCCCATGGACGGTTGTGTCAGGTCTTCGCGGAAGGCGTTTTCCATCGGCACGGCATGGGAGGTCGGCAAAATCCCCTCTGTATCGAGTTCTTTCAACTTCTCCACATAGGCGAGGATGGCGTCCATCTGGCCGGCAAAAAGGCTCTTTTCCTCATTGCTCAACTCCAGGCGCGCGAGCCGGGCGACATGTTCCACATCGGCAACAGTTATCTTCATTGGCTTGACTCCGTTAAAGGGTGCTTGTGCAGCCGGCTTTGTACCATGAAACAGGCGGCTTGACAACAATTGTTCATTTAATCAGGTTTGTGGAGCGGTTTTTTTTCTTGACATGCGGACATTAGTCCAGTAATTTACACCTCTTCGAAAAAACCATGGCCTGACGTGTCAGGTTTAGTAAGTTATGTGAGGATTCTATGAAAACGGAAGTTGCAAAAGCTGAAGATGTGAAGCGGGATTGGTACGTGGTTGATGCACAGGATCTGGTGCTCGGCCGTGTTGCCAGTAAAATAGCCAATGTTCTGCGCGGCAAAAACAAGGCCATTTTTACACCCAGTGTTGATACCGGTGACTTTGTCATTGTGGTGAATGCTGAGAAAATTGCCCTGACCGGTCGTAAACTGGCTGACAAGGTTTATTACAGCCACTCCGGTTTTCCCGGCGGTCTGAAAGAGATCACCGCAGGTAAGCTTCTCGAGAAGAAACCGGAAGATCTTATCAAAAAAGCTGTCAAGGGAATGCTTCCCAAGAACAAGTTGGCCCGGCACATGCTCAAGAAGCTCAAGATCTACTCCGGCGCAACTCATCCCCACGACGCACAACAACCTAAAAACCTGGTACTTTAATACTCCGAGGAGAGGCACGATATGGCAGCAGTTAGCTTTTACGGAACAGGCAAGCGCAAGAGCTCGATAGCCAGGGTATGGCTTAAGCCTGGAGCAGGCGCAATTACCGTCAACAACAAAACCCTTGAAGAATATTTCGGACGCGAGACATCAAAAATGGTCGTGCGTCAGTCTTTGGAACTGACCGAGACAGTCGGCAAGTTTGATATTTTCGTGACTGTTCAGGGTGGTGGCGACTCCGGCCAGGCCGGCGCTATTCGTCATGGCATTACCAAAGCTCTTTTGGATACTGACCCGGAATTGCGCGGTACGCTGAAAAAAGCGGGTTTCATCACTCGTGATTCACGTGTCAAAGAGCGTAAGAAGTATGGTCGTAAAGGTGCACGCGCACGTTTCCAGTTCTCCAAGCGCTAGTACCGGATCAGATACAGATATGTTACAAGGGGAAGTCCATCAGGGCTTCCCCTTTTTTTTGGTTTATGAAAAACATTTATAATGAAATTAGTGTTTGAAAGAGGTATAAAATTCCCATTCTCATACTCAACAGAGGAGGCATGATATGGCGTTATCACTAATAGGGGTGCCCGATGGAACTGAAGTTATTTCCCAGATCATCGAAAAGACCCTTTCAAACGGAATGCTCGTAGAGGTGTATCTTGTGATGTGTTCAGGGCATTACGAGAGTGCTCTTTTCATCGAGGGCAATTACAAGCCCGGTCCTCCACTGCCGCGTTTGGCTGAAGGTTCTGCGGGAAGCGCTGCTTACTGGATGGGGGTGCGCCCAAAGGTCGGCCTGACACAGGAGGAGGGGGAGGAAATTCTCGGCGCGGTTAACGTCCAGAATAAACTTCACCACTGCTTTTTCAATGATACATGGGGAAAGGCGGAAATTTGATCGAGTTTGGGCTGGAGATGAGGTTTTGTGCCTTATCTCCACAGTTGTCCGCTTAGCTGGAGGTGGAAATGAAAAGTACAAACACATCTGTTCAGGAATTGCGTCGGGAATTGCGAAGCGCGATCGGTGACCGCGGCAGGCTTATGAAATTAAACACCGTAGTAACCAACATCATAAATGATGAGAATACCTACGGTGAGGAAAAGACCATTTTATTGAAATTCAGGCAGGAAATAAAAGAGGTGCTGAGTTGCAGGGTGTTGTGAGTTTATAGGGAATCTCGCTCAGTTCCATCTCGATACGAAATTCGGCACCACCGTTCAAATTCCTTACGCTGAGATTGCCACCCATATTTTTTTCAATTATGGCTTTTGACATGAAAAGCCCGATACCGGTTCCGGTCTGTGGACCTTTTGTTGTGAAATAAGGATCAAAAATCTTCTCCAGTATTTCCTCCGGTATTCCCCCGGCATTATCATTTATCGTCACCACGCTTTGCCGATTTTCCTGATTTATGGTTATAATGATGCGCGGTCGTGTTGTGTTCCGCTCAAGCAGAGCATCCCGGGCATTGATCAAGATGTTGAGCAGTACTTGGGCATACTCATTGGGAAAACCATATGCCGCCGGGTCTGTCCGTGCGTCAACATCAACGGTGATCTGTTTATCCTGTAAGCTTGCTGACATGAGGGAAATTGTCTTTGTAACAGCCTCATGCACATTGAATACAATCTTTTCCTTATCCGGTTTAAAATAGCTGCGAAAATCATCAATCGTCTGCGACATGTGTTGAATGATGTCCATTGACCGGCACACACCCTCGTTAAGAAACTCCCTGTTGAACTCTCCAATGTCATAAAACAACATCAACTGCTGGATCGTCAAACCTAAGGTATTTAGCGGCTGGCGCCACTGGTGTGCAATATTGCCGATCATTTCCCCCATTGCAGCCTGACGACTCTGCTGAATCAGCATCTGCTCCTTTCGGCGCAGTCTTTCGAGCGTTTTTATCCTCTTCTCTGTTTCCCTCTGCAGAGCCCGCTCAGCTTCACAGCGACGGGCTTCCCTGTCAATTATGTTCAGAGCAAAGGATACATCCGCCCCCATCTGTTGCAGCAACTCTATTTGATGGGAGTCGAAAAAGTTTTTTTCCCCTGCATATAATGTTAAGGCTCCTATCACTTCATTGTTCTGTTTGATGGCAATGCTGGCTGCAGAGTAGATTCCGCTTGCACCGGCCTTCTTGTGCCAGGCCCGAGTGATAAGGGCGTTGCAAAAATCGTTGCAGACATAATAGCTTCCCGTGCGGATGGCAAGGCCGGTTGGCCCGATCCCTTCGGGACCCTTTACAGAGATACGTATATCTTTAAGATATTCGGTTGCACCGCACGCAGACACAACATTTACCTGCCCGGTGTCCCGGTTTACCAGTCCGACTTTGGCAAGCCTGAAGCCACCTTGTTCAACAGCTACACGGCAGAATTCGCTAAAGATAGAGTTGCTGTCGCTGTTGTATATGATTGCCTGGTTTGTCGCACTCAGCACAGCGTAAAAACGGTTCATGCGCAGAATCATCTCCTCGGAATGTTTTTCCCTGCTCACATCTCTGGTTATTCCGATCAGGCGCACTGCAACTCCGCTTTCATTGTAAAAAACCTGCCCACGAACAGACAGCCAGCCTTGTCTTCCATTTTCAAGGCCGATTACACGAAATTCTTCTCTGAGTTCTCCTCCACTGCCAAAGTGCAATACCTCCTCAAATTTACGGTCAACACGGGCGCGGTCCTCAGTATGAATCGCAGCCAGAAATGTGCTGTGATCAACATGTGCATTCCCCGAAAGTCCAAAGTGCCGTCTGGCTATTTCCGACCAGATAAGTAATCCCGTGGTTGGATAAAAATCCATTGTGCCGATATTCGTTGATTCGATTGCCAGTTGAAGCGTTTCCTTGTTGTGCCGGAGCTCCTTTTCAATCAATCGTCGCGTGGCTATCTCCTGTTGTAGTTGCTCAATGCTCCCTGCCAATTGCTTTGTGCGTACGGAAACGTGTGCTTCGAGCTCCGATTGATGTATTTGCAGTTCTTCCTGCACCTTCTTGTACTCAATCAGAAAACGTTCCAGAGAGCGGCTTTTCTCTTCAGCCTCTGCCTGGGTACGTTTCAGTTCATCTTCTGTGCTGCGACGCAGCTCCAGTTCACGTCTTTGGCAGGAAAGTATCAATCCGACAACGATTGTACAGATAAGGCCACTAAAGAAGAGGTTGATCGTAATTTCGAACAAGCGGGCTTGGGGAGTGCCAAAAGGGATGATCCACGACGGGAACAGGTACTCGATCAGCAGCAGAGAGCAGTTGTTGACCATGAGCAGTAGCAGCAGGAGCCAACGGGCTTTGCCATAAAAGAAAATCAGCGGGTACAGCATCAATGGAATAAAGTAAAAACTGACACTGCCGGTAGATCCGCCATCCATGAACCATGCCCCGTTCAGGAGCAGCAAGGCTGTTATGTAAAAGAGTCTTACATGGTTCCGGCCTTGTTTTGAAGTCCGATAACAGTAGAAGGAGATCATACCAAATGCAAAAAGGGCTGCATTCAGTGCCACGGGCAGCTTCTGCAGCAGGCTTACAGGGAATATCAAAAAGGTAAAAAGGAGAGAAATTGCAAGGCAGATAAATCGGAACTGACGAATCTCAATGGGTGTGGAAGTGTCTTGCAGCTGCTTATGCATGCCGGGTTCTCCGTTTTATGGGCAGTCCGTACAACAGCAAGCCTGTGTACATAACATTTAAAATTAATACAAGTCAATTATCTAATGTCAATTAGTGTACTTGGTGATTGACGACATCGCTCGCCGGAGGTATTTATAGAAAAAATTAATTACAACTCAACCGGGAAGGAGTGGAATATGAAAAAGGTATGGTTGCTTGTGGTGCTGTTGCTGTCCTTTTGCTCAATCGGTCTGGCCGTTGAAAACATGGAGCCACCAAGTGAATGTAAGCATTGTGGAATGAACAGGACAACATTCAGTCGCAGTCGTATGGTGCTAACCTATAAGGATGGCAGTTCTGTCGGAACCTGTAGCCTCAATTGTGTGGTAACGGATATGAAATCTTCCCGAGGAAAGGGTATCGCCCGTACTCAGGTTGCAGACTATAACTCAGGTGCACTGATTGATGCGGGGGTAGCCGTATGGGTAATTGGTGGCAGCAAAAAAGGTGTCATGTCTAAAGTTCCCAAGTGGGCCTTTGCAACAAAACAGGGTGCAGACACTTTTGTTCGGGAGAACGGCGGAAAACTGGCAGATTATAGAGAGGTGCTCAAAAGCGCGGAACAGGAATATGCAGACAGGACGAAACAGGAAAATCCGACCCGCCATAAAGAGCATGGCAACCACTAAAGTAAAGGACCACGGACTCCTTGGAGAAGAAATGACCTTGCATCCCAATGTTAAATTCGGGTTTTTAGCCTTGATTCTTGGGGTAATGGCGACATCATCATCTGGCTTGGCAGCCACCGACAAGTATTCACCCCCTACAGGGAAAGATAAATGCCCGGTATGCGGGATGTTTGTCAGCAAATATCCGGCATGGATAGCGGCGATCCATTTTACCACAGGTAAACCAGCTTTTTTTGATGGCCCCAAAGATCTGTTCACATACCTTTTCAATCTCAAAAAATATGCACCCGGCGTTAAGCAGACAATGATTACGTCACTACTTGTTAAGGATTACTATTCTCTTGTTGTAATGGACGGTCGCACGGCCTGGTATGTGATTGGATCTGATGTGTATGGCCCCATGGGACATGAATTGGTGGCCTTTGGCAAGGAGGCCGACGCCCGGGAATTCATGAAAGATCATAATGGCAAAAGGTTGGTGCGGTTCAGGGATATAACCCCGGCTCTGTTGAAAATGCTTGAATAGTATGTCAAAAGGCTTTTTCCATGCGTAAATCAACCGGTTTTTACCTACTGATTGTATTTCATCTGGCTGTGCTGATTTTTTTATACCTGCATTCCAGCCACAGCCAGATTGCCGGGCAGGCTGCACATCAGCACCGTGTCGGGCTTGTAAAAGAGTTGGGACTCACCGATCTCTGTCTGTTTACAGAGGCCCGTTACACCCGCCATCCCGCCATGGCGGATCTGCATGCCCCTTTTCAGGACCATCCCGGAGCATTTGAACATTTTCCGTCAGGCTCACTGGTGACGCCCCCTATTCGCTGAGGTACCATGCCGACATCCCTTGATCGCCACAGAAACATCCTTGATTTCGCACTTTCCTCCCTTCTGAGAAGAAAATGGAAAAACCTTTCTCTGCTGATGATATACACCCTGATCGTTTTCGTGATCGCCTCGCTGATTTTTTTTGTTCAGGCACTGAAGCTTGAGGCGGGACTGCTGCTCACCAACGCCCCGGACATGGTCGTTCAGCGCATGGCTGCCGGGAGGCATGACCTGATTCCGCTCAGCTATATGGAGAAAATTCAGTCAATCCGGGGTGTAGGTGAGGTGGTTCCACGATTATGGGGATATTACTTTGATCCGGTATTCGGTGCAAATTACACCCTGCAGGTGCCGAATATCGATCCGCCGGAACCGGGCAATGTGATGATCGGCAGTGGTGTTGCCAGGAACCAGCGGATCGCCTCTGGAGACGTTATGGCTTTCCGCGCCCATGACAGGACTCCACTCCTGCTGCAAGTTGAAAAGATATTTTCCCACGAGTCGGAACTGTTGACAGCAGATCTTGTCCTGCTGTCCGAAACGGATTTTCAGGCGTTGTTCAATTTGCCGAAGCTGCGCTTTACCGATCTGGCTGTAACAGTGGCAAATCCCCGGGAGCTGGTCACTATTGCCAGTAAAATCAGTGAGCAGCTGCCAGATACCCGTCCGATCCTGAAGAGCGAAATTTTGCGCACCTACGATTCCCTTTTCGACTGGCGGGGCGGTATGATGATCGTCGTGCTGGCCGGTGCCGTCCTGGCATTTCTCATCTTCGCCTGGGACAAGGCTACCGGCCTTTCCGCTGAAGAGCGCAAGGAAATCGGCATATTGAAATCCATAGGTTGGGAGACGGCGGATGTCCTGCTGCTCAAGTTCTGGGAAGGTGCGGCAATTTCATTGACAGCTTTTTTATCCGGAGTTGTGCTGGCCTATATCCACATTTTCTTTTTTTCCGCAGGGCTGTTTGAGCATGCTCTCACGGGATGGTCCGTTCTGTATCCCCAATTCAGGCTGCGGCCTGTTATTGACGGCTACCAGCTGGCCGTACTATTTTTCCTGTCGGTGCTGCCTTATACAGCTGCAACCATTGTTCCCGCCTGGATGGCGGCTACGATGGATCCCGACTCTGCACTAAGGTCCTGACATGATCGAGCTTTCCCGGGTGAGTAAAATCTTCAACAGCGGCAAGCCAAGCCAATATGCTGCCGTGAGCGACGTCAGCCTGACTATTGAGCAGGGATGCATTACGGTACTGAAAGGTCCCAGTGGTTCGGGAAAGACTACGCTGCTCTCACTGATCGGTTGCATGTCCCGTCCCAGTTCCGGTCGCATCACGCTCCGTAGAATGGAGCCGGATGTGCCTGCCGGGCAGCTTGTAGATCTGGAGGTAACCAGTCTGCCGGAGCGATTCCTGACCAACATTCGCCGTAGCACTTTTGGCTTCATCTTTCAGCAGTTCAATCTTATCAAGGGGATCTCCACCCTGGAGAATATTATGCTCCCCGCCTATCCCACCGGTCAGAATCTTGCTCCAGTGAAGCAACGGGCGGTGGAACTGTTGGAACTGCTTTCAATTGGCAGGCATGCCAATGCTCCCGTGGAGTGGCTTTCAGGTGGGGAACTGCAGCGGGTGGCCATTGCACGGGCTCTGATCAATGACCCCGCAGCGATTATTGCGGACGAACCGACTGCACACCTGGACAGCCGTCTCTCCGTTGAGTTCATGGAGATACTCGGCACGTTGAAGGGGGCGGGAAAAACCGTTCTCATTGCCAGCCACGATCCAGTCGTGTTTGAATCCCTTCTGGCGGATAGGGTCGTGGAGATGCGGGACGGTCAGATCACCGGAGCGAGTGCCAGATGATCCAGCATCCTGCGATTCTGGCTTTACTGACTTCATCTTTTATCATCAGTGGCATGCTGATATCGGCAAGCTGGTTCGGAAAGCAGATTTTATCATCCTGGGACCTTTCCAGCGGCAGTGAGTTGCAACTTGCTCTGGAGCGGCGCACCTACCTGATATCCACCCTGATCAGCTATGCCCTATTTTTTCAGATCTTCTCCCTTTTTCTGTTTATCCATACTGCCGAAGATCTTCATACTTCGTTTACCGGGGCCATGTGCGCTGCCGGCACCCTGGCCGTGAACAGTAGCGGCTATCCCACCCTGATCCTGAAAATGCTCAATTGTACGCTGGCCGGCGTATGGCTGATCATCAATCATGCCGATATCCGGGGGTATGACTATCCCCTGATCAAGCCCAAATACCTTCTGTTGAACCTGCTCGCCCTGCTTATTCTCATCGAGACCGTGTTGCAGTTCAGTTTTTTCCTGCGTCTCAAAGGCGACGTGATTACCTCCTGCTGCGGAAGTCTGTTCAGCAGTGATACAGCGGGATTTTCGGGAAATATTGCGTCCTTGCCGCACACTGTCATGCAGCCGCTCTTCTTCGCCGCGATGGCGGCAACCATTGGATGTGCCGTCCTTTTCATGCGGAAGAGAAAGGGGGCATACCTGTTTTCCATTACCAGTACCGTGACTTTCTTCATTGCGGCGGCCTCGCTGCTTTCCTTCATCTGCCTTTATTACTACGAACTTCCCTCACACCACTGCCCCTTCTGCATTCTGCAGCAGGAATACGGTTTTACGGGCTATCTGCTCTATGCCACGCTGCTGGGCGGCGCGGTGACCGGTATCGGTGTGGGAGTGCTGCACCCTTTCACCGCCTGCGCCAGCCTGAAGCTGGTGATTCCTGCACTCCAGCGTAAACTGATTGTGGCCACCATGGTTCTCTATTTGCTGTTCTTCCTGCTTACCGCAGATCGCATGATCTTCTCCAACCTGAGACTGGTGTACTAGAAGGTTGTTGAAAAACAGCCATCTCGCCGCCGTCCTCGAAAGCCACCTTGTGCGGCGTAGCGTTGCTACGCCTCCGCGGGGATTTCTCCGGAAGCGACGATCTGACTATTTTTGAACAACCTGAGTATTTTAACAGACTCCTGGATCCGTTGCCCATCCGAAAAACTTGCCTTAAAGATATTGTATGCGTATGGTTAATAAAGGAGGATATTCATGCTTACTGTTGCCATTGTTGGAGCCAGCGGCTATACCGGACTGGAATTGATCCGCATTCTTCATCGTCACCCGGAGGTGGCGGTAACTTGCCTGACATCAGAGCAGAGCGCCGGCAAGAAAATTTCAGACGTTTTTCCTACTCTGCGGGGGCGTTGCGACCTGGTGCTTGAGAATCTCGAGCCGGTGCGGGTTGCGGAAAAAGCGGATATCATCTTCACAGCCCTGCCACATAAGGCCGCCATGGAAGTTGTGCCGACCTTTCTGAAACTGGGCAAGCTGGTGATAGATCTTTCTGCCGATTACCGCTTGTCTGATCCCGAAACGTACGGTGTCTGGTACGAACCTCACCTGAATCCGGCCAACCTTAAAAAAGCCGTTTATGGCCTGCCTGAAATCAGAAGGGCCAAAATAAAAGGTGCCAAGCTGGTGGCAAATCCTGGGTGTTACCCCACCAGTGTCATCCTGGCTCTGGCGCCGCTGCTCAAGCATGGATTGATCAATCTGCAAAGCATTATCGCCGACTCCGCTTCGGGCGTAACCGGCGCCGGTCGAGCAGCCAAGGTCGATTCCCTTTACTGTGAAGTTAATGAAGGTTATAAGGCCTACGGTGTGGGGGGCGTTCACCGCCACACGCCGGAAATCGAACAGGAACTCTCTCTGTTGGCTGGCGAAAAGCTGATGATAACTTTTACGCCGCACCTGCTCCCCATGGATCGCGGCATCCTCTCCACCATATATGCCGCTCCCCTGAAAGAGACCAGCACCGAAACCCTGATCAGGCTGTATGAGAAATTCTACAACGGCGAGCCGTTCGTGCGGGTACTTCCCCAGGGTAATCTTCCCTCAACCTCCTTTGTGCGCGGTTCCAACTTCTGCGATATCTCTCCGCTTGTTGACAACCGCACCGGTCGAATTATCGTGATTTCCGCTATTGACAACCTTGTCAAGGGTGCCTCCGGCCAGGCAGTCCAGAATATGAACATCGTCTGCGGCCTGCCGGAAACCATGGGGCTTGAGGGCCTGGCGTTGTTCCCGTAGGTGGGCGCAGCAGAGACCTGAAATGTATTTTATCCCAACCACACAGCAGGAAATGAAACAGCGTCGCTGGACTGAGCTGGACGTAATCTTTGTCTCAGGCGATGCCTATATCGACCACCCCGCCTTTGGGGTGCCGCTACTGGCCCGCTGGCTGGAGGCTCACGGATTCCGCGTCGGCATCATTGCCCAGCCGGACTGGCGCTCCAAGGAGCCGTTCATGGCACTGGGCCGGCCGCGTCTTTTCTTTGGCGTGACGGCCGGAGCGATGGATTCCATGGTGGCCCATTACACGCCGGCCCGCAAATTGCGCCGCGATGACGCCTATACGCCGGG
>Ga0209317_1003003_pt1 | contig 11322 bp, 8 predicted proteins | sample RifGroB2_FD_183994 | JGI IMG/M metagenome (GOLD analysis project Ga0209317, IMG submission 183994) | Soil microbial communities from Rifle, Colorado, USA - Groundwater B2 (SPAdes) (version 2) | ecosystem: Environmental > Terrestrial > Soil > Unclassified | place: Rifle, Colorado | collected...
AGCTGCCGGTAAATGAGAAAAAGATTTGGCAAGCAGCAGCGTAAAAACCGGACATTTTCATTTTGGTGAAAACCGGACATTTCTATTTTGGCTTGACACCGGAAAGAGTTAAACCGCATCCGGATTCGATATATGTTAAAATAGCTCGCATTTAAGTTGAGCGGTTTTCATCCATAGTGATACGAAACAATCGCTTAATATGCAGGAGAGGGTATATTATGCAGCCGATAGTTCTTCTGGTGGACGATTCGTTGATGATACACCGCGTAGTGGGGCAGATATTGACTGACGCCGGCTATAAGGTTTTAAAGGCCCATAACGGGAAAAAGGGCTATGAGATGGCGAAGACATGGAAGCCCGACCTGATCATTATGGACATAGAGATGCCGGAAATGAACGGTATCGAAGCAGCCTCGTTAATCAAATCCGACCCTGCTATTTCCCAAACCCCCACTATCATCTTTACCTCTCTCGGAAGTGAAGAGGACATAAAAATGGCTTGCGATACCGGAGCCGAGGGATTTTTAAACAAGCCGGTTTCAAGAGACGACCTTTTATCGACAATTAAAACCCTGCTTAATAAAACCGGGCAGGAGGTATAGCCGTGCCTAATGTAGTAGAGTATATCGGCGATACCGCGTATCTTCTCGAAATCATCGAGCTTTTAAAAAGCTCTTACGGCGTTAATGCGTTTATCGTGGACGGCGGCGGAAATGCCGTAGAAGGTTTGAATTCCCTGCCTGCCGATCCCGATCCGGAACCGGCCTTCAGAAAATTTTATCCGTTTGAATTTACGGAAGACATCGGGGGATTCATGTGCGCTTCTACAAGCGAAGATGCCGTTCTTAACGCGGACAGGTTCATAAACGCGTCCGTTACGGCTGTAAACGCCATCCTTCAGAGAGAGCTTGAAATACAACAAATGGGCGGCGAAATAGTGGAACTCTCCGAGCAGATAAACTTCCTTTTTAATCTCGCGAAAAAGGTAATGGGCCTGAGAAAATTGCGCGAATTCTGCGAAATGTCCCTGTTTGAGACGGCGAAAAAAATAGACGCCGATTCGGGATTCGTTATCGTTAAAGACGCGAGGAACGAAAATATAGTTATACCGTATAGGCTCGGCGAAGACGACGTGATGAAGATACGGACTCAGGACGTGTTCGGGCTTGCGGCCAAAAAGAGAGATGCGGTTCTCTCCAAACTCGACAACGGCATGTCCGCGCTTGTCTCCCCTATAGAAGTGAAGGACGGCGTCATAGGATTCATGGCTTTTTTACGCGAGAAGGACAGAAGGTTTTTCACCGCGTATGAAAAGAAATTTGTAGGCATTATAGACGACAGCATTTCGTCTACCGTCGAAACCCTGAGACTTTACGATAACCTCAAGGAGGTGTATCTCAATACCGTAAAGGCTCTGGCCGCGGCCATCGACGCAAAAGACCCGTACACCCACGGTCATTCCTTCAGGGTCGCGAAGTATTCCGTGGCAATAGCGCGGAAATTGAATTTTCCGGAAGATACCGTTGTCGACATCGAAGTTGCCGGCTATATGCATGATATAGGAAAGATAGGCGTTCTGGATACAGTATTAAGAAAGGCGGGAAAATTGACGGACGAGGAGTATGACGAAATAAAAAAACACCCCGGATTCACGTGGCGCATACTCGAACCCATACGCCTGCCTGAAAACATAGTGCTTGCCGCGTCCCAGCACCATGAAAGGCTCGACGGCAGGGGATATCCGTTAGGGCTGAAAGCGGAAGATATACATCAATTCGCGAAAATAATTGCCGTGGCGGACGTATTTGACGCCCTTACCTCGGATCGTACTTACAGGCCGGCGATAACGGTCGAAAAGGCGCTGACCATGCTGTGCGACGGCAAAGATAACGAGTTCGACCGCGAAATTGTGATGGCTTTAATAGAGGCGCTTAAAGACGGTCTTATGGTTCAGGTGCTGGAGGATATTTACCGGGACCTTAGATATTCCGATCTCCAGAATCTCAATCAGTTTCTTGTAATGATTGCCGGACGGCTCTTACAGCCTGCCGCCGGCATTAATGAGGAAAGATTAACGGGTTGATGCGGCGATAAAAAATTTGCAGGACAAAACAAACAAAAGGAGGAAGGGGAGAGATGTTTGCATGGTTAAGGAATATGAGTCTTAAGAAGAAGTTGAACATCATTATCGGACTGCTGATCGGCGGGACGATAATGGGGATAATCGTGGGGCAGGTGACCTTCGCGAGAGTACAGGTGGGAGGAGCGGTCTATTCGAGAATAGAGCGGGATATGGATATAGCCGACAGCATCGCAAAATTGAGAGTCAATCTTACGCTTGTAAGATCGAGTCTTTTGACGATGATGCTGGAAAAGGACAGGGAAAAGCTGGAGTCTCAAAAAGAGGCTATAGGCGGACTCACGGTTCGTATAGATGAGTTGTTCGATTCCATAGAGAAATTGTCAAAGGAAAACAATCTTACATCAGTGATGGAATCTATGAAAAAAGGACGGGAACAGTGGACGGCCTTCAGGGACACGAGGGACAAAGAGCTTATACCGCTTATACTTGCCGGAAACATGGATAAGGCAAAAGAGATTGCCGGAGGTATTCAGGCGGAAAGGTACGGTGCATTTTTAGCGGCCTCTAAAGAAGCTGTAGATTCTGTACGGGAAGATGTCCCTGCGATGGTCGAAAATATGAAGAGGGAATCGACGATTATTAAGTGGGGATATATAGGAGGAGGCGTATTCGGCATAACATTCCTGGCGCTGTTAGGCAGGTTGTTTTTTACTGCCGTTATCAATCCCATAGTCCTTATATCCGGTAAATCAAAGGCGATGGCAGGGGGAGATTTCAGTTCTGCGGACATAACCGCTTCCGGCAAGGATGAGATAGGTTCGATGATAGAGAATTTTACCGCTATGTCCATGAAGATATCCGGTATGGTTACCGACATAAAAAACAGTATGGAAAGGCTTTTGGCATCGTCGGTAAAGTTGACGGAAACGGCTGAAGACCTCAATAAAGGCTCGCAGCAGGAATCGTTCCAGGCCCAGCAGGTAGCTACCGCGGCTACCCAAATGTCGCAGACAATAATGGACGTAGCAAAAAACGCGGGTAATGCGGCCGATGCCGCAAAGGAGTCGTCCATAACGGCCGGTAAAGGGAAAGAGACGGTAGATATGGCGGTGGACGAAATTTTTAAGATTTCCAGAAGCGTAAAAGAGACGGAGGGTATTATCGATCAGCTCGGCAGCAAGCTGGGACAGGTCGGAGAGATAGCGGGCGTTATTAAAGACATTGCGGACCAGACAAACCTGCTCGCTCTCAATGCCGCTATAGAGGCTGCCCGCGCAGGCGAGCAGGGAAGGGGCTTTGCCGTTGTCGCTGATGAGGTAAGGAAACTTGCCGAAAGGACAGGCAAAGCGACGAACGACATCACCGAAAGGCTCTCCATCATTCAGGAAGAGGCAAAGGCATCGGTAGATGCGATGAGAAAAGGCAGCAGGGAAGTAGATAAAGGAAGCGAACTCGCTACCGCGTCGAGCGATTCGCTCAAATCCATAGTCAGCGCGTCTGAAAATACAATGGACATGGTTCAGAGGATAGCCGCGGCAGCCGAAGAACAGTCCGCAGCCTCAGAAGAGATTACCGAGAACATAAGCCGCATTTCCGAAGGGATAGAGCATTCGCTGGGATCGGTAGGGGAGATTAAGCAGGCCGCAGATAACCTTTCGAGACTCGCCTCGGATATAAAGAGGCAGATCGAGTGGTTCAGGTTTAATAATTAGGCAGGCGCATGGAATTAAGGCTGACCTCCGATGAAGTCGTAAAAATAAAAGAAGGCGAGGATATTTACACCGCCCTGAAAAGGGCGGGTATTTATCTTACGGCCTCATGCGGCGGCAAAGGCGCATGCGGCAAGTGCAGGGTCAGGATTATCGACGGTAAGACTGAAATTAAAAGTTACGGCAAGCTCACCCATATCGAACGTGAATCCAACATTGTCCTTGCGTGTCAAACCCTTCCCAATGGAGATTTGCTTATCGAGATTCCCAAGGAATCGCGTCTTGTCGTAGGCGATAAGATTGCCGTTGCGCGTACAAAAGACCTTGCCGGATACCTGAAATCATACGGCGTCGGCATAAATCCTACAGTCAAGAGATTGCCTTTGAATCTCCCTCCCGCAACTATTACCGATAACATAAGCGATCTCGATCGGCTTAGGCGGGCGCTGGATGAGCAGGGAATAAAAGGCATGAGATTTTCGCACGAGTTTGTCGCGGAGCTTGCGGACGCCCTGAGGCGCGCGGACTGGAATATGGAACTCGTGTATGTGGAAGGGCAGGGCATACCTGCGGAAGCCATATTCCTCACGCCGCTTGAAGGCTGCAACAGGCGTTACGGCATAGCCGTGGATATAGGCACGACAACGGTGGTCGTATATCTTGTGAATTTAGTTAACGGAGAAGTGGTCGATATAGGCTCTACCTATAACTCGCAGATGAGGCACGGAGACGATGTCATAACGAGGATCGTCCATGCAACGGAAGGCGGAGGTCTTAATGAGCTTCAGGAGGCTGTTGTAAAGGATATAAACACGATCGTCGATTCCCTTATGGAGCGGCATGACATCAAAAGCTGCGAGGTTGACGCCGCGACCGTTTCGGGCAATACCACAATGTCTCATATTTTCTGGGGGCTTGATCCCGGCTCTATCAGGGAAGAGCCGTACATCCCGACATTGAATTTTTTCCCGATGTGGCGCGGAGGAACGGCAAGGCTTTCCATAAATCCCCAGTCTCCCGTTTATACCGTGCCGTGCGTTGCAAGCTACGTGGGCGGCGACATCGTTGCCGGGGTGCTCGCGACAAAGATGCACCGCAACCCGGAAGTCGCGCTTTTTATGGACATCGGAACAAACGGAGAGATAGCAATAGGCAATAACGAGTGGCTTATGACCGCCGCGTGCTCGATGGGGCCGTGTTTTGAGGGAAGCGGGATTAGGTGCGGCATGAGGGCGACGGCAGGCGCGATAGAGTCCGTGAAGATAGACACTGAAACTTGCGAGCCCGAAATAAGCGTGATCGGAGGAGGGCTCCCGATGGGCATTTGCGGATCGGGAATGATCGATGCCATATCCGAGATGTTTTTAAACGGCATAATAGACCGGAAAGGAAAGTTTGTTAAAGGGAAAACAGGCAGGATAAGGGAAGGCGAAGAAGGAGCGGAGTTTGTGTTTTATAAGGATGAGAGGCGTCGTAAAGATATCGTTCTTACGGAGGCGGACGTAGAAAACATAATCAGGGCAAAGGCGGCGCTGTACGCCGGGATAAAAACCCTTTTGGCCGAGGTCGGTTTTACGATGGACGCCGTAGAAAAGGTCTATATAGCAGGGGGCTTCGGAAATTACATTAATGTCGAAAAGGCGATACTTTTAGGCATGCTTCCCGATATTCCGAAAGAGAGATTCGTATTCATGGGTAATACGTCCATCACCGGAGCCTATCTGTGTTTGCTTTCCGAAGAATTAAGAAAAGAGGCCGAGGATATCACGTCTAAGATGACATATATAGAATTATCCGTTTACAGGAGTTTCATGGACGAATACATGTCCGCGCTGTTCCTGCCGCATACCGATATGAGCCAATTCCCGACGGCGGCTGGTATGATAAAATAACTTATTCATAAACCCTGTTAATATTATTCTTAACTATTGTGATGCGAGGCATGCTTCAAAAGCCTTTAACAATGACATAGCACAAAGCGCAAATCCGCTTCAACGCCTTTATAGGTGTTATTTTCTTGTGCAAGGCAAAGATTTTGTATGTTTCATTAATAAATAGATACCGCCGATGCTGATGACGTGTATAAGAGAATGTAGTTTAAAAGTTTCGTCGATAAAGTCATTGAAGCGGACCTGCCCTTTGTGTTGAAGTATTTTAAATATTAGAGTACACGTTACGGGATGTGAGGTGTGCTGAAAAAGCCTTTACTCATATGAAATATCATAACAACATTCTCTTTCTCGTGAGCTACAACATTGCTTTCTTATTGGATGAGACAAAGGTAATCTCCAGATTGCACCGGCAATTACACTTAGTAAAGGCTCTTGAAGTATGCCTCACATCCATGTAATATTAAGCCCTGCCTTCCATGCCTTCAAAGCACGGCTGTCGTAAATTATGAATAATATAGGCTAAAATAGAATATGAGCGAATATTCAAAATTCGATTCAGGCGATAATACCGAATTTATCTGTCCGGCATGCGGGGCTGCGCTTACGGAGAAAGAGCGCGTTGAAGGCGGTTGGAACTGTAAGTGCGGGGATTTCATTCCCGAAAGCATGGTCATCAATCCTTACAAGGGCATATCGAATCAACATAAACAGAATTCCGGATGGAGATAAAAAATCATTAACCGATTGATTTTATAATCACTTCCATCTTTCTTTAAATCCTTTCCATATTATATAATTCACAACGATGGGCTTTTTTCACGACATAAAACGTGATTTACACGGTGTGTTCGAGCGCGACCCTGCCGCGCGGAATACCCTTGAGGTCATTCTTGCGTATCCGGGCTTTCACGCGATATTCATCCACAGGATAAGTCATGCGATCTGGAAGCTTAAAATCCCGATAATACCGAGGCTTCTTTCGCATGTCGCGCGTTTTTTTACGGGCATAGAGATACATCCCGCCGCGAAGATCGGCTCCGGCTTTTTTATCGATCACGGGATGGGCGTTGTAATAGGAGAGACGGCGGAGATCGGCGAAGACGTTTTGTTGTATCAGGGAGTAACTCTCGGAGGCACCGGAAAGGAAAAAGGCAAGAGGCATCCCACACTCGGCAATCATGTCGTGGTCGGCGCCGGAGCAAAGATATTGGGCCCTATAAGCATCGGAGACTATGCTAAGATCGGCGCCAATTCCGTTGTTTTGAAATCGGCTCCGGATTATTCCATAACGGTAGGGGTGCCGGGCAGGGTCATTAAAAAGAAGGTTATGAGAATAGAGCAGGAAGGGATAGTGGAAACGCTCGACCATGTTAAGCTTCCCGATCCTGTGGATGAAAAGCTTCATGAGTTGTCGGAACACATTGCCCGGCTCGAAAGCAGGCTTGCCAAGCTTGAAAATCCGGAGGGAAAGGGAATTCAGGGAGGAATAATGAAGGTATTCAACACCATGACAGGCAAAAAAGAGGATTTTATCCCGCTGGCAAAAGGCAAGGTCGGGATATACGCCTGCGGGGTTACGGTATATGATTACTGCCATTTAGGCCATGCGCGAAGCGCCGTTGTATTCGATGTTATGCACCGGTATCTGAGATATAAGGGCCTTGATGTTAAGTTCGTAAAAAACTTTACGGACATTGACGACAAAATAATAAAGCGCGCCAATGAAGAAGGCGCTGCATGGGATACCGTTGCGAAAAAATATATAGACGAATACTACAGTGATATGGATGCCCTCGGCATTGCGCGAGCCGATGTGGAGCCGAAGGCAACGGAGCATATCAGCGAGATGATCGCGGTTATCGAAACCCTCATCGAAAAAGGATACGCCTATGCCGTGCAGGAAGGAGAGAACCAAAGCGTTTATTTTGAAGTGGAGAAGTTTCCCGAATATGCAAAGCTCTCTAAAAAAGACATTAACGACCTGTTATCAGGCGCAAGGGTGAGTGTTGACGAAAGGAAGAAAAGCCCGGTTGATTTCGCGTTATGGAAGGCGTCAAAGGAAGGGGAGCCTTGGTGGGAGAGCCCGTGGGGAAAGGGCAGGCCGGGATGGCATATCGAATGCACTGCAATGGCTATAAAACATTTAGGAGAGACTTTTGACATACATGGTGGAGGCGCCGATCTCATTTTCCCGCATCATGAGAACGAGATCGCGCAGTCTGAGGCGTATACAGGAAAGCCCTTTGCGAAATACTGGATGCACAACGGGTTCATTACCATAGACAAGGAGAAGATGTCGAAATCCCTCGGCAATTTCTTTACCATCAGGGAAATCCTCGATAAATACGACGCGGAGGTTATAAGGCTGTTTTTGACGTCGAGCCATTATAGAAGCCCTATCGAGTTTTCTCAGGAGCAGCTTCATGACGCGGAGGCGTCTCTTGACAGGTATTACACAACGGTTTCGAGAATTGACGATTTTCTATCGGCTGAAACTGCGCCGGCAAAGAAGGCCGTCGATACGGCAGAATTTGCCGGCTTCTTAAATAAGTTCAAGGACGGCTTTGAGTCCGCAATGGACGATGACTTCAATACAGCCCTTGCAACAGGACACATTTTTGAGCTTGTGAGAGAGATTAACAGATTCCTTGACGCGAAGCCTTCAGGCGATGAGGCGAAGGGATTAATCAAAAAGGCAAAAGACGCAGTGAATATCGTTGCGCGTGTTCTTAATCTCTTTAACAGGACTCCTGCCGAGTGGAACATAGCACTTTTAAAGAGCAAGAAGATTCCTCTTTTAGAAGCGGACATCGAGCGGAAAATAAAAGACAGGCAGGCCGCGAGGCAGAACAAAGACTGGGCAGCGGCAGATGCCGTGAGAAAAGAACTCGATGAAAAAGGGATCATACTTGAAGATAAAAGGGACGGGACAAGCTGGAAGGTAAAGATATAAGCAAGCGCATCGCCGTCAAAGTCATTGTTCATAGGGGGAATGAGGGAGATGGGGTAATCATTCAATATGCCTTTAAAATCACTTGAATCGCAAAACACAGAATTCAAATCCAGCCGGCGGGATGAGGCGAGGGATGTTTAAACCAAATTTCAGGTATACGAATAAAATAGTCGGCAATCTTACTCAGATAGCCGCTGCAAGGGAACTCGTGCTGAATTCTCCTTTCATTCCGAAATGGGAGGTCTCACTCCGCAGAGAAGCTATTATCAGATCTGCCCATTCATCTACGGCGATCGAAGGAAACAGGCTGTCTCTCGAACAGGTCAGCGATCTCGCGCAAGGCCGTGAAATCATGGCAGCGCGAAAAGACAGGCAGGAGGTTTTGAATTACCTCAAGGTTCTTCAGTCCATTGATAAATTGACGGACGGCAAAAAGATAACCGAAAAAGACATTCTCAGGATTCATAAAACGGCAACTAAAGATACACTTGAAAATCCTTCTGACTGCGGCGCATATCGGAACCGCTATGTTATAGTCGGAAACAGATTGACGGGCGAGGTCTTTTTCAGGCCGCCTTCAAATGAAGATGTTCCAAAATTAATGAAGGCATTGGTTATATGGCTGAATTCTTTTGAGGCAAAGGCTCTTGACCCTGTTATTGAGGCAGGCGTAGCTCATTATGAATTCGTGAGAATCCATCCGTTTATAGACGGAAACGGGAGAACTGCACGCGTCCTTGCCGCCTTGATACTTTATCTGAGGGGATTTGATACAAAACAATTTTTCTGTCTGGATGACTTTTATGACAGCGACAGGCCGGCATATTATCGTGTTCTTCAGGGTGTGAATCAGAATACCCTTGATATAACCAAATGGCTTGAGTATTTTGTTGAAGGAGTGAAGGTGAGCATTGCTGCTGTTAAAGAGAGAGTTGTCCGCCTTAGCAGCGAAAGACTGAGAAAGGCTAAAAAAGGGCAGATCGCTTTGACCGAGAGGCAGATGAAGATTGTTGAGTTTATAAATCAGAATGGAAGAATAACAAATCGGGATGTAAGGGATATGTTTAAAATTTCTGATAGGGCTGCTCTAAAGGAAATCAGGAAGTTGGTGGACTTAGAGGTAATAAAAGCGGAAGGCAAAGGCAGGAGTTTAATCTATGTCCTGGCATGAGTATGTTGTTGATGGTTCGGGATTAGGTTCGGGATTAGGTTCGGGATTTGAAAATGTCTAATCGGCGGCAGGATAGACTGGATATGAAGGATAAGGAATCATGGCTTTACGGCTTTAACCCGGTTTTAGAGGCCGTCAAATCCGGCAGAAAGATAACCGCTGTCTATATCTCCAAGCAACGGCATGAGCAAACGCAAAAGATTACCGAACTCGCAAGGGCGGAAGGCATCCGCATAGAATTCGCGGATAAGGAATTCTTCGATTCAAAATTTCATAAGGGACATCAGGGCGTTGCCGCGCTCGTTGAAAAAAAGAGGCTTCTAAGTATAGACGAGCTTTTAGCTGTCCCTGAAAAAAGAGGGGAGATGCCGTTTTTTCTCATCCTCGACCTTATCGAAGACCCTCGAAATTTCGGCGCGATATTAAGGGTTGCCGATGCCGCCGGTGTTCATGGAACGGTTTTCCAATCGCATAGGTCTGCGGGTGTTACCTCGCTTGTCTCTAAGGCGTCGGCAGGAGCTTTGGAGCATGTAAATCTATCTGAAGTTGTTAATGTCAAGCATGCTATAGATAAAATGAAAAAGGCTGATATTGCAATAATCGGCGCAGAGGCCGATTCTGAAGTTACCATGTGGGATGTTGATATGAAAATCCCCCTTGCGGTGGTGATAGGCTCCGAAGGAGAGGGATTGAGGCGGACCGTGAGGGAAATGTGCGATTTTGCGGTCAGTTTGCCTATGAGAGGCATGGTGAATTCGCTCAATGTCTCTGTTGCAACCGGCATTCTCGCTTACGAGGTTATGAGACAGAGGCTGAAATAGGGATAATCCGGATTGTCAAAAACAGCGTTTGGGCGGAATTCAGTCCTGCCTGTTATGCCATACTCATCCAATGTTTAGAACCAGTTGCAATTTTATAATTGACAAGTATATAATAACTTCCTTATATTAATAAGTTATCTCGCCGCCGTAGCTCAGTTGGTAGAGCAGTTGATTTGTAATCATCAGGTCGGGGGTTCGAATCCCTTCGGCGGCTTTGGGTAATGGAGAGGTTCCCGAGTGGCCAAAGGGAGCAGACTGTAAATCTGCCGGCACCGCCTTCGGAGGTTCGAATCCTCCCCTCTCCACCAGCGATTTCGCTGTGCGAAATCGCGATTTGAAATTTTAGATTTGAAATTTCAAATCGCCGGGTGTGCGGGAGTAGCTCAGTGGTAGAGCGTCAGCCTTCCAAGCTGAGGGTCGCGGGTTCGAATCCCGTTTCCCGCTCCATATGCCCATGTAGCTCAGTCGGCAGAGCACATCCTTGGTAAGGATGAGGTCACCGGTTCGATTCCGGTCATGGGCTCTGGCAATTATTGCTGATTTATGATTTATGACCGATGATTTTTTGAATCTGAAATCATAAATCCGAAAACCATAAATCTTAACAGGAGGAGATATGGCCAAGGCAAAATTTGAGAGGACGAAGCCTCACGTAAACGTAGGGACGATAGGGCACGTCGACCACGGCAAGAC
>Ga0209317_1003004_pt1 | contig 11319 bp, 9 predicted proteins | sample RifGroB2_FD_183994 | JGI IMG/M metagenome (GOLD analysis project Ga0209317, IMG submission 183994) | Soil microbial communities from Rifle, Colorado, USA - Groundwater B2 (SPAdes) (version 2) | ecosystem: Environmental > Terrestrial > Soil > Unclassified | place: Rifle, Colorado | collected...
CCTGCAGCAGCCGCTCCGGCAGAAGAGGCACCGGTTGCAGAGGCAAAAGAAGAGACCACCGAGGCCTAAGCCGCGGCAGGTATCGCATCTAAAAGAGGCACGGGGATCCCGTGCCTCTTTTTTTCACCCGCAGCCGCACCCGAGAACGCCTCCTGCCGCAGTGCCGAGCCGCGTGTCGCACCGGATCCGTCCAAGGACAAGAGCCACCTCCCTTTTCCGCCCAATTCCCCGCATCCCCGGCAAACGCCTTGCTCTTTTGCAGCTGTCCCACCCCCCCTGCGCCATCTTTGCCTTTACATTAAAACCACCTCTCTGTTAAGATGCGCTGCTCATGAAGATAAAAAGACTAGAAATCCAGGGTTTCAAATCCTTCCAGGACAAGGCAGTTCTCGACTTCACCCAGGCCATCACCGGCGTGGTCGGTCCCAACGGCTGCGGCAAGTCCAACGTCGTCGACGCCATCCGCTGGGTCATGGGGGAACAGTCCGCCAAGAACCTGCGCGGCAAGTCGATGGAGGACATCATCTTCGGCGGGACCGAGTTCAGAAAGCCGCTCGGCATGGCCGAGGTATCCCTTTTCTTTTCAACCGAGGACGGACGCGTCCCCGCCAGGTACCTAAACTTCTCCGAAATCCAGGTTACCCGCAGGTTGTACCGGGACGGCGAGAGCGACTACCTCCTGAACAAGACCCCTTGCCGGCTCCTGGACATTGCCGAGCTCTTCATGGACACCGGCATCGGTGCCAAGGCGTACTCGATTATCGAGCAGGGGAAGATCGGCATGATCCTGCACGCGAAGCCCGAGGAGCGCCGCTTCCTCATTGAGGAGGCTGCAGGGGTCACCAAGTTCAAGGCGAGGAAGGTGGTCGCCATGAAAAAGATGGAGGCCACCCGCCACAACCTCTTGCGCATCGGCGACATCATTTCGGAGATCAAGAGGCAGATGAACGGGCTGCAACGCCAGGCGAAGAAGGCCGAGCGTTTCCGGGAGATTCGCCTCGAACTGAAGGAGATCGAGCTTCTCTTCGCCGCCAAGGGGTATGCCGGGGTGGAAAAAGAGCAGCGGGGGCTGGAGCGCGAGATCTCCGAGCTCGAGTCGAAGCTCGTCGACGCCACCGCGAGGGTAAACGAGGCCGAGCTCTCGATAGAGGAGAAACGGCTCGCCCTTTTGGAGACCGAGCGCCAGCTCGCCTCGGCCCAGGAAGAGATCTTCCGCTGGAAGAGCGAGCTGCAGGGGGGGGAGAACAAGCTGGAGTTTCAGCGTCGGGAGCTCGCCAACCTGGAGCGCCACGGAGCCCGGTTCGAAGAGGAACTCCAGGGGTTGAAGGAACAGCTGGCAGCCTCCGAGCGCGAGGTAGCTTCGCTTCAGGCCCAGCGAACAGCCTTCATGGAGGAGCACGCGCGCGAAAGCGAGGCGCTCGAGCACCGGGAGGCGCTGCTCGAGGAGATGGCGGCGAGCGAGGCGGGTGTAACCCGCGAACTCGACGAGGCGAGGCGCTCCATGTTCGCGGCCCACTCCGAGGGGGCGCAGGCAGGGAATCAGCACGCCGCTGCCGTCAAGAGGCTCTCCTCCATCACGGAGCGCCTCCAGGCAAGCCAGCGCGAGCGGGTGCTCCTGGGAGAGCGTCTTTTCGAGTCGAACGGGAAGGTGGAAGCCCTGAAGGCCGAGCGCGACCAGACGGGGCGCGACAAGGAGCTCCTGGACGAGGAGCTGACCATGGCCGGCAGCCGCGAGGCGGAGTTGAAGCAAGCCCAGGAGGCGGGCGAAAAGCTCCTGCAGCAGCGTCGCGACGAGCTTGCTTCAGCCTCCTCGAGGCTTAAGTCTTTGCAGGAACTGGAGGCGCAGTTTGCAGGGTACGGACAGGGTGTGCGCAACCTGCTCCTCGCAGAGCCGTTCAAGAATGCCCCGTTCACCATGCTTGCCGACGCCCTTGAGGTGGAGGAAGAGTTCGAAGTGGCGCTGGAGGCGGTGCTGGGGGAACGCCTGCAGTATCTGCTTTGCGGCTCCTCCGATACCGCTCTTGATGCCGTCGCCCACCTGAAGGGAAACTCCGGCGGTCGCTGCAGCTTCATCACCGCACCTCCCTGGCGCCATCCCGCGGAGGGCGCCCCGCCGCACGCCCGGCCGCTCCTGGAGCGCGTCACGGTACCGTCGCAGCACGCGCAACTGATCGAGCCTCTTCTTTCCGGCGCTTACCTGGCGCGCGACCTGAACCATGCGCTGGAGCTGGCAGCCGGGTTCCCCACCTCCACCTTCGTCACCCTTGACGGGGACCTGGCGCACGGCGGTGGAATCGTGAACGGCGGCTCTGCCGAGCCCGCCCAGCAGGGGATCATTCACAAGAAAAGGGAGATCAAGTCTCTTGGCGCAGAGTCGGAGCGGCTCACCAAGGAGGTGCAGCAGCTTTCCGCCGACCGCGAGAGCAGAAGGGGCGAGATAGCCGAGGCCGAGGCGCACCGGCTGGAACTGCGGCAGAGCCTGCATCGCCTGGAGATCAGGATACTGAACGCGGAGAAGGACCTGCAGTCCGCCCAGGCGGAGTGCCGTCGCATCGAGGAGACCGGCGCGGTTCGCGAGATGGAGGAGGAGCAGCTCACGGAGGAGAGTGAACTGGTTTCGCGCGAGCTCGCCCAGGCGGAATCGAAAAGGGGGGGTGCCGAGGAGCGGAGGGTCGCCCTGGAAAAGAGCGTCGAAGCACTGCAGGGGCGCCTGGAGGGTTCCCGCTTCGAGATGGAAGAGGCGCGCGAGATGGTCACCTCGCTGAAGGTGCGGGTCGCCGCGCTCAAGGAGAAGGGGGAGTCGACAGAGCGCGCCTACCGCCGGGTGGAAGGGCTATGTGCCGACCTCTCCAACCGCATCGCATCACGCAACGCCGAACTTGAGGGCTCCGGCACCGAGCGGACCCGGCTTCTGGCCGCCATAGTCGAGGGGGAGGAGGCGCTGCGCGCGGTTGTGAAGCAGCAGTTTGCCAGCGAGCAGGCCCTGCTAGCGGTGAAGGAACTCTACGAAGCCGCAGCCGCTACCGTGCAAGAGCAGGAGGCGATGCTAAAGGGCATGCGCGCCGACGCAGGGAACCTCAGGGACCAGTTGAACGCCAAGAGCCTGCGGCTCACCGAGGTCAGCATGCGGCTGGCGCACCTGGAAGAGACCCTGCGTGAGAAGCACCGCATGGCGATTGCCGATGCCCTCCTCGTCTACGCCAACGTCGAATGGGACGAGGTCGAGCGCGCCTCGCGCCAGGCCGAGCTGCAGAGGTCTATCAACGAGATGGGCGAAGTGAACCTGATGGCGATCGAGGAGTTCAAGGAGATGGAGGAGCGCTTCTCCTTCCTCTCGACCCAGAAGGACGACCTGGAAGAGTCGATGAACGCCTTGCAGAAGGCCATCCAGCGCATCAACCGCACCACCCGCAAGCGCTTCCTGGAGACCTTCCAGCTGGTGAACGAGAAGTTCCAGCAGATCTTCCCGCGGCTTTTCTGCGGCGGGCATGCGGAGTTGCGCCTCACCGACGAAGAGGACCTGCTCAGCACCGGGCTTGAGATCGTCGTGCAGCCGCCCGGCAAGAAGCTGCAAAACGTGTCGCTTCTCTCCGGAGGCGAAAAGGCGCTCACCGCGGTCGCCCTCATCTTCTCGATCTTCCTGATCAAGCCGTCCCCCTTCTGCCTGCTCGACGAGGTCGACGCGCCGCTGGACGATGCCAACATCGGCAGGTTCAACGACATGGTGCGGGAGATGAGCGCCAACTCGCAGTTCATCATCATCACCCACAACAGGGCCACCATGGCGGTGGCGGATACCCTGTACGGGGTGACCATGGAGGAGCCTGGTGTCTCCAAGCTGGTCTCGGTGCGGTTAAACCGGTAGCGAAAGAGAGGCCTGGCCAGGGAGTTGCCGTCAAGGCGAGCGGAACCCGCATAACGCGTATATACTCTTAAGCTGTTTTTGGGAGCTGGATGTGCCTTTCAAAAGGATGTTGACCGCGCTTGTTGAGGCCGTGCCCGGGGCGAGTGGCGCCATACTGGCAGATTGGGAAGGGGAGGCCGTGGAGCAGTATAGTCACGGCGACCCCTATGAAATGAAGGTGACCGCCGCGCACTGGGGGATACTGCTTGCCCGGCTCAAGGGGGTGCACCAGAAATACTCCGCCGGCGTGGTGCGCCAAAGCGTGGTCAGCACGGACCAGCAGCACGTCATAGTCGGGGCTGTAGGGGACGATTACGCACTGGTTATGACGCTGGAACGCGATGCCCTCCCTCTCCTGGCGCTCAAGAATTTCCGGGAGACCGCGGAGCTTTTGCATAAGGAGATCTATTGATGGCCGAGGAAAATAAAGGCTTTTTTAAAGGGTTGCTGAAGAAATTAGGGATGGGGCCTGATGAGACCCCTCCTCCCGCGGATGAGGAAACCACTCCTGAGCAAGCTCCCCCTGCCGCGGAAGCGGAGGTTTCGGCGCATGCCCCGCTGGATAAGGTCGAGGCCGAGGCGCAGCCCCAGGCTTTCGCTCCGCCGCAACAACAGGAGCAGGGACCGACGCCGGTACAGGGGGGAGTTCCCCGCCCTGCCTGGAGCGAGACGCCGGTGCAGACGCCTCCTTCCCGCACCCCCTGGACCGAGACGCCCGCGCCCGCCGTCAAGCCCCAGGCGACAGCCGCGGAGGAAGCTGCCAAGCCGGGCTTCTTCGAGCGTCTCAAGCTGAGTCTCAGCAAGACCCACGAGAGCATCATCGGCCGGGTTGACACGCTGCTTCTCGGCAAGAAACAGATCGACATCGACACCCTAGAGGAGTTGGAGGAGATCCTCATCACCGCCGACCTCGGGGTCAATACCACCGTCGACCTGATCCGTACCCTGGAGCAGCGCCTGAAGAGAAACGAATTGCAGGACGGGGCGGCGCTCAAGAAGGCGCTCAAGGAGGAGATTCAACTCCGGCTTGAGGAGCATTGCTCGCCTCTGGTGATCGCCCCGAAGAAGCCCTTTGTCATCCTGGTGATCGGGGTGAATGGCGTCGGCAAGACCACCACCATAGGGAAGCTCGCCGCCAGGTACTCCGGTGAGGGGAAAAGGGTGCTTCTTGCCGCGGCTGATACCTTCCGCGCTGCCGCTGCCGAACAGCTTGAACTCTGGGCCAAGCGGGTGGGGACCGACATCGTGCGGCACAAAGAGGGGGCAGATCCGTCAGCCGTCGTCTTCGACGCCTGCAAGGCCGCCGTCGCGCGCGGCACCGACGTGCTGATCATCGATACTGCGGGAAGGATGCACACCAAAGTCAACCTCATGGAAGAGATGAAGAAGATCCGCAGGGTGCTGACCCGCGAGATCCCGGATGCGCCGCATGAGACGCTCCTGGTGCTGGATGCGGCCACGGGACAAAACGCCTTGTCCCAGGCGAAGCTATTCAAGGAGGCCGCTTACGTTTCCGGGGTGGTGCTCACCAAGCTCGACGGCAGCGCAAAGGGGGGCATAGTGGTCGCGGTCAGTCATGAGTTTGCTCTCCCCGTTCGTTTCATTGGCGTTGGGGAGTCGGTTGAGGATCTCCGCGAGTTCGACCCGGCTCAATTCGTGGAGGCGCTTTTCCAATAATTGCCTTGACTTTTGAGTACTTATTGCATAAGATTTTGCCGCAAAAGGTGAAATAATGAGCAGCGATTTGTTCGATCAACTGGAGGGGCGGGTAATCTCGCTAATGAATGCCGTCGAGGAGTTGAAACATGAAAACGGCAGGCTCAAGGAAGAGAATTCCCGGCTCAACGAAGAGAGAGGGGGCCTCAAGGCCCGTATCGATTCGATATTGAAGAAACTGGAAGGGGTCTGACGCATTGATCTCGACACACGGCATCAGGGTTTTGGGGAGGGATCTCCAGGTAAAGAGCGCTTCGCCCCCAGAGCATGTGGCGCAGGTCGAGACCCTGGTCAACGAGAAGCTGGCAGAGGCAGAAGCCGCTGTAAGCGGCGGCGACCACCAGGTGGTGGTTATCCTGGCCCTGATGAACCTGGCCGAGGCTTACCTGGGGGCTCAAAAAGAGTTGGCGGAAGAGCGGCGCGCCTGCAGCGAGCGGACGGTACGGCTCATACAAAGGCTGGACCGGCAACAAGCGTAGAAGTTTCAGGTCTCTTGCGAGAGATTCAACATATAGCAGATCGGTTGTACGGTTGCAAAGCTTTGCCAGAACCTGCGCGGGGAATGTCGTATCTCCTCCGCGTTGCTGATAGTAGCCTAAAGACGTTTAGCAGCATGTCCTGAGGTTAATGGCTGCATTACATAGAGTTCAATGGCGCTTCATTTGAACGCGGCCCTTTCTATCATAACTGTCAAGCGCATCACCCGTTACACCCTTCCGCATTCTCTCTCCAGAGTACCTGTCTCTACGGGCGGCCTTCCGTCCACCTTTCTACACAGCATCACGGTATTTACATGCCCAAACGCACCCTAAGAGCCTCGACACTTGCCAGGCGGCGGGGACTGACGCCGCAGCAGGTGGCCGGCCAGAGCCTGGCCCTGCAAAAACGCTTCCTCGACCTTCCCGAGTTCCGGTGGGCCAGGGTGCTTGCGCTCTATGCTCCGATCCACCATGAGGTCGAGACTGCGGCCGTGGCAGAGGCCGCGCTCCTGGCGGGGAAGACGCTGCTTTACCCGGCAGTGGTCGGGCATGACCTGCAGTTTTGCGAGGTTCGCGCGCTGAGCGAACTCACGCCGGGGAGGTACGGGATACCAGAGCCTTCAGGCGAGCCGTGCGACCCTGGCGCCGCCGACATCATCGTCGTCCCGGGGGTCGCCTTCGATCTTTGCGGGCGGCGCATCGGGTACGGCAAGGGCTTCTACGACCGGTCGCTGCACCGTTTGGAGGGGAGCGGCAGGTTGGTCGCGTTTTGTCATGATTTCCAGCTGGTCCAGGAGATAGTCGGCGAGCCGCACGATGTGACGATGGATCTCATCGTTACCGAACAGCGTGTGGTCCGCGTTAATAAACATATATGTGAGGGGGAACGACAGTGAGTATTGACGTTACGATAACCATAATTCTCGTGCTTGTTGCTGCCGGCGTTGGCTATGTGATAGGCAACGTGCTGCGCAAAAGAACTTCCGATTCGCTGGTGGCCAATGCCGAGACGCTTGCCGCCAAGATGATCGAGGATGCCAAGCGCCAGACCGAAGTGATGGCCATGGAGGCCGCAGTCCAGGCCAAGGACGCGGTTTACCAGGCCAAGGAAGAGCTGGAGAAGCAGTTCGAACAGGAGACGCGGGAGAAGCGACGCGACCTCCAGGCCCTGGAAAAGCGGCTGCAGCAGAAAGAGGAAAACCTCGACAAGAAGACCAACGTGTTCGACCAGCGCGATGCCGATTTCCTGAAGAGGGAGCAGGCACTTGCGGTTCGCGAGCAGACCCTGGTTGGAAAAGAGCAGGGGCTTGCCCAGAAGGAAGAGAAATTAGACGCACTAGTTGCCGAGCAGAAGGCGAAGCTGGAGCAGATAGCCGGCATGACCGCCGCCGAGGCGAAGAAGTTCCTCATGGACTCCATGGAGGACGAGGCAAAACTCGACGTCGCCAAGCTGATCAAGGCGATGGAAGAGGAGGCGAAGGAGACTGCCGACAAGAAGGCCAAGGAAATTCTGGCCCTTGCCATGCAGCGCTACGCCGGCGAGTACGTCGCCGAGCGGAGCGTCTCCGTCGTGACCCTCCCCTCCGACGAGATGAAAGGGCGCATCATCGGCCGTGAAGGTCGCAACATCAGGGCTCTTGAAGCCGCCACAGGTATCGATCTCATCATCGACGACACGCCGGAAGCGGTCATCCTCTCCGGATTCAACCCGGTGAGAAGGGAAGTGGCCAAGCTGGCGCTGCAGAAACTTATCGCCGACGGCAGGATCCACCCGGGCCGCATCGAGGAGGTGGTCGCCAAATCCCAGGAGGAGATCGAGCAGGCGATGAAGGAGGCCGGCGAGCAGGCGGCATTCGACCTGGGCGTGCACGGCATCCATCCAGAGATCCTCAAGCTGATCGGCCGCCTCAAGTACCGCACCTCCTACAGCCAAAACGTGTACCAGCATTCGCTGGAAGTCGCCTTCCTGTGCGGCATAATGGCAGCCGAACTCGGCATCAACGTGAAGCAGGCCAAGAGGGCGGGTCTTCTGCACGACCTCGGCAAGGCCGTCGACCACGAGATCGAGGGCTCCCATGCCGTTATCGGTGCGGACATCGCCAAGAAGTACGGCGAATCTCCAAAGATCGTCCACGCCATCATGGCGCACCACGAGGACGAGAAGCCGGCGACGGTACTTGCCGTCCTGGTGCAGGCTGCCGACGCACTTTCCGGAGCGCGCCCCGGTGCGCGCCGCGAAATGATGGAGACCTACGTGAAGCGCCTGGATGATCTGGAAAGGATCGCCACCTCCTTCGACGGCGTCCTCACCTCCTTCGCCATCCAGGCCGGTCGCGAGATCCGGGTCATGGTTTCCAGTGACCTCGTGACCGACGACCGTGCGCTGGTCCTTGCCAAGGACATCGCGAAGAAGATCGAGACCGAGATGACCTATCCGGGTCAGATCAAGGTCAACGTGATCAGGGAAACCAGGGCAACCGAATATGCCCGTTAAGCTCCTCTTCATAGGCGACGTGATCGGGAAGCCAGGGCGCGAGGCGCTCTCCCGTGAGCTGCACAGGATCGTGGATCGGCACATGGTCGACCTTGTCATCGCCAACGGCGAAAATGCCGCCGGCGGTTTCGGGCTTACCGAAGAGACCGCGCAGGATCTCTTCAAGTGCGGCGTCCAGATGATCACCTCCGGGAACCACATCTGGGACAAGAAAGACGCGCTCGACTACATAAAGAGGGAAGAGCGCATCGTCCGTCCCGCCAACTATCCGGAAGGGACCCCCGGCAAGGGGGCGACCATCGTCAAAACCCCCGGCGGGACCAAGGTCGGCGTCCTGAACCTCGAAGGCCGGGTTTTCATGAACAACCTCGACTGTCCGTTCCGCTGTGCCGACCGTGAGATCGCCAAGCTGAGGGAGGAGACGCCCATCATCTTCGTCGACTTCCATGCCGAGGCGACCAGCGAAAAGGCTGCGCTTGGTTGGTATCTGGACGGACGGGTGTCTGCGGTTATCGGGACCCACACCCATGTGCAGACAGCCGACGAGCGAATATTGACGGCCGGAACCGCCTATATGACCGATGCCGGGATGACCGGAGCCTTCGATTCCGTGATAGGGGTCAAGAAGGAAGAAGCCATCCTGAAGTTCGTCAGCCAGCGCCCTTCAAAGTTCGAGGTAGCCAAGAAGGACATTCGGATCAACGGCGTGGTGATCGAGGTTGACGAAAAGACAGGTCTCGCCCTGAACGTGGAAAGGATAAATCTGTCCTGCGGTTAGCGGTAGCAAGCCCCCGCTGAAGGCGCCAAAGCGCCCTCTCGCCCGCCGGGAGAGGGGTAGGCGGAGGGGCTGGTTCTATGAATTAAAGATCCTTTTGGAGGAGTAAATGATGACCGTTGCAGAGCAGATGGAAATAATCAGGCGTGGCGCCGTAGAGATACTGGTGGAGAAAGAGCTGGTAGAGAAGCTCGAAAAATCCGTCAAGACCGGAGTGCCGCTCAAGATAAAGGCCGGCTTCGATCCGACCGCGCCAGACTTGCATCTGGGGCACACTGTTTTGCTGCACAAGATGCGTCAGTTCCAAAAGCTCGGCCACGAAGTGCACTTCCTGATCGGCGACTTCACCGGCATGATCGGCGACCCGACGGGGAAGTCCGAAACCCGCAAGGTGCTTACCCGCGAGGATGTCCTCAAAAATGCAGAGACATATAAAGAGCAGGTCTTCAAGATACTCGATCCGAAGCTCACCAAGGTTGTATTCAACTCGGAGTGGCTGGGCAAGCTCACCGCCTCCGACATGATCGGTCTGGCGTCCAAGTACACCGTCGCCCGGATGCTTGAGCGCGAGGATTTCAGCAACCGTTTCTCGAACCAGATGCCGATTAGTATTCACGAGTTCATGTACCCGCTGGTACAGGGGTACGACTCGGTGGCACTTAAGGCAGATGTCGAACTTGGCGGCACCGATCAGAAGTTCAACCTCCTGGTAGGGCGCGAGCTGCAGAGGGAGTGGGGGCAGGCCCCGCAGTGCGTCATCACCATGCCGCTTCTGGAAGGTCTCGACGGCGTGAACAAGATGAGCAAGTCGCTTGGCAACTACATCGGCATCAACGAGCCCGCCGAGGAGATCTACGGCAAGGTCATGTCCATCTCCGATGAGCTGATGGTCCGTTACTACGAACTGCTGAGCGATCTTACCATGGTCGAGTTCGAGCAGCTCAAAGCCGATCTGGAGGGGGGGGCAGTGCACCCGATGGAAGCCAAGAAGCAGCTGGCACGCGAGATGGTAGCCCGTTATCACGGAGCCGATGCTGCAGCCTTGGCGGACGAGAACTTCATCAAGCGCTTCAGGAACCATGAGACCCCTGACAAAATGCCCGAGTTCACGCTTGTCCCCGAAGGCGGCAAGGTGCTTCTTTGCAAGGTTTTGGCGGAAGCAGGGTTGACCAAGTCCAACAGCGAAGGGCGTCGCTCCATTCAGGGGGGCGGGGTGAAGGTGAACGGCGAGAAGGTAGGTGATGAAAATCTGGAAATCGCCTGCGCAGGTGAGTACGTCATCCAGGTCGGCAAACGCCGCTTTGCCAAAGTTCGTTTCGCCTAAGTAGGGCAAGCAGTGCTGGATATGGAAGGGGCGATGCAAAAGCGTCGCCCCTTTTAATTATTGGCTCGGCTGCAATGTCCATCGGTTTTACTCCGTCCACCACAAAGCCGTCTCCAGGCGCGCGCGCTCCCCTGACTGGCGGTATTGGAAAAAAGAAATAATAAACCCGTTGACGCTCGGGAAACCATTTGCTATAAACACGCTCCCTGACGAACGAGGCGCCCCTGAAGCAGAACGGGGCCGACCTTGAAGGAAAAAAAGCATTGACAGCGGAAAACGTCTTTGCTATATAGTGTGGCTCCGCAGCACAGCTCTTTGCAACCGAATACGAACCGGCAGGAAAAGATTGAGGGAGGAGCGCCTTGCGTGCGTCGGCCCCCGGTCGTGACCGATCCACTGGATCGTCCTACTGCAAAAGCCTCGAAAAAAATTCTGAAAAGAATGGTTGACAGGCCGATCCGGTTCAGGTAGATTGCCGAGTCTGTCGCAGCGAGTAACCACTCGCTACCAAGCGGCTTGGTCTTTGAAAACTAAATAGTAGACGAAACAGCATTTGTGGGTTTTTGTAACAAGATCCGCCGACGCCTTTCAGGCTATGGCGGATAAATGTCAGTTGTTTCAAACTAG
>Ga0209317_1003006_pt1 | contig 11309 bp, 8 predicted proteins | sample RifGroB2_FD_183994 | JGI IMG/M metagenome (GOLD analysis project Ga0209317, IMG submission 183994) | Soil microbial communities from Rifle, Colorado, USA - Groundwater B2 (SPAdes) (version 2) | ecosystem: Environmental > Terrestrial > Soil > Unclassified | place: Rifle, Colorado | collected...
GCGGGCCAGGATGACAACCCACTTGCCGCTGATCAGCCCGAGTACCGGCTTAGATATCACCAGCCCGGCACTGCGGTCCTGGCGCAGCCGAATGTAGTACTCGCGCTCCGAAATGCTCCTGGTGACGCCGGGGGTCACGCCGGTGCCGTAGGCGATGTTGCCGGCAGCGTCGGCAAAGCGGAGGCTGTCCAGCGCGGGGAGCCGGGTGTGCTGCCTGATCAGCATGGCGTTCATGGAAGCAGCGCTCATCCCCCCGCTGCCGAGTTGCCGCTTAGCTTCGTCAGCGACACTCACAAGGGCGACATCGGCGGTATCGATCACCCCCGCGATGCCGTATGCCAGGGTCTGCGTCAGGTTGTATGCCTGCGTCTGCGCGGACTTCTGGTACTGGTCGCGGCTCTGGCGCAGGGTCATCCCCCCGATAGCCACGACAAACAGGTTCACCACCAGCACAACGCCTACCGTAAAGGCTACCAGCGCTCTGGCGGCCCTGTTTCTCTTGTTTTGCATCTGCTCTCCGACTGGATTCGGGTGCTCCCCGAGTTCAGGCGCAATTGAACCGACAGCGTCACCGGCGGCGCAACAAACAGGATCAAAAGGCTTCAGTGTTGGATCTCTTTTCGGCATTAGGCGGTAACTTCATTAGGAGAAAGCGAAGCCGAGGGACGGTGGAAAGAAAAGGCGGGTAAGATGGGATCGGCCGCGAGTTTAGGGCAGCCGCCTCCAGTGGAAGCGGCAGGCGCTCAGGCGGTCTTGCCGTAGAGCGCCTCTCTGCTGGCAAACGCCCTTTTCACCCTGGTAAGGAGGCCGATCTCCTTCACCGGTTTGAGCACGAAGTCGAAGAACCCCTTCTCCAGGGCCTCCTTTTCCTCGTCGGGCGTGGCCGCTGCGGTCATCAGGATCACCGGCATGTAGCGGAATTCGGGGATGTTGCGGATGGCGAAGAGGAACTCGTACCCCCCAAGCTTCGGCATGACCTTGTCGGTGATCACCAGCTTGGGTTTCAGGGTGAAGATCTTGCTGAAGGCGTCCATGCCGTCGATGGCCGTCTCAACGGCGTACCCCTGGCGGCTGAGGATCTTGGCCACCATCTCGCGCGTCAGCTGGTCGTCCTCGACCAGGAGGATCGACTTGCTGGCGGACCCGGCGATGGCCTGCCCCAGGTAATGCCGTGCGATGGCGCGGTTGATCTCCATGCGGGTGGCGACGTAGAGCACCAGTTTCACGCCGTGCTGGGCGGAAAGAGCGGCGAAGAGCTGGTCCGTGGTCGGGTCGGCAACCGCGAGTCCCAGGCGCCCGTCGGCCAGCTTGAGCGGGAAGATGCTGTGCTTTACCGCCATCTCCAGCGGGATCAGGCGCAGCACGTCAGGCGGATAGGAGTAGCGGGCGAAATCGGTGATCTTCCTGACCCGGTACTGGATGGCCAGGGCCTCGGCCAGCTCTTCCGGGGTCACCAGGCCGATCACCTCCAAAAGCTCGCCCAGGCGTATGTTCTTGCTCTTGGCGTGGGCGATCAGACGTTCTACGGAGGCTTTGGTCAAAAGGCCGCGCTCGACGAAGATTTCACCCAGGGGCTTGCGGGTTTGCGGCGGTGCGGCAATCGGTTTGATATCGGCGGACATGCCATCCTTCTCCTGCATACGGAGCGGCTGCTCCGTGCGCGGTTGCTGCGGTTGCTTTTTCGGTGAAACGACCATCTCCTGCGGGTGAGAAAAGCGCCGGGGCGCCCGCCTTGGCGGGACAGAGGCGGTCAGGGGCGCGAGTGTCCATAATTAGGGCGAAAGGCGTCTAAAGTCAAGGCCCTGTTATCGATCCGCGTTGTTTTTAGCGCCTTTGCCAACTAGCAGACAACACGGCTAACCCTCCCTCTCCCTCCGGGAGAGGGCCGGGGTGAGGGCGTTGCAATGAAGAGACGGTGTAGCAGTAGGCCGCGCCCTCACCCGGCCTTCGGCCACCCTCTCCCGAAGGGAGAGGGTTAATTTTCAACACTGTGTGCTAACAGAGCCAAAGTCGACGTCTTTATCGGCAAAACATGGAAAAAGTTGATCAGGAAATGATGATCTCGTTGGAGAGTTCGTTGCGGTCGTCATCCCGGCGCGGGAAGTGGTGCTCGAGCTCCCCGCCACAGGCCGCGATGACCTCGCAGAGCGCCTCAGCGCCGCGCCCGGCCTTGAGTCCCTGCGCCAGTCGCTCGGCCAGGGTCTTCCAGTACCCCGGCGGAATCTTCTCGTTGATGCCCCGGTCCCCGACGATCCAGACCTTGTGCTCCAGAAGGGAGATGAAGATCAGGATGCCCGTTTCCATCCGGGTACGGTACAGCCCCTGCTGGTAGAAAGCCACCAAGGCGCGTTCGCTCACCGCCTCCGCCAGGCGCCTGGGACCGACGAAGGAGAGCTTGAGACGCGGGAAACGCCGCAGGAAGAAGAGCACCGGGAAGTAGAGCAGGAAAACTACGGGGATGTAGGTCCAGATGGTTACGTGATGCAGAAGTACCGCCACCATCACTGCGATGAACCCGGCCAGCAGCAATGCCCCCAGCGCCTCGGCCTCGCGGTAGCGGTCGCTTTCGGACACCACCATGGTCGCGATCTCGCCGCTGGAGGTGGTTTCGGCACGAGCCACCGCCTGCCGGATAGCCTCCTTCTCGGCAGGGGTGAAGTAATCATGAGCCACTGATTTCTGTGAAAGATCCATCACCAGTCTCCCGAAGCACCGCCGCCGCCGAAGCTCCCCCCACCGCCGGAAAATCCGCCCCCTCCCCCGCCGAAACCGCCGCCGTACCCCCCTCCGAACCCGCCGAAGAAGGGAGGGCCTCCCATGAATCCGCCGCGCCCTCCGGAGGAGAAGAGGAAGGCTACGAAGAGGCCGGCCAGGAAACCGATTACGGCCAGAAGCCCCAACAAAAGCATCGAGATGCCGGAGAAGGAGATGAAAGCTGCGATGGGGAGCCCGACTGCGCCGGCGGCCCCGCCGAGGAAGCGGGAAATCCCCCCCAGGAACACGGAGGCGACCAGCACGAAGAGAAGCAGGGTCAGAATCGGGGGAGCCCCCTTTTTGCCGTGACGCAGGTCGCTCGGCCGGGCCTGGTACTCGCCGCGAACGGTAGCCATGATCGCCCCGACGCCGCGGGCGATGCCCAGGTCGTACTGTCCGCTCTTGAAGGCGGGGGTCATCTCGTTGCGGATGATGCGTCCCGACATGAGGTCGGTAAGCTTTCCTTCCAGGCCGCGTCCCGCCTCGATGCGGATCTTGCGATCGTTTTTCACCACCAAAAGCAGCGCGCCGTTGTCCTTCCCCTTCCAGCCAAGCTGCCACTTCTCCACGACCTTGATCGAGTACTGCTCCAGGACCTCCCCCTCCAGGCTCGGGATGGTGAGCACCACGATCTGCGTGGAGTCGCTCCTTTCGAAGGCAGAGAGCTCGCTCTCCAGCTGCTGCACCACCTGCGGGGAGAGCATGGCGGCGTAGTCGTTCACGTAGCTGCGCAGGGGCGGTACCTCCGCAGCAGAGCAGACGCTGGCCACCAACAGGAACATCACTAGGAAGAAGAGCTTCTTCATGCCACCTCGGTGAGGCAGATTAAGATTAAGATTAAGATTGAGATTAAGATTGAGATTAAGATTAAGATTGAGATTAAGATTGAGATTGAGATTAAGGGCTTTATCTTTGTCTCAATCTCAGTCTTAATCTGCCTCTCTAGAACTTGACCTTGGGTGCGACTTTGGCACCCTCTTCTGCCTTGAACGGCTCCTTGCGCTGCAGATGCAGCAGCACCGAGTTGGTCAGGGAGTTGGGGAAGGTGCGAATCGAGGTGTTGAAGTCCTGAACGGCCTGGTTGTAACGCACGCGCGCCACGTTGATCCGGTTCTCGGTCCCTTCCAGCTGGTTCTGCAGGTCCATGAAGTTCTGATTGGCCTTCAGATCGGGGTAGCGCTCGACCACCACCATGAGTCGGGAGAGGGCTCCGCTTAACTGGGACTGGGCCTGCTGGAAGTTCTGCATCGCTTTGGGATCGTTGATGGCGTCCTTGGAAACCTGCATCGATCCGACCTTGGCGCGCGCCTCGGTGACCGCCTTCAGGGTATCGGCCTCATGCTTGGCGTAACCCTTCACCACTTCCACCAGGTTGGGCACCAGGTCGGCACGCCGCTGGTAGGAAGCCTCGACATCGCCCCAGGCGGCAAATACCGCCTCTTCTTTGGCCTGCATGGTGTTGTAACCGCAGCCGGAAAGCCCGGCCAGTGTCAACAGGGTCAGCAACATTAACGTCAAGCGTTTCATGATCTCATCCTCCTTGGATAGCATGTGCACAATAATAATCATCGATGCGGCAAATGTCATCCTTCAAAGGGAGAAAAACCAGTCTCTCCTCCCCCCGGAGGGGGGGAGGCCGGGAGGGGGGAAAGAACACGCGGAGTTCCCCCTCCCTATCCCTCCCCCTCCGGGGGCGGGGACTGGAAGGCAGAGACGAGCTCGGCACGGATGGAGCTGAGCAGTCAGATTTTCGGAGCGGAAATTGACGAGGCAGGAATTTTCGTGGCGCTGTTGGTCAAAGTCGGCAGGGAGATGGATTTCCTGTTTTTTTGACATTGCGAATTCCCTAAACGGATTTCACTTTTGAATCCGCGTAACATCTGAACGCCTCACCTATGCTCTCCCTCAGGCTCTCGCCCTCCCAGGGCTTGATGAAAAACTTGAAGATGGCACCGTGGTTTATGGCGTCGCTCAGGGAGGGCATATCCGCCCTGCCGGAGAGCATGATCCGAACGGTATCGGGATAAAGCTCCCTGACCCGGCTCAGGAATTCGGTGCCGCTCATTTCGGACATCCGCAGATCGGAAACGACGACCCCGACCCGGTTGGTGGCGAGAAGCTCGAATCCTTCCATGGCGCTGGTGGTGCTGAGAATGTCGTATCCCTCGTCGCTGAGCAGACGCCTGAGCGACGCGACGACGCTGGCTTCGTCGTCCACCAACAATATGGTATTGTCCTGCCTCCGGTCCGGTTCCGTCGCGAAAACGAGATGCCGTTGATCACGGAGCATCTGCTCGAACTCCTCGGCGGGTACCGGCCTGCTGAAATAGAAGCCCTGCATTTCATCGCAGGCAAGGCCACGGAGATAGGCGAGCTGCCCTTCGGTTTCGACCCCTTCGGCGACCACCCGCAGATTAAGGGTGTGCGCCAGGGAGATGACGGTCCTGACTATCGCAGCGCTGCCAGGATCGCGGGTGATGTCACGCACAAACGACTGGTCGATTTTCATCTTGTCGAAGGGGAAGCGCTTCAGGTAACTCAAGCTGGAATAACCGGTGCCGAAATCGTCCATGGTGAGCTGCACTCCCAACTCTTTCAAGGCATCGAGCATGGCGACCGCGCCATCCACATCATCCATGAGCAGGCTTTCAACGATCTCCAGTTCGATATACCGCGCCGCCAGCCCGGTCTCTTCCGCTATCCGGCGGACCGTTTCAGCCAGACCTTCCTGCCGGAACTGCCGCGGAGACAGGTTCACCGCCACGACCATCGGCGGGAGACCGCCCTCCTGCCAGGCCTTGTTTTGCGCACAGGCGGTTCTCAACACCCACTCTCCGATCGCCACGATGAGGCCGGTTTCTTCGGCGAGGGGGATGAAACTTGCCGGTGAGATGAAACCCAGTTCCGGGCTCTGCCAGCGCACCAGGGCCTCCATTCCGGTGATTCGGCCGCTGGCAAGATCCACCTTCGGCTGGTAATGGACCAGGAGCTCGTCCCGCTCAAGCGCCCGGCGCAGGTGCTTTTCCATGGTCAGCCGCGCCAACACGATGTCGTTCAGTTCACAGGTATAAAACTGGAAGTTGTTCCGCCCGCGCTGCTTGGCACGGTACATCGCGACATCGGCGTTCTTCAACAAAACCTGGGCGTCCGAGCCGTCCTTGGGATAGAGGCTGATGCCGGTGCTGCAGGAAACGATAAGCTCATGCTCGCCTATCTGGTACGGCCGACAGACCGCATCCTGGATCTTCCGGGCCACCTTCGCGGCATCCTCGCTCACCGCCAGATCGGAAAGAACGATCACGAACTCGTCGCCGCCATGGCGCGCAACCGTGTCGATGGAGCGCACGCACTCCGAAAGACGCCTGGCCGCGATCCGCAGCAGCTTGTCGCCCACGTCGTGCCCCAGGCTGTCGTTGATGAATTTGAAATGATCCAGGTCGACGAAGAAAACTGCGGTCTGCCTCTGATAGCGCTCGGCGTAGGTAAGCGCCTGGCCGATCCGGTCGCCAAGGAGGTTGCGGTTGGGAAGGCCGGTAAGCCCGTCGTGGTTGGACTGGTACTCCAGTTGCTCCTCGTAGCGCTTGCGCTCGGTTATGTCGTTTACTATGCCGACGTAATTGGTAACCGCTCCAGCTGCGTTAAGCACCGGAGAAACGGAGAGCGCGTTCCAGAACAGGCTTCCATCCTTGCGATAATTGCGCAGCTCCGCGTGCCCCTCGCGCTGTTCGCACAGCGCAACGCGGATAACTTCCAACCCGAGCTGCTCCCGGTCCCCAGAGCAGAGAAGTCTGGGGTTGCGCCCCAGCACCTCGCTTGCGGCATAGCCGGTTATGCGCTCGAAAGCGGGGTTGACGTAGATGATCGGATGGTCGAGCGCTAAGGCGTCGGTGATCATGATGCCGTTGCTGCTCGCGTCGATGGCACGTTGGCGTTGTCTGAGAGCTTCCTCCGCATCCCTGTGCTCGGCGATCTCGTTTTCAAGAGCACTGTTCGCGCCGGCCAGCTCCGCTGTCCGCTCCTCCTGCAGCAGTCGATGCCCCTGCAGCTCGTCGGCCATGCGGTTCAAGGCAGCGGCCAATCTGCCGAATTCGTGGTCGCCCCCCGCTTCCATACGGACGGTCAGGTCGCCGCCCGCAAACCTCCCGGCGAAGTCCATGCATCCCTTCACCGAACGGGTTATGCTGCGGGAAGTGAAGAACGCCACCATCGATCCGGCGAGGATCGCGAGCAGGCTCGCCGCGACGATCGTCCACCCCGTCAGCCTGGTCAGGCGCTGCACCGTATCCCTGGTGGCTACGGCAGTCTGGTTCGAGTGGGCGCGCAGCCTTTCCAGCATGGGCTCCACGGCACCGACTTCGTAGAGGAAGGTCAACATCCGGGTGTTGGCAGCGGCCTTGACCTCAACGTACTCGTCGAACAGGGTCCGGTACCCGTCGGCCAGCATCCAGAGTTTTTCCCTGGTCTGGTAAGGGAGACCGGCCCGCGCGACATCCTCCTTGAACGTCGCCGCTGCCCGGGCAACCTCCTTGGCGTACTTATCCAGGCCGCGCATCAGGAAGTCCTTCTCGGCGCGGCGCAGGGCCAGCAGGTCGCTCATGAGCTTGTCGTCGTGCCGGCGCTTGAGGATCGCTTCTATCTCGTGGGCCTTATCGCGAAACGCGCCTTCAAGACCGTTATCGACGCGGCCAAGGCGCCCGTGCAGTTCGACCACCTCCATGAATCCGGACCCGTATCGCTCTATGGAACGGTCGATCTCCAGCGTCAGTTTCGCGATTTCAGGATCCGCCCTCAAGCCGCGAATCGCGGCCATGTCCTGGTGAATGTCGGACAATTCCGCTTGCAGCAGGGTCGCATAGCGCGATCTGGCCTCGAAGAAACCGAATTCCCTTATCTTCAGGAGGAAGTCCTTCTCCAATCGTCGGGCCTTGAGCATCGCACTTTTGCTTTGCAGGCTGAGATCGCCGATTTTGTCATCCCTGTCGAGGTACGATTTCATCGCCGAAAGGGCCCGGTGCTGACTCAGGAGCGAAAAGCTCCCCGCCAGGAGGATCAGGACGATCAGCGCCGAGAATCCGCCGATGAGCTTGAATCGCAGAGTGAGACGCGCAGAGAACGCCGATATTTTGGCCGGTACTTCCATCATTTCCTCAGTCCAGATACGGCACGAAATCGTGGGCTAGGATGAGGTCGTTCACCCCGGAGGAAAGCGAGAATTCGATGAGCGCCTGCGCCAGCCCCGACGGAAGGGTCTTGGTTACGAGGGTGAGGGGACGGAAAATGGGGAAGTTGCCGGACACGATATTCCTGCTGGTGGCCGGCACCCCGTCCATCGGCAGAAGCTTGATGGGGACGCCGGCCTGCGCCATCCGTTCCGCTTCGCCGATCGATACGTAGGATATGGCATTGGCATCCTCAGCGACCCCCTTGATGCGCGTCGGGTTGTCCCCCACCTCCCGATCTGCCCGTATGTCGGCAGTCCTGATATTGAAGTAATCGCTGAAAAGCTCGGCGGAACTGTATCCCTGTCTGGGATTGAGCACGGTGATGGGGGCCTTCCTTCCGCCAACCGCCTTCCAGTTGGTGATTCTCCCCGTGTAGATCTCTACCACCTGGCGGTCGGTGAGGCTGCGGACCGGATTGCTGCGATGAGCGATGATGCAGACACCGTCCCGTGCAATGGGAAAACCGTACAGGTCACGCTCCTTGTCGGTCAAGGCGCGCGAAACCATGCCCACTTGGGCCTTTCCCTCGCGTGCGTCGCTGATTCCGCGCCCCGAACCGCCGGCCTGAACCTCCACCCTTACCGCAGGATGCAACTCCTGGAATCGCCTGCCGATCTCCTTCATGAGCGGAGCCATGGTACTCGACCCGGTAAGAAGGAGTGTCCCGGAAAGTTTCTCCGGATCCGCCTCCCCCCCTTCCACAGGCACCGTCTGCAGCGTCAGACAAAGCAGCACAAACAACGCCGTAACCGCTGGAATCTTCCACATCACAAACTCCTGTAGGGCCGGGGAGCTTCGTTCCCGCGGCAAGCTTGGACATCCGCGCTAGAAATCCGGGGCAACTGCCCCTCTTATCGGCAGGAGGGCCATTTTTCTGAAGATATTATTACGGAAGGGGAAGGTGGCTGGGAATGTCGATGGGCAGCGCAAACCCGGGGAATGGCCAGAGGGGTCTGGACCACTATCAAGCGCTGGCTGCAACACGGGCGAAACGAGGGCGGGATGGGGTCTTCGAGGGCAGCGTGGAGATGGAACCGAGAGAAAGGGCGCCGCCCCCCAGTTTCCGGCTAACCCGACTGCAATCCTGATCGCGTCGGTGGTCCTCCCAGGCGCATCCCCTCGACGCTGGCGCGGTAGGCGAGGATGTAAAGTGCGGCGTTCCAGGATTGGCGCGGCATCCCCATCGGGCAGCCGGTCTGCCCCTGGAACCACTCGTTGAACTCCCACCCGTTAACCCTGCAGCAAAGTGCCAGTTTTATCAGCTCCTGCCGGGCCAGGGCCTGTTCTCCCAGGTTCGCCAGGAGCATGACCCAGAAGCCCCCCACGAAGGGCCAGGCGCCGCCGTTGTGGTACTGCCAGGGGAGGTTCTGCCGGTGACGCTGCATGTAGCTGCGCCAACGAGGGGAGTTCTCGGCGATCGGGGTTCCCACGACGCGCACCGGGTGGGGCTCGCTGGCGTTAAGGGCGTTGACGCCCGCCACCATCTTGCTGGCGTCGGAAGGGTCGCCCAGGCCGGTGAGATAGGCAAGGATGTTGCCGAAGATGTCGATCTCCTCACCCCAGAAGGAGAAGTTCACATAGCTCAGGAAAAAGGGGGCGGGCCGGCAGCGGTTGCGGATGTAGTGGCGCATGAGGCGGATGCGCTTTTCTTCCGGCACGGAGCTGTCGAACGGGTTGAAGAGCAGGCGCGCGTAGCGCCGGGTTTCGCGTGCGGTGGGAAGGTCGTAAAGCAGCTTGGCCCAGTACCAGAGGGCGTTTGTGTAGAGCACGAACCCCGAGCGCGGCATGATGTCCGCCCAGTCGGAGGCATCGTTTTGCTGCAGGAGGTACCAGCTCTGGTGTTCCTGGCATTCCAGCCAGCTCAGGGCGTGGACCACATGGGGGGAGAGGCGGTCGGCCAATCCCCGCTCCGGCGCCGCCCGATCCAGGAAGTGGACCGCGATCAGCCACCAGATGGTGGCATCTATACAGCCGGCGTACCAGAAATCCACCTCGCCGAGCTCCGGCTTTACGAACTTGGGGATCTGGCCGTTGCGCGCCTGGTACCGGGCCAGCGTCAGAAGGCCCGCCTCGGCCGCCTGCAGCAACCCGGCGTCGCCCGAGGCCGCCATGCCCAGAGCACAGATGGCGGCGTCGCGGCCGAAGATGGAGTCGTAGTTGCGCCCGGCCGACTTCTCGTTGCGCGCCGAGGCAAGGACACCGGACGGCGTCGAGTTCTCGCGCAGAAGGCGCAGCGCTTCACGGTAGCACTCCTGGAGCAGTTCCGCGTCTGCGGCGCCCAAGTGAGCCCCCGTCGGCTCTGTCTGCGGAAAACATCCGGTCATTTGAGGCGCACCATCTGGTAGCTCGCCCTGCCGTTTTTCACCCGGACCACGATGATGTGAAAGACCCGTTCGCCGTAACGGCTCGCCCAGACCAGGGGTGCGCCGGCGCCGCCGGAAATGAAGGCGGGCACCCCGCCGAACTCGCTGCGGTCGTAGAGGTGGGAGTGGGCGAAGAAGAGCCCCTGTACGGCGGGGGACGCGGCAACGACCCGTTCCAGTTCAGCCGCTCCCTTGGTGAAGGTATGGCCGCGCCAGCGATCGGTCTCAGGAGGCACGTGCATGGCGACGAAGGTGGCGCCCGGAGCCCGGGCGAGTTCCATTTTCAGGTAGGAGAGCTCGGACGGCTGCAGCGCCTCCCGGGCGTTGTCGAGAGCTATGACCTTCAGCCCCAGCCGCTGGTTTTGCGCCGTGAAGTGGAGGGGGCCGATCTCCTTCTCGAACACCTTCTGGTTCTCGTGATTGCCCAGCACCACGAACAGAGGGATCCCGGCCGCGTGTCTGTCGACCAGGGAGAGGAAGTTCCTGGTCTCCTCCACCCCCCCCTCGTTGGAATAGTCGCCGCAGTGCAGGATAAAGAGCGGATTGTAGCCGGCAGCCGCCTGCAGCGCCTTCTTGAACATGGCGTCGTTGGAGCGGCTGTCGCCCAGGACCACGAAGGTGTACTCATCGGCTTTCGCCTGCCGGGCTTTCAGTTCGAAAAGTGCGCTGGAGCGCTGGTAGAGGGTTTCCGCGTGACCGGCGGGAACGAGAATCAGGGCGAGGAACAGCAAAAGGCAGAGGCGCCCGGCAAAGAGCGTGGCGCGTCGGCGCAGCTTAGTTGGTTTAGCAGTTGACGACATCCCGGTTGTTGATCTCGATACAGAGTTTGCAGAGTTTCTCAATGCTGGCTACCTGGCTGTCAGTAAGGCCGGTGCTGTCTGGCAGCCTGTAGGATCTGCAGTCACAGCAACGGCAAAGAATGCCAAGGTCGAGACCAAGATTCTCATCTTCCATGACAGAGCCCCCCCCG